>CAJHXV010000134.1_pt1 | contig 9598 bp, 8 predicted proteins | sample 9198501 | NCBI WGS metagenome assembly CAJHXV01 (sample SAMEA7708351, study PRJEB35096) | sediment metagenome | biome: marine neritic benthic zone biome [ENVO:01000025]; feature: sediment [ENVO:00002007]; material: shallow marine sediment [ENVO:03000034] sea grass bed [ENVO_01000059] ... | reverse complement strand
CGGATAGCCGACAACGGCGGCTTCTGCGACTGCGTCATGGGCGACAAGGGATGACTCCACCTCAGCCGTGCCCATGCGGTGGCCGGAGACATTGATGACATCGTCGACCCTGCCGGTGATCCAGTAATATCCGTCCTCGTCGCGGCGGCAGCCGTCGCCAGTGAAATATTTGCCCTTGTAGGTGGAGAAATAGGTCTGAACGAAGCGCTCATGGTCGCCATAGACAGTGCGCATCTGTCCGGGCCATGAATCGATGATGCAGAGATTGCCCTCGGTGGCGCCTTCCAGCACATTGCCGTCATTGTCGACGAGCTGCGGCAGCACGCCGAAGAAGGGCCCCGTTGCCGACCCGGGCTTCAGCGCCGTGGCGCCGGGAAGCGGCGTGATCAGGATGCCGCCGGTTTCCGTCTGCCACCAGGTGTCGACGATCGGCGAGCGACCCTCGCCGACCACATTGTAGTACCATTCCCAGGCTTCCGGATTGATCGGCTCGCCGACGGTGCCAAGCAGCCGGATCGACTTGCGCGAGGTCTTCTTCACCAGTTTGTCGCCCAGGCCCATGAGGGCGCGGATCGCTGTCGGCGCGGTATAGAAGATATTGACCTGATGCTTGTCGCAGACCTCCCAGAACCGGGAGGCGGTGGGATAATTGGGCACGCCCTCGAACATCAGGGTCGTCGCGCCGTTGGCGAGCGGGCCGTAGACGATATAGGAATGGCCCGTCACCCAGCCGACATCGGCGGTGCACCAGTAGATGTCGCCGTCATGATAGTCGAAGACATATTGATGGGTCATGGAGGCGAAGACGAGATAGCCGCCGGTTGTATGCAAGACACCCTTGGGCTTTCCCGTCGAGCCTGACGTGTAGAGGATGAACAGCGGATCTTCCGCGTTCATTTCCTCCGGCGGGCAGTCGGCGGATGCGGCTTCCACCGCTTCATGATACCAGATGTCGCGGCCATCCTGCATGTTGACATCGCCGCCGGTACGCCGGACGACGATAACCGTGTCGACCTGCGCTCCGTCTTTCTCGGCGATCTCGATCGCCTTGTCGGTATTGGCCTTCAGCGGAATGGAACGGCCGCCGCGCACGCCCTCGTCGGCGGTGATGACGAAATTAGACCGGCAATCCTCGATCCTCCCGGCGAGCGCATCGGGCGAGAAGCCGCCGAAAACAATGGAGTGTACGGCGCCGATGCGGGCGCACGCCAGCATCGCGTAGGCCGCTTCCGGGATCATCGGCATGTAGATGGTGATCCGGTCGCCCTTCCCGGCGCCGGCGTCCTTCATGGCATTGGCGAGCCGGCAGACATGTTCGTGCAGCTCGCGATAGGTGATCTTCTTGTCATCGGAAGGATCGTCGCCTTCCCAGATGATCGCGACCTGGTCGCCGCGGCTCTCCAGATGGCGGTCGATACAATTGGCTGCAACGTTGAGCGTCCCGTCCTCGAACCACTTGATGGAGACGTCGGGATATTCGAAGGTCGTGTTCTTGACCCTGGTGAAGGGCTTTATCCAGTCGACCCGCTTGCCGTGCTCGCCCCAGAATGCGTCCGGATCGTCGACGCTCTCGGCGTACATGGCCTTGTATTTGGCATCATCGACATAGGCGCGCGCCGCCCATTCGTCGCTGACCGGATGAAGATGGACTTCGGACATGTTGACCTCCCAACGTTGCGGCATGGCTGCCGGCGCAGTCGCGGGCCCCTGCCTTCATCGTCTATTAAGCAGAGCCGCCGCCGCGCGTCCATATTCGCCATATCGAACTTTGGTCGGGGCCGGATATGACCTCGGTCAAACGCCGAACAGACCGATGACAAGACCCATCACGACGAGGACGCCAAGCCAGTGGCCCGCGTCGATGAATGTCAGGATCCAGGGCGCGCCCTGGAAACGGTGATTGACCGTCATCGCCGTGGCGACAAAGCCGAGCCAGACAAACGCCGCCGATATGACGGACCTTGGAAGCGTGATGTCGCCGAGATGCCCGATCACCCCGGCGAGAACCCACGCCATCACCAGCTGGCCGAGGAAGGCGGTCACGAACGGCCCCGGTGTGGGCTTCGGCTGTTCTCTCAATCCGACGGCGGCCATCCAGGGTTTGCCAAATATCATGTACCACACGGCGCCGAATCCGAATCCGGCGATGGCGGCAACCAGAACGGCAAGGTAGTTGAGACCGGCAAACTGCATATTGTCCTCCCGCGCTGCGACGGTCCCGATCTTACACGAAATGGCACCGGAGGATCAGGTGCGAAGTTGCCATACCCGTGTCGTCTTGATGTCCTGGTCTTCAAGCGCCCTTGTCACCGGTACATGATAGACGGCGCGTTCGCTCAGTGCCTGTTTCGGAAGATAGGTCCGGCCCGGGTCGCCGATCAGCACGATGGCGCCGCGGGCCGCGAGCGCCTGAAACCAGGCAAGCAGCCGGTCGGCAAGCGGCTTCTCGTAGAAAATGTCGCCTGCGACCACGACCTGCCACTGCCGGTCTCCTCCGATCAGATCGGCACAGACGGTTTCGACTGCCGCATCGTTTGCCGCGGCATTGAGCCTGATCGCCGCGTCGGCGAACAGGTCCACTTCGCTCGCCGTTACCGGCGACCCGCCGGCCATGGCGGCGGCGATGGCGACGATCCCCGATCCGGAAGCAAAGTCCAGGACGGAGCGGCCGCTACAGATTTGCGGATTGTCGAGAATATAGCGGGCCAGCGCCTGTCCGCCGGCCCAGGCGAACGCCCAGAACGGCGGCGGCAGGCCGATCTCCTGAAGCTCCTCCTCCGTCTTTTCCCACAGCGCCACGGCTTCATGCGCCAGGTGAAGCGTGATCTCCGGCACCAGCGGCGGGGCGACGGGCCTGGTATGGGTGCGGATGAATTCGGCCCTGTCCTGCGCCGCCATGCCGGGCCGCCGGATCAGATCTTCTTCGGGTCGAGGCCACCCATCCGGCAGACGATTGCCCATTCAGCTGCCGTTACAGGCTGGACCGACAAGCGCGTGTTCGTGACCAGCGCCATATCGGCGAGCTTCTCTTCCGCCTTCACCTGGGCCAGCGTCACCGGTTCCGGAACGTCAATGACAGCCCGGATGTCGACGCACTCCCAGCGCTCGTCGTCGGTGGTTGAATCCGGATGGGCGAGGGCGCAAACCTCGACAATTCCGACGATGCGTTTCTCGTCGACGGAATGATAGAAGAACCCGCGGTCGCCGATCTTCATGTCACGCATATTGTTGCGCGCCTGGTAGTTGCGCACGCCATCCCATTCCTGGCCGGCCTTGCCGGTGGCCTTCTGGTCTTCCCATGACCAGGCTCCCGGTTCCGATTTGAACAGCCAAAAGGCCATTGCCGCCTCCCTCTTTATCGTCGCTCACCCTGTTCGCTGCGCAGCGGCCGGCGTACAAGCCTGTCGATCGCCTCGTCCACGCTTATCGCGCCGGCCAGTATGTTCGCAACCGCATCGGTGATCGGCATGTCGATATTGTGCTTGCCGGCAAGCCGGGCGGCGACCGGCGCGGTGGGGACACCTTCAGCCAGCGGCATGCCGGAGGTCCGCACCGCCTCGATGTCGCCGCTGCGGCCGAGGGCAATGCCGAAGCGGGTATTGCGCGATTGTTCGCTCATCGCCGTCAGGACCAGATCGCCGAGCCCGGACAGGCCGAACAGCGTCTCGTTGCGGGCGCCGAGAGCGGCGGCCAGGCGCGCCATTTCAGCCAGTCCGCGGGTCAGAAGGGCGGCGCGGGCGCTTTCACCGAGCGTCTTTCCGATGACGATTCCGCAGGCAATGGCGATGACGTTCTTCATCGCGCCGCCAAGTTCAACACCGCGAACGTCCGTCGAGCTGTACGGGCGGAACCCCGGGGCGGCAAGCCGCTTGCAGACATGGTCGGCGGTCTTCTCGGCAAATGCCGCCAGGGTCACCGCGGTCGGCTTGCCGGCGGCGATCTCGCCGGCAAATCCCGGGCCGGAGAGTATGGAGAGCGGCCGGTGGGGCAGTTCCTCGATCAGGATGTCGCTCTGCAGCGCTCCGGTCTTCCGCTCGATGCCCTTCGCACAGGCGACAATATAGGCGCCGCGTTTCAGGACCGGTGCGAATTGCCTTGCCACGGTCCGCGTGGCCTGCGCGGGGACCGCCACGAGAACCAGATCCGCCGCCGCGCAGACCGTCGGATCCGATGTCGGCGCCACGGTCTCCGGCAGCGGGTATTGCGGCAGGTGAACGGGATTGCAGCGCTTGGCGGCGAGTGTCGCGGCATGTTGCGGATCACGTGCCCACAGGGTGACGGCAGACCCGTTTCGGGCGGCGACGATGGCAAGCGCCGTACCGAAGGCGCCCGCGCCGATGACGGCGATCCGGCTACGCGGCTGCGCGCTCATGCCCGCGCACCCTTGCGGCCATGACCGATAACGGGTTCGGCCGTCTCGTCAAGCGGCCAACGCGCCCGCGGCACGATGTCCGCATCGGCGGCGTGCCCGGCATCCAGATGCATTGCGCCCGCCCAGGCGATCATTGCCGCATTGTCGGTGCAAAGCGCCGGCGGCGGCGCGACGAACGGCAGGCCGTTTTCATCGCAGAGATCTTCCAGTCGCGCGCGGATCGCAAGGTTTGCGGCGACGCCGCCAGAGGCGACAAGTGCGGTCGGCGGATTTCCAGCAAGCGCCTGGAGGGCGTTGCGGATGCGGTCCTCCAGAATATCGGTGACGGTCGTCTGGAAAGCGGCGCACAGATCGGAGATATCGCCGTCATCCAGCGGTGCGGCCTGTTCGGCGGCGCGCCGGACGGCGGTCTTGAGGCCCGAGAACGAAAAGTCGCAACCGGGCTTCCCGGCGAGCGGTCGCGGCAGCGCAAAGCGGGACGCATGTCCGCCTGCGGCCGCACCTTCCACGGCGGGGCCGCCGGGATAGGGCAGGCCCAGCATCTTGGCCGTCTTGTCGAAGGCTTCGCCAAGCGCGTCGTCGATCGTCGATCCGAGGCGGCGATAGTCGCCCAGGCCGCGAACCTCGACCAGCTGGGTATGGCCGCCGGAGACGAGCAGAAGCAGGTAGGGAAAGCGCGTGGCGTCCGTAAGCCTGGCCGTGAGGGCGTGCCCCTCCAGGTGGTTGATGCCGTAAAGCGGCAGATTTCGCGCGGCGGCTATGGCCCTGGCGGTGATCACGCCGACCAGAAGGCCGCCGACCAGGCCCGGGCCTGCCGTAACCGCGATCGCATCGAGGTCGTCGAAGCCGGCGCCGGCCGCCTTCATGGCCGATGCAATGACCCGGTCGAGCGCCTCGACATGGGCGCGGGCGGCGATTTCCGGCACGACGCCGCCGAACGCCGCATGCTCGTCGAGCTGGCTGAGGACGATGTTGGACACGATCCGCCCCTCGCCACCGGCCAGGGAGACGACGGCCGCCGCCGTTTCGTCGCAACTTGTCTCGATGCCGAGCACTGTCCTTGTGGTCATGGTGCGGTTGCAATCCTTGCGCCGGCCCCTGCTCCGGCCGTTTCGTCGGCCCTTGCGTCGGGATGAGACCGTCGATAGACCCTGTCGGTGAATCGGTCCAGACTCAATCCGGCCCCGTTCAGATCGGCACCGACGTTTCAGTGTTCAAGGCGACAATGGTCAAAACTCAGTCACATCCGGTCCGGATCGGCACACGTGGCAGCGATCTGGCGCTCTGGCAGGCGCATGCCGTACGCGATGCGCTGATGCAGGAGCATGACTGGCCGGAGGAATCGCTGGACATCGTCGTCATCAGGACGACGGGCGACCGGATCACCGACCGGGCATTGCTGGAGGCCGGCGGCAAGGGACTGTTCACGAAGGAAATCGAAGAGGCGCTGCTTGCCGGCGACATCGACATGGCCGTGCATTCGGCGAAGGACATGCCGACGCGGCTGCCGGACGGACTGGCGCTTGCCGCCTATCTGCCCCGCGCCGACATCCGTGATGCCCTGATCGCGCAATCGGTCGCGCGCCTGGAGAACCTGCCCGGCGGCGCCCGCGTCGGCACGGCGTCGCTGCGGCGGGCGGCGCTGATCCGGCGGCAGCGGCCGGATCTGAAGACGGAGCTGATCCGCGGCAATGTCCCGACCCGGCTTGCAAAGATCGCCGAGGGTGCGTTCGACGCGACCTTGCTGGCGGCCGCCGGGCTGTACCGTCTCGGCTTGCAGGGCGAGATCACCGAACTCCTGGACACCGACCGGTTCCCGCCGGCCTGCGGCCAGGGCGCGGTGACGATCGAATGTCGCAGTGATGATGCGGCGACGCGGGACATGCTTGCGGCGATCGATGACCGGGCAACCCGCCAGGCTGTGAGCTGCGAGCGGGCGTTCCTGGACGTGCTCGACGGGTCATGCCGCACGCCGATCGCCGGACTTGCCGAAGTGAGCGGAGCGACGGTGCGGTTCCGCGGCCTGGTGCTGTCGCCGGAGGGCGACGAGAGCCACGAGGGCGCCGGCGACGGGCCGGCCGCCGACGCTGAGGCGATCGGCCGGGAAGCGGGCCTGGCGGTCCGGGGCCGGCTGCCGGCGGCATTGCTGCAACGCCTCGGGCTTTCGTGATCATGACGAATGCGATGTGGCAGGAGGCAGAATGCGGCTGCTCGTGACCCGGCCCGACATGGATGCGGAACAGACGGCCCGGGCGCTGGAAAAACTCGGCCACGATGCGATCATCTCGCCGGCGCTGCAGATCCGCTATCTGATCGACGCGCCGATCACGGTCCGGACGCCGCAGGCCATTCTGGTGACAAGTGTCAATGCGGTGCGGGCGCTGAAGCGGCACAAAGAGGGCAAGGCGATGAGCGCCTGCCCCGTCCTGGCCGTTGGCGACAGAACTGCGGTGGAGGCGAAACGTGCCGGTTTTGCGGCCGCTTTCTCCGCCGCCGGCAATGTCGGCGACCTCCATGATCTGGTGCTGCAACATTGCCGGCCGGACGGCGGCGTGCTTCTCTACGCGACCGGCGCCGATCAGGCGGGCGACCTTGCAACACGGCTGGATGAAGCGGAATTTCTGACCGAGACGGTTGTTCTCTACCGGGCGGAACCGGCCGGCGGACTTTCGCCGGCGGCAGGCAGAGCCCTGAGCGAGGGCGCGGTCGATGGTGTGTTGTTCTATTCCGCCCGAAGCGCGCGGGCCTTCGGCGAGCAACTCGCCCGGGCCGGCCTCGCTCCGCTTTCCGCTTCGGTTTGCTGTTACTGCCTGTCCGATGCCGTCGCCGAACAGGTGCGCGGCTTCACCTCAGGGCCGGTGCGGGTCGCCGCCTCGCCGAACCATCTGGCGCTTTTCGCCCTTTTGGATGTCAGTTGAGTAATTCAGTCATTTGACTGACTTATTGACAAACGTCAGTTTTTATTAAGCCTTATGTCTTAGCCCTGTGCCGACGGCTGTCGGGGGCGCTGGGCTCCGTTCGCCACACAATCTAATCTGGAGAGCCTGTTGGCCCGAAAATCGACATCATCCGGATCGCCAAGATCCTCCTCGTCGCGTCGCAAGCCGGTCACCATCGATCTGGACGCCAAGGCTGTCGACAAATCCGCCGCGGATGCCGGAAAGCCGCAACCGGAGGAAGAAAAGAAACCGCAGGCCGCGCCCGCGCGGCCCGGGGCTGCCGCCGCTGCGGCGTCGAAGGAGCCTGCGAAGACGGACCGCAAAGCCGAACCGGCCGCAATGCCCGAACAGCCCGCAAAGACAGAACCGCGGGCAAAGCCCGAACCGCCAGCAAAGCCAGCAAGGCCCGCTGCCGGCAAGTCAGCGACAGTCGCCGGACTGGAGCGCGAAGCGAAAACGGCGACAGTGCCGTTGATCGCGGCCGCGCTGATCGGCGGAATTGCCGCCCTGGCGGCCGCCGTCGGGCTGGACCGCATCGGCGCCATCGATCTCGGATCGGCGGAGCCGCCGCAATCGCAGGCGCTGGCCGACCTGAAGGCGCAACTGGATGCAACCACGGGATCGATCGGCACATTGCGCGGCGATCTAGAGGCGCAGATCGCCGAAATCGGGACCGCCGGCGGCGATACCGAGGCCATCCAGGCGCAGATCGACGGCCTGAAGGCGGAAATCGCGCGCCTGTCCGGCGCTGCGGAACCCGATATCGCTCCCTTGCTCTCTCCCCTGGAAAAGCGACTGTCGGATCTGGAAAACGCGATCGCCGGCGGCGCCGGCGGCCGCGAAGCCGCGCTTGAGACGCTTGAGACCCGGCTTTCCGACGGACTCGCGGAAATCGGGGCGTTGCAGGAGGCCGTGTCGGCGGCGGCCGGTCGCTCGGACGCGCTGAAGGCCGATCTCGGCGCCTCCGAAAAGCGTGAGGCGGAACGGATTGCCGGGCTTGAGGAGAAAATCGCCGGCCTGCAGGAGACTGTCGCGGCGGCGCAGGCAAAGGCCGAGGGCGCCGCGTCGTCGGCATCCGTCAAGGACGCGGTCGAGGCCTCGCAGGCCGCCTCGCGCAAGGCGGAACAGGCGGTGGCGATCGCGCCGGTGCTGGCGGCGGAGAGCCTGCAACGGGCGATCGACGCCGGCCAGCCGTTCGAAGCGGCGCTGGACGCGTTCCGCAATCTTGGCGTCGACGATCCGGCGCTGGCGGTGCTGCGGCCCTATGCGGCCGACGGCCTGCCGACCCTTGCCGGGCTCAGGGCCGAGTTCGAGGAGCTGGCGCAATCGTTCGCGACCGCGGCCGGCGAACCCGAAGAAGAGGCCGGTGCGGTCGACCGGCTGCTGAAGGGCGCGTTCAGCGTCGTCAAGGTGCGGCCGCTGGAGCCGCAGGACGGTGACGGTTCGCTCGCGATCCGCTCGCGCGTCACCCGGGCGCTGGCCGCCGGCGATCTGACGGGTGCGCTTGCCGAATGGCAGTCGCTGCCCGATGACCAGAAGGCCGCCACTAAGGCCTGGGCCGACAAGGCGCGCGCGGTCGAAACTGCCGGCCAGTTTGCCGCAACGGTGCGGACGAATGCGCTCGCCCGCCTGAACATGACACAGTAGGAGCGTCGTTTCATGATCCGCACATTGCTTATCGTTGCCGGGCTGTTTGCAGTCGCCGCAGGGTTCGAGTGGCTGAAGGACACGCCGGGCGAACTGGCGCTGACGGTCGGCGGAAACGTATATTCCGTCGGCCTGGCGCAGGCGGCGCTGGCGATTGCCATCATGGCGATCGTTTCGATCCTTGCCTATCTCATCCTGCGGACCATGTGGACGGCGCCGGGCAAGGCCCTGTTCGCCTGGCGCGGCCGCAAGGTGGAGCGCGGCCGGATGGCGATTTCAGACGGTCTGCTGGCGATCGCGGCCGGCGATGTGCGGCGCGCCGAACTGGCCGCCAGAGAGGCCGTCAAGCGCGCTCCCGGCGCGCCGCTGACGGCGCTTCTGCAGGCCCAGGCCGCCCAGCTCAAGGGCGACAGGGACGCCGCGCGCGACACGTTCACGGCGATGGCCGATAGCCCGGCGACGCGCATTGCCGGCCTGCACGGCCTGTTCGTGGAGGCCGAGCGCCAGGGCGCCGCGGAGGCCGCGCATCATTACGCCAGGACGGCCTATGAGGCGCGCCCGGATACCGCCTGGGCAGTGCGCGCCCTTTTGCGGTTCCAGGCCGGCGCCGGCGACTGGGACGCGGCGCTGGCGACGCTGG
>CAJHXV010000162.1_pt1 | contig 9621 bp, 10 predicted proteins | sample 9198501 | NCBI WGS metagenome assembly CAJHXV01 (sample SAMEA7708351, study PRJEB35096) | sediment metagenome | biome: marine neritic benthic zone biome [ENVO:01000025]; feature: sediment [ENVO:00002007]; material: shallow marine sediment [ENVO:03000034] sea grass bed [ENVO_01000059] ... | reverse complement strand
GTCGCCGCAAAAGTACGAATTGATGAAGTCATCATCGCTACGAACCTCAAGAAAAATTCTACAAAGCTTGTCGATCATTTGAAACAAATCGAATGCGCGTGTCATTGACGTTAATCAACTCAGCATCCGCCGATACGCATAGAGGCACGAGCGATGCTGACAGCAAGGCACCATTTTATTGCAAACCAGACCATCGGCGGGAGAGATCAATCGATTTGGCTGTTGTCCGGAACGGTCAATGATCCCCATTTTGGGGAAAGAAAGAAATGTCTGGAGTACCCCCGATTCCCGACGTCTCAACGAGCATTTCTTGCGATGGGTTGATTGTGAACCAAACTCAGCGGGCTTCGAGCCTTACATCATAAGGTGACCGTCGATGAGTGGTCGATTTTCTGGTACGCAGAGCACGAAACAGTGAGTTTCACCATCCGGAAACAGTGAGTTTCGCTATCCGAAAGACTAGGGCTTGCCGCCGACCCGTGATATGAATCCTGCAGTCTGTTCACTTGTTCTATCAACGGATAAACAATGATGTTCAAACCCGGTCAGTCCGGTAATCCCAAGAGCAGGCCTCGTGGCTCAACCCGATTGCCGGCATGGGTGGGCTGTGGCAAATATAGGGTTGCCTATGCGACTCCTGCCTTTCTTCTTATGGCTCAGTTGTGCCGAAGGGGCCGATGACATGTTTCAACTTTCAACACTCGAAAACTGCTGTTATCTAATAAATAATCGGTAGGTCTAGGGTTCAAATCCCAGACGGCTCACCATTTTTCCAAATGAAAACAGTGGTTTAAAAAATTTCCGACCGCTGGCCAATTCCTCTCATGTCGTGGGTCCGCCATAGGTCCGCTATTATCGGTCCTACGCATCAACCACACGATAGTACCGACGTCATACGCTGCACAGGCCCCACGGATTGTGAAACGGTCATAAGCGCTATTGGCGGCAGAATTCCAGACGACGCCGGTTTGATGCCCGTCAATGCGCCTCCGAAAGGGCGCGGCTAAGGTGGTAGCCCTTCAATGAGAGCAGAAACATTCGTGATCCGATGAAAGCGAAAATTGCAGACCTCATCGAACGCTTCCCTGATCGCAAGAGGATTATCGAGGCGTTGGCCGGTTCCGACGCGCGGTTTCAGAGCATCCTGCAGGACCACCACGAGGTGCATCGCAGACTTGCCCGTGCGGAGACCGACGGCGACCCTGCGACGAAGGCCGATCTGGAGCGCCGCTTCCGCAATATTGAAGAGGAACTCATTCGGTTGATACAGGGTTACCCTATCGCCTAGGGAAGGGCATGTCGCGAATCTTTTCCGCCGGCAATCGAGGCAATGCCAAGCACTTCGGCACGCATCGCGACTCGGTCTTAAGCCTTGCGGAGGCGATGCGTGTGCCGGCTTAGGCAATTGGTCAGCGTCAAGCGATTCCGGAACAACGTCATGATTTAGCCAAGAGGGATTCCCACACGTGAACGGGACGGATTTTGCACCTGTGGTCCCGCCGACTGAATAACCCGAATAAGAGATTGAGACCATGAGCAGCAATATCAGAGAGCGGTTGGAGGCGGCCATCCGCGAAGCGGACGAACGGGCACGGAGTCATCTAAGGGCGTTGCGCGAATCCACGGCAGAAGCCGAAAAGGCCATGCGGCCCGTTACGGATGCGGCGAAAGAGATGAATGAGGAGTTGAAATCCACGCCGGGCATCGAGTTCACGATCAATCCCGAAAGTGTCTGCATAAGGTTCGTCGACAGGGAATTCTGGTTTGGCTTTGACGACCAGTCACAAAGGTTCACAGGCGAAGAGAGCGCGCACTCCTGGTACGATGGCGAACGGTATTCCGAATCCTATGAATGGGAAAACCAGGAAGAGTGCATCGATGCCATGATAAAGTTATGCGCACAATATGTGCAGATGGCTCGTGCGATCAGCATTATCGCCACGCAACCGTAATGCCGGCATCTGAAATGGCAGGCGACACAGATATCGCCGAAGCTTGGCAAGGCCCCGGAATTCGGCCGTGCCGGCAGGAGTGAGAGGAAGACAATGAAGCAGGTGCGAAAGACGTTCACCGGGCAGGCGACGGAACGCAAGAATCGTTTGCTCCGCGAGCGCGTCCATGACCCTTACAAGACCCGGCAGAAGTTGCCCGAGCCAACCGTCTGTCCGCAATGCGGAGCCGTCTGGCGGGACGGGCGCTGGTGCTGGATGAAGGGCGAGCTGGATGAGGCCAATGAGGAATTGTGCCAGGCCTGTCACCGCATTAACGACAAATATCCTGCTGGCGAGTTGAAGCTGGGCGGCAGTTTCCTCAAGGCGCACAAGGAAGAAATTTTCAATCTCGCGAGGAACACCCAAAAGGTTGAAACCGAGGAACATCCCCTGCAGAGGATCATAACGATCGACGACAAGGGCGATCAGGCAGTGATCACCACCACGGATATTCACTTGCCACGTCGTATCGGGCAGGCAATCTTCAATGCCTATGAGGGCACTTTCGATTTCAATTATGACAAGGAAGGTTATTTCATCCGTGCCAGTTGGCACCGTGACGGATGATTCGGCGGATGACGAGACATGAATGGGTCTGAGGACAATGACTCGATGCATCTCGCGGCTCGACAATGCTGATCCTGGTGGCCCTCGGCGGAAATGCGCTGCTGAAACGAGGTGAGGCGCCAACTACCGAGAACCAGCGTTGCAACGTGCGAAGCGCGGCGGAGGCATTGGCGCCGATCGCAAAAGCCCATCAATTGGTGATCACTCATGGAAGCGGGCCCCAGGTGGGGTTGCTGGCCCTTCGGGACGCGGCCTGCGGGGGCGAAACCTATTCGCTCGACATACTCGATGCCGAGGCCGAGGGGCAGGTCGGCTACCTGACGGAACAGGAATTGCGAAACGTTCTTGGACCGGAGCGGAACTGTGTGACAGTCTTGACGCAAATCGAGGTGGATCCAGATGATCCCGCTTTCAGTAAACCGACCAAACCGATCGGTCCTTTCTATGCTAGGCCAGAGGCACAGACGTTGCGGAAAGAGCGCGGCTGGAGTTTCGCACGGGACGGTACGCAATATCGGCGTGTTGTGCCTTCACCGCGACCGAGGCGGATCCTCCAGATGGATGTCATTGAACTGCTGGTGGAGCACGGTGTCGTTACGATCTGTGCCGGCGGCGGCGGTATTCCAACGATCGTGACCGACGACGGCCGCCTTGCCGGCGTTGAAGCAGTCATCGACAAAGATCATGCCAGCGCGTTGCTGGCAAGGCAGCTGGAAGCGCAGGCGTTTCTCCTGCTCACCGATGTCGATGGGGTTTATGCACACTGGAACCAGCCGCAGGCAAGGCGATGGCGAAAGGTTCCGCCGGATGAACTTCGCCGTTTCTCATTCGCCGCCGGATCCATGGGCCCCAAGGTTGAAGCGGCCTGTGACTTTGTCGAGGCAACCGGCGGCATAGCCGGTATCGGCGCGCTGAAGGATGCGCCGGCCATTCTTGCCGGTGATGCCGGTACCCTGGTCACAAAATCGGCGACGACAGAATATTGGAGCTAGATCATGTCTCCCAAAAGTGGGTGCCGGCCTTGGGACAAAGACATGCGTCAAAAGAAAGGCTTGAAGCGTGTCGTGTGAATCAGAATACGCACGACGCGCTTTAGGCAAATCCCCGGTCGCGCAGGAACGCCCGGATCAGCTCTCCGAATCCCGGTTCAGCCTCGGCAAACTCGTATCGTGCCTGCACGACCGGCACCGACAATTGGATCAGCGTTGTCAGGTCGCAGGGGGTCGCGGATATGATCACGTCCACAGCAGCGACCTCGATCGTTTCTCGCAGGGCTTCAAGCTGGGCGGCTCCATAGCCCACAGCCGGGAGGACCGACCCGATATGGGGATAGGTCTTGTAGAGGCCGGCGATTTCGGCGGTTGCGAAGGGGCGCGGGTCGACGATCTCCGCCACCTCCGCGCCAGTCGCCGCCACATAGCCCGCCCCGTATGACATGCCGCCGTGGGTGATCGTCGGGCCGTCTTCGACCACCAGCACCCGGCGGCCACGAACCAGTTCAGGATTGGTGAGCGTGATCGGAGACGCGCCGCGAATGATGGTGGCAGCGGGGTTGACCCGGCGGGCCGCTTCGCTCACCTGCCGGACGTCCGCATCCGAAGCCGAATTGGATTTGGCGACAATGACGACATCCGCCATGCGCAGGACCGCTTCACCCGGATGATGCGTGGTTTCGTGGCCGGGACGCAGCGGGTCGACGAGGACGACATGCAGATCGGGAATGAAGAACGGGAAGTCATTGTTGCCGCCTTCCCACAAGATGATATCCGCTTCCAACTCGGCTTGCGCCAGTATCGCGGCGTAATTGACGCCGGCATAGACGATATTGCCAATCGCCAGATGAGGCTCGTATTCCTCGCGCTCCTCGATCGTGCAATCCGCTGCTGCAAGATCCTCCGGTGTTGCAAAGCGCTGCACCGCTTGAAGCTCCAGATCGCCATAAGGCATGGGATGGCGGACGACTGCGACCCTGAGTCCGTGTTCCTTGAGCAGGAAGGAGAGCCAGCGGCTCACCTGCGACTTGCCGCACCCGGTCCTGACGGCGCAGACGGCGATCACCGGCACCTTTGCGCGCAGCATCGTCCGTTGCGGACCCAGAAGCGTAAAGTCGGCACCTGCCGCAAGCACGACCGATGCTTGGTGCATCACATGGGCGTGCGTCACGTCACTGTAAGCGAAGATGACTTCGGTCACCTGATGTTCCCGGCAGAGACTGGCCAGCTCTTCTTCGGGGACGATCGGAATGCCGTCAGGGTAATGCGGGCCGGCCAGAGCGGAGGGGTAGCGCCGGTCCGCAATGCCCGGTATCTGCGCTGCCGTGAAGGCGATGACGCGGCTGTCGGGATCGTCTCTGTAAACGACATTGAAATTGTGGAAGTCGCGACCTGCCGCACCCATGATCACGACCTGCGCGCGCGGCTTCAATTCCGGCATTTTCAATTTCTCCTTGGCGTCATCCTGCAACACCAGTGCAGAGGTTGATCCACAAGCGTATCGCAGTACCTAAGCATGGCCAGGCGACGTTATCCGAATGCGCCGCAAGTGCGCTTCTAGTTGATCGAGAAACATCCGCATCCAGACCTCGGGGGTCATATATTTCTGCAGGCCGTGGACCTGTCGCCCCAGCACCGTCTGCGCCGTTTTTGCCGGATCGGCCTGATCCGCCTCTTGGCGGATCTCGAAATCAAGATCGACAATGCCGGACCAGATCTCTGCACCCTTTGAATTGTAGACCGTGAGGAAATCGCCGTTCAACAGCGGATGAACTCCGTCCGGCCCCGGCCGGGCGGCTTCGTGGATCGACCAGATGACAGCTCGGCCTTCGCCGGCGACATATGCCTCCAGGCGCCCTTTGATCTCGGTTATCGATGTCATTGGTTCTTCCGTGTCCAAGGATTGATCGAATGGGCTCTGACCCCCACGCATTTTATAAATCGCGCGCCAATGGATCGAAGCGGATCGGCGCTTGTGCAGGACCTGCTTGAGACCCGCCGGCTTCAAGTCGGCGCTCCAAGGGAATCACCGCCTCCTATTATGTTCTTCTTCACATATTCCGAGGTCATGGCGGCGAGCAGTGCGCCGTACCCCGGCCGAAAAGCCAATTCGTCACCGACCTCGGCTCCCGTCTCGGCATCCGTGACGTCGGCGACCAGATAGCCGCTCGAAGCGCCAATGACAGTCACGCCGGCGTCGAGTGGAGTCAGATTGGCAATGTCGATGTCTTCGCGGCCGATGTTCAAGAGCGCGCGCATCCGCTCACCCCGGTCCATGAAACTGCGTCGCTGACCGAAGGCGTCCTCGGAGGTCTCGCCAATGGGGACAGAAGGTTTGCGCTTGCATTCCAGTATCTCTGCGCAAAGTACGAAAGCGTCCTGTCGTGTGCCCGGCCAGGGCCGGCGCCGGACGGTTTCGCGCCCCAACAGGATGGCCTCCCCGATACGCGCATGATTGACCTGGGCCGGCATTGCGCCGCTCGCGATGAGCTCAAGGCCACTGGAGTTGATGCCGGATATGAGCTCAAGCTCGAAACCGAACGCATGTTCCATCTCTTCGACCAGGTCCACCAGCCGCCTCATATTTTGGGTGCTCGGGACGACACCGCCGAAGCACGACAGGTTTGCGCCCAGTCCGACAATATGGATGCCTGGCAGATCGAGCACCCTGCGAACGAAAGGCAGGACATTGTTGGGCGATATTCCCTCGCGCAGGTCGCCAAGCTCGACCATGACCACGATACCATGAACAGCGCCCTGGCGCTGCGCGGCATCGGACAGGCCGGCCACAACTTCAAACTCGGAGTTGAGGCTGATACCCGCCGAGCGCACGACATCGTCGACGCCGGACAAGGGCGGCAGGCGCAACATGATGATCGGCGCCTCGATCCCGCCGGCGCGAAGCCGGGCAATATTCTCAAGGCGGGAATCGCCGAGAGAAACGACGCCTCCGCGCAGCATGGCCTTTGCAATCTCGGCATTGCCGCAAACGCCCTTGGTCACGCCGGAGACCATGATCCCGTGTCCGGCGCACAGTTCCACAATCGCGCGGGCGTTGTGTTCGATAATGTCGATGTCAATGGAGAGAAGCGGATAGGCCATGGCCGCTATTCGTCCGTCATCGCCCGTAGCCGGCGCACCAGAAAGCTGGCGACATCGTGACCCGTGGCGCCGCGGCCAAAGCCTGCGTCCATGCCGCAGGCGCGGGCCAATTCGTCGGTTACCGATGTCCCCCCGGCCACCAGTACAAGGCGGTCGCGCACCCCCCGTCGCACGGCAAGATCGTGCACTGCACGCATATTGCGTTCATGCACGCGGCCATGGGTTATAATGGTGGAAATCAACACGACGCGGGCGCCGAGCGCTTCGGCTTCATCCAGCAGTTCTCCAGGCGCGACGGACGTGCCGAGCGCCCGGCAGCGGAAGCCGTATTTTTCGATCCCACCGTGCTTGATATCAAGAATCTCGTGCAGCCCCACGGAGTGCTCGTCCTCACCGATCGTCGCGGCGACAACGTGGATCTCGCGGCCAAGGCACCAGTCCTCGATCTCGGAGTCCGGCAGCAGTTCCACCGGCTCGCGCAGTTGGAGCTCTTCGATATTAAGCGCGACGTCGATCCTGGCTTTGATCTCGAATACGCTGCCTTCCGCCGGGTGCATGATCCGGCGGCTGATGATCTCAGGCGCTTCAAGTCCCATTCGTCGCACCATTTCCAGCGCGGCCGCCTCAGCAACTAACGGTTCTGCCGGCACGAACAGGGTGACGCAAACGATGCCGTCGCCGTGTTTCTCAACCTCAGGCCGCAGTACGCCCTTCGCCCGTTCGGCCACAGGTTTTCTCATCCGCCGGTGCACGTTGTCGTCGTCGACTTCGTCGATATATCGGATCTTTGATGGATCGCAGAGCGTGCAGCCGCCATAGGCGCGGCAGGGCTTTTCGTCCCCGTCGGCAAGGGCGTTGTCGCCGAAGTGGCTGCAAACCGGTGCGCCGTAGCCAGGTCGCCGCCGCACCACGGTACCGGCGGCGTCCCCGTTGTCGGGATCGCGAACGATGCCGTCGCCGTTACGCTCGGGGAAGTATCCGGAATCGACGAAGTGCCCGGCCGCAACGGCCGCGTAATATCCGCCAGTTTCCGCGATTTCCTCAAGGAACAGCACGGCACGCTCCTTGATTTCGCGGGTTTTGTCGGCCAACGGTGGCAATTCGCGCCTGACTGCGATGATTTCGCCGAGACCGTCGACGCCCATCAGCGTCTGGCGCGCCGTGTTGACCCCGGCGACATTATTGTAGTGCCAGGGGATGTTGCGGCCTTCGTCCGGCGTGATGGTGCTCTGGATATCAGCCGAGGTGAGGCGCGAAATGATGGTATCGAGCACGTGGGTCACCGTCGCCTCCATGGTGTCGGTCTCCATGTAGCGCGTGTTCTGCTGCGCCCGAAACCTGCATTCCTTGAAGAGATCGCGCAGGGCCAAAGCATAAGGCAGATCGAGCCTCAGCTTGGGTGCCGGCGGCGCCGTGGGCGGTACGGTGGAAAGTGCAATCAGGTCGTCGGGCATGCCGACCGCACGCGAAAAGGCGGTGTTAATGGCGTGCTGCACCAGAAGTTCTGGCGTGACCTTCCAGGCCTCCTTGGCGGTGGCGCAGGCATTGTGGGCGCCGTCGAGCTGAAGGATCCCGGCATCAGCCATCACACGTTTGGCCTCCGCAGCATCGACAAAAGACCGGTGCATGTTGATGCCGCGGTAGAGCGTGTTGTACTGCGGGTCCTGATGGGCGCCGTTCACTCCCTCTTCGGTGAACAGAACGGCGATTTCGGGCCCGGCCAGGCCGCTGACATAGGAATGAAAATTGATCGGTCGACCGACCTCGTCTTCAATGGCGTCGAGCGCCTTGCGCGTGGCGCGCAGCTGTTTGCGCGTCACCGGGACGCCCCCCACACCCTCCGGCGTTCCCTCCATCAGGCCGTCAATATGGGACTGGCCGGTGGTGCGGATGACCATAATATGGTCGGCTCCGTGCCAGGCAGCCATGCGCATGCGCCTCAGATCGTCTTCAAAACGCCCGGAGGCGATTTCGGTGGTGATGACGAAGTCGCATTGCGGGTCGATGTCACTGAAGGCATGCGCCGCCGGCAGCGGCACGGAACGTCTGAGGCCCTCCGAACTGTCGCGGTAGACAAAGGGACCGACTTTCTGATCCTCGACCCGTTGCCGCCAGACCCAACCCTTACGCCGCGGGCGGTAGTTCGCCAGGTCGCGCAAGACCTCCTCGACGTCAAGCTTCTTGTCAGGATCGAGCATCACGGCGCAAGGTCTTCCCAGTATTGGCCGGCAAGTATCGCTTCAGCGGCCTCGCGCACCGTGATGCCTTTTGCGTCGGCCATTTCAAGCAGGAGCCGTCCGGCCCCGTGACCCAGGAGCCGGCGCGCCGCCAAACCATCAACCAGTTCCTTGGCTTCGGTGCTGCTGAGGCCCATCCGCAGGAGCACTGAGCGCTCGATCGATGGAGTAGTGTGGGTTCGCGCCTCCTCGATCAATGGCTCAACGATCTGAGTGACGATTTCCCAGAAGCGGGCGTGGAGCTCGTCGTCGGACAGTTCCCGTAAATGTTCGCGGCGGCTTTCAAAATCATCCGGTCTTTCGTGAAAGATCATTGATAACCTCCTTTACCTGGTCGATGGCCATGCGCGTTTCGGCCGCCAGGAATTCGATGTCCCTGGCTCCGAGGCGCACGCCTGGGGGCAACGTCTCCACTACGTTGCGCAGATAGGATCGGCGTACGCCGTCGAGATCGATCTCCCGGGTAGTGACCTGGCCCGGATGCTCCGGTATCACGATACGCTGTCCGGGCAGATTGCCGCTCGGCTCGCCGCGCGTCACCTCGATGCCCATATGCATGGCGAAGCCGAGTTGCGCGATGGGGTGCTTGCCGGCACCGGTGTACTCGGTCTCCTGGACGACGACGATGCTGTCCTTGTCGAGTTCTCTTGCCAGGGCGAGTGCGGCAGCAAGCGAGGTGTTGCCGGCGGGCCCGCGCTCCAGTCCTTCGAGCACCGCCAGGACCTCGGTCGC
>CAJHXV010000574.1_pt1 | contig 9691 bp, 8 predicted proteins | sample 9198501 | NCBI WGS metagenome assembly CAJHXV01 (sample SAMEA7708351, study PRJEB35096) | sediment metagenome | biome: marine neritic benthic zone biome [ENVO:01000025]; feature: sediment [ENVO:00002007]; material: shallow marine sediment [ENVO:03000034] sea grass bed [ENVO_01000059] ... | reverse complement strand
GGTTGTGATCGGCTTCCAGCAGTCCGGGATAATCGTCGACAGTGATCGCGCTGCCGCCGGAGGCGTCCCACGGGCCGACATGGACGAGTTGGTTGTCCTCATCGGCCGTACTGCCACCGTGGGCGGGATCGGTCGTGTAAGTGGGATCATAGTCCTGACCCTGGGCATGGCGCTGCGACTGGCTTTCCGAACCGTCCAGGTTCCAGGTATCTGAGCGCTCCGGTCCGGGGCCGAGCTTCCAGCGATGGCGCACGAACTGGACAATCGTATAGTCGCGGTCGGCCCGGCCGCAGCAGCGGAACGGGTCGTCGACAGCGAAATAGACCTGTGTGAAGACGGCCTTGTTGACTTCGTTGGGAATGCCGGTCGTCTCGTCGATGATGCCGTCGCCGGTGCGCACGCGGGAGCGGTGCTTCGGCACCTTGATGGTCGATGCGAGGGACCCCATGGGCTGCAGCGAGAAATCCCGATTGTTGCGCGGGAATGTCCACCGGATCGTCAGATCGCTCCTGATCGGCTTGCAATCGTCGGTGATGTTGCGCGGATCATATTGCACTTCCGCCCGAAGCCGCTCCGTGACGGGCGTATTGTCGCGGCGCAGATTGGCCGGACTGTTCATGCGCGGCGGCTGAACCCCGACCGGCGGCGCGGACAGCAGGTTGCGCAGGTCCTCCGGGTTCTCCAACTGCCGCGTAATCGTTGAAAACGCCTGATCGCCGGCCGGCCCGCGTCGGAACCGGAAGGTGATCGTGCCGGGCAGCGGGGCGACGCGGATGTCCTTGACCTTCATCAGAAGATGGCGGTTGCCGCTCATCTCCAGCCCGGGCGAAATCTGCACGAACAGGACGTCGCGGCCGGTGCCCTGGGCATTCGCCGGCATGACGCGCAGGGCGAATTCGCCTTCCAGGATGCATTGGCCGTTGCGGGTCCGGGTTCGTGTCGTGGAGCCATCGTCGCGCTGCTGGGCGAGAATCACGCCTTCGGCGAGGAACGCGATCAGCACGATCAGCGCGGCAAGTCGCCTCAACCCGCCGGGATGCTCGCCGGCCGCCCGGCGCCCGTAGAGCCAGACCAGCAGGGCCGCAAGCAGCAGGGCGAAGGGCACCGCATGCTGGGCAAGCAGGTCGGCAAGGCCGGGCGGTGCGGCGACTTCCGGTTCCGGAATGAAGGCGACCGGCCACGTCTCGGGGCCGGTTTCCGTCTTGGTTTGCGCCAGTGCCCCGCCAAGTAAGCCCATCGCCGCCAGCAGCGCGGGCGCCAGCGCACGAGACATGCTTCCGGGCTCAATCCGCATGGCTCCATCCTATCAGAGCCGGCGAGCGGCTCCAATGCCGCCGCCGGCCTGTCGACGCGCTGACCCGTCCGGGCTAAAAGGGCATTCGGGTATTGATCAGACGCGCCGCCGGCAATTGGCGCCGCGAGGGAGGATAAGAATGAGCTCAGAGGGAAAGATTGCATTGGTGACGGGCGCCGGCTCCGGCGTCGGCAAGGCGGCGGCGATCGCGCTGGCCGGGGCCGGGTTCCGGCTCGTCCTGGCCGGGCGCCGGCTCGACGCGCTGGAGGCGACGGGGGCGGAAGCCGGCCTGGCGGGCGAGGATTGCCTCTGCCATTCCACCGATGTCGCCGACCCGGCCTCCGTCGACGCGCTCTATGCGGCGATTGAGGAAAAGTTCGGCCGGCTCGACGTCCTGTTCAACAATGCCGGCACCAATACGCCGGGCGCGACGATCGACGAACTGACGCCGGACCAGTGGCGCCAGGTGATCGATGTCAACCTGACCGGCTCGTTCCTCTGCGCCCGCGGCGCCTTCGCCATGATGCGGCGGCAGGAGCCGCAGGGCGGGCGGATCATCAACAACGGCTCGATCTCCGCCTACGCGCCGCGGCCGGGCTCCGCGCCCTATACCGCCTCCAAACACGCCATCACCGGGCTCACCAAAACGATCGCGCTGGACGGAAGGCCGTTCGACATTGCCTGCGGCCAGATCGACATCGGCAACGCCGCCACCGAGATGGCCGCCAAGATGGCGACCGGCGTGCCACAGGCCAGCGGCGAGATCGCCGTGGAACCACTGATGGACGTCAAGCATGTCGGCGACGCGGTGGCGCATATGGGCAGCCTGCCGCTTTCCGCCAACGTCATGTTCATGAACGTGATGGCGACCAAGATGCCGTTCGCCGGACGGGGGTGATCCACCGGAGGCGAGCATGGGTAATTTCTACGCCAACTATACCATCAAAGGCGCGTCGCAGAAGGCCGTCGCCGATGCGTTCGCCGGGCGAAATGCCGTGATCGCGCCGGAAGCCCTGGGATGCGTGGTCGTCTATGACGAGGCCTCGGACATGATGAATTCCGTGGATGAGGAATTGGGCACAAGACTGTCGGGAGACCTGTCATGCGGCGTGCTGGGCATGAGCAATCACGACGACGACGTTCTGGTCTGTCAGCTTTTCCAGAACGGCGAAAAAGCCGACGGGTACAATTCCGATCCGGACTATTTCGACATGGGAGCGGAAGCTCCCGCTGGCCCGTCGGGCGGCCGGGCGGAAATCCTATGCCGGGCCTTCGGAAGTGATTCCGTTGCGCGCGTTGCCGAAATCCTTGACGGCGCTCAGTATGTCTTTGCCTTTGAACGCCATCAGGATCTCGTCAAGGCGCTCGGAATCTCAGACCACGCCGTCGGTTTCGGCCACAGATTTATATCGGCCGGCGAATTGCCGGAGGGGTTGGCGGCGGACGATCTGACGACGACGGCGTGAGACAATTGAGATCGTCCGATCTGGCAACACGATCGTCATCCCCGGGCTTGATCCGCAGATCCGGAATGGACCGAGCAACCGAGTTGCCATTGCGCAGCTTGCCGGAACAGATCCGGCATCACCAAAGTAGAGGACCTGTGTCTGCCCTCGCGCGCACCGGCACGCCGCATCCGCGCTTGCCAGTGACGCAATCGCGAACCACAATGTGTTGCCAATCGGCTAGAAGGCGGCGGTAACAGGGCGGAACACGGGCGCTGATGAAAAGATACAATCTGTTTTCTCTGATCCGGCAGGGTTTTGCCGGCCACAAGGACTGGCCGCCGGCGTGGCGCTTTCCGGAGCCGAAGGAGGCCTATGACGCAGTGGTGATCGGCGCCGGCGGTCACGGCCTGGCGACGGCCTATTATCTCGCCAAGCTGCACGGCATGACGAATATCGCCGTCATCGAGAAGGGCTGGCTCGGCGGAGGCAATGCCGGCCGCAACACCACCATCATCCGCTCCAACTATCTCTATGACGAGAGCGCGGCGATTTACAATCACGCCCTGACGCTGTGGAAGACGCTGAGCCGCGAGCTCAACTACAATATCATGATGAGCCATCGCGGCGTGCTCAATCTCGCCCACGACGAGGGCGAGGCGCGGCAGTTGAGGCGCCGGGTGGAGGCCAACCGGCTGAACGGTGTCGACGCGGAATGGCTTGAGCCGGAAGACATCAAGGCGTTCTGCCCGCCGATCAACATTTCCGGCGATATCCGCTATCCGGTGATCGGCGCGACGCTGCAGCGCTCCGGCGGAACCAACCGCCACGATGCGGTCTGCTGGGGCTATGCCCGGGCCGCCGATAGCCTCGGCGTCGACATCATCCAGCAATGCGAGGTAACGAACATCCTGACCGAAGCAGGCCAGGTCACCGGCGTTGAGACGACCCGCGGAACGATCAGGACCGCGAAGGTCGCCAGCGTCACCGCCGGACACACTTCGGTTATGGCGAAAATGGTCGGATTGCGCCTGCCGATCGAGAGCCATCCGCTGCAGGCGCTTGTCTCCGAACCGTTGAAGCCGGTCATGCCCTGCGTCTGCATGTCCAACGCGGTACATGTCTATATGAGCCAGTCAGACAAGGGTGAACTGGTGATCGGCGCCGGCATCGATCCCTATCTGAGCTACACCCAGCGCGGCTCGATGGACATTATCGAACACCAGATGGCCTCGCTGATCGAACTCTTCCCGTTCGTCTCGCGCGTGCGCATGATGCGCCAGTGGGGCGGCATCGTCGATGTCTGTCCCGACGCCAGCCCGATTATCTCCAGGACGCCGGTCAAGGGCTTCTACGTCAACGGCGGCTGGGGCACCGGCGGCTGGAAGGCGACGCCGGGCTCCGGACACGTCTTCGCCGACCTGATCGCCAACGACGAACCGAACGAGATCGCCGCGCCGTTTGCCATGGAGCGCTTCGTCTCCGGCGCGCTGGTCGCCGAGCATGGCGCCGCGGCCGTGGCGCATTAATTAGGGGGCAGGGGCCGGTCATGTTCGTCATTCAATGTCCCTATTGCGGCGAACGCGATCTGTCGGAATTTTCCTATGGCGGCGAAGCCCATATCGCCCGGCCGAAGAACTCCGAAAAGATGAGCGATGCGGAATGGGCGGAGTTCGTCTTCATGCGGTCTAACCCGAAGGGCGTGTTCGCGGAACGCTGGAATCACGCGGCCGGCTGCCGGCGCTGGTTCAACATGCTGCGAAATACCGCCACCGACGATATTTTGGCCGTCTACCGTATCGGCGAGCAGCCGCCGAAAGTGGAGGCCCTGTTGCCGGTGACGCCGTCCGGCGAGGCGCCGATCGGATCCGGCAACGACGCCGTCAAGGTGATCCGGCCCGGCGAAGGCGCGGATGACGGAGCGGGCGGGGAGGCGGAGGTATGAGCCGGCAGAGATTCCGGCGCCCCGAAGGCGGGTTGATCGACCGGTCGCGCACCATCCGCTTCACCTTCGACGGCCGCTCGCTGACCGGCCATCCCGGAGATACGCTGGCCTCCGCCCTGATCGCCAACGGTGAGCATATGGTGGCGCGCTCGTTCAAATATCACCGGCCGCGCGGCATTCTGGGCGCCGGATCGGAGGATCCGGCGGCACTGGTGCAGCTTGGCGCCGACACGGCGAGCACCGACCCCAACACCAAGGTCACCGAACAGGAGGTCTATGACGGGCTCGTCGCCAGGCCGCAGAATTGCTGGCCGACGCTGAAGACCGATATTGGCGCGCTCAACGACATGTTCTGGCGTTTCCTGCCGTCGGGCTTCTATTACAAGACCCTGATGGGTCCGGCCGGGTTCTCCTGGCCGAACTGGATGACGTTCGAACCGATAATCCGCCGTTCCGCAGGCCTCGGCAGGGCGCCGGAGACGCCCGATCCGGATCGCTACGAGGTGCTCAACCGACATTGCGACGTGCTGGTCGTCGGCGGCGGTCCGGCCGGCCTCATGGCGGCGCTGGCGGCCGGCCGCTCGGGTGCCCGGGTGATCCTGGTGGAGGAGACCGACCGCCTCGGCGGCGCGCTGCTCTCGCGCGACCCGGAGCGGCTCCAGATCGCCGGCGTTTCGCCGGCCCAGTGGGCGGCGGACATCCGCCGCGAACTGGAGGCCTGCGAGGAGGCGACGGTGCTGACCCGCACCACCCTGTTCGGCTATTATTCGCACAATTTCCTCGCCGCCTGGGAGCGCGTTGCCGATCACGTGCCGGCGGCCAAGCGGGTCGGCCATCTGCCCCGCCAGCGCCTGTGGCGCATCCGCGCGAAGCAGGTGGTGCTGGCGACCGGGGCGATCGAGCGGCCGATGGTGTTCCACGAGAACGACCGGCCGGGCATCATGCTGGCCGGCGCCGTGCAGACCTACCTGCATCGCTATGGCGTGCTGCCGGGCAGGCGGGCCGCCGTGTTCGCAAACAACGACAGCGGCTGGGCGGCAGCATTCGACTGTGCCGACGCCGGCGCCGAGGTTGCCGCCATCATCGACCTCAGAACCGACCTTGCCGGCGATCCGCTGGCCGAGGCGGCGCGCCGCGGCATCGCCATCCATTCCGGCTCGACGGTAACGGGCACCGCCGGGCGGGCCCGCATCCGGGCGATAGAGGTCGGCAACCTGATCGAACGCGGCGGCGTGACTGGATCCACCCGCATCGCCTGCGACCTGCTCGCCGTCGCCGGCGGCTGGGCGCCGAACGTGGCATTGTTTTCCCAGTCGCGCGGCAAGCTCGCCTACGACGAGACGATTGCCGCGTTCCGGCCCGGCCAGTCGTGGCAGGCGGAACGATCCGCCGGATCGGCGAATGGCGCCTTCGCCACCGCCGACTGCCTCAAGGAGGGCGCGAAGGCTGGCGCCGAGGCGGCCCGCGCCGCCGGCTTCAAGGTAACGACGCCACGCGTGCCGAAGCTTGCCGGAGGCGACGGGGGTCAGGGGAGGATCCGCATCATGCCGGAACTGCCCTCCAACCGGCCGCCGGAAAAGCTGCGCGCCTGGATCGACCTTCAGGACGACGTCACCAGCAAGGATCTGCGCCTGGCGGTCAGCGAGGGCTACCGCTCCGTAGAACACGCCAAGCGCTACACCACCACCGGCATGGGCACCGACCAGGGCAAGGTCGCCAACCTCAACGCATTTGCCTTCCTGGCGGCCGAGCGCGGCGAGCCGATTACCGCCGTCGGCACGACGACATTCCGCCAGCCCTACAAGCCGGTCGCGTTCGGGGCGCTGGCAGGCCAGCATGTCGGCCCCCGCTTCATGCCGCGGCGAACGACGCCGATGCATGCCTGGCACCGGGCGCAGAAAGCCACCTTCGAGCCCGTCGGCGACTGGGTCCGCGCCCGCGCCTACCCCAGGGCCGGGGAGGGTTTCGACGATGCCGTGCAGCGCGAGTCGCGCGCCGCGCGCACCCATATCGGCGTGCTCGACGCCTCGACGCTCGGCAAGATCGATGTGCGCGGACCGGACGCGCGTGAGTTCCTCAACCGCGTCTACACCAATGCCTGGATGAAACTTGCGCCGGGAAAGTGCCGCTACGGCTTCATGCTCGGCGAGGACGGCATGATCATCGACGATGGCGTCACCGCCTGCCTGGCCGACGACCACTTCCACATGACCACGACCACCGGCGGCGCGCCTCGCGTACTCGCCATGCTGGAGGATTACCTGCAGACGGAATGGCCTGAACTGCAGATCTATCTGACGACGACTACGGAACAGTGGGCTGTCGCCTCGATCTGCGGCCCGGAATGCCACAGGCTCGTCGCCGACCTCTGCGACGATCTCGATCCGGATCCGGAGAGTTTCGAGTTCATGTCGTGGCGCGATGCCAGGATCGGCGGCGTTCCGGCGCGGGTGTTCCGGATCTCGTTTACCGGCGAACTCTCCTACGAGATCAACATCCCCGCGACGTACGGACTTTGGCTTTGGGAACAGATCATCAGCAAGGGCGCGAAATACGGCGTCACCGCCTATGGCACCGAGGCCATGCACCTGCTGCGCGCCGAAAAGGGGTTCATCATCGTCGGCCAGGAGACCGACGGCACCGTGACGCCGCACGACCTGCGCATGGACTGGATCGTCAAGAAAAAGGACGATTTCATCGGCCGCCGCTCGCTCAGCCGCTCCGATACCGCGCGGTCCGACCGCAAACAGCTCGTCGGCCTTATCACCGACGATCCGAAACAGGTGCTGATGGAAGGGGCGCATATCATCCGCAGCGAGGCGGAAACGACGCCGCCGGTGCCGATGCTGGGCCATGTCACCTCGAGCTATTTCAGCCCCAACCTGAACCGCTCCATCGCGCTCGCCATGGTGAAATCGGGCGGCGAACGCATCGGCGAGACGCTCCATGTCGCGCGCAAGGAGGGCGCGCCGCTGCCGGTCCGTGTTACTGAAACCGATTTTCTGGCGCTGAAGGACCGCGGCGAACTGGACCCGCCGGCACAGGACATGCCGGAAAGCGTCGAACAGGAGGCTGCAGATGAGTGAAGGCAGCGGGGGCAAGGCCTGGATCCCGGTGCGCCGTTCGCCGCTGGCGGGCCGCAGCGCCATCGAGGCACGGCGTGGCGCCGTCAGCCTGGCCGAGATGCCGTTTCTGGCCAAGCACATCCTGCGCGTCGAAGCCGAAGCAGCAGCCTCGACCATCAGAAGCGCGACCGGCCTGGACCTTCCCGTCGAGCCGCTGTCGACGGCGGTATCCGAAGACGCCGTGCTCTTGTGGATGGGGCCGGATGAATGGATGCTGATCGCACCGCCGGAGGACGCCGGCGCAACCGCGGCCCGGCTCGCCGAGGCATTGTCCGGCCAGCATCATCAGCTTGTCGACGTCAGCGACTATTACACGACGATCGATGTGTCAGGTCGGCGGGCGCGCGAACTCCTGATGAAACTGACGGTGCTCGACGTTCACCCGCGCGCATTCGGGCCGGGCCAGGTGACCGGAACAATCTTCGGCCATGCCAATGCAACGCTCTGGCTGGTCAGCGATATCGACGGCGAGGCGATATTCCGCCTGTTCGTGCGCTGGTCCCATGCCGACTATCTGTGGTGCGTGCTGGCCGATGCCGGCCGCGAATGGGGCATGCCGGAAGAATTGCCCATCGCCGGCGAGAAGATGGTGATCTGAAGCGACAGGCCTACTGACTTGCCGTAATGCCGCCGTCGACATAGAGGATCTGGCCGGTCACGAAATCGGAAGCCGGCGAGGCGAAGAAATGTCCTGCGCCGGCAATATCCTTCGGATCGCCGATCCGGCCGAGCGGGATGCGGTCGAGCAGGCCGGTGCGGAATTCGTCGTTCTCCATCACGTGGCGGATCTGCTCCGTATAGATGAAGGTCGGGGCGATGCCGTTGACGTCGATGCGGTGCGGCGCCAGTTCCATGGCGTGCTGCTTGACCAGCATCACCAGGCCGCCCTTGCTTGCGCAATAGGCGGAATAGCCGCGTCCGCGCAGGCCAAGCTGGGCGCGCACCGACAGCAGATGCACCTGCTTGCCGCCGTCACCCGCCGCGATCTGCCTGGCGGCGACGGCCTGGCCGAGAAACATCGCAGCCTTAAGGTTGACGCGGAATACCTGGTCGAACGCCTCCTCCGTGACATCGCACAGCGGTTGCTCGCGCTGCATGCCGACGCAATTGACGAGAATGTCGATCCGGCCGTGTTCGGCTGCAATGGCGGCGACCACGTCATCGATCTGTGAAACCTGCTCGCAATCCAGCCCGTATCCGTCGGCTGGATAGCCGGCCGCGTTCAATGATCCGGCGAAGGCGTCGGCCTTGTCGCGGCTGCGCCCGGCGACGATCACGCAGGCTCCGGCAAGCGCCAGGCTCCAGGCAATCGCCTCGCCGATGCCGCCGTAACCGCCAGGCAGGAAGGCGACCTTGCCGTCGAGCCTGAACTGGCCGGCAAGCTCGGTTTCGAAATCGACGACGGGGGCGATACGGTCCGGCATGGGTTCTCTTTCGGTTTGCAGGCGCCAGTGCGCCGATACAATGGCGGACAGCGACAACCGGCTGGTAAATGCGCCATCGGATAGTCGCTCGTCACGCTGCATGAGATCACGGACGACCGCGGCAGTCCACTGGCGACGGGCGCCCTGCGGCCTTCATCATCAATCAGGCAGGCACCGGACAAAAAAACCCGCCGCGGTTTCCCGCAGCGGGTCGTAAACGTCCGTCTTTCGGACGGTGTGGTCAGCGGCCGTTGGCGAAAAGCCGGGTCGCTTCCTTCATGGCCGTCTCGCCCGGCATGGACTTGCGGAAACGATCGCGTTCCTGAGCCTGTGCCAGATTGAAGTAATCGTCGTTCCGGGCGCTGCGCCCGGATACGAGTGCGTCGAAGAAGAACATTGTAATTGCGCTCATGGAACCATCTCCACGCTAGGGTTTCGGCCTTTTGCCAAAGACGCTT
>CAJHXV010000565.1_pt1 | contig 9737 bp, 7 predicted proteins | sample 9198501 | NCBI WGS metagenome assembly CAJHXV01 (sample SAMEA7708351, study PRJEB35096) | sediment metagenome | biome: marine neritic benthic zone biome [ENVO:01000025]; feature: sediment [ENVO:00002007]; material: shallow marine sediment [ENVO:03000034] sea grass bed [ENVO_01000059] ... | reverse complement strand
TGCTCGTCATCACCAACAATATCAACGTGGTCGGTATCCTGCGGGACAATCCGGCGACGGAGGTCATCATCGCCGGCGGGCTCGTCCGCAAGGCCGATGGCGGCATCGTCGGAGACGCCACGGTGAATTTCGTCAACCAGTTCAAGGCCGACTATGCGGTGATCGGAGCCTCGGCGATCGACGAGGACGGATCGTTGCTCGATTACGATTATCGCGAGGTGCAGGTGGCCCAGGCGATCATTGCAAATTCGCGTCACCCGATCCTGGTGTGCGACGCCATGAAGTTCGAGCGCACTGCGCCGATACGGATCGGCCACATTTCGCAGATCGAGAGTTTTGTCACCGATCGGGCGCCGCCGGAGTCGTTTGTCGAGGTCTGTCGCGACAACGGCGTCAGCTTGGAGGTGGCGGCCTGTACACCGGATGCCGCGGAGCCGGGGCAGTCGGCCTTCGGGGGCGGCGGCTGATGTACGACATATTCGTGATCGGCGGCGGCATCAACGGCTGCGGCATTGCCCGCGACGCGGCCGGGCGCGGCTACACGGTCTGCCTTGCGGAAATGAACGATCTGGCGAGCGGCACGTCGTCATGGTCGACCAAGCTCATCCACGGGGGCCTGCGCTATCTGGAATATTACGAATTCCGGCTGGTGCGCGAGGCGCTGATGGAGCGGGAACTGCTGTGGTCCCTCGCGCCGCACATCATCTGGCCCCTGCGTTTCGTCCTGCCGCATCACAAGGGGCTGAGACCGGCCTGGTTTCTGCGTCTCGGCCTGTTCATCTACGACCATCTCGGTGGCCGAAAGACACTGCCGCCGACACGCACGCTCGATCTTGCAACCGATCCCGTCGGGGTGCCGCTGAAGGGCGATTTCGCCAAGGCGTTCGAATATTCCGACTGCTGGGTCAACGATGCCCGGCTGGTCGTGCTCAATGCCCGCGACGCGGCCGAACGCGGAGCGGTGATCGCGACGAGGACCGAAGTCACGACCGTGCGGCCGGAGGGAACCGGCTGGGCCGTTACGGTTCGCGACAGTGACGGCAGAACAGCCACGATCGGCGCCCGCATGGTCGTCAACGCAGCCGGTCCGTGGGTCGACAAGATCCTGCGCGGTCCGGCAGGGCAGAACGATGCCCACAATGTCCGGCTGGTGCAGGGCAGCCATATCGTCGTGCCGAAAATGTTCGATCACGACCGCTGCTACATTTTCCAGAACGAGGACGGGCGGATCATTTTCGCAATTCCCTACGAAGAGCACTTTACGCTGGTCGGCACGACCGACCAGGACTATGAAGGCGACCCGGGCGCGGTGAAAATCACCGAAGAGGAGAAGGTCTATCTCTGCGATGCGGTGAGCGAGTATTTCGAGCAGTCGATCGCCGTGGAGGACATCGTCTGGACCTATTCGGGCGTGCGCCCGCTCTACGATGACGGCGCCAGCAAGGCTCAGGAGGCAACCCGAGATTACGTGCTGAAGGTCGATGAGCGGGCCGCGGCGCCGATGGTCAATATATTCGGCGGAAAGATCACCACGTACCGCAAGCTGGCGGAATCCATGCTGGAAAAGATCGAAGACCTGATCGGCGCGAAGGGAAAGCCCTGGACCGGGCGCGCGGCGTTGCCGGGTGGAGATTTCCCGATGACCGGTTACGGCGGCCTTGTCGCGGATCTGCTGCGCGATTTCGATTTCCTCCCGGAGGCTCTGGCCAGACGCCTTGCCCGCGCCTACGGAACCGATGCGCGGAGCATTGTCGGCGACGCCAGGAGCCTGGATGCGCTCGGCACGATCTTCGGCGCCGATCTGAGCGAGGCCGAGGTCAACTGGCTGATCGAGAAGGAATGGGCTCAGACCGCGGAGGATATTCTCTGGAGGCGCAGCAAGCTTGGCCTGGATTTCAAGCCGGAGGAGGTCGACGCCCTGACCGCGTGGCTGGAACAAAGGCGATTGCGCATCAACGACCGGGTGGCCCGTTCCGGTTGAATTTGCCGCGTCCTGCTTGCCACAAGCGGAGACTCAGCCTAGCTAATCCGGCATTGCCACCTTCGGGAGCCGACCATGCCCGTCATAAACCGTTTCGCTGAGTTGCAGCCGGAGATCACCGAATGGCGGCACCGGATCCATCGCCAGCCGGAACTGCAGTACGATGTTCACAAGACCGCGGGGCTGGTCGCCGCAAAATTGCGCGAATTCGGCTGCGACGAGGTGGTGGAGGGGATCGGCCGAACCGGCGTCGTCGGTGTCATCAAGGGCCATTCGGACCAGACCGGCAAGGTGATCGCCATGCGCGCCGACATGGATGCCTTGCCGATCCTGGAGGAAAGCGGCAAGCCGTGGGCGTCGGAGGTGCCGGGCAAGATGCACGCCTGCGGCCATGACGGACATACCGCAATGCTGCTGGGAGCGGCCAAATATCTGGCCGAGACGCGACGGTTCGACGGCATGGCAGTGCTCATCTTCCAACCGGCGGAGGAAGGCGGCGCCGGCGGCAAGGCGATGGTCGATGACGGCGTGATGGAGCGTTTCGGCGTGCAGGAAGTCTATGGCATGCACAATTACCCGGGCATGCCCGTCGGCCGTTTCGCCACCCGTCCCGGCCCGATCATGGCGGCCGCCGACCTTTTCAATATCGCCATCGAGGGCAAGGGTGGCCACGCCGCGCGACCACACGCGACATGCGATCCGCTGCTTGTCGGATCGCAGATCATCCAGGCGCTGCAGTCGATCGTGTCGCGCAATGTCGACCCGCTGAAAAACGCAGTCGTTTCGGTGACGACGTTTCATGCCGGTGACGCGTTCAACATCATTCCGCAACGCGCCGAGCTGACCGGCACCGTGCGCACCCTTGAGCCGGAAGTGCTCGACCTCGTGGAAGACCGGATGGGCAGGCTTGTCCCGGCCATCGCGGAGGCCTTCGGAGCGCGGGCCGTCTGCCGGTATGAGCGCAACTACCCGATCACGGCCAATCATCCCGAACAGACGGAAAAGGCGATCGCGGTGGCCCGGGATGTCGCCGGCGAAGCGCAGGTAGATCCCGATATCGCGCCGCTGATGGGCGGGGAGGATTTCTCCTTCATGCTGAACGCGCGGCCGGGCGCATTCATCTTTGTCGGCAATGGCGACAGCGCCGGGCTGCATCACCCGGCCTATGATTTCAATGACGAGATCATCCCGCTGGGCGCAAGCTATTGGGGCCGGTTGGCGGAAAGGCTGATGAGCGCCTGACGCGTCTTCGTTTTCACTCAACTTCCCCCACCTCTTGGTGCTTGCTATTGGCGCGCCTGATGGGCTCATATAGAGCCAAGAGCATTTTCATGCTCGGACGAAAAGGGAGTGAACTATGAATTTTTCCATCAAGAAAAGGTTGCTGATCTCGGCAACCGCGATCACGCTCATGGCCGGCCTGTCTGCGGCCGGCGCCGAAACCCTGCGCTGGGCCCGGGCCGGCGATTCGCTGACGCTCGACCCGCATGCGCAGAATGAGGGGCCGACCCACACGCTGGCGCACCAGATCTACGAGCCGCTTCTGCACCGCGATATGGAAGCCAAGGTCATTCCGGCGCTGGCGAAATCTTGGGCGCCGACATCAGATCCCGCGGTCTGGGAGTTCAAATTGCGCGAGGGGGTGAAATTCCACAACGGCAACGCGTTCAATGCCGAAGACGTGGTGTTTTCCTTCAAGCGGGCGATGATGCCGGATTCCGACATGAAGGAACTGCTCGCCTCAGTGACCGATGTCACCAAGGTCGACGACATGACGGTGCACGTCAAGACCAACGGTCCGAACCCGCTGCTGCCGAACAACCTGACCAACCTGTTCATCATGGACCAGGAATGGTCGGTGGAAAACAAGGTGGAGAAGCCGCAGGATTTCGAGAACAGCGAGGAGACGTTCGCGGCCCGCAACGCCAACGGCACCGGCGCCTACATGCTCGTCAGCCGAGAGCCGGACACCAAGACCGTGCTGAAGGCCAACCCGGATTACTGGGGCAAGGGCGAATTTCCGCTTGAGGTCACGGAGGTGATCTACACGCCGATCCAGAATGCGGCCACCAGGGTGGCGGCGCTGCTTTCCGGCGAAGTCGACTTGATCCAGGACGTTCCGGTTCAGGATCTCGGCCGCGTCGCCGCAGCCGACGGCCTGAAGGTGGAAACCGCGCCGCAGAACCGGGTCATTTTCTTCGGCCTCAATGTCGGCGACGCCGACATGGCGTCCGACGATGTCGACGGCAAGAACCCGTTTGCCGACAAGCGCGTCCGCCAGGCGATGCTGTCGGCGATCAACCGCGACGCGATCAAGAAAGTCGTCATGCGCGAGCAGTCGGAGCCGGCCGGCGTCATCATGCCGCCGTTCGTCAACGGCTGGAGCGAGGAACTGGACCAGTTTCCTGACCATGACGTCGCCAAGGCCAAGGCCCTGATGGCCGAAGCCGGCTACGGGGACGGCTTTTCCATCAGCCTGAACTGCCCGAATGACCGCTACATCAATGACGAAGCGATCTGCCAGGCGGCGGTCGGCATGCTTGGCCAGATCGGCATCAAGGTCGCCCTGGACGCGCGTCCGAAGGCACAGCACTTCCCGTTGATCAACAAGAAGGAGACCGATTTCTACATGCTTGGCTGGGGCGTTCCGACATTCGATTCGGAATATATCTTCAACTTCCTGGTCCACAGCACGGATGAGAAATACGGCTCCTGGAACGGCACCCGCTATTCCAATCCGGAGTTGGACAAGAAGATCGAATCGCTTGCTTCGGAGACCGATCTGGGGAAACGGAACGCGACGATCGGTGATATCTGGCAGACGGTGCAGAACGAGATCATCTATCTGCCGATCCACCACCAGGTTCTGAACTGGGGAATGAAGTCGAACATTGATTTCGCGGTGCAGCCGGAGGACCAGCCGCATCTGAAGTTCCTGAAGTTCAAGAACTGAATGAGAACGACAGAGCGGCCCGAAACCCGGGCCGCTCTTTCATTTCGCCCCGGATGATTTCCTGGCGGGGCATGCCCGGCTCACCGGTACTGCTCCGTCGCCGGGCGCAAGGGGAGAGGACAAGGTTATGCGTTTCAAGCTATCCCGGAATCTGATTCAGGCAACGGCCTGCGGCCTGATGCTTGCCGCCATTGCCGGCACGGCCACTGCCAAGGAATTTCGCTGGGCGACGCGCACCGATCCGCAGACCATGGATCCGCACGCGACCAATTCCGCGCCTGTCCTGGGGTTCCTCAACAATGTCTATGAAGGCCTGGTCCGGCGCAACAAGGAGATGGCGATCGAGGGGGCGCTGGCCGAGCGCTGGGAATCGCTGGGTGACAGCGGCTGGCGCTTCCATCTGAGGAAGGACGTCACCTTCCAGGACGGTTCTGGGTTCGATGCCGAAGATGTGCTGTTTTCGTATCAGCGGGCCAATTCCGAACAGTCCGATGTGCGGTCCTGGTTCGCGCCGGTCAGCGAGGTCAGGATCGTCGATTCCCATACGGTCGATTTTCTGACCAGGGCGCCGAACCCGATCTTCCCCGATTCCATCGCCAATTTCATGATCATGGACAAGGGCTGGGCGGAGGCGAACGGCGCCGAGCGGCCGGCCCGCGACGCCGAAAATCATGCCACGCTGAACGCCAATGGAACCGGCGCCTTCCGGGTGATTTCGCGCGAACCCGGAATCCGGACCGTGTTGGAGCCGTTTGCCGGCTGGTGGGGCACCGCGGAGCACAATATCACCCGGGCAACGCACCGGCCGATCAAGAACGCGGCGACCGCGCTCGCCGCGCTTGTTTCCGGCGAAGTGGACATGATCGAGCCGGTGCCGATCCAGGATGTCGAACGGCTGAAGCGCAGCGATGGCGTCAATGTCATCGAAGGCGTGGAGGCGCGCGTGATCATGCTCGGCTTCGGGCATGATCACGAGCAGCTGAAATACGGTTCCGAAGCCGGCAAGCCCAACCCGTTCGGCGACGCCAGGGTGCGGCGCGCGGTCTATCAGGCGATCGATGTCAACGCGATCCTGAAGGTGGTGATGCGCGGCTCAGCCGAGCCCGTGTCGATGCTGGTCACACCGGCGATCCGCGGCTTCAGCGATAATCTGTCCGGCCGCCTGCCCTTCGATCCCGAGGTCAGCAGGAAGCTGCTGGCGGAAGCGGGTTATCCGGACGGCTTCTCGTTCGGACTGATGTGTCCGAACGATCGCTATATCAACGATGAATCGGTCTGCCAGGCGATTGTCGGCATGCTCGCCAAGGTGGGCATCAGGGCGGATCTGTCGTCGATGACCGTGAGCCTCTACTGGCCGGAGCTTCGCGCCGACAATTACGACATGTACCTGCTCGGCTGGTCGCCGGGCACCTTCGATGCGGAACATCCGATCCGCTTCCTGCTGTCGACACCGAACAAGGAAAAGAAACTGGGCAGCTGGAATTTCGGCGGATTCTCCGACGCGCGGGTCGATGAGCTCCTGCCGCAGATCCAGCGCGAGATCGACGAGGGCAAACGCCAGGGCATGCTCGACGAGGTGCACGGGATCCTGCAGGACGAGGTGGCCTATGTGCCGCTCTACGTGCAGCCGCTCCTGTGGGGGGCGCGGGCCAACATCACGCTCACGCAGCGGGCCGACAATTTCTTCATCGTGCGCTGGGTGAGGGTGAACTGACGCGATGCTCGCCTTTATCATCAGGCGGATACTGCAATCGGTTGTCGTGCTTCTGGTGGTGGGGCTTGTCGCCTTTTCCCTGTTCCGCTTCGTCGGTGATCCGATCGATAACATGCTCGGTCAGGAGCGTACCCTGGCCGACATCGAGCAATTGCGGGAAAGGCTCGGGCTGAACGATCCGTTCCCTGTACAGTACGGCAAGTTTCTCATCGGTGCGCTACGCGGCGAGTTCGGCGTATCTTACAGGCTCGGCCGCCCGGTCAACCAGGTGATCGCCGAGCGGCTCCCGGCGACGCTGGAGCTGGCGGCGATCTCCGGCCTGTTCGCGCTTGTCGTCGGGATATCGCTGGGTGTCTATACGGCACTGCGGCGAGACGGCTTCATATCGCATTTCATCATGACCGCGTCGCTGATCGGGGTATCGCTTCCGACCTTCCTGATCGGGATATTGCTGATCTGGATCTTTGCCGTCGAACTGGGCTGGCTGCCGTCGTTCGGCCGCGGCGATGTTGTCAGGCTGGGCTGGTGGTCGACGGGTCTCCTGACCAAATCGGGTCTGAAGTCGCTGATCCTGCCGGCGATCACGCTCGGGCTTTACCAGATGACGCTGATCATGCGGCTGGTGCGTTCGGAAATGCTGGAGGTGCTCCGAACCGAGTATATCCGCTTCGCCAGGGCGCGCGGGCTGTCGCAGCGGGCCATCCATTTCGGCCATGCGCTGAAGAACACGCTGGTGCCGGTGATCACCATCACCGGACTGCAGCTCGGCTCGATCGTCGCCTTTGCCATCATCACCGAGACGGTCTTCCAGTGGCCGGGCGTCGGCCTGCTGTTCATCAACGCCATCCAGTTCGTCGATATTCCGGTGATGGCGACCTATCTGATGCTGATCGCCTTCTTCTTCGTGATGATCAACCTGATCGTGGACCTGCTCTACTATGCGGTCGACCCGCGGCTCAGGGTGACCGCGGCAAAGGCGCATTAGGCGATGACCGACGCGCCGGTCGAGAAGAGCCAGACTTCAGTGGGCGCCAAACCGCCGTCCGCAATCCATCGCCTGTGGGACAGCGATGTCGGCTATTCGTTCCGCCGTTCGCCGGTGACAATCGTCTCGGCCTCGGTTGTTCTTTTCATCGGCCTGTGCGCGCTGTTTGCGCCGCTGATCGCGCCGACCAATCCGTTCGACCCGGCCAGCCTGAACCTGATGGACGGGTTCTCCTCGCCGATGGAGCCGAACGCCTTTACCGGCAATGTCTTCATACTGGGCACGGACGACCAGGGCCGCGACGTCCTGTCGACGATCCTTTACGGCTCGCGCATCTCGCTGTTCGTCGGCTTCTCCGCGGTGCTGTTTTCCATGGCGCTCGGCGTGACGCTCGGCCTGATCGCCGGTTACCGGGGCGGCTGGCTCGACACGCTGATCATGCGGGTTGCCGACGTGCAGCTGACTTTCCCGTCGATCCTGATCGCGCTCCTGGTGTTCGGCATCGTGCGCGGCCTGGTGCCGCCGTCGATGCGCAACGATGTCGCGATGTGGATCCTGATCGTCTCCATCGGCCTTTCCGAATGGGTGCAGTATGCCCGCACCGTGCGCGGCGCGGCGATGGTGGAACGCAACAAGGAATATGTCCAGGCGGCCCGGCTGATCGGCATCTCGCCGGCGGCGATTATGGTCCGTCACGTGCTGCCGAACGTGACCGGGCCGGTGCTGGTCATTGCGACGATCAGCCTGGCGCTGGCCATCATCGCCGAGGCGACGCTGTCGTTCCTCGGCGTCGGCATGCCGCCGACGCAGCCTTCGCTGGGAACGCTGATCCGCATCGGGCAGGATTTCCTGTTTTCCGGCGAATGGTGGATCATCCTGTTCCCGTCGATCACGCTGCTTGTGCTGGCGCTTTCGGTCAACCTTCTGGGCGACTGGTTGCGTGACGCGTTGAACCCGAAGCTGCGATAACGGCATGGGCGAACCGCTGCTTTCCCTGCGCGACGTGAGTGTCGAGTTTCCGACACGGCGCGGGACGCTGCGGGCGCTGGACGGTGTGAGCTTCGATATCGCGCCGGGAGAGATCCTCGGCGTTGTCGGCGAATCCGGTGCCGGCAAGTCGATGACCGGCGCCGCCATCATCGGGCTGATCGAGCGTCCGGGCCATATTTCCGGGGGCGAGATCCACCTTCGCGGCGAGCGCATCGACAATCTGCCGCCGGACCGGATGCGGCTGATCCGCGGCCGGCGGATCGGCATGATCTTTCAGGATCCGCTGACCTCGCTCAATCCGCTCTACACCATTGCCGATCAGCTTGTGGAAACGGTGCGCACCCACCTGCCCGTAGGCGAGGCGGAAGCGCGGGAGCGCGCGGTCGGGCTTCTGAACGAGGTCGGGATACCGGCGGCGGAGCGGCGCATCGACGACTATCCGCACCAGTTTTCCGGCGGCATGCGGCAGCGGGTGGTGATCGCCCTGGCGCTGGCGGCGGACCCGGAACTGGTGATCGCCGACGAACCGACGACGGCGCTCGACGTTTCCGTGCAGGCGCAGATTATCGCGCTCCTGAAACGGCTCTGCCGCGAGCGCGGCACCTCCGTCATGCTGATCACCCACGATATGGGCGTCATCGCCGAAATGGCCGACCGCATCGCCGTCATGTATTCCGGCCGGATCGCCGAGATCGGCCCGGTGCGCGATGTCGTCAAGCGGGCCAGGCATCCCTACACGGAGGGACTGATGGGGTCGATCCCGTCGCTTGCCGGCGAAGCGGACAGGTTGATCCAGATCCCGGGCTCCATGCCCCGGCTTTCCGCGATTCCCGCCGGCTGCGCCTTCAATCCGCGCTGCCCGAAGGCCTTCGAACGCTGCCGCCGCGAGCGCCCGGACCTGATCGGTGTCGGAGACTCCGAGGTCGCCTGCTGGCTTTTTGACGACGCATCGCGCGAGGCCGCGGAATGACAGGCGACATGCTCCTGTCGGTGCGCGACCTGAGCCGGGTGTTCGACGTTTCCAGGCCGTGGCTCAACCGGGTTCTGGAGGGCGCGGAGCGGCAGTTCCTGGTCGCCGTCGACGACGCATCCTTCGAGGTGCCGCGCGGCGAGA
>CAJHXV010000071.1_pt1 | contig 9737 bp, 8 predicted proteins | sample 9198501 | NCBI WGS metagenome assembly CAJHXV01 (sample SAMEA7708351, study PRJEB35096) | sediment metagenome | biome: marine neritic benthic zone biome [ENVO:01000025]; feature: sediment [ENVO:00002007]; material: shallow marine sediment [ENVO:03000034] sea grass bed [ENVO_01000059] ... | reverse complement strand
CGCCGATCGCCACCGGCTCGTCGGGCAGGCAGTAGCCCATCAGCGATGCCGCGACGGCCCCGTTCACTTGGCTGACGATGGCGTTGCGGTAGGAAAAGCCGCCTTCCGTTCTGAGCGCCCGGCGGCGGCCGACGTCCCAGACAGTTTCGCCGGGTTCCGCCATCTTTTCCCACAGATAGACGGGCAGGCCCTCGCCGGCCTGATTGATCAGTTCGGCAAGCGCGGTGGCGTCGGCTTCGGTTGCAGGGCGGACAATGGAATGGAACTCGGTCATGGCATCTCTTTCATCGGTTCATGCCCGGCTCGGTCCTAATCGCAAAGCCGGGCGAGGAATTCGTCGATCTGCCGGTTGCTGGCTTCTGCCATCCTTGTCGACATGCTCTGAAAGGCGTGCGCTCCGCCCGGCCAGAGCGACAGTTCGGCTTCGTTGCCGGCTGCCGACCAGCGGCCGCACATGAAAAGCGTATCGTCGAGCAGCCCGTCGCTTGTGCCGCATGAAAACAGCGCTGGCGGCAATCCGGAAAGATCCGCCTGGATCGGCGAAATGTCCGGGTCGCCGACATCCTCGCCGTTCTGAAGGAACCGCGAAATGAAGGCCTCGGTATCCCGCCGCGCCAGCACCAGCGGCGTCGTGAAGGATCGCATCGACGGCGTCATGGCCAGGTCATAGGCGCCGCAGATCAGGTTGGCGCCGGCAAACGGTGTCACGCCATGCCGGTCGCGCAGGCGCAGCAATGTCACGACGGAAAGATGCGCGCCGGCCGATTCGCCGCCGATAAACAGTTTGCCGCTCCCTGTCAGGCTGGCGATTTCGCGCGACAGCCAGATGGCCGCCGCCTCGCAATCGTCCGGCCCGGCGGGGTAGGGGTGCTCGGGCGCAAGCCGGTATTCCACCGACAGGCACAGGAGGCCGGTCCGGTCGGCCGTTTGTTCGAGAGTTTCGTCCTGCATGTCTGCGCCGCCGAGCATCCAGCCTCCGCCGTGCATGTGCAGATAGGCGCCCCGCGCAGGGCCGCCGGCCGGAGCAATGGCACGCACAGGGACCTGCCGCCCCAACGCGTCCGCGGTCAGGGTTTCCGCCCTGGTACTGTGTTTTTGCAGCTTGAACGGCCCGATACCCTTGCGCCGGTCGGCGCGCAGATCATCCGGAGTGCGCTGCCATCTGTCCGGCGCATGACGCGCCGCTTCTATCAGCGCCTGATTGTGGGCCCTGGTCTCCTCGGCGATTGCGTCATCGGCGAAGATCGTGCGATCTGGGATCGTGTGTGGCACCTGGTCTATTCCCTGCTGGACCGGATTGCCGGTCGGGACGTGAAAGGTATTTGACGATGCAATTGACGGCGGTTCAAGAGGTGAGCGTCAACCGCATGGTGCGGTCGGCTCTGACGGTCGACACGGATGGTCCCGGATTTACCGATCTGACGGCTCCGCTGGCGGATTTCCTGCACGGGGCCGACGCGGCATCGGGACTGCTGACGCTCTTTCTCCGGCACACCTCGGCGTCGCTGACGATACAGGAGAACGCCGACCCCGACGTGTGTCGCGACCTTCTCGACGCGCTCGACGGGCTTGCACCGCAGAATGCCGGCTACCGCCACGGCTCGGAGGGGCCGGACGACATGCCGGCGCACATCCGCACCATGCTGACCGATGTATGCCTGAACGTTCCCGTCAGCGACGGCCGGCTCAAGCTCGGAACATGGCAAAGCGTCTATCTTGTTGAACACCGCGCCCGGCCCCGTCGCCGGACGGTCGATCTGACCTATCTTGGCAGCTAGTTCCGGAACCGGAGTTCAGAGAATGACCGTAGCACGCCTCCTCGCATCGCTGGGCGGACTGGCCCTGCTCGCCGCGATTTTCTGGGCCGCGGCCCGGGCCGACATCCTTGCCAGCTTCGCGACGATCTCGGCCGACCCCTGGGGTCTGGTGACGCTCATCGATCTCTATCTGGGTTTCCTGCTGATGGCGATTGTCATCTGGGCCCTGGAAGGGCAGGCGGCGCGTGCGCTGGCGTGGATCATTCCACTCTTTCTGCTCGGCAATTTCGTCGCGGCGCTGTGGCTGATCGCCCGAGGCGCAGCGCAATTGCACTCGGTCGCAAATCGGGCGGAAGGGCGGGGGCCCTATGACGTGAACGGATCGACATAGCCGATGCCGAACAGCGGCATGAGGACGGCCAGCGCCCACAGCGTCACCGCAATCACCGCCGTCCAGCGGGCAAACCAGAGATAGGCATCCCGCAGCACTGTCGATGCCGCCCATTGGGCATAGGATTCCGCCGGCCTTTCCTCCTTCTTCAGATAAAGCCACATCTCTGTTTTCCTGTGGTCGGCGGTCAGTGCAAGCCGCGCCTTGAGAAGCAGCACCGCAAGAACGATGAAAACGAGAATGCCGCCGGCTTGGACGGCGAGCAGGGGATCGAACGCCGTTCCGGCCATCACACAGAAAATCCCTAGCCCGGCAAAGCCGACAGCCCGTCCGATGGTCTGAAATGCGACCTGGCGCAATCGATCCATGCGGACCTCCAATTTTTGCGCGACCGGTCGATTATGGCCCATTTTTCGCGTGTTTTGAGCAAAATCGTTCGCCACACGCCGAATTGATCGGGCGCCAATCGGGTTTCCGGCCGCCGGTCGGGGACATTGTTCGATGAGGAAATCCGCCTTCGCGATCTAGCGGGGCGGGTCGCCGTCGCGCAATATCGTCTCGCCGGCCGGCTTGCGGATCTCATCGATCAGATCGCGAATATCCCGGGAAGGTGCCGGTGTCAGAAGCGACACGGCAATCATGACCAGAAAGCCCGCGGGGACCCCGAACACGCCCGCATTCAGCCCCATCACATTGTCGGTCATGCCCGCAACAGCCCAGACCAGCTCGTCGCCGGATCCCCTTGCGAGATCGGGACCGTAGACGTTTCCAAGCAGGTAAAACAGCGCCACGGCGAAGCCGCAGGCGATTCCGGCGATGGCACCGGCCGCCGTGCAGCGCTTCCACCAGATTCCGAGCACAAGGGCCGGAAAAAGTCCGGCTGCCGCCAGCGAGAACGGCCATGTTGCAAGTTCCAGAAGATCGGCCGGTCTGGCGGATGCGACATAGGCCGCCGCGACGGCTGTGCCGAGAAGGAAAATGCGGGCAACCAGCAGGCGCCTTGAGGTCGGCGCGTTCCGGTCCACCATGGCATGATAGATGTCGTGGCTGAATGCATTTCCGATCGCGAGCACCAGGCCGTTTGCCGTCGACAGCGCCGCCGCCAGCGCACCGGCCGCGACCATTGCCGTTATGGCAAATGGCAGGCCGGTGATCTCCGGAGCGGCGAGAACGACCATGTCCCTGTCGAATGTCAGGTCGCTGAACAGCACCTTGTGATCGATCCCGCCGCATGCCTGGGCAACCAGTTCGGGGGAACTGGCCTGCTGGCCGCATAGTGCTATCAGGTTGCGCCCTTCGACGCTGCCCCAGTCGAATATCCACCCCGCCGCCCTGGCAAGATCGCCGACCTGAAGGCCGACGACGTTACGATAGATCTCAAGCTTGACGAATGCCGCATATGCCGGCGCGGTGACGACAAGGAGCAAAACGGCGACAAGCGACCATCCGGCAGCGGTCCGGGAACCGCGCACGGACGATGTGGTGAAATAGCGCATAAGCACATGCGGCAATGACGCGGTGCCGAGCATGAGGCAGAAGATCAGAGCGAAGAAATTGAACGGGTCGTAGGCGACGAACCGATCGCCTGAAGAAACGGTATCGGCCAGACCGTTAACCGCCAGTTCCGCTTCAAGAACCGAGATTTCCTGCAATGCCTCGCCGTACATGAGCGGCGCAATCGGTATGCCGGTTACCTCGCCGGACATCCACATGGCCGGGATGAGGTAGGCGATGATCAGAACGATATATTGCGCGACCTGTGTCCACGTTATCGCCCGCATGCCGCCGAGGAACGAGCAGAGGAGAATGCCGGCGACACCGATCGACAGGGCAATGTCGAAAGAAAGATCGAGGAACCGGGATGCGATCAACCCGGTTGCCGTGAGTTGCGCGACCAGCAGGACGAAAGAACAGCACAGCAGCACGATGACGCCGAGCAATCGGGCCGATTTGCCGCCGAACCGGGCATGCAGGAAATCCGGAACCGTGAAGGCCCCGAGCTTGCGCAGATATGGCGCGATCAGAACGGCAATGAGAACGAATCCGCCACTCCAGCCGATGACATAGGCAAGGCTGTCATATCCAAGAAAGTAGAATGCCCCGGCATATCCGATGAAGATGCTGCCTGATATCCAATCTGAACCGGTCGCCAGGCCGTTATAGAGCGGTGACACGCTCCGCCCGGCCACATGGAATTCCGATACCCGGTTGGTCCGCGACAGGATGCCGATGCCGGCATAGGTTGCGAATGTGTATGAAACAAAGAGATAGGCGAGAAGGTTTTCGCCGATACCAAGCTGTTCCAGGGTCGCCAGAAGCAGCACGAATGCGACATAGGCGCCGGTGTAGATGATATGGATCCGATGCGTGTCCTGGGCCTTGCTGCCGCCATATGGATGACCGGACATATCCAATCTCCCGATCACCTGTCTTCGGAATTGCCGAACGACCGGTCAATTCGGTCCTGCCGCGAGGCAAACCAGAAGATCAGCAACACCAACGCGACCGGCGAACCCTGCGCCGCCATGTAGAATCCAAGCGGGAAACCGAATATTGCCACCTGATCAAGAACGGCGGCAAAGACGTGCACAACAAAACCGAACAGCACCAGGAAAATCAGGCAAATGAGCATCAAGGCCCTGGTCTTGGACCACCAGGTGCGTTTTTCAGGCATGAAGTCAAGCACTCCGGACAATGGCTGTCACGCCTGTCGGGGCCGGGCCTGACCCGGAAACGCAGGCATGGACATCATGGTGGCTTTGCTCGTCAAACGCCAGAATCAAATCCCGCGGCTCCGCTGTTATCGGCCGAAAACTGGAAAAGACAGGCCATAATTGTTCATGTTATATCTTGCTCGGCTCCACCGGTCCCGATGGCCGGCTTATAGCACCGAAGATCGCGAAAGCGAGAAGGGAACGATCTGCGCATGAATTCGCCAACATTCATTGTAGCGGATGATCATCCATTGTTCCGCAAGGCGCTGCGGCAGACGGTCGAGACAGCGTATGACGCTGCGACGATTATCGAAGCCGGCAGCCTTGACGAAGTCGCCGCTGCTGTAGCCGATCATCGGGAGGATATCGATCTGGTCCTGTTCGATCTCAACATGCCCGGCGCCCGCGGGTTTTCCGGCCTGATGTATATCCGGGCTCAATTTCCAGAGACGCCCGTATGCATAATATCCGCCTCTGATGACGCCGCGACAATCCGCAATGCCATGGCGCTGGGAGCGTCCGGATTTGTGCCGAAATCGGGCTCCACCGATCAGATAAGATCGGCGATCGACGTCATCCTGGCTGGCGACACATGGCTGCCGGACGATATGGATCTGGTCCAGGCTCCCGACACGGACGCCGAACTGGCAGGCCGGCTGAGTTCTCTCACACCGCAGCAGGTTCGGGTTCTGATGATGTTGAGCGAAGGCCTGCTGAACAAGCAGATAGCCTATCAACTGGGTGTGTCGGAGGCCACGGTGAAGGCGCATGTCTCGGCGATCCTGCAAAAATTGCAGGTTGAGAACAGAACGAAGGCTGTGCTGGTCGCCGGCCGCATCGAGGCCGGCCAGTGGGGCGGCACGGTGCGATAGTCCCATTCGGACGCATGCGGGCGCAGACGCTACTCTGCCGCCGTTCGCTGCACGCTGAGTTGTGACATCAAGGCGCGAAGCGCAGCCGGTTTCAGCGGTTTGTGCAGCACACGGACCTGTGCTGCCGCCGCCGTATCGCGAACGGCCTGCGTTCGGTCGGCGGTGATCAGCACCGCCGGCAGTTGCGGTCCGTACTTCCATCGAATATCGGATATTGCCGACAGGCCGTCGCCTTCGTCGAGATGATAATCGACGAGCAGGATATCGGGCGTCTCCGTTTCCCGCCGCAACAGTCGTAACGCCTGTTTTCCACTGGGAGCAGTGATGACGGCGCACCCCCAGCCCTCAAGCAGCGCCTGCATGCCTGACAGTATTTTGGTGTCGTTGTCGATGCAAAGTGCGGTCAACCCGGCCATCGCCGCACGTCCCGACTGGGTCTCGGCAGGTCCGATTTCAACCTCGGGAAGACTGATGGCCTGCCGCAGCTCGACAGAAATTTCGGTGCCTCGGTCCGGATGCGATTCCATGCGGATCTGGCTGTCGAGCACTTTCACAATGCGTTTTACGATCGACAGGCCCAGCCCCAAGCCGGGGGCAGCCCGGACGCCCGATTCCAGGCGTTGAAATTCGTTGAATGCCTTTTCACGATCGTTCGTAGCAATACCGATCCCGGTGTCGAATACGGAGACTGTCAACCGGTTGCCCTTGCGCCTGCAGCCGACCAGCACCCGACCGGCCCTGGTATATTTAATGGCGTTTGAAACCAGATTCTGCACCAGCCTGTGCAGCAGGTGCGGGTCGGTGCGGACCGAAAGCGAGCATGGCACGATGACCAGGTTGAGGTCTTTCTCGCGCGCCTGCGGCTCGAATTCGACGCGAATTCTGTCAAGAATTTCCTGAACGCGGAACACTTGGAATTCCGGTTTGAGTTGCCCGCTGTCCAGCCGCGAAAGTTCAAGTACGGTCTTGAAGATGCCTTCGACAGAATCCAGCGCAGTCTCAAGATCGCCGGCCAGAGTCTGGTCGGTTTCGCTTGCCGCACGTTCGGAAATCGCCGTTGCATAAAGCCGTGCGGCATTGAGCGGCTGCAGAATGTCGTGGCCGGCCGCGGCGATGAACCGGGTCTTGCCGATATTCGCCTCTTCGGCCGCGGCGTTTGCCGTTTCAAGCGCCTCATTGACGTGAACGAGTTCCTCCGTCCGCTGCGCGACCCGCTGCTCCAGCATGAGCTTGGATCGGCTCAGTTCCGCTTCGCTCTCCACCTGATCGGTGACGTCGGCAACGGTGATGGCCAGGCTGTTGTCGTTTATTCTGCGCGGTTCCATGAGCAGGATCCGCCCGGTATTCGGGTGCCGGCCCTGAAATGCCTCCTGCCCCCCGACGAATGCCTCGGTGCGGTCCCTTGCCAGTGATTCCGCGTCTCCCTCGCCAAGCGCGCCCTCATCGGCGAGATGACGGATGATATCGCGCAGACTGACGCCGACCTGGCCGTAGATCTGCGGCAGGTCGAGCATCCTGCGAAACGGCCTGTTCCAGCAGATCAGCTGAAGATCCTGGTTCAGGACAGCAACGCCCTGGCCAATCTGGTCGAGGACCGTCTGAAGCAGGTCGCGATTGTACTGGATGGCTTCCGTGGCATCGTCGAGCAACCTGTGCGCAGCCCGTGTCGATGGATCGTCGCGATTGATCAGCAGCGATAGAACCAGGCGGGAAGAGGCCGCGCCGATGGTGCTCGCAAGCAGCTGCTCTGAGAATTTCAGGAGATGCAGATCGACCGGCGCCTTGGGGTCGATCGGCCGGTCGGATTCACGCATCAATCTTTCAAACGACCGGTCGGCACGCTCCTGGCCAAGATAGCGGGCGAGCGTCTGTTTCAGTTCGCCCACCGAGACATCGGTCTGAAACGGTCTGAGCACCGGCGGCGTGGCGGCGCGCTCCGCCGGCGCAAAGATATTCGCCTGAAGGCGCTCGATGAGCTGCAATGGCCGGCTGAGGGAGAATGTGATCAGCGCGATGACATTCGTCGCCAGGCTCCAGAAAACACCATGTGTCAGTGGGTCGAACGAGAAATTGAACAGCGCCTGGGGTCTGAGCAGGGATATCCCGAACGGCCCTTCCGACAGGATGCCGACAGGCAGCAGGCCCGCATTTGCGAAGGTCGGCAGCAATAGCGTGTAGGCCCATACCGCAAAGCCCACGACCATGCCGGCAATCGCCCCCCTTGCGGTCGCCCGGCGCCAGATCAGGCCGCCGAAGAATGCCGGCGCAAGCTGGGCGATGGCTGCGAACGACAAGAGACCGATGCTCGCCAGTGCGCCGCTGCCGGCAATCCGGTAATAGGCGTAAGCCAGCAGCAGCACCGTGACGATGGCCGCCCGCCTGACATTCAGGATAAACACGCCCATGTCCGCCGGCTGGCGGGCTTCGCCGCGCTGGCGCACGAAAAGCGGAACGACGATTTCATTGGAGATCATGATTGCCAGCGCAACGCTGGCGACGATCACCATGGCGGTCGCCGCAGACAGGCCGCCGAGAAAGGCGATCAGCGTCATCATTTCGGATCCTGCGGCATGGGGCAGTTCCAGCACAAAAAGATCGCCATCGACGCCGGTGCCGAACGTAAGTTCGCCGGCAATGGCGATGGGCACGACAAACAGATTGATGGCGACCAGGTAGGCCGGAAACAATATTGCCGCCCGCCTGATTTCGGCCGGCGAATTGTTCTCCACGATGGCAATGTGAAACTGCCGCGGCAACAGCAGCGCCGCGGTAAAGGCAAGCAGCATCATCGCCAGCCAGCTGCCGCCGGAAAGATCGCGGGAGAATGTCGCGACGATATCGCGGTTTTTCGTCGCCTGGTCGCACAGGTCTCCCGGACCATCGAACAGCACGAATGTCACATAGCCGCCAACAATCAGGAATGCGGCAAGCTTGATCACCGCTTCGACGGCGACTGCCAGCATCATGCCCTCCTGATGCTCCGTGGCGTCGGCATGGCGCGTACCGAAAAGAACCGCGAACAGGGCGAGGGCTATGGCGATGAGAAGGGCGACATCGGCAAGAACGGGGAACCTTTCAACGTCGATATTGAAAGCCGTACCGGGCGAGATGCCCGGCAGCAATGTGGCGACGGAAGCCGAGATGGCCTTCAGCTGCAATGCAATGTAGGGCACCGTTCCGATGACGGCGATCAATGTAGCCACGACCGCCACCGTCTGGCTCTTGCCGTATCGCGAGCTGAGAAAGTCGGACACGGAGGTGATGCGCTCGGTCTTGGAGACCCGGGCTACCCGCAGGATCAGGGGATAGCCGATCGTGAACATCAGTATCGGGCCGATATAGATAGGCAGGAAATCGATGCCGGACACGGACGCCAGGCCGACGGAGCCAAAGAATGTCCAGGACGTGCAATAGACCGAAAGCGCCAGGGCGTAGATTGCCGGTCGCGCCTTTATGCCGGCGCGCGCCGCCGCGCGGTCGCCGTAGGAGGCAACGAAAAACAGAATGCCGATATAAATGATCGCGCACAGGACTGCGATCCAGCCAATCTGCAAATGCCCTATCCCCTGTCGTGGTCAAGTATCCGATCATAGCAGAGAGCGCCGGTCATTGCGCAAGCCTGATGAATCCAAAGCGTATACAGGTCGCGCACGGCTTGCGCGCATTCCAACATCAGATCTCCGGCGGATGAACTGCCACAACCTATGTTGTTTGGGCCTGACGACGCCATTCTTTTCAACTTTTTGTTGGTTAACAGGCGCAAAAACTTGCTAGTACGCGAATGTGGTGGCGCGGCGCCATCGTGGTGCCCGACATGAGAGGAAGCAAAAATGCTGAAGGAATTCAAAGAATTCGCCATGAAAGGCAACATGCTCGATATGGCGGTCGGCATCGTCATTGGTGCGGCGTTCGGCGCAATAATCTCGTCATTGGTCGATGATGTGATCATGCCGCCGATCGGACTGATGCTCGGTGGCGTCGATTTTTCACAGTTATTCGTGGT
>CAJHXV010000211.1_pt1 | contig 9771 bp, 9 predicted proteins | sample 9198501 | NCBI WGS metagenome assembly CAJHXV01 (sample SAMEA7708351, study PRJEB35096) | sediment metagenome | biome: marine neritic benthic zone biome [ENVO:01000025]; feature: sediment [ENVO:00002007]; material: shallow marine sediment [ENVO:03000034] sea grass bed [ENVO_01000059] ... | reverse complement strand
GCTGACGCCTATGCCGATCGGCAGCGAGGCGCCATGGCGCGGCAGCCGGATCACGCGCACGTCGTGGCAGAAATATTTGCCGCCGAACTGCGCGCCGATACCCATACGCTGGGTCAGTTCGTGCACCTGCCGCTCCAGGCCGAGATCCCGGAATGCCCGGCCATCCGGTGAGCCCGTTGTCGGCAGACCGTCGAGCGCCTTGGTGGAGGCCATCTTCACGGTTTTCAGCGTCTGCTCCGCCGAAAGTCCGCCGATGACCAGTGCCAGATGGTAGGGCGGACACGCCGCCGTGCCGAGCGTCCTGATCTTTTCGTCGAGGAATTCCATCAGCCTTTCAGGATCGAGAACCCGGCGGGTCTGCTGATAAAGGAAGGTCTTGTTCGCCGATCCGCCGCCCTTGGCGATGAAAAGAAAATCATAGCTCTCGCCCTGCACGGATTCGATATCGATCTGCGCCGGCAGATTGGTGCGGGTGTTGGCTTCCTCGAACATGGTGATCGGCGCCATCTGGCTGAAACGCAGATTGCGTGTCGCCCAGGTGCGTTCCACGCCGGCGCTGAGCGCCGCCCTGTCATCGCCGTCGACCAGCACCTGCTGGCCTTTCTTGGCCGAAACGATCGCCGTTCCCGTGTCCTGGCAGCTCGGGAACTGCCGCGCCGCCGAAATCACCGCGTTTTTCAGAAGCTCGATGGCGACGAACCGGTCGTTCGCCGAGGCTTCCTCGTCCTCAAGGATGGTCCGAAGCTGTTCAAGGTGAGCGGCTCGGAACAGATGCGAGATGTGGGAAAAGGCTTCATCGGCCAGCCTGGAAATGGCCTCCGGTTCGACGATCAGCATCCGCCGCCCACCAAGCTCTTCGACACGGACGCCCTCGCGGCTGACCAGCCGGTATTCGGTTCGGTCATCGCCGAGCTGGAACAGCGCGGCATATCCCGTTTCGGCTCGCGCCGCTTCAGATTGTCCGGCCACCGTCGACCTCCAGCACGACACCAGTAATGAACTCAGCCTCGTTGGAGGCAAGATAGAGCACGGCGTTGGCGACGTCATCCGGTTCGGAGAACCGGCCAAGCGGTATCGTCGCCATGAACTTCGCCCGGTTTTCCGGCGTGTCCTCCGTGCCCATGAACGTTTCCAGCAGGCCGGTGGCGCCGATCACCGGCGCCACGGCGCAGACGCGAATATTGTCCGGCGCAAGATCGACCGCCAGCGACTTCGACATCAGGTTCACGGCGCCCTTGGACGCATTGTACCAGGTCAGCCCCGGGCGCGGCCTGATGCCGCCGGTTGAGCCGATATTGATCATCACGCCGCCGGCCCCCTGCCGCCAGTGCGGAACGATGGCGTGGGTCATATGAAAGATCGACATGACGTTGATGTCCAGAACCTTGCGGAAGGTTTCCTCGTCGACATCGAGAAGCGGCTGGTTCCGGTGCGACCAGCCGGCATTGTTGACGACGATGTCCAGGCCGCCGAACGCCTCGATCGCGGAGGCAACCGCTGCCTCCACCTCGTCCCGTCTGGCAACGTCACAGTTCAGTGCGATCGCCCTTTCGCCGATGGCTTCCGCCGCCGCGGCCGCCCCGGTGGAATCGATGTCGACGATGGCGACACGGGCCCCCTCGCCGGCAAACCGGTTGGCGATCGCCAGCCCGAAGCCCGATGCGGCACCCGTGACGACCGCCCGCTTACCATCCAGTCGCATCAATAATCCCTCCTGAAACCGGAAGCCGGTTGCTGATCCGCCCCACCTTAGCCGGTGAAAATCATCCGGCCAAATTCCGCATCAATTCTATCATCCTGCCGAACGCCTCTCTCGGCCCCGCACGATCCCGTGACGATACCGGCGATGTGCCGGCGGCAACGCCAATTCATTCAATACCGACGCCGGAAGCGGAAAGATCCGCCACGATCTCGTTCACCCGTTCCGGCGTGCGCCCGCTCCTTGGTTCGCGGATTTCGAACGCCCTCTGAACCCGCGCCGGCCGATCGCTCAGCAGGATGATCAGGTCGGCCAGTTCGACAGCTTCGCGCAGATTGTGGGTCACCATCAGCGCCGTGGTCGGCCGCGATTGCCAGACCTTCATCAGCAGGGCCCTGAGCCGGGTTGCGGTCTTTTCGTCAAGCGAGACGAACGGTTCGTCCAGAAGCAACAGCGACGGCTCGACGGCAAATGCCCGCGCAAGTGCGGCGCGGCGCGCCAGACCGAGCGACAGTTCGGCCGGAAAGAAACCGCGCAGGTCGCCAAGGCCAAGCGTCCGGAAGAGATCGTCAAGCGATGCGTCTACGCGCTGATCGCCGAGGGCCAGCCGCACATTCTGCTCCACGGTCCGCCACGGAAGCAGTGTCGGCTCCTGAAAAACCATCGCCGGACGCCCGCCGCCCCCCGGCAGCGCGATCGTGCCGTCATAGTCCGGGTCAAGTCCGAGGATTGCGCGCAGGATCGTCGTCTTGCCGCAACCCGATGGCCCGACCAGACAGGCAAAGCGCCCGGCTTCGACCGAAAACTCAAGGTCCCTGACGGCGACGAGCTGCGACCCATCGGCCGCCCGGTAGGTCTTTGAGCGGATCGAAACCTCAAGCAAGGCGGCGGCGCCAGCGGGTGACGCGTCGTTCATAGGGCTGGACGAGCGTAAGTTCGACCGCCAGCATCACGGCCACGAATGCCAGCGTATAGGCGAGTATCGCGGCCACGTCGAACAGCTGGAAATAAAGGTGGATCTGAAATCCGACACCGTTCGAGCGGCCAAGCAGTTCGACCACCAGCACGATCTTCCAGATCAGCGCGATGCCGGAGCGGCTGGCCGCGGCGATGAAGGGCTGCAACTGCGGCAGCACGACGTCGAACAGCATGCGCTGCCGGCTGAAACGGTAGACGCGCGCCATCTCCGTCAGCGCCGGATCCATTGCGCGGGTGCCCTCGCGCAGCGTCACCACCACGTTCGGGATCTTGTTGACGGCAACCGCGCCGATGGCCGCGGCCTCGTTCAGTCCGAACCAGATATAGGCAAGCACGATCGTCACCAGGGCCGGGATGTTCAGGAAAAGAATCACCCAGGGATCGAAGAACCGGTTCAGCCTCTCGTCCTGCCCAAGCGCGATACCGATGGCCGATCCGACCGCCATGGCCACGGCGAATGCGCCGAGGACCCGCATCAGCGTCATCGCGAGATGGAAGAACAGCTCCCCTGAAGCCGCCTCCTCTGCCAGAGACCCGTATACGGCACCTGGACCGGGAAAGACCCGGCTGTCCGCCCAGGCCGAAATCAACGCCCACAGCGCAACCAGACCGGCAATCGAAACGGCGACCGCGATTGCGGTCGCCGCTCGCTGTTGCGCCGCCGTATCAGAAGCCATTCTGCAGTTGCGGCCAGTAGGTGCCCTTCGCCATCGTCGGCGACCCGCCGACCAGCTTTTTGCCGCCGAGTTCGGCAAGGACGCCGTAAAGCTTCGCCGCGTCGGCTTCCTCATCGGCGGCCGGTCGCGCCGGAATACCTTCGCGGAACCGGTCGCGCAGGACAATAAGCGCCTCGCCCTCCGCCTTCATGGCCGGAGCAAGCCGCAGCCATTCCTCGTCGGACTCCTTCAGAAGCTGCTTGGTGGCCCGCGACGCCTTCACGAAACCCATGGCGGCCGTCGGATTGGCATTTGCCCATTCGTCGCTGAACACATAGCCGATGGCCGACACCGGCCCGCTGGCGCCCAGCGCCTTCGCCGCATCCTCGGCGCTGATCAGCCGGCGGAACCCCTCCGCTTCCAGCCGTGCGCAATAGTGCCAGAAGTTCAGCACCGCATCCAGTTCGCCCTGGCGGGCCTTTTCCGCCAGCAGCGGCGGCGCACCGAAGGCGATCTCGTTCTCTCCCGCCAGGTCCAGATCATGGTCGCGCTTCGCCAGCCCCTGGATCAGCAGCCAGCTCTTGTCGAGCGGCCCGCCGGCGACACCGATCTTTCTACCCTTCAGGTCGGCCAGCGTGCGGATGTCGGACTCCGCCTTTACCATGATCGCTCCGACCGAAGAGGAATAGGGAACGAACGTCAGCCCTGCCCCCTCGGAGCGCAGGCGCGACACCCAGAGCCAGTCGGAAACGATGACATCCACGTCGCCGGCCTGCAGGGCAACCGTCGTCGCATCCTCGCCGGCGAACGGAACGATCTCGACATCGACACCATTGGCCTTGTCCAGCCCGGCATGTTTGAGCGCGTTGAGTTCCCAGTTGACGGTTCCGTATTTGAGCACGCCGACACGCACGGGTTCCGCGCTGGCCAGGCCGGTCAACAGCGCCAGCGCAGTTGCGGCCGCGGCAGCGAAAAACCCGTTGGAGGAAAATCTGAGACGTTTCATCTGTAACTCCCTTTGTTATTCTTCTTGAACACGATCCGGCGAACCTAGCAAAAGCTGCGATCCGTTGAAAACCCACTTCGCGGTCCACCCGCAATAAAGATGAAACCACGGTTCATCCCGTTCAAACCGTCAGGACCAGCTTGCCCATCGCCTTGCGGCCGCTCAGCGCCGAAAGCGCCTCGGCAGCGCGCTCCAGCGGGAAAGTCTCGCTGATCAGCGGCTTCAGCCGCCCTTCGCCGTACCAGGCGAACAGCTGGCGGAAATTTTCCGCTTCGATGTCCGGCTGCTTTTCCCGGAAAGCTCCCCAGAACACACCGACCGCCGCCGCACCCTTGAGGAGCGGCAGGTTCGCCGGGATCTGCTGGATGCTGCCACTTGCGAACCCGACGATCAGGAGCCGCCCGTTCCAGGCCAGGCCGCGCACGGCCTCCAGGCCGAGATCGCCCCCGACCGGATCGTAGATCACATCCACGCCCCTGCCGCCGGTCAGTGCCTTGATGCGGTCTCTCAGTGAACCTTGCGCATAGTCGATCGTTTCCGACGCCCCGTATTCGCGCGCCAGCGAGAGTTTTTCTTCGCTGCTCGCCGCCGCAATCACTCTGGCGCCCATTTCCCGGCCCAATTCGACCGCCGCCAGACCGACGCCGCCGGCCGCGCCGAGCACCAGCAGCGTCTCGCCGGGCTTGAGGGCGGCGCGCTGTTTCAGCGCGTGGTACGAGGTGCCGTAGGTCATGCTGAAGGCTGCCGCCGTCACCGGGTCCATGGACGCCGGCCGGTGCATCAACTGCATGGGCGTGGCGATCACCTGTTCGGCGAAACCGCCCCACAGGGTGACGGCGATCACCGGGTCGCCGACGGCGTATCCGGCCACCTCCGGGCCGACCTCCATCACCTCGCCGGCAATCTCTCCGCCCGGCGAAAACGGCAGGTCCGGCCGGAACTGGTATTTGCCCTCGATGATCAGCGTATCGGGAAAATTGATGCCGCAGGCCGCCACCGCGACGCGAACCTCGCCGGCCTCAAGCGGCCGGGGTTCCACATCGTCGATGACAAGCGGCGCGCCGAATTGCCTGCACAGAACGGCCTTCATCCATCGTCTCCGGGTTCATGCCTGGGCCGGGGTCCGGCAATGGATAAGCGATTGATGCCCCAAGGAACAGGGCGAATGGAACTGCCGGAGAATTTTCGGATCGCCGCTGGTGCATGTCTCCCGAAAGTGGGCACCGGTTTTGGGACAAAGACATGCATCGACACAAAGACCCAATGCGTGTCGTGTGAGTCGGAATAGGCACGCCGCTAGACGGCGACGCTGTGCCGTGCGGGACTGGCCTGATGGCCGGCGTCGAAGCAGGCCGCGACATTGCGCACATAGGGTCGCCCGGCCGGCGTCACGCGAACTGTGCTGCCGTCGATCTCCACCAGATCGTCATCGCGAAGCGGCGTCAGAAGCGACAGCGCATCGCTCAGCATACCTTGACCGAAGCTGCCGAGATCGACTTCCAGATTGCACATCAGCCGCTCGATGACCGCGCTGCGCAACCGATCGTCATCGCTGAGCGCCAGCCCACGCACGACCGGCAAACGGCCTTCCCCGATCGCCGCTTCATAGCGGCCGAGATGCGGCTCGTTCTGGATGAAGCCCTGCCGCATCGAACCGATTGAAGAGGCGCCGAGCCCGATCAGCACGGTGGCTGGATCGACGGTATAGCCCTGGAAATTGCGGCGCAGTTCTCCGCGCGCCTGGGCAAGCGCCAGCGGATCGTCGGGTCTTGCGAAATGATCGAGGCCGATTGCCCTGTAGCCTGCATCGCTCAGCGCCACGGCAACGGCCTCCGCCTGTTCCAGCCTCTGCGCACCGCGCGGCAGCCGGCTCTCGTCGATCGCCCGCTGGTGCTTCTTGAACCAGGGCACATGGGCATAGCCGAAAACGGCAAACCGGTCCGGTTTCAGCGCCGCCATGGCGGCGGCGGAGCGAACCACATGATCGACGCTCTGGCCGGGCAGGCCGTACATCAGGTCGATGTTGATGGCGTCGATACCGGCCTTGCGCAGACGCTCGACGGCGCCTTCGACCAGTTCAAGCGGCTGCACCCGGTTGATCAGTCGCTGCACTTCCGGCGAGATGTCCTGCACGCCGAGGCTCACCCGCCCGACGCCGCATTCGGCAAAGCTGGCCACATGGCCGTCGGTCAGGCTGCGCGGGTCGACTTCGACCGCGACCTCGGCATCCGCGGCGAACGCGAACCGGCTGCGCAAATGCTCCATCACGCTGCGAAACTGATCCGGCGTCAGGAGGTTGGGCGTGCCGCCGCCGAAGTGCAGATGCGCCACCGGAGCGCTTGCCGTCATTGCGCCGGCAACGCGGTCGGCCTCGCCGACAAGCGCAGCAAGATAGCGTTCCACCTGCTCCGCCCGGTTCGCCACCATGGTGTGGCAGCCGCAATACCAGCAGAGAACGCGGCAGAACGGCACATGCACATAGAGCGAAAGCGTATCGCCACCGCCGACCTCGCCGAGCCAGCGCCGATAGTCCGTCTCGCCGATACCGTCATGAAACCGGTTTGCCGGCGGATAGCTCGTATAGCGCGGGATCGTGGCGAGCGCATATTGCGGAAGAAATTCGGCCATCCGGCACCGCTAGACGGCGAACGGGCGACAAGCCTTGATCAGGATCAATCCCGCCGGCGCGGCCGCGGTGCCGGAAAGCGTTTGCGTCGGTACCGCCGATATGGAATGCGTTTCCGATCATGAGCGAACAGATCATTCTGCATGCCGCCGTTTTCGGAGCATCTTTCCTGCAGGCCGCCGCAGGCATAGGCTTCGGCGTCATTGCCGGCCCGATCATCCTGATCGTCATGGGTGACGGCGCGGCGATCCAGGTCTCCATCCTGCTCAGTTTCCTCAATGCCGCGATGCTGGCGCCGGGCGTGTTCAGGACGGTCGACAGGGCACTTCTGAAATGGCTTCTGGCCGGCAGCCTTGTCGGGGCGCCGCTGGGAGCCGCAATCTTCAGGGCAATCGACGTCGACACGCTTAAGATCATGGCGGCCGTCGCCGTCGCCTTCATGGCGGTCCTGGCATCGGGATGGCGGCCGGCCGCAACCCGGCGATCCGGCACACCGGCGAGCGCCCTTGCCGGCAGCGGCGCCGGCCTGCTTTCCGGAGCAATGAACGCCGCGCTGGCGATGCCGGGGCCGGTTGTCGCGGCGCTGATGTCGTCGCGGCGCTCGGGCAAGGACGCGACGCGGGCGACGATCCTGATATTGTTCGTCTGCACCTACCCGATCGCATTCGCCTTCCAGCTGCTTGTCGTCGGCCGATCGGACGCCGCGCTCTCGCTCAGCCTGCTGCTCGTCCCGGCGACCCTGGTCGGCGTGATCACCGGACGATGGGCATCCGGATTGATCAGCGAGGGCCTGTTTCGCGGCATCATCGTTGCCGTCCTCATTGCGACTGCTTCCGCATTATTGGTCAGTATATTGTAGAAAAAACAATGACTTATCCGATGAGGTTCATAAGAAACCCGATATCGGCCGCGGCAGCGCTTCTGCTCCTCGTGTCCGCTCCGGCAACGGCAAAGACCTACCGGGAACTCCAGGCGGAACAGCCGGGCCTCTTCCATCCCGATACCGGTTACCGCATCGAGCGTCAGCGCGCACCGGTGCCGGACGATATCCCGCCGCCGGCGCGACCGGTCGCGGCCGACGAGGCCCGCGCGCTGCTTGCCGCGGGCGCCATAGCCATCGATGTTCTCGGCGCCGCGCAATCGCGCTACGACGAGCTGGACGGAACCTGGCCGGTCAATGAACCCCGTTTCAGCCTGCCCGGCGCGACCTGGCTGCCGGAAGTGGGCCGCGGCACGCTGACCGACCCGATGCAGGCCTATCTGGAGGACAATCTCGAACGTCTGACGGAGGGCGACAGGTCGGCTCCGCTGCTGTTCTTCTGCGTCGCGGACTGCTGGATGAGCTGGAACGCCGCCCGGCGGGCCGCGTCGCTCGGCTATCCCAATGTCTACTGGTTACCCTCGGGGACAGATGGCTGGCGGGCGAAGGGCTGGCCGCTGCAGGCCGTCGAGCCGGTCCCGGTCGACGTCGACTGAGCACATCGATCGACGAATGTGCTGATTGCCGGTTCGCCTCGATCGCCCGGGCCGGATGCCGGCTGCCGGCGGGTCAGTTGATCGAAGCCAGGCCGCCGCCGGATGACGTGTCGATCACCGGAACCGGATTGCTCTCCGAATCGGCCTCGCCTTCCCGGGCGATCAGCTGGCCCAGATTGTCCTGGCCGCGGGCAAGCTCGTATGATCGCTGGAGTACATCATCCTCGCAGATGGAGACGATCATCTCCAGATCCTGGGCCGGCCGAAGATCCGATCCCGCCAGCGTGCGGGCTTCCAGGGCAATTCCTACACCGAGGGCAATGCGGGTATCGGCGTCCGCCGCCACCAGCGATTCGCAGCATTGCGGGAGACCGTCAACGATCGCCGCCGCATTGTCGCTGTCGGAATCGGAGATCGCCACCGCGATGCCGACAGCGCCGCTGGAAATCTGTTGCACCGAGCCCGGTTTCAGCGCGGTGCATGTCGGCCCGATCAATTCACCCTGCCCCGTCAGCGCCGCTGCAACCATTCCGGTCAACGCCCGGCCGCCGCCCGGATAGTCCGCCAGCCGCCAGGGCAGCGGCCCCTGCGCGAAGACCGGCGCGGCGAACATGGCCAGCGCCGCCGCGGCCGCAACGGCCGTCCTGCAATCTCTGCTCATGGCAAGTCCTCGAAACTCAACGGGTTCAGCCTAGTTCACAGCCCTTGATAGTTGGTTAGCCGTTGCCAAATGGTAAACGCGGGTCCCGTTCCGGGCCGCGGATCGCGGTTGTACGGGAAAAACCTTGCCGTCGGCGGGCCGATGGCGTAACGCAATTCCGGCGGGTCTGTAGCTCAATTGGTTAGAGCCGACGGCTCATAACCGTCTGGTTGCAGGTTCGAGTCCTGCCAGACCCACCATTCAGTCTCCCATTTGCTCGGAATTCTGGAACTCCCCGGCAAAAGCCCGGACTTGCCGGGCTTTCCGCCGGTCGCTCTTTTATGTTCTGGCGGCGAGACTGCGGGATCCTCCATTCACGGTTACACCGTCGAGTGCGCGACGATCCGCCAGAAGAAGACGGGTCGGCCTGTCAAATTCGAACTGACCGAACAGACACGGCAAGCCGTTGACGAACATCACGAGACGACGGAACGGTATACATCGGCTTTCTTCATCGAATGGCGAGCGCTGGATAGTGCGGCGCGATTTATTGAGACACGCTACTCAGAATTGGACGGAGACGCCTATTATACCAACGGTCCTTGACAATGACCCGTTTGACGGCGGGCAATCGGCTCACTCGGCTAGGCGCGTCGCGCAGGTCGATCTGGACGATCGGACAAGCGGCGC
>CAJHXV010000508.1_pt1 | contig 9822 bp, 11 predicted proteins | sample 9198501 | NCBI WGS metagenome assembly CAJHXV01 (sample SAMEA7708351, study PRJEB35096) | sediment metagenome | biome: marine neritic benthic zone biome [ENVO:01000025]; feature: sediment [ENVO:00002007]; material: shallow marine sediment [ENVO:03000034] sea grass bed [ENVO_01000059] ... | reverse complement strand
TGGCAGTGACCGGCTCGCAATGCCTTGCGGCCTGCGCGCTGGCGCCGGACACGGTTGCCGAGGGCCTGGTGCGCGCCGTCGGCCCGTCGCCCGCGCTCATTCGGATCGAGCACCCGATGGGTGAAATGGAGGTAACCGTCGAATTTTCGCGCGATAACGGCGACTTCCGGTTTCACTCCGCAGGGATGGTCCGCACCGCCCGGTTGATCGCCCGGGGCGAGGTCATGGTACCGGCTTCGATACTTGCGGCGCCGGTGCGGTAAAGGTCTGCCTCGTGAGCGACCCAGTGGAAACGGGCACGCAAGTCTTCGATATCCTTGCCCGTGCCTTCGTGCAGGAAGGTGTCGGCACCTGCTTCGCGCTTCTGGGTGACGCCAACATGAACTGGGCCACGCGGATGGCGGAGCAGGGATGCCGGATGATCTATGTCCGGCACGAGCACTGTGCCGTTGCGGCCGCGATGGCCTATGCCCGCAAATCCGGTGAGGTCGGCGTCGCCACCGTGACCTGCGGGCCTGGACTGACCCAGCTCATGACGGCGCTGCCGGCGGCCGTGCGGGCGCGGTTGCCGCTCGTCGTCTTCGCCGGCGAAGCCCCGCTGAAGGCAGGCTGGTACAATCAGGCGATCGACCAGTCGCCATTCGTCACGGCGACAGGCGCGGCCTATCACAGCCTGCACCTGCCGGAACGGATGCCCGTTGCGGTGCGGGACGCTTTTCTGCAGGCGCGCCGGGAACGTCGGCCCGTGGTGATCGGCGTGCCCTTCGACCTTCAGAACCGGAACTGGACCGGGCCGGAGCACCTGCCTGAGCCCTCGCATAGGCTGCTGCCGCAGCTCTCGCCCGTTCCCGCACATCCCGACGATGTCGGCCGGATTGCGGCAATTGTCGAAAAGTCCCGGCGTATTGTCGTGATGGCCGGCATGGGAGCGGTCGAAGCCGGCGCCGGTCCCGCATGCCGCGTGCTTGCCGAACGCTGCGGCGCGCTTCTGGCGACAACACTTCCCGCCCGCGGCCTCTTCCATGACGATCCGTATTCGCTGGGCGTCGCCGGGGGCTTTTCATCGGAAGCGGCAAGGGATTGCCTGGCGGAGGCCGATCTGGTGATTGCGGTCGGCTGCTCGCTGGCGCACCACAATGCCGATGGCGGCAAGCTCTGGCCGAACGCTTCTGTTCTGCAGATCGATCTTGACCCGGTCGCGGTCAGCCAGGGGCGCGTCGCGGCGCAGGCGCATCTGCGCGCCGATGCGCGCCTCGGTGTTGAGGCGCTTGCGGAGGCGCTGCCGGTCACGCTGGCCGATTGGCGCAGCGCCGCATTGGCTGAACGTCTTCAGACAGCCCCGCCGGACAGCGTGCAATTCGACGTCGAGCCCGATCTGCATGATCCGCGCGACGTCGTCGCCGCGCTCGAGACGGCGATCCCCGCCGACTGGGAACTGGTGAACTCCTCGGGCCATTGCTCGTTCTACTTCGCCCACATGCCCTCTCGCCCACAGGAGCGATTTCTGACCATTCGCGAATATGGCGCCATCGGCAACGGCATCTCGTTCGCCATGGGCGTCGCCGCCGCACGTCCGGATCGGACCGTGGTCATGTTCGACGGCGACGGCAGCCTGCTGATGCATGTGCAGGAACTGGAAACGATACGGCGGCATGGTCTGAACATTCTGATCGTGGCGCTCAATGATGGTGCGTATGGCTCGGAGATCCACAAATTGCGGGCGGAGGGCCTGTCCGACGGCGGTGCCGTTTTCGGGCGTGCCGATCTTGCAGCGATTGCCCGCGGTTTCGGCCTTGGCGGCGAGACGGTCAGCGATCTTGGCGCGCTGCCGGCGATGGTCGACGCGTTCGCCGAGACCGGCGGAGCGGCGGTCTGGGATGTCCCCGTATCCGACCGCGTCATCTCGCCGGTGATCCGCCGCGCCCATCCGGCAGGGCACCAGAAGGAGTAGGCGCACCCCATGAAAGTGCATATTCTCGACGACTGGTTCGATACGCTGCGCAAGCTGCCCAGCTTTGAGCGGCTTCAGGCGCACGACGTCACGGTCTGGAACGACCATGTGGAGGTTCCGGACATCCTGGCGGCGCGGCTGGCCGAAGCCGAAGCCCTTGTCCTATTTCGGGAGCGCACGCCGATCCCTGGCGCGCTTCTGGACCGTCTGCCGAAGCTGGAGGTCATCAGTCAGCGCAGTGCCTATCCTCATGTCGATGTGCCCGGCTGCACGCGCAACCGGGTCCTTCTGTGCTCGAACATGCATTCAGACACGCCGTCTGTGGCGGCCTCCGAGCTGACCTTCGCGCTGATTCTCGCCGCTGCGCGGCAGTTGCCGCAGCAGGTCGCGTCGTTGAAGGCCGGCACATGGCAGATGGGAGTCGGGCAGACACTGTCCGGACGCACATTGGGCCTTTACGGCTACGGTCGCATCGCCAAGGCAGTGGCGGGGTACGCGCAAGCCTTCGGGATGAATATTGTCTGGTGGGCATCGGACAAGGGCCGCATTCGCGCCGCCACGGACGGCAGGAATGTCGCGGCGAGCCGCAGTTCGTTTTTTTCCGAATCGGATTTCGTCAGCGTCCATGTCCGGCTGAAGCCGGAAACGCGGGGGATCATCACTAAGACCGACCTCCTGGCAATGAAGCCATCGGCGACATTCGTGAACACGTCGCGCGCGCAGCTTGTCGCCCCGGGGGCGCTGGAAGCGGCATTGGCCGCGGGACGGCCGGGCATGTTGGCGCTCGACGTGTTCGAAACGGAGCCATTGACCGATCCTGCCGATCCGATCGCCAGCCATTCGCGGGTGATCGGAACGCCGCATATCGGTTATGTGACGGAAGACGAACTGGATCTGCAGTTCGCCGACATCTATGAGCAGATCAACGCATACGCCAAGGGCGAACCGATCCATATGATCAATCCCGAGGTCTGGGAAAATCGTCAGGGTGGCGGCGTTGGGAATTGATTCATTTCCGCGACAATCGGTCGGTGATCAGCTCAAGCAACCGCTCTGCCGGTCCGGCAAGCGGTGCGCCGCGCCGCGCCGCGTAATGATGCCGGGGGCGTCCGACATCGCCATTCACAGGCCGTTCGGTCGAACTGCAGCAAATCGCTCCTGAACCGAATCTTCATATCGCCGGTCGCCGCTCCTGTTAAATCCCGCGCTCGTTGCGAACCGCCTCGATGATATCGCGAACGGCTTCGTCTTCCGATTTGTCCAGGAAGCCGTCAGCGTAGACCACAGATATCATCGTTCCTGCAAACCGTTTAAATCGGTCAAGGTCTTGTGTCAGTTTGATCGCCGCTTTCCGCGCAGCAAATCGTGTTGGCTTCAAGTGGTTGATCCATCTGATCGTCGCTTCCTTATCGAACCTCTGGTCGGGGAAAAGGCGGCGCGACTGGGATTGTGCATATTCCATGATCACCTTCTGCTCGCGCAAATGCACGTGGCCGTCCGCAGCGGCAAGAAAGACGAGAACCTTGATTCCCGGGCCAACTCGGCGTTGGAATCGTCGCTGAGCCTTTGCCTTGTCCTGCTCGACGGCAAAATCGATGTAGGGCGCAAGAAATTCCAACACGTCAGGTCCCGCGGCGACTTCGCCAGTCTCCATATCGGTGATCGACCGGATTCGGTCGACCCGGAACGTGCGATAGGCATGGCGAAGATGGCAATGCGCACGCAGAAAACCCGGCGGCTCGGGATTGATTGCCCGGCACGTGATGACACGGGAGCTGATCGCACCGGACGGGTGCTCATATTCAATAGCAAGTGCGATTCCGTCGATGTCATCCTGGTCCGGAATTTCAGGAGACTCCTCCGGAGGATCAACCTCCGGGCCCCTCATGACAAAGTTCTCCGGCGGCGCGACCGGCACGTCGGCACGATTGTGAAAAAGCTTGTCAAGAATGCCCATGGTGATCACCCGCCGTTCACTTCCCGCACCGGTTTGATCGGCTTTCCCGGCCTGGCGATCCGGCCTAGACCAAGCGGTCCGTCTCAAGCGTCTCATGGATAAAGGAATTTTGCCGTCTGGCAAAGCATTGCGCGCTTGTCGACGCCGGACAGACCGCACCGGCGCTGTGTCACGCCGGCAAGAACCACGCAACGATGCCTTCAGGATCTCCATGGCGGCGGGTTTCGCCTTTCATTCCGCCAAAGCAAGCGCAAATCGACGATAGTGTGACGCTCGTCACTGCACCCCGTCGAATTGATCACTATCTTCTCAGCATAGACATCCGGGGAAGAAACCATGCTGACAGTCAATCACATCATCACCGCAAGCATTCTTGTTTTCATGGTGGCGTTTTCACCGATGACAATCAGCATGTTGCAGGATAGCGCACCCCGCGTCGCACCGATCTCCCATATCGCCAACTGACCGGCAATGCGCGGACGTTACCGCCTCCCGAATCTCCAGTCCCCTCCCGTACTTGGTGACGATAGATGTTGCACCGTGTGCTCTATCGTCACCGCTTTTTTTCTCTTGAGGTTCAATTCGACGCGGCAACGAAGCAGGCTTCGGCCAGTGTCCAGGCTTGATCCGATCAAATAGGACGCTGCCGGCGATCATCATCGTTCACATCGGCCATTCTGTCGAATGGCAACAAATCGCTCTTGAAGTTCATCTTCACATCGCCGGCAAGGCGGGCACATGCTGCCCCGCCACCGGGTCGCCGGTTACTGGCCCATAGCTTCAAATGTATGCGTGGAGGCTTTCTGCCGCCGGTCTACATGGCCTGCGGAGTCAGCCCGCATTTCTGACTGGACTGCCCCATCTCCCTGTTGCCTTCGCAGTACCAGGCTTTGCCGTCTCCCGACAGGAACACCCGTTCATTTGCGACAGCTCGTCTGAGGCCATATTGCAGGATGAATATGGTTTGGCTGTCGCGCGTTTCGTAATCAAGAGCCGGCTGGCACATGCAGCAGAGGTTCGGGCTGCTGGAGGTTCCGAAATGCACGTTTCCCTCAACGTCCATGCGCTCCTGCAGGCCCTCCGCCGAAACAGCCGCAACGCCCATGCTAACAACGACTGCCGCAGACAAGATTGGCGATCCCGACATTTCGCATCTGATGAAGCGGCGGAACTTGTCGAGTGCTGTCGTGCTGATCATGGATTGGCAGAGCATTTCCCGTTGATTGTCTCACAAAATGAAAAGCTGCAGAGGCAGGCTATGTCGGAAATGCATGTTACCAGACAGAAGCCTGGCCAGAAATGCTGGCGGTGTGCGCGGTCTGGAGCGAACCAGTCTCCGCTTGTTTTCCCGGTTAGAAAGGGAAAATTTCGGGAATTTTCGCGGATTCAGGGCTGAAAAAGCGCTCTTCCCGGCCACAAGCCTTTGTCAAAACGACGTTTTTTGACTGAACCTGGATAAACCATAACAGGGAAAGTTGCCGCCAAAACAGAGGGTTAGCAGGGAAAAACAGGGAAACGCGGACGGCCAAAATGACCGTCTCGTTTGAACAACAATTATAGAGCGTAGATTGGGAAGCGTCGAAGCGGGTTGGGGTCCCCTTGATCGCGATTGTCGATCGCGGGAGCGCCATGGCCACCTTGGCGGGAGTTCAGGGCAACCGCCCCGAAATGTCAGTCTGATTGCCGAAATGATGTTCGGTCTGCTCGCTCACCCAAGAGCGCCAGGGCTTCGTCCAGCGAGACATCCCACTTGTCTTTAAACGGACCGAGCGCTTCATAAAGCTCAGCGGCGGCGCCGTGAAAACCACCTGGAAGTCCGTCATCGGAAAAGGCTTTCGCGATCTCGTTCATTTCGCCAACAAACCGCCAGGCTTTCGCGATCGCATTCGAAAGATCGCGATCCGCCAGCCCGGGTTGCGATTTGGTCCATTCGGCAAGCAGAGTGGCTTCGATGCCCTCCGATCTCGCGAAGGCGCGAATGGCGAGCAGGAGAGCACTCGCCCCCTTCGTCCAGGCCGCATAGGCTGTCTTGACAGCCGATGCGTCTCCGAGCCGTTTGCTGACTGGAACCGCCTCAAGGATCGAGCCGGCAAAGAGCTCTGCTACCGCTTGGGCCTCAGATCCGGAAAGGTAAAGACGTGTCGTTCCGGCGCGTTTTGGAGGTGGACCGACAATACCCCCATCGGTCAGCCGGGTATCCGACTTCGCGAAGATCGCATCGATCTGCCGGACCGTGTCTGGCGCCACGGCGTTCGCATCGACATAGGGGCCGCTATAACCGGCCTCGGCAACGGCCAGTGCTTGATCTTTCGCCGCATGCGGCGGGCATACCGACAGCACCAGATCGACGTTCGCCAGAGCTTCGGGCAAGGTCGCGAAAGTTTCAAAACCTGCGGAGGCGGCACGCGCCTTCGTGACGTCGCTTCGGTTTTCGGCGACCCAGCTGACATTGTGGCCGCTCTGAAGCAGCGCCGCGCCGATGGCCAGGCCCATCTCGCCGGGATGAAGAAGGAGAACACGCTGGCTCGGTGACCGCATGGCTGAATTCCTTTATCCGTCTCGCAAAACAGAGCGGATGTTTAACTCATCGCCGTGCGCACGTTAAACGCAAAGAACATTGTGGTTCCAGGCACCAGATTTTGCGCGGACAGTTCCAACCCGCATCGCGAGCAGTTCAATCTCGAACTTCATGGCCGCGTGGCGGCGGCCCTGAACATGGGAAAGCTCGGTAACGCTGGCGGAGGGAGAGGGATTCGAACCCTCGGAACGCTTGCGCGCTCAACGGTTTTCGAGACCGCCCCGTTCAACCACTCCGGCACCCCTCCGCATGTCTTGAAAGGCGCTTTTGCAACAAGGCCGGAGCTTTCTATACGCAGGATGGCCGGGACACAAGATGACATTCGGCGCAAACATGCAGCAGCAAGGCAGTGCGGCATGGTGTTGGCCCATCTGATGCTTGACATTGCATCGCGATTGAGGCTTATGGCGGTCGACGGCGCGGAGCTGATTGCTTTCCGCGCCAATCTTTGTTTGATGGATGGCCCGGCTTTTTCTGATGGATGGGTCATTCGCCGGTCAGACTGGAAAAAGCCCGCCCGACAGATGCGGATACGCGCAGCGAGGCGGGGATCCGAACGTGAGGAAGAAATGTTCGCAGTCATTAAAACCGGCGGCAAGCAATATCGTGTTGCCGCCGATGATACGCTCAAGGTTGAGAAGCTGGCCGGTGACGCCGGCGACAAGGTGGTGTTCGACAATGTGCTGATGGTCGGCGGCGACAAGCCGGTCGTCGGATCGCCGGTTGTCGACGGCGCTTCGGTTGCCGCCGAAATCATCGAGCAGGGCCGCGGCCGCAAGATCATCATCTTCAAGAAGCGCCGCCGCAAGAACTCGCGCCGCAAGAACGGCCATCGCCAGGATTATACCCTGGTGAAGATCACCGACATACTGACCGGCGGCAAGAAACCCGCGGCGGCAAAGAAGGCTGCCGCAAAGAAGGAAGAGCCGGCGGCCGCCAAGGAAGCAAAGCCGAAGGACGAGCCGGCGCCGAAAGACGACGCGAAGGCTGCAAAATCGGCGGACGCGGCGCCGCTGTTCACTGCGCCGAAAGGCGAGCCCGACGACCTGAAGAAGATTTCCGGCGTCGGTCCGGCGCTCGAAAAGAAGCTGCATGCACTCGGCGTGACGACATTCGGGCAGGTGGCCAATTTCACCGCCGAGGACATCGAAAAGGTCGATGACGCGCTGAGTTTCAAGGGCCGGATCGAACGTGACGACTGGGTCGGTCAGGCCAGGGCGCTCGCCGACGAAGCGAAGGAGGACTAACGATGGCTCACAAAAAGGCAGGCGGTTCCTCGCGCAATGGCCGCGATTCCGCGGGCCGGCGCCTTGGCGTCAAGAAGTACGGCGGCGAACATGTGATCCCCGGCAATATCATCGTGCGTCAGCGCGGCACCAAGTGGCATCCGGGCGAAAATGTCGGTATGGGCAAGGATCACACGATCTTCGCCACGGCCGAGGGCCGTGTCTCATTCCAGTCGAAGGCGAAGGGCCGGACATATATCTCCGTTGATCCGATCGGCGAGGCCGCGGAATAAGCCGTCTGCGGTTCGCTGGAACCGCATTGGACCGGATTGAAAGGGAAGCGGCCCGCCGCTTCCCTTTTTTGTTGCGGCGGACCGGAAAAGACATGAGCGAGATCACAACCGAACGGCTCGTCCTGCGCGCTCCGGTGGAACGCGACCTCCCGGCTATTGCCGACCTGCTCTCCGATATTGCCGTAAGCCGGATGCTGGCGAGGGTTCCCCATCCCTACCGTCTGGACGACGCGCGCAGATGGTACGAGGCCATTCGCCGGCCGGGCGCGGAGGATTGGCGGATATTCGTCATCGGGTTCGAGGGTCGCGCAGTCGGTTCGATCGGCTTTCGCAACAGAGCCGGAGAGCAGACGATCGGATATTGGCTCGGCAGGCCCTATTGGGGCCGCGGGCTGATGAGCGAAACGGCCCGCGCCGCGATTGAATGGTTTTTCTCCGCGAACGATGACGCGGCGCTCTATTCGGGTGTTTTTGAAGATAATCCGGCGTCACTGCGCATTCAGGAGAAGCTCGGCTTTGAAGTGATCGGCAACGGACTTGAAGACTGCGTTGCCACCGGTGAACCCAGGCGCGAACTGAAAACCCGGCTCTGGCGTGGAAAGTTTCTGGCGGGGCTCGATTGATCCCGGCAATCCACCCGCTCTCCGGCGCCGACGCGGCAATCGATCAGGCCCGTCGGGAAACCTCGGGCGCCCGCCACCACCGCGAAATGGCGCAATCGGGGCAAAATCGCCGTTGACGCCGCCGTCGAGGCGCGCGACATGAGCGGCCATGAAGTTTCTCGATCAGGCCAAAGTCTATATCAGGTCCGGCAACGGAGGGCAGGGATGCGTGTCGTTCCGGCGCGAGAAATATATCGCCTTCGGCGGGCCCGATGGCGGTTCCGGCGGCCGTGGCGGGGATGTCTGGGTCGAAGCGGTCGACGGCCTGAACACCCTGATCGACTATCGCTACCGGCAGCATTTCAAGGCGCGGCCCGGCGGCCACGGCATGGGCCGCGACAGGAGCGGCGCCCGCGGCGAGGACGTTATTCTGAAGGTGCCCGCCGGAACGCAGGTCTTCGAGGAAGATGGCAAAACGCTGCTGGCGGACCTGACGGAGCTGGGAGACAGGGTGCGCCTGGCGACAGGCGGCAATGGCGGGTTCGGCAACGCCCATTTCAAATCGTCGACCAACCAGGCGCCGCGACATGCCAATCCGGGCCAGCCCGGCGAAGAAAAGTGGATCATCCTGCGGCTGAAGCTGATAGCCGATATCGGCCTCGTCGGTCTGCCCAATGCCGGAAAATCGACTTTTCTTTCGCGCGTCAGCGCGGCAAAGCCGAAGATTGCCGATTATCCCTTCACGACCCTGCATCCCAATCTCGGCGTTGTCCGCCACCGGGACCGCGAGTTCGTTCTCGCCGACATTCCCGGCCTGATCGAAGGCGCCCATGAAGGTGCGGGCGTCGGCGACCGCTTTCTAGGCCATGTGGAGCGTTGCCGCTTTCTCCTCCACCTGGTCGATGCCGCCGGAGAGGAACCGCTTCAGGCCTATCGCACCGTGCGCGGCGAACTCGCGGCCTATGGCCATGGCCTGGCGGAAAAGCCTGAACTGGTGGTTCTTTCGCGCGCCGACGCCGCCGGCGAGGGTCTCAGCCAGGTGGCCGATGATCTGGCCGCACTTGCCGGAGCGGCGCCCTTTATCGTCTCCGCCGTGACGGGTCGGGGCATGGACGTGCTGCTCGACGCCTGCCTTGACTTGCTGGCCGGTGGCGAGACGACACCGGAAACGGAAGAACCCGGCGCCGGCGCCTGGAGTCCGTTGCAATGAACCGC
>CAJHXV010000183.1_pt1 | contig 9851 bp, 10 predicted proteins | sample 9198501 | NCBI WGS metagenome assembly CAJHXV01 (sample SAMEA7708351, study PRJEB35096) | sediment metagenome | biome: marine neritic benthic zone biome [ENVO:01000025]; feature: sediment [ENVO:00002007]; material: shallow marine sediment [ENVO:03000034] sea grass bed [ENVO_01000059] ... | reverse complement strand
CGCCGCCAGCGAGGCCGGTGCATTCGGGTTTTCAAACGACAGGTCCTTGATGTACTGGCCGAGAACGTGGATGCCCGGCTGTCCTTCGCTCGCCGCTGCCGCATCTGGCTGCTCGTCCGCTCCGGCCGCGCCGTCGCCTGGCTCCGTCGAACCATTTTTCTGTTTTTCGTCTGACATGGGATGTCTCTTTCTGGAAATATCCTGCGCCGCCTACCATGACGGCGCGGGATGAACAACCGGGATGGTCGATCGGAACGCGATTAATTGCCCGGTCCGGAACGCCAGGGGCTGTCGCCTCGCGGCCCCGACTGGAACTCGCTGTCGTCAAGATCGATCGTCATTTCCCCATCGGCGGGGGCGTGCGCTCCGGCCGCAGGTCCCGTATCGACGATCGTGACCCGCTGCGAAACGAACCGCCAGATCGCTGTCCTGACACCGGGTACAAAAAGCAGAAATCCGCAAAAGTCGGTAAAGAAACCCGGCGTCAGAAGCAGCAGGCCGGCCAGCGCGATCATCGCGCCGTCGGCGATCGGCCTTGCCGGCAGCCGGTTGTGTTCCAGTTCGGTCCGGATCCGGTTCAGCGTTCGGATGCCCTGCCAGCGCAGCAGGGCCGAACCGGCGATCGCGGTCACCAGCACCATGGCCAATGTCGCAAAAACGCCGATTTCACCGCCGATGACGATGAACAGGGCAATCTCGATGAGCGGCACGGTCAGAAAAATAAGGAACAGGGGCATGACAAAATCCGTTTCGCAATGGCATATGGGTATCCATCACGGATCTTAAAGGAATTCATGCCTTTATCTGGACTCAGAAACAATCGTGCTTACATTGCATAGGTAAGCGATCGCACATTCGGTTTGTGCAACCCAAGGATGGGCCAACTTCCCAAATGGATAGTTCAACAGTCGTATCGATCATTTTCCTGGTCATTGCCATCGTCGTTCTGATGCGCCTCGGCAGCGTCCTCGGCCGGCGCACCGGCAACGAGCCGTCGCCGTACGATTCTCCCGTCAATCGCTCGGGGTCTGCAGCCGGCGGCGACAATGTCGTGCCGATGCCCGGCCGGCCGCGTCACGGCGAACCGGCCGAATCCAGGGTCGACCTTGAGGATCTGGCCCGCTTCGCCGAACCCGATACGCCGCTGTTCGAAACGCTGAAGGATATTTGCGAACGGGACGACGGTTTCAGCCCGGGCCATTTCATCGATGGCGCCAAGGTTGCGTACGAAATGATCGTCACGGCATTTGCCGACGGTGACAAGGACCGGCTAGGGAGCTTGCTGGAAGCGGACGTGTACGACGGATTTGCGGCCGCCATTTCGGACCGTGAATCCCGCGGCGAGCGGGTCGAATCGACATTCGTCGGTATCGAAAGTGCCAAACTGGCCGACGCAGAGCTTGAAGGATCGCTCGTCCGCCTTTCGATCCGCTTTGTCAGCGAACTGATTTCCGCGACCCGGGACCGGGACGGCAAGGTCGTCGACGGCGACCCGGAATCGGCCCAGACCGTGCGCGACGTCTGGACGTTTAGCCGCGACCTCAAATCGCGCGATCCGAACTGGAAGCTGGCCGCGACCGAGGCCGTCTGACCTGGAAGCCATGGCGATGCCGGACGTCGCAAGGGCCGCCGGTCATTTGGAGCCCGTCAGCTTTGCCGACATTTCCGGCTGGGCGGATGATGACCATGGTGCCGCGTTTCGTGCTTTTCGCCGCGGGGCGGCAGGCGGCAGGTTGCCGAAGACACGGTCGCTGGGCATCCGCGGTGACCGTTTCACGCCCGTCTTCAAGGCTGCGCTGGAATTCCCCCGGGATCCGCCCTCTGCCGCCGCGCGGAACTTCTTCGAGAGCCATTTCCGGCCGTTCCGCATTCTTTCCGACGGCTTCGTAACCGGATATTTCGAACCGGAGGTGACGGCATCGCCGGTGAGGACCGGCCGATACGGGGTCCCGTTGCACGCCCGTCCGCCGGAACTGATCGAGGTCGACGACGATACCCGGCCGCCGGGCTGGGATTCCGACATCCGCTTTGCCGGTTGCGTTGACGGCCGGATCTTTCCTTTTGCCGACCGGGCTGCCATCGAGAACGGCTATCTGGACGGGCGCGGGCTGGAACTCGCCTGGCTCGCGGATCCGGTCGATGCCTATTTCATCCATGTCCAGCGCACTGCCCGGCTCGCCATGACGGATGGCAGTGTCCGCCGTGTCGCCTTCGCCGGCAAGAGCGGGCATTCCTACACCTCCATCGGCAGGCTTGCCGCAGAGCGTGGCATTCTCAGTGCCGAGGCCGGCGACAAGACCGGGCTGGAAGCCTGGTTGAAGGCGAATCGGATCGCCGGCCGCGCCCTGATGCGGGAAAACCGGTCCTACATCTTCTTCAGGGAGATCACGGATCTGGCCGCAACGGACGGGCCGCTCGGCGCGGCCAAGGTCCCGCTTTCGCCGCTGCGGTCGCTGGCCGTCGACCGCGAGCTGATGACCTTCCACACGCCGATCTGGGTCGACGCTCCCGGCCTTGCCGGATCCGCCGGGCTTGACCTCCCGCTGCGCCGGCTGATGGTTGCGCAGGACACGGGATCGGCCATTGTCGGCCCTGCCCGTGGCGACATCTTTTTCGGATCCGGCGACAGTGCGGGCCGTCGGGCCGGAACCGTCAGGCACGCGGCGTCGATGGTCGCCCTCCTGCCGGGCACCCATTCTCCGGAACCCCGGGCCGGATAAGGGCCGACGATGGCTGGCGGGCGCAAGCTTTCAGGCGAGGACCAGGCCCTGTGGGACCGGGTCCTGCGATCGGTCAGGCCGCTTCGGGCCGACCGGCCGGATTCCGCACCGGTCGCGGCGTCTGCCGGTGCGCCGAAACCGCCCGAAGATCCGGCCGGGCACGCCGATCGGGCGAAAGGCGCTCCGCCGGGCGGACGCCAGGCCGGCAAGCCGCCGCCGAAGGCGACCGCAGCGCCCTATTATCCGCCCGTTTCATCTGCCGGAAAGGGCCGGCCTGCCCTGTCTCAGCTGGAGCCGCGTCAGAAGCGCCGCCTGGCGCGCGGCCAGAACGATGTCGACGATCGGCTCGACCTGCACGGCATGCGTCAGGCGACCGCCTTTCACACACTTGCCGGGTTTCTCCGCCGCGCCCAGTCGCGGCGGCTGAAGACCGTGCTGGTGATCACCGGCAAGGGCTCCCCCTCCGCCGCCGCAAACGATGACGAGCGCGGCGTCCTGCGCCGGCTCGTTCCGCAATGGCTCGCCGGCAGCGAGTTTCGTGACCTGGTCGTCGGCTTTGAGCCGGCCTCGCGGCGCCACGGCGGTGCCGGCGCGCTCTATGTCCGCATCCGCCGGCGCAGATAGGCGAAGACTGGCGATCTTGCCATGTCAGCTTGCATAGCGGCTGGCGTCGGCGCCGTAGTGGGCCACGTAACGCGGATTGATATTGGCCACCGGCAGTACGATCAGCACATCGGTCGTGCCGAAATCATGATCGATGACGGCGCCGTCGCCGACGAGACCGCCAAGCCGGAGATAGCCTTTGAGAAGCGGCGGCATCGCCTTCAGCGCGGCCTTCGTGTCGATGGCTTCACCGGGCAGCCGGTCCATCGCCACATAGCGCCCGGAGACGGCCTGCGCCCGCCATCCCGCCGGCGCCCGGGCGGCCCGGTGCAGGAATGACAGCGGCAGGGCAAGGCTGTCGGGGTCCGTACCCTCCAGGCTGGCGCAGCCAAGCATGACGTCGATGCCGTGCATCAGCACGTACGACCAGATGCCATGCCACAGGAGCTCCACGGTACGCTTGTCGCGATAGGGCGCCAGAACGCATGATCGGCCAAGCTCCAGGAATTTAAGGTGCGGATTGGCCGCGATCAGGGGCGCGATCTCGTATTCGCGGCTGGTGTAGAATCCGCCATGGCGCTCCGCCACCTCCTGACGCAACAGCCGGTAGGTTCCGACAATGACCGGACGGGGACCGAGAAACCGATCATGCAGCCGCTGGTGCAGCCGGTCCCGCGGCTGACCGTGATCGATCACCAGCAGATGGTCGCAATAGGCGTCGAAGGCATCGGCATCCCGCTGTTCGCGGCTTGCCCGGGCATCGGCCACGGCCGTCATTTCTTCATAGAACACGCGGTACCGCAGTTTCTGGGCCAGCCTGATTTCTGCTGCCGAGCCGGCAAGACGCACTTCAAGATTGCCAAGTTGGCCGAGCGTCCGCGATTGCATGCCTGACTGGCGATCGAGATCGGGCAACTGAAGCCGGGAGCCGGGCAAAAGCGGCGGCAACCTCGCCCCGAGCGACCGGGGCGCAAGAAATCGGGGAAAGAATCGTTGCGTATCCATCGCCCCACCTAATGGACTTACCATGACAATCTGACGACACGCAGAGCCGGCAGGTCGCCGGGATCGCCCTGTCGGTCACCAGTGCCCGTGAGGACTTTCTAGCAGATTCGCAATGGTCCCGGATAGCACCCCTGTGGAGGCCGTGGCGGCCGGCGAAAAATGGGCCGCATATGCGGTCGTTTCGGCGCATTATGGAGGCGGAAGACAAGAACGCCCGGCGGCACGCCGGAAATTTGGATGTTGCGGGTTCGAGGCGGCAACGCGCCGATATTCGGCTGCGGGCCGTCATATGGCCCGTGAATCCGGGCACCGGGGGACAGGCAGATGAGCATAACCATGTTCCAGCGCTATGGCGGGTTCGCCAGCATCAGCAAGCTCGTCATGGCGTTTTACGATCGTGCGCTCGATTCTGATATTATCGGCGGTTATTTCGAAGACACCGACATGAAGACCCAGATCGATCATCAGACGAAGTTCATCTCTTCGCTGATGGGCGGGCCGGCCAGCTACTCCGACGATGTCCTGCAGCGCGTACACGCCGGCCTCGGCATCGACCAGCAGGCTTTCGACGAGATGACGGCGTTGCTGGCCGATACGCTGGAGGATTTCGAATTCGACCCGGAAGATATCGATGAGATCATGAAGGCGATCAGGAGCCGGGCGGGCATCATCATCACCCGATAAGCGCGTGCCCGCGGGGGAGACAATGGAGAAGCAGGTGAACCTGGACCGTTTCAACGAAATGCTGCTGGAATCCACCGGCGTCGGTCTGGCCATTCTTGACCCGGATGATCTGACGGTACTCTTCTTCAACAGGCGCTTCGGCGAATGGTTTCCGGATATGGCCGAGCAGGCCGACTTCGCCGGACTGTTCGCCGAGTTCGATGGCGAGAAGATGCGCGGCCGGTTCGACAACGGCCGCAGCTACAAGTTCGAAACATCGATCAAGCCCGCCCGCCGTCCGATCAGCCTGGCCATCGACATGGCGCTTCAGGAGCACCGGGGCGCGTCGGCGATCATCGTGGAGTGCCAGAACGTCTCCAAGATCAAGGAACTCGAATATATGATCGAGTCCTATTCGGCGATGGTGGAAAAGCAGAACCGGACGCTGCAGCGCGAGAAGGAGCGGGTGGAAAAGCTGTTGCTCAACATCATGCCGAAGCGGATCTACGAGGAACTGAAGCATTTCGGCGTGACGACGCCGCAACGTTATGACAATGCCTCGGTCCTGATGGTCGATTTCGTCGGTTTCACGGATATGGCGATTTCCAAGGATCCGGCCGGCGTCATCACCGAACTGAATGACCTGTTCACCGCCTTCGACCGGATCGCCGAGCAGTTCGGCTGCGAGCGCATCAAGACGATGGGCGACGCCTATATGGCGGTCTCCGGCATTCCCGACCAGAATCCGGAACATGCCCTCAACATTGCCCGGCTCGCGGTGCTGATCCGCCGCTATAACAAGCGCCGCAACGCCGCCCATAGCCAGGAATGGAACTGCCGCATCGGCATCAACTCCGGCATCGTCATCGGCTTGATCGTCGGTGTGCAGAAATATGTCTATGACATTTTCGGCCCCGGCGTGAACCTTGCCGCCCGCATGGAGGAGCTTGCCGATCCGATGCAGATCCTGCTGTGCGAGGATATGGCGCCGCTGGTGGAGGCGGAGTTCAACCTGACCGAGCTCGACGAGGTCGAGGTCAAGGGATTCGGTCGCAAGCAGCTCTACCAGCTGGAAGCCGGCAGCGGGATGATGCAGATCAACCCGGACGGTTTCATGCAGGGCCTGCCGGTGTAGCTGCCGCGCCGGCCAGCCGCGATCAGACCGTTGCCTGGTCGAGATCGATGGTGAAGACGCCACGGCCATGGGTGATGCAGATCAGCGTCTGGCCCGACCAGATGAGGTCGTCAACCGACACGTTTGCCGGCCCTTCGTTGACCGGCGACCAGGTCTGTCCGAGATCTTCACTGCCGAAGACACCGACTTCAGTGCCGATATAGAGCCAGTTCGCCTGCGCCGGGTGATGGGTCACGGCGCGGACCGGCGTTTCCGGCAGGTTGGCACCGATATTGATCCACGTGGTCCCCCGATCGTCGCTGCGCCAGACATTGCCTGCAAAGAATCCGCCATAGGTGACGATCACCTGGTTGCCGTCAAACGGAGACACGGCGATCTGGTGGCAATAGCGCTGTATGTCGACCGGCTGCGGCCCCTGATTGTCGATGCGGTTCCAGGCCGGATCGGCCGCCGTGGCATTGTCGCTGCGCCACAATTCGCCGGATGTGTGGCCGACCCAGACATGGTCGGAATCCAGAGGATCGATGGCGACTGCGCTGATGTTGCCGTTGTCGGGTGCCTTGATGCGGCTCCATCGCGGCCCCGACGTGCTGGTATTGGGCGCGCCTGCGTCTGTTGTCCGCCAGAGCGATTCGCCGCCGGCCAGAATCGTCTCCGGATTACGCGGGTCGAGAACGAAGGGCGCGATGAACAGGGCACGCTGGTTGAACGCATCGGGGATGCGGAACGGCTCCGGTTTCCAGTCCCATCGCCCGATGGCGCCATTCCAGAACTGGCCGGAGATATACCGGTCACCGGTCGTGTCGTCGGTGGTCGCGCCGTCGGTATTGCGGTGGATGTTGAGAAACACATACTCGCCGTAGAAGACCGCCGTATCGTTCGGATGGGCGGCGCAGAAACCGCCGTCGCCGCCGAAGATGGTGCGCCAGTTGTCGGGGCCGTCGGCGGGATGGAAGGCCAGCGTGCCGTTATCCTGCGCGCCGCAGACGATCACGCCTGTCGCCGGTTGAACTGCGCCGCCGTAAAACTGCGTTACGCCGTAGGCGTTGTTGAGATTTTGCCAGCCGTTTATCTTCGGCGGCTGGGCATCGTTGCCGACCGTCGTGATGTCATCTGTGCGGTAGATGCCGCCGTCATTGCCGAAGAAGACGATCCTGTTGCCGCTGCCGTCGTAACCGGGATGGGCGACGATGCTGTGATGGTCGGCATGGGCGGAGCGGTCATCCCACCAGGTGGAAATGTCGCTCAGCCGGTCGCCGGCATCGGTGCTGCGCCACAGATTGATGCCGCCGACGATGACCAGGTCGGCATCGGTCGGATCCCCGGCCCATATGACATTGTCGTACCAGCCCTGATCGCCTAGGTAATGCGCCGGCTCATTGTCGGCATTGCGCGATTTGCGCCGCGTGAACGTGCGCCCGCCGGTCTTCGATCGCCAGATCTCCCCCTTGTTGACGTTGACGGAAGCATAAACGGTATCCGGGTCGGCCGCCGCATAGCAGACTTCGACGCGCCCGTCCCAGATGCCGGAATGGGTGGCTGCGATCCAGATTGCGCCGCCGTCCCTGGTTCGCCAAACCTGACCGGAACTCAGGCTGCCGGCGACCGCCTTGTCGGCATCGCTCGGATGGCACTTGATGTCGGCCGCCGCGAAATCCAGAACCCGGGTCCACACGGCGCGGGCGGCGTCGGTGCTGCGGAAGATGCCCCTGTTGGTGGCGGCCATCAGCGTAGTCCCGTCGGCCGAAATGGCAAGCCGGTTGACCCGGTGGAAATCCGCGTTCGATGTCGTGGCAATCTGCGCCCAGCTTGCGCCGTCGATGGTGCGGAAGATCCCGGCGCCGCGCAGCGAATCGATGTTGCCGAAGCCCTCGCCTGTTCCTGCATAGATGACAGATGGGTCGTTCGGATCCATCACCAGGCTGGTCACTGCGAGATTGCCCATGAAGTCATCGACCGGTGCCCACGAGCCGCCGCCGTTGACACTCTGCCAGACGCCGCCGCCGACACTGCCGAGCCAGATAATGTCGGGATTGCCCGGATGCACCACAATGGCGCGTGTGCGCCCGCCGATATTGCCCGGGCCGATCGGTTGCCATCTTGCCGGCGCAAGACCGGCGGCGGGCGGCGGCGGGGCGACGCCGGTGGTTGCCGGATCGATCGCGCCGCCGGTCTGCAGCCCGGCCCGTTCCCGCAGCGCCGTGCGCAGCCGCATACTGTCCAGCTGCCGCATTGCCTTGCTCAGCGCCGTGGCTTTCTCCTCATCCGTCTGAAGTCCGGCCTGTTGCAGCCGGAAGGCCTGGCGCTGCCGCGGCATGTCGGGATAATCGATCCGCAGCATCGACTTCTGCAGTGTCTTCTGCGGCAGCAATTCAATGCCCTCATCGGTCAGGCCTCGCATTTCGCGGAGTACGTGCACCTGCTCGACGGAAATGTTGCGCTGTTTCGCCAGCCTGTCGTCAGCTTGTTTCGTCACCTTTGTGCTCCTCCTCTGCCAGGGCGGGCAAAGTCACTTGCGCAGCGGACCCGGTCCCCGCCTGGCGCCCACTTCGCCCAGTTTCAACTCCCAGATTTTGTCTGTTCCGGCCTTGTTCATGGCATCGAGCTTGATGGCCTGACCGCCGTCAGATTGCGCCTCGGTACGCAGAACATATTGCCGGTCACCGGCGAGCGTCCGCGCGACCTCGCCCGGAAGCGGCGGGCTTTCCGGCGCGGGGCGGTCGTCCAGATCAAATTGAACCGCCGCGTCTTCGCCGCTGCGTGCCTTTTCGATGCGCCAGTCGGACGTGCTGATGGTCAGGCGGCCGCTGTCGGGATGCCGCTGGACGTCTTCCTGGCGTGGCGCGGCGCCGCCGCTGTAGCGCGGCGCGACCTGCCATTCGACGACAAGCCGCGCGCCGGTTTCGCGGGCCCGGCATTCAATCGCTTCGGGATGGCCGGCGATATCGCCAGCCTGGTCCGGCAGGCCGCGCCAGTCGACCGATGCCAGCAGGTCGCCGGATCGCAGGTCCAAGACCTGCAACACCGGATCGGCTTTCGGTTGCAGCACGATCAGATAGTGCCCGGTTGCCGCCACCGGCCATCCGGTCGCCGGATTGCGCCACATTTCGGATCCCAACGTCAGGTCGACGGCGACCAGCTCCGTGCCGGTGACATGAACAATCCCGACCGTGCCGTCGCTGGATATGACGCCGCCAGAAAAGGATGTCATCGGATCATCACCCGGTTTCAGGGCCGCCCTCCGACAATTCGCGACTGAATGAAGCTGAGGACATACCATGTAACCAGAAAGGCGGCGCATTCGAGCGCAAAACTGTGAAACTTGTAGGCCAGTTCGGCGATGGTGAAGGCAATGGCGAAGGGAATGAATTCCCGGCGAAGCACGAATTGCAGGCCAAACCTATCGAACAGCGAATACATAGTGATGCTCTCCCCGTTACAGTATAGGCACACCATTGTAGCACCAAATCGCATGCAACCGCAAAAAGATGAAAGCCGGACCGGTCGCCTTATGCGGGAAGAGGGGTGCCGGTCAGCTTGAGCCGTCCGGCGGCCGAAACGTCGGCGCGCCGATTACGCCGCCGCCGCCAGCGCCCCGCCGGCCATCCGGTAGCTCAGCGCCTCGGCGATATGCAGCCTGCCGACCGCGTCCGCGCCGTCGAGGTCGGCGAGCGTCCGCGCCACCTTCAGCACCCGGTGATAGCCGCGCGCCGACAATTGCATGG
>CAJHXV010000295.1_pt1 | contig 10027 bp, 8 predicted proteins | sample 9198501 | NCBI WGS metagenome assembly CAJHXV01 (sample SAMEA7708351, study PRJEB35096) | sediment metagenome | biome: marine neritic benthic zone biome [ENVO:01000025]; feature: sediment [ENVO:00002007]; material: shallow marine sediment [ENVO:03000034] sea grass bed [ENVO_01000059] ... | reverse complement strand
GTTAGAATTGTTTTCGCTTCAGCGCCAGAATGCGCCGGCGGCCGCGGGCATCCGGCCGGCCATCGCTCTTGATATCGGCCTCGCGGTCGGTTTTCATCGCTTGCGACGAGATTGTGAGAGCCGGCGTCCGGTCTTCATAAAGCTGGCTCGCGGCTTCGGCCGAACCGCGGCGCTCGGCAATCCCCAGGACCGTGATGACCCGGGCGGTCCTGCCGATAACAAGGGTCAGCACGTCGCCAGGCTTGACGGCGCGGCTTGCCGCCGCGACCCTTTGACGGTTGACGCGCACATGGCCCGAAAGGGCCAGTTGCTGGGCTGCCGTTCGGGTGCGTGCGAAGCGCGCATGCCAAAGCCATTTGTCGATTCGCTGCGCCCGGCGGGCTCCGGATGCCGTCTCGGGCGAGCCCGATCTGCTCTTCATGTCTGTTTCGGTTTCTTCAGTTCGTCCTTCAAAGCCGCCAGCGCGGCAAACGGGCTGTCGGGATCCATGGCAGGCTGGCGCGCAGGCCTCTTATTCCGCGGTTGCGGTTCCGCCGAACGGCGCCTTTTTGCTCCGGACCGCTTTTCCGCACGCTGGCCATCCTGGCCAAAAGACCTCGCTTTTCGATCCTTGTTGCGATCCGCCTGCCTTGAGCCGTGATCGCGGCCGCGGTTGGCGCGGCTTCGGCGCCCCTGGCCTTCCGATCGCCAGATTTCTATCATGGCCGGTTCGTCGTCCGCCGGGGCCTCCGCTTCGGCGCCGTCCTGTTGTTCGGTTGCGCCGGCGTCCGGCATCGGGGCGTCTGCAGGCGGTCGCTTTTCAGAGGCACTTGCGTCCGGCGCGGGCCGTTCGGCGGTATTCGGAGCGGCCGGGTCCTGACCTTCGCCGGCGGTCACGCCAGGCGTCTCGCCGGTGCCATCGGAATCCGGAACGTCGGTTTCCGCCATCTCCTCAGCAATGCCATCGCCGCTGGCAACATCCGCTTCGGCCGGCGGCGCCGGTTTACGATCGACGCGATATCCCAGACCTTTCAGGATGATCGACATATCGTCGCCGGAAGCTCCAAGCAGCGACGTCATCGCCGGGGTCACAATGAAACCGCGGCCGTCGTCGATCGCTCCCTCCGGCCGCTCGCCGTCCGATCCGAGACGCCAGGCCATCGCCGGCCGGATCAGGTCGGCGAGGCGTTCAAGAATGTCGATACGAACGGCTCGGCGGCCATATATCCGAAATCCGAACTGGCGGTAGATGTCCGCGTCGAACGACGGGTCGATATCCGTCGACGTTCTGCCGGAGGCCGAAATCGAGGAAATCTCGGAGATCCCGGTCTTGTCGATGTCTCCGTCCGCGAGCGCGCGCAGCCGGGCAAGAAGAGTGCTCGGCCCCGGCTTCAGGAGGGCGGGAACATAGATATGGTAGGCGCCGAAACGAACACCGTTGCGGCGCAGCCCGGCCCGCTCGTCCTGGTCCAGTCCACGGACCTCTTCAAGGACGTCACGTCGATCGAGAATGCCCAAATGCTCAACCAGGCGGTAGGCTATGCCGCGGGCCGGCCCGGAAAGGGTTTCATCGGCCCGCAAATCGAAAAGCGGCTTCAGCAGTGTCTCCAGGTGGCCGTTCAGCCAGCCGCGCAACCGGTTTTCCACCGATGTGCGCGGCGGTCCTGTCAGGTGCTCGTCGGCGAGGATGATCAGATCCGGTCTGAGCACGTCATCGGTCGCGCCGAGGCGTCCGACAGGGTCGCCCTTCCAGCGCAGGAAACCGTCTGCAGAGAGGAGGAAGTCCTTGTCGTCCGCCTTGTCGATCAAAGCGGCCCGGTCGACAATCGCCTTGGCGAGTGCCTTTTGGGCCGCCGCCCGAACGGCCTTGCCATCGGCATCCGCGCCAATCGTCTTTGCGTCCGGGGTAAACCGGAAGCCATTCAGCGTTCCGATATGCTGCCCCTCGACAATTACATCGCCTGAGGCGCTGATTTCTGCCTCCAGCATGGTCTTCTCCTTAAGCCGGCGCATCAGGACACTGGTGCGCCGGTCAATAAATCGCTTCGTAAGCCGTTCGTGGAGTGCGTCTGAAAGCGCGTCCTCTATCCTCCGGGTTTCCTCCTGCCACAATGCCGGGTCGGAAAGCCAGTTCGGCTGATTTGCCACAAAGGTCCAGGTGCGAATCTGGGCAATGCGCGCCGACAGTGTATCGATGTCGCCGTCTATACGGTTGGCGTGCCCGATCTGCCCGGCGATCCACTCATCCGGTACCGCACCATTGTCGACGATCTGCATGAAAATATTCTGAACGATCTCGGCGTGCTGCCCGGGTGTAATGCGACGATAATCCGGCAGCCTGCAGACATCCCACAATGTCTGGAGCGCAGCGGGACCGTCGATTCGGTCCACGATCTCGTCCTGTTTGACAAGGGCCATCAAAGCGACCTGATCGGCGGCGGGCTGGGCTCTGGTCAGACCCTTTACGGTAGCGGGCTGCTCGAGACTTGCGATCAGGTTCTCGACAGACGAGAAATCGCGGTCGTTGCTGCGCCACTGCAGTGTCCGCACCGGTTCAAACCGATGCGTTTCCAGTGCCTGCACCAGGTCATCGGGAAACGGATCGACCTGGGCGGTGACGCCGAAAGTTCCGTCATTCTGATGGCGGCCAGCGCGGCCCGCGATCTGGCCGAGTTCGGCTGCGTTGAGATCGCGAAACTGGAAGCCGTCAAATTTCCTGTTGCCGGCAAAGGCGACGTGGTCCAGATCCAGGTTCAGCCCCATACCGATGGCATCGGTTGCAATCAGGAAATCGACATCGCCGGACTGATAGATCTCAACCTGCTTGTTGCGTGTGCGGGGGGAAAGGGCACCGAGAACGACCGCGGCACCGCCGCGCTGACGGCGAATAAGCTCAGCTGTCGCATAGACATCATCGGCTGAAAAACTGACGATGGCGGAGCGTTCCGGCAACCGGGTGATCTTCTTCTGCCCGGTGTAGGCCAGCAAAGACATGCGCGGCCGGGTCACCATGTGAACGCCCGGAAGAAGCCGCTCTATGATATTGCGCATCGTCGATGACCCCAGAAGCAGGGTCTCCTGGGAGCCGCGCATGTTGAGCAAACGGTCGGTAAAGACGTGGCCGCGCTCCAGGTCGGCAGCCAGTTGCACTTCGTCGATGGCAACAAAGGCGACATCTGCGTTCTGCGGCATGGCCTCAACCGTCGCGACCCAATAACAGGGATCCGGCGGAACAATCTTTTCCTCACCGGTGATCAGTGCGACCTTGTCCGCGCCGGCGCGGACGACCATCTTGTTGAACACTTCGCGGGCGAGAAGCCGCAGCGGCAATCCGATCAGTCCGGATTCATGGCCGAGCATGCGCTCGATGGCCAAATGGGTCTTGCCGGTATTTGTCGGCCCGAGAACGGCTGTGACGTTTCGGGTCATTATCGGTTCGGAAGTGTGCATGAACGATGTCATCGGTACTCAGGTCGGCAGGCCGCCCGACTTGCTGGCGATCGGGACCGACCGTGCATATCGCGCTTCGCGGTGGTTATTCAACAGGGTTTGTGAAAAACGTTGAGGTTGGGAACGGGTGCCGAACAAATATGGACCGAATCGCTGACTCCGGCTGATTTCCAGTTTCGTTCTCCACTGCATGTAGCCGAGCGGTGGCAGAGGGCCACAAGACGCGGACCGTTTTCCCGCCGGCGCGCCGCGATCGGTTAATTTTCCTGTTTGATTTTGACACGTTATGGTGTCCAGTCCGTAAATCGACGCCGCACCCGGGGTGCAGGATCATTAATAAATCGATCAGCATGGGAACAAATTGCAGACGAATCGGCAAATTGGGTATGTTCATATTATGTTCTCACCAGATATTGTGGTCGAACGGGCAGCGAACCGGAGCAACTGCTGCGGCAGATAAAATGAATCGCTTAATCCATGTGCCAAAACCGGATTGCGATCAGGGCTCGACCTTGAAGCTGGTTGCCTTGATCGCCAACATTCCGATGCGTGTCTTCACGTGAGCCTCGACGGGCGCGACGAAGCCTGATTTGCCGATGGGCGCGAGCCACACTTCCATCTTCTTGTTGTTTACCATGAATTCGACCGATTTCTTTCCAGGCTTGTGGCCGGCGATCGGCCGGTAGGCAATCGAGCAGACGAAGACCGGCCGCGTGTCATGAACGGATTTCCGGTCGAATGTCATGACGACGTCGAAACGCTGTTCACCGTCAAACAGCGGTAATGTGCGATTGCAGACGCCCTCGCCTGTCATTTCCGCGGCCGGAAGAAGAAACACGCTAAGCGGGTCGATGACATCCTTTTTGTGCTGTTCGGTAACCGGTATCGCCCTGGACCCTTTCTTCTTTTTCGGATTTTTTTGGGCGCGCTTCTTTTTCTTTTTGTCCAAAGTCATCGTGACATTGATAACCTGGGTACCGGAAAACGTCATATCAAGCGTCTTCTTCTTGTCTTCGATGATCGTCTGGCTGTAACGCGCCGGCCTTATTACCTGATCCTGGAGTTTGCCGTTCACCTGAATCCGGCCTTTTCCATCGGCGAACAGCGCCGTGATTCCCGCAACCCTGCCGGAACCGGTTATGGCGTATTCGCTTCCGGCCAGTTGCGCTTCAACATTCGCCTTGCCGACCGGAATCCCGGATATCGATGCGGCATAGGTGACCCTGAGGTCGACCGTACCGGCGCCCGCCGGCCCAGCGGCCAGGATGATGGCCGATAGCGCTGCTATTCCGGCGACAAGCCGCCGCGAAGACCGATTGCTCATGATCTGGCATTTTCCCGATTTCAGCCCGGCAACCTGATATCGCATAGTTGGTGATTCGGCCAAAACTACGGCATGATCCTCAATTCGCGCCCGCGTGGGAATGACCTTGACCTTGATCCGGAGCGCAACTATAGGAGTGGGCCTTCGGAAACTGACCGGGTTCTGACTTGCCGGTTGCCTGGACAATGTCGGCGAGGGCAAGTCGCTACACCTGAAACATTTATGAGGTTTATCATGGCGCGCCGTTGCGAGCTGACTGGCAAAGCCGTGCTGGCGGGTAACAATGTGAGCCACGCGAACAACAGGTCGCGACGCCGGTTCCTGCCCAATCTGTGCACCGTCTCGTTGCTGAGTGAATCACTTGGTCGCAAGATCAGGCTCAAGATTTCCGCCGCTGCGCTGCGGACCGTCGAGCATCGCGGCGGACTGGACGCCTTTCTGCTCAAGGCCGGCGAGAAGGAGCTTTCGCAGAGAGCGCGCCTGCTGCGCCGGGAAATCGTCGCAAAGCTGGCCGAGGGGTCCGGCGGCGAACTGGCCGCCTGACGTCACCGCCGCAGCCGGGCCAACAGGGGCTCGTCATACATGCAACCGTTTCCCAATGACGGCACCGGCCGATCCGGCGCGGTAATCGCGATGGCCGCCATGGCGGCGGTCGTCATTGGGTCCAACGTTCTGGTCCAGTTCCCCGTCAACGGGCGGATCGGGGGTCTGAACCTCGCCGATCTTCTGACCTGGGGGGCTTTTACCTATCCGCTCGCCTTTCTCGTCAATGATCTTACAAGCCGGACTTACGGGCCGGCGGCGGCGCGTATCGTCGTCATTGCCGGATTCGCCGTCGCCGTAATGCTTTCCGTCTGGCTGGCGACGCCCCGGATCGCCGTTGCTTCCGGCAGCGCGTTTCTGGTCGCCCAGCTGCTGGATGTGGCGGTCTTCAACCGGTTGCGGTCTGCCGCATGGTGGCGGGCTCCAGTTCTCTCAAGCGTTATCGGCTCTGTCGTGGATACGGTCCTGTTCTTTTCCCTGGCTTTTGCGGCGATGTTTTCCACGCTGGGGCCAAACGACGCCTTTGCAATCGAACCGACCTCCCTGCTCGGTGTCTTCGCGGCGCTTGAGGCGCCGCGCTGGATGTCCTGGGCGCTCGGCGACCTGGCGGTCAAATTGCTGGTGGCGATGGTGGCGCTGGCGCCATACCGAATTGCCCTGGCTTTGTTCGCGCCCGCGGACGCAGTGCGCGGCTAAGCCATCCGCGCTCAGCCCGGCTAATCGTCGAGCGCGAACTGCAATATCAGGGTGCGCTGGAAGAAGTTCATATTGTCATCGGAAATGAGCGTTATGATGACGCGTCCATCAGCATCCTGATGGACGGCAAGGCCTTCCATATTGTCGATCTGCATGGCAAGACCGGCTTCCATTACGATCTCGCCGTCCATCGTCCTGTCGATGCCAAACTGCCGGGCCGGAATGCGGCGCAGGCGCGCCGCAAGGTCCAGTCCTGGCGCAAGCCGGCGCTCCAGGAGCATCAGATCGCCGTTGGGAAGAAAGCGCGCGGAGGTAATCTCGAATCCATCGCGCCTCTTGATCGAACAGGTGCCGACCTCGATGATCCAGCAGGGGATCGCCTCTGCGGACCTGTCCTTTGGGCGTTCCGCAATCGCCAGCAGGCGACCGGAATGACTGGACCCGGGCGGGATAAGCGCGAGGCTCTCCAATCCCTTGTTGAAGCCGAGTTTGCTTTTCGCTCCCGGCAGGGCGAACAATTGCGGCGGGCCGAGAACATTGTCGCGAAATTTCCGCACGGCAATCTGTTTGTTGTTGCGTTCCAAGGCCACGGCGATCTCGCCGTTCCGGCCGATCGCCACATCTTCGACATCCCTGCGCTTGAGCGAGCTTCCGGCAAGAGCCGGCGTCATGTGCGGTATTGCGATTCCGGAAAGGCGACCGGCACGATAATGCAGCCTTGCCTTCATCAGGTATCCGAGATCGGAGACGATGACGGCGTCGCGACCGCCCGGTAGCATATCAATACCGGAAAGGCCTCCGAATTTCCTGTCGGTAGACGAGACAATGAGCCCACCGCGAAATTCGAGCTTCCCGAACCGCTTTCGGTTTCCGTAATATTCGAACTTTTCGATTGGGCGAACAGTCAGCGGGACGGATTCGCCGGTGATCGGAACGGCGATCGAAGACAGGCAGAATCCCAGCAGCGCGGCCAGCATCACGCGGCCCTGATGCGGCCTGTCCGCCGCCGATCCGGCGCCGGCAGCTGCTCGTCGAACAGTTCCGCAAGCTTGTCCGTCATCGCTCCCGCCAGTTCCTCAGCATCGACGATCGTGACGGCTCGGCGGTAGTGGCGGGTAACATCATGACCGATGCCGATGGCGAGCAATTCAACCGGCGAGCGGGTTTCGATCATCTCGATGACCTCGCGAAGGTGGCGTTCGAGATAATTGCCGCTATTGACGGAGAGCGTGGAGTCGTCGACCGGCGCGCCATCGGAGATCACCATCAATATCCGGCGCTGTTCCGGTCGTCCGAGGAGCCGCTTGTGGGCCCAGTCCAGCGCTTCGCCGTCAATGTTTTCCTTAAGCAGGCCTTCCCGCATCATCAGGCCCAGGTTGGACCTCGATCTGCGCCATGGCGCATCAGCAGATTTGTAGATGATATGCCGCAAGTCATTGAGGCGTCCCGGATGCTGGGGTTTGTCGGCGCGGAGCCATTCCTCCCGAGACTGGCCGCCCTTCCAGGCGCGTGTGGTGAAGCCGAGGATTTCCACCTTGACGCTGCAGCGCTCCAGCGTCCGCGCAAGGATATCGGCACAACAGGCCGCGACGGTGATCGGGCGCCCGCGCATCGAGCCGGAATTATCGATCAGCAACGTGACGACCGTGTCCCGGAATTCGGTGTCGCGTTCCTGCTTGAACGATAGCGGCGCGAACGGGTCGGTGACGACACGCGGCAGCCGGGCGGGGTCGAGAACGCCTTCCTCGAGATCGAAGTCCCAGGCCCGGTTCTGCTGTGCCAGGAGGCGGCGCTGCAATCTGTTGGCAAGCCGCGCGACCGCGCCTTGCAGGTTGACCAATTGCTTATCGAGGAAGCCGCGAAGCCGGTCCAGTTCCTCCGGCGGGCAAAGGTCTTCCGCCGGAACGGTCTCGTCGAATTTTGTGGTGAAGATCCTGTAGTTGATGGCAGGTTCGTTTGCGCCCGACCAGTCCGGCCGCTGGGCTTCGCTCGAAGGATCCTGATCCGCGGATTCATCATCTGAGAAATCCTCTGACGTGATGTCGGCATCCTCGGCTTCGCCATATTCCTCTTCGTCTCCGACAGCCTCCGATTCCTGGGCTTCGGGAGCGCTTTCGTCCTGATCCTGATCGTTCTCGCCGCGCGCTGGGTCGCTGTGCTCGGGGGCCTCGTCGGCATCATCGCCGGCATCCTCGTCCTGGTCTCCGTCGCTGGCGAGTTCGTCAGCCATGTCCAGCGAAACCAGGAGATCGCGGACGATTTCCGCGAAATCGCCCTGATTTTCCAGCGCCGAGCTGAGATGATCGAGATCCTTACCGGCCCTGTCTTCGATATGATCGCGCCACAGATCGACGATCCGACTGGCGCTCCCGGGCGGCTTCATTCCGGTCAGGCGCTCGCGCGCCATCAGCGCTATGGCGTCCTCTATCGGCGCATCGGCTCGGTCGCGGATATCCTCGAAGTTGCCGCGGTGATACTTATCCTCCAGCATCGCGTCCAGGTTGGCACGCACGCCGGACATGCGGGTTGCGCCCAATGCCTCGCACCGGGCCTGCTCGACCGCATCGTAGACGGACCGGGCTTCGGCGCCATCGGGCGCATAGCGCCTGTGCAGGGCAGGATTGTGGCAGGCGAGGCGAAGCGCCATGGCATCGCCGAGGCCGCGTGTAACGGCCACGTCGCCGGCGCTTATCCGACGAGGTGGTTCCGGCAGGCGCACCTTCTTGCCATTCAGGCTGGGCCGGTCCGATGCATAGACGACTTCCAGTTCCCGATCGCCGGATATCGCCCGAACGCAGGAGGCGACGGCCTGCTTGAACGGCTCCGCCGGATTTTCACGCCTCCTTCCGCCTGCCATGACAACCGCCTCCGCCGGGATCAACTCATCACGACATTGGCAGCCGAATCCGGGAGGTCCTGACCGAAGGAACGCTGGTAGAATTCGGCGACGACCGGCCTCTCAAGCTCATCGCATTTGTTCAGAAACGTCACTTGAAAGGCAAATCCGATATCGTTGAAGATCTCCGTGTTTTCGGCCCAGGTGATCACCGTGCGCGGGCTCATTACAGTTGAAATATCGCCGTTCATGAAGGCGTTTCGCGTCATGTCGGCGACGCGAACCATATGGTCAACCGTTTCCCTGCCCTCCGGCGTGCGCATCTTTTCAACCTTGGCAAGCACGATATCGACTTCATTGTCGTGCGGGAGATAATTCAGCGTGGTGACGATCGACCAGCGGTCCATCTGGCCCTGGTTGATCTGCTGGGTGCCGTGATAGAGGCCCGAAGTGTCGCCCAGCCCGACGGTGTTTGCCGTGGCGAACAGCCGAAACGCCGGATGTGGACGAATCACCCTGTTCTGGTCCAGTAGCGTCAGGCGGCCGGAGACCTCGAGAACCCGCTGAATGACGAACATGACGTCCGGGCGGCCCGCATCGTATTCGTCGAATACGAGCGCGGTGTTGGTCTGCAGCGCCCAGGGCAGGATTCCGTCTCGGAACTCGGTAACCTGCAAGCCGTCCCGGATGACGATCGCGTCCTTGCCGACAAGGTCGATACGGGAGATATGGCTGTCCAGGTTAACCCGGACGCAGGGCCAGTTCAGCCGGGCCGCGACCTGCTCGATATGGGTCGATTTGCCGGTGCCGTGATAACCGGTGATCATCACACGCCGGTTGTGGGCGAACCCGGCAAGAATTGCCAGGGTCGTGTCCCGGTCAAAGAGGTAATCCTCGTCGTAATCCGGAACGTGCTCGTCGCTTTCGGAGAAGGCGGGCACTTCAAGGTCGGATTCAATGCCGAAGACCTGGCGAACTGATACGGTCATGTCAGGTACTTCGGAGGCCGGTTGCGCTAATGCGGCCGCGTCACTCATAGGCTGATCCTCGGGGCTGATCCTCGGGCTGTCCACCGGGTCTGACCCGGGAAAAATCGATCCGTAGCGAATCTCATTGGTATTTGATAGTCAAAAGCCTGATTTCCAAGGCCCTGTCGGGCACGGTTCAGGGTCTCGTCGAGGCGATCTAGCAGAAACCGG
>CAJHXV010000348.1_pt1 | contig 10433 bp, 8 predicted proteins | sample 9198501 | NCBI WGS metagenome assembly CAJHXV01 (sample SAMEA7708351, study PRJEB35096) | sediment metagenome | biome: marine neritic benthic zone biome [ENVO:01000025]; feature: sediment [ENVO:00002007]; material: shallow marine sediment [ENVO:03000034] sea grass bed [ENVO_01000059] ... | reverse complement strand
GCCATATCCGGGAAAAGGCGGCCGAGAAGGTCTATTCGGAGGTCGGCCGGCTGCGCCGGCTCAAGAACAGGGCTGCGGAAGAGGGCCGGTCGGTCGCGATCGCCGTTGCCGGGTGCGTTGCCCAGGCGGAAGGCGAGGAAATTATCGCCCGGGCCCCCGCCGTCGATGCGGTGATCGGTCCGCAGAGCTATCACCGGCTGCCGGAGGTGCTGGCAAGAGCAGGGCGCGAAGGTCATGCCGTGGAGACGGAGTTTCCGGCCGAGGACAAGTTTGATCACATGCCGGCGCCGGGCATCGCCCGGGCGACCGGCCAGCCGAGTGCCTTTCTGACGGTTCAGGAAGGGTGCGACAAGTTCTGCACCTTCTGTGTCGTGCCCTATACGCGCGGCGCCGAATTCTCGCGCCCGGTCGAGCGGATCCTCGACGAAGCGCGGCGTCTGGCAGCGCGCGGTGCGCGCGAGATCATGCTGCTCGGCCAGAACGTCAACGCCTTCCATGGCGCGGGGCCGGATGGCGGTGACTGGTCGTTGGCCCGACTGCTGTTCGCGCTGGCCGAAATCGACGGCCTGCAGCGCCTTCGCTACACGACCAGCCACCCGCGCGACATGCGCGATGACCTGATTGCCGCGCACCGCGACCTGCCGCAATTGATGCCCTACCTGCACCTGCCGGTCCAGTCGGGCTCGGATACGGTTCTCAAGGCCATGAACCGGCGTCATGGCCGCGATGATTATCTGCGTCTGGTCGACCGGCTGAGGCAAGCGCGTCCGGATCTGGCGCTCTCCGGCGATTTCATCGTCGGCTTTCCCGGTGAATCGGACGCCGATTTCGAGGCCACCATGGATCTGGTCGGGACGGTCGGTTACGCTCAGGCCTATTCGTTCAAATACAGTCCGCGTCCGGGGACCCCGGCCGCCGATTCCGACGAGCAGGTCGACGAGGCGGTGAAGAGCGAACGCCTTTCACGCCTGCAGGCCATTCTCGCCGGCCAGCAGGGCGCCTTCAACGCGGCCATGCTGGGACGGACGGTCGATGTCCTTCTGGAGAAACCGGGCCGCGATCCGGGCCAGCTGACCGGCCGCTCGCCATGGCTGCAGGCGGTACAGGTTGACGCCCCGCAAAGCGCGATCGGCAGTATCGCAAGCGTTCATATCGACCGGATCGGCGCCAACAGCCTGTTCGGCGCCCTTGTCGAAGAGCGCCGGGACCCGGCATGCGGAGCAGCCGCCTGATGCCGGCAAAGCAGAGTCTCCCGGTCGCCGTGCTCATGGATCGCCAGATCGATCTGGCCTTCGATGACAACCAGCTGGCCATCATGCTGTTCGGGGAGTTTGACCAGAACCTGGCGCTTCTGGAGAAGCGGTTGGGCGTCCATGCCGTGGCGCACGGCAATGTGGTGACGATCTCCGGTTCCGCCGACGCCGCCGACCAGGCCAGGCGCGTGCTGGAGGCGCTCTATGACAGGTTGCTGGAGGGGCATGACATCCTGCAGGGTGATGTGGAAGGCGCGATCCGCATGACCGAAGCGCCCGACTCCCAGTTGTCGCTGCCGACGATGGACGAGACCACGCGCATGCGGTTCGCCCGGATCGCCACCCGCAAGAAATCGATTGTCGCCCGCACCCTGAAGCAGGACGATTACATTCGCGCCATGGATCGCTGCGAGCTGGTGTTCGGCATCGGACCGGCCGGAACCGGCAAGACCTACCTCGCCGTGGCGTTTGCCGCCGCCCTTCTGGAACGCGGCGACGTGGAGCGGATCATCCTGTCGCGCCCGGCGGTGGAGGCCGGTGAGCGGCTTGGCTTTCTGCCCGGAGACATGCGCGAAAAGGTCGATCCCTATCTGCGCCCGCTCTATGATGCGCTTTACGACATGATGCCGGGCGACAAGGTGGAGAAGGCGCTTGTCGCCCAGCCGCCGGTAATCGAGGTCGCGCCGCTTGCGTTCATGCGCGGGCGAACGCTTTCCAATGCCGTGGTCATCCTTGACGAAGCCCAGAACACGACGTCGATGCAGATGAAGATGTTCCTCACCAGACTCGGCGAAAACTCCAAGATGATCGTTACCGGCGACCCGAGCCAGGTGGATCTGCGGCCCGGCGAGACATCCGGGCTAACCGAGGCGACGGCGCTTCTCGACGGTATCGACAGTATCGACATCGTCGAGTTCGGCGGCGCGGACGTCGTTCGCCATGTCCTGGTGCAGAAGATCGTGGAAGCCTATGACGGGTCGGGTTCGGCCCGCCCAAGACCACGGACCGTCGATCGGGGCGATCATGATAAATCCTGACTGCGGCGGCCGGATCGCCTTTGAAGTTTCCGTCGACGCCGGCGATTGGCCGCCGGAACCGGATCTGCGGCGTCTGTCGCGCCGCAGTCTTGAGACGGCTTACGCGACCGCCGTCGCGGACGATTTTTCCGAACGCTCCGATTACCGGGTGAGTGTGTTCACAGACGACGCGGCGATGCGAATTCTGAACCGGAAATGGCGCGGCCATGACCGGCCGACAAACGTCTTGTCGTTTCCTCTTGACGGGCCGTTCCGCGGCCTTCTCGGCGATATTGTCCTTGCCTCAGAAACCACGCGGCGCGAAGCTGCCCTTGAAGGCAAGCCGCTTGAGCATCATATCGCTCATCTGATCGTTCACGGTTTTTTGCATCTTGTCGGGTACGATCACCAAAATGTTGAAGATGCGGAGTTGATGGAACGGCTGGAGCGATCCGGATTGGCAAGCATGGGAATTGCCGATCCATATGCTGCAGTGGCCCTGACCGATGACTGACAAGGATCGAAGTACCAGCGTCGCCGACGCACAGGATGCCGCCGGCAGTGAGCAAGGTCCGGCGCGGCGTTTGCGCGGTCTGTTCCGTTCCCTATTCCGCTCAAACGGGTCGGCCCGGCGCGAGATCGAGGATGCAATCGCCGCCGACGAGGAAAGCGGCGCCGCCTTCACGCCGGAAGAGCGCGCCATGCTCCGCGCAATTCTTCGCCTCGGCGACCTCCGGGTCGAGGACGTCATGGTTCCACGGGCCGACATTGACGCCGTTGACGCGGATATACCGATTGCCGAGCTGATTGCCGAGTTCCACGATTCGAGCCATTCCCGCATGCCTGTCTACCGGGAAACGCTCGATGATCCGATCGGCATGGTGCATATCAAGGATGTCATGAAGTGGATATTCGAGACGGCCGCCGGCGGCGCTGCGCAAGGCAATGCGGCCGACGGTCTCGATCTGAGCGGCGTCGATCTGCTGCAAAGTCTTCATTCAACCGGCGCCGCCCGTCACGTCCTATTCGTGCCCCCGTCGATGCCGGCGCGCATCCTGCTGGAGCGCATGCAGGCAAGCCGCACGCAGATGGCTCTCGTCATCGATGAATATGGCGGCACCGATGGTCTGGTTTCGCTGGAGGACCTGGTGGAGATCATTGTCGGTGAAATCGAGGACGAACATGATGACGCCGAGGAGGCGACGATTGTGAAGGTCGGCGACGGCCTCTACATCGCCGACGCCCGGGCCGCCCTGGAGGAAGCCGCCGAGATTATCGGGCCGGCTTTCGATGTCGGCGATCACGGCGAGGATGTCGATACGATCGGCGGCCTTGTCTTCACCGCAACCGGCCGGGTACCGGTGCGCGGCGAGATACTCCATCCGGTCGACGCATTCGAATTCGAGATCCTCGACGCCGACCCGCGCCGCATCAAGCGCATCCGTATTCGCGAACGGCGCAAGACCAAGAGCCCGCACCGCGGTCGCGCCCGCAGCGGGTCCGCGGAAATCGCCGAGCCCGCCAACGACGTTCCGGCGAATGTCGACGCCGCGGTCGGCAAGCGCAACGCCGCTTCCGGCTAGGCGGGGCGCCGGGCCTGTTTTTCCGAAGATTCGGGCCTGAACGGCGAATTGCCGATCTTTTTCCCCGGATCGCTTGATTTTCCGATCGCGACACCGTCATTTAGGCGTCTCTGAGGGGCGATTCGGCGGAGATCATGGACCGTCTGGCCAATGCGGTCATCCTGGCCTGGGGCGTGCGCCGTTGGGCGATAGCGTGGGTTGCAGGCGCGGTATCCGCCTTTGCACAGGCGCCGTTTTTTGCATTCTTTCTCCTGTGGCTGACCATGCCGGTTCTGGTCTGGCTGATCGACGGATCGATCGGCCGCAAGAATGCCGGCCGTCTCCAGCGATTGCGGCCTGCTTTCGCCGCCGGCTGGTGGTTCGGATTCGGTTATTTCCTGGTCTCGCTTTGGTGGCTCGGCAATGCTTTTCTGGTCGAGGCGGAAAGCTTCGCCTGGGCGCTGCCGCTCGGTGTCGTCGCCCTGCCTGCCGGCCTGGCCATCCTCTGGGGTATCGCCGCCGCGCTGGCGCGTCTGTTCTGGAGCGACGGCTGGCAGCGCATATTCGCGCTCGCCGGCGCGATGGGCGTGATGGAGTGGATACGCGGCGTGATATTCACGGGATTTCCGTGGAACGCGGTCGGCTATGCGCTGACGGCCGGCGAGGTGATGATGCAGTCGGCCTCGCTGGTCGGTCTTTACGGGCTCAATGTCGTCGCCGTTGTCATATTCGCAGCGCCGGCGACGCTGTTTCCAGGGCCTGAAAACGGGCGGCGCCCGGTGTTACCGGCGGTCTTCGCCGCCCTGCTCGTCGGGATGCTGGGCCTCTATGGTTTCCTGCGGCTGTCCCATGCCGACGGTACATTTGTCGATGGCGTCGACCTGCGGATCGTCCAGCCGTCCATCGCGCAAAAGGACAAATGGGTCCCGGAAAACCGCGACCGGATCTTCTCATCCTACCTGTCGCTGAGCGGGGAGGACGCCGGCCTCGGGCAGATGGGGCCCGAAACGGTGTTGATCTGGCCGGAATCGGCATTTCCGTTTGTGCTCACCCAGGAACCCGCGGCCCTGGCCGCGATAGCGGAACTGCTTCCGCCGGGCGCGACCCTGGTCACCGGGGCAGCCAGGGTGGAGACGGCCGCGGATCGTCCGCTTGCCTTCAATTCACTCTACGTGATCAACCATGACGGTGTGATCCAGGACGCATATGACAAGGTTCATCTTGTTCCGTTCGGGGAGTATCTCCCGTTCCAGACGCTCTTGGAATCCTTCGGCCTGCAGCAACTTACGAGGAAGCGCGGCGGCTTCGCCGCCGGCTCCAGACGCCGTCTGATGAACTTGCCGGCGGCGCCGCCATTCACGCCGTTGATCTGTTACGAGATCATCTTTCCAGGCGCCGCGGTACCGGAGGGGCCGCGCCCGGGTTTCATGCTCAATCTGACCAACGATGCCTGGTTCGGCGACACGCCCGGACCTTATCAGCACTTCTATCAGGCGCGCGTGCGCGCCGTGGAGGAGGGTCTTCCGCTGGTCCGTTCGGCCAATTCCGGCATCTCCGCGGTCACCGACGCCTACGGACGAATCGTGGCGGCCACCCGTCTCAACGAGCGAAGATCGCTCCAGGCATCACTACCGGTTGCGCTAAGACAGCCGCTGGCCTCCAGGTATGGCGGTATCCTGGCGTTAAGCCTAATAATCGGTTGCTTTTTTGTTTCCATTACGATCTTTTTTACCGTGGATGGAACCACTGATTGACAATCCGCACCAAAATCAACAGTTTGGGTTGCATCAACGAACCAAGAATTGGTGATACGTCAGGGAAGCTGCTCATAAATTGAGCAAGAGTAGAAGAATAGGCACATGATCAAGAGAGAGCGAAGCGGGACCAAGCGTCCCAACGATGTCGACGTCTATGTCGGCAGCCGCGTCAGGATGCGGCGGAAGATGCTGGGGATGAGCCAGGAAAAGCTGGGCGATCAACTCGGCATTACGTTCCAGCAGATCCAGAAATACGAAAAGGGCACGAACCGGGTCGGGGCAAGCCGGCTGCAGAATATCTCCGAGATACTCGATGTGCCGGTTTCATTTTTCTTCCCGCCGAGCGAGAGTTCCGAAAGCCCGTCCGATGGCAGTCTCTATGATCAGAAGGCGCTGATGGAATTTCTTGCCACATCCGAGGGCATCGAACTGAACAAGGCGTTCTCGCAGATCCACGACACCAAGGTGCGCAGGCAGGTCATTGCCTTGGTGCGCTCCATCGCCGCGGGCGATAGCGGCTGAAATCACCCGTATTGTCTGCCGGATGGCATGGGAGGCTTGAACCTTCCGGCGAACTCGTCCAATAGAACTCGCCAATCAGTCCTGCGCCGGTGGGCCGGTGCCAGGGCCGGGAAGTGCGCAGCTTCAGTTGCGCACTTTTTCCGTCGAATTCAAGAAGCGAGGGCAGCGGTGTCGAAACGCCTATATCAATTCACCAGCGAATCGGTTTCTGAGGGTCACCCCGACAAGGTTTGTGACCGCATTTCCGATGCGATCGTCGACGCGCATCTGGCGGCGATGCCGGAGGCACGCGTCGCTGTCGAGACGCTTGCCACGACCAATCGGGTGATCATCGCCGGCGAAGTCAGGGGTTCACCGGAAGTCGATGCCGGACGGGTGGAGCAGCTGGCCCGCGAAGCGATCCGCGATATCGGATATGAGCAGGAAGGATTTCACTGGCGCAGCGCCGATATAGAAATTCTGATCCATGAACAGTCCACGGATATTGCCCGCGGCGTCGACAGCAGCGGGAACAAGGACGAGGGAGCCGGTGATCAGGGAATCATGTTCGGCTATGCCTGCCGCGAAACGCCGGAACTGATGCCGGCGCCAGTGCTCTATTCCCATCGTATTCTGCAGAACCTTGCCAGGGCGCGCCACAGTGGCGCGGAGCCGACCCTTGGACCCGATTCGAAGTCACAGGTCACCGTGGCCTACGAAGACGGCCGGCCGGTCGGCGCCACCTCCATTGTCGTGTCGACGCAGCACACTGACGAAAACCAGACGTCTGAAGACATCCGGGCGATCGTCGAGCCCTATGTCCGCGAGGCGCTGCCTGAGGGATGGATCACCGCGGACACGATCTGGCATGTCAATCCGACCGGAAAATTCATAATCGGCGGTCCTGACGGCGACTGCGGTCTGACCGGACGCAAGATCATCGTCGACACCTATGGCGGCGCGGCGCCTCATGGCGGTGGCGCGTTTTCCGGCAAGGATCCGACCAAGGTCGATCGATCGGCCGCCTACGCGGCCCGCTACCTCGCCAAGAATGTCGTTGCCGGATGGTTCGCCGACCGGTGTACGATCCAGATGTCCTATGCCATCGGCGTCTCGCAGCCGCTGTCCGTTTACGTCAATCTGCATGGCACCGGCAAGGGCGGCGGGGAAGCGATGGAAAAGGCCCTGCGCGGCGTCTTCGATATGTCGCCGCGCGGCATTCGCGAGCAATTGCGGCTCAACCGGCCGATCTATGCGCGGACCGCAGCCTACGGCCATTTCGGTCGCGAGCCGGATGCCGACGGCGGCTTCTCCTGGGAAAAGACCGACCTGGCAGACGCCATCGACAACGCACTTTGAAGACCTACCGCCATGCACCCGCAACGCCGGGATTCGTTTTTTGGCCGCCGCAAGGGCAAGCCTCTGCGCCCGGGTCAGCGGGCACTCATGGAAACGCTGCTGCCACGGTTGCTGCTGGATATCGACAGGCCTGCGCCGCCTCATGCGGCGGAATTGTTTGATCACAGCCCGCGAAAAATCTGCCTGGAGATCGGTTTCGGCGGCGGCGAGCACCTGATCGAGCAGGCCACCGGCGAGTCGGAGGCCGGTTTCATTGGTGTCGAGCCGTTCGAAAACGGCATGGCCAAGGCGCTTTCCGCCATTGACAGCCACGGTCTTGGCAATATCCGCGTCTATGACCGGGACGCGGCCCCGCTTTTGGACTGGTTGCCCTCCGCATCATTGAACCGCATCGATCTGCTCTATCCGGATCCGTGGCCGAAACGGCGGCATTGGAAGAGGCGTTTCGTCAGCGACGCCAATATCGACCGGATCGTCCGGACGCTGGCGCCGGGCGGACAGTTTCGCTTCGTCAGCGACATGCCCGGATATGTGGACTGGACGCTGACCCATGTGCTGCGCAGGCGGGGTCTCGTCTGGACGGCAGAACGGGCAGACGACTGGCGCCGGCCCTGGTCCGGATGGAAGCAGACCCGTTACGAGGCCAAGGCGGTTCGCGAAGGGCGCACGCCGGCCTATCTTGTATTCTACAGGTCATGAACAGCGTGCGGGGTTCAGACAGCCAGGAAGACCCCTTCACGGCGCTCGTCGCCGGCGCCGGCGAACGTTCCGTCCGCCCGCCGCTCGACGCAGTGCACGCCGCCGAAATAGAGCGAACGATCCGGCCACCTGACATGATCGGGAAAGGCGGCGTAGAGCCTGTCCAGATCGCCCCGGTCGGAGGCGCTTTCAATATCCAGCCTGCCCTTTTCGAAGTGCAGGCGTGGTGCCGCCACCGCCTGTTGCGAATCCCGGCCGCCGAGAAGCCGGTTAACGAGAACCTGGAATATCGCCGTTCGAATCCGGTTCGATCCGCCCGAACCCAGCGCCTGCAGCGCGCCGTCTGCCGTTTCCACGATGGTCGGCGTCATCATCGAAGACAGCCGCCGTCCCGGCGTCCAGTTGTGGAAGCCGTCCGGATTGACGTCCTCCTCGCCGAGCATGTTGTTCATCATGAACCCGCAGCCGGGAACGATCCGGCCGTGGCCCTCGCCGTTTGATACGGTCGCGGCAACGGCGTTGCCGTGCGCGTCGATGATGCTGACATGGGTTGTACCGCGGTGCGACCTGCCGCCATGCCGAACCTTGTTGTCTCCAGGCCACACCGCGTCGGCTCCGGCTTCCCGCCACAGGCGATCCGTCTGCGCCATGGCCCTTGCGCAGGCGTCTTCGTCCGGGCCTTCGACGGCGTCCAGCATGGCGGCAACCAGGGCGCCGCCGAGAGCCGGCCTGGGGTTGAGCATTATGCGCGCACCATGCCATTGCAGGTCAATCGGATCCCGGAGGGCGGGTTCGTAGGCATGAATGTCGTCGGCCGTCAGATGCGAAATCTCCGGTTCCATCGCCTCCGCCATGGCCCGGAAAAGCGAGGCATGATCGCCGTCGCCGAACGCATCGAGGGTATCGGCGAGATCGCGATTGACAAGCCGGTCGCCGGTTTTCAGCAGGCTGCCGCCCGGCGCAAACAGGGCGCGGGCGTCCGGCGTCCAGGTGAGGATCGGCGAGACGACCTCAAACAGGAACGACTGGAACGGCGTCACCGTCACGCCGTCGGAAGCGGCGGTGACGGCAGGAGCGACCAGGTCGGCCATCGACATCGTTCCGAACTGCTCGGCAACCGTCATCAGGCCGGGCATCATGCCGGGTGTCGCCGTCGCGCCGCAACCGATGTGAAACGGCTGTCGCAGAGTGCCGAAATCGGCGAATATTTCGACAAATTCGACGGTATCCGCCGGCCGCTTGTGCTTCGGCGTATCGCAGAAGAAATCGACCAGCCGGACCTTGCCGTCGGCCGTTCTGGTCATCATGAACCCGCCCCCGCCAGGCGACGCGAGCACAGGCTCGCAGACACAGGCCGCGAACAGCGCCGCGATCGCGGCATCGAAGGCATTGCCGCCCCGCGACAGGATGTCCGCCGCCGTGCGTGCTGTCACCTGATGTCCGGCCGCGACCGCGCCGGGGGCATGCTTTGGAACCGTCATGGCAGCGCCGTAGCGGAGCGTCGCGCCGGGATCAACGAAAATGCACCGATTTATTCGGCGGCAGACCGCATGACCGGTATTGCGGCCAGCACTCCGGCATCGACATCGGCTTCATATTGCATGAAATTTTCGCCGAATTGCCTGACGAGCTCCGCCGCCTGCCGGTCGTAGGCATGCGGATCGGCCCAGGTACTGCGCGGCGTCATCAGGGCGTCGTCGATACCCGGCACCGACTGCGGCACGCTGAAGCCGAAATTCGCGTCGGTATAGGCTGGCGCCTGCTTCAGGCTGCCATCGATCGCGGCACTCAGCAGCGCTCGCGTCACGGCGATCGGCATCCGCCTGCCATCACCGAATGCCCCTCCCGTCCAGCCGGTATTGACCAGCCAGCAAGCGACATTTTCGCGATCGATCAGTTTGCGCAACAGGCGTCCATAGACCGCCGGCGGGCGCGGCATGAACGGCGCTCCGAAGCAGGTTGAGAACGTCGCCTGAGGCTCGCTCACGCCCTGCTCGGTGCCGGCGACCTTGGCCGTGTATCCGGAGAGAAAATGAACCACGGCCTGTTCCGGCGTCAGCCGGGCGATCGGCGGCAGCACCCCGAACGCATCGCAGGTCAGCATGATGATCGTGTCCGGCTGGCCGCCCAGGCCCGTCGTGCTGGCATTCTCGATGAAATGCACCGGATAGGCACAGCGACCGTTTTCCGTCAGGCCCGCGTCGTCCAAATCGGGGCGACGCATTTCGTCGAGCATGACGTTTTCCAGCACGGTTCCGAAACGGTGGGTCGCGCCATAGATGGCCG
>CAJHXV010000084.1_pt1 | contig 10551 bp, 11 predicted proteins | sample 9198501 | NCBI WGS metagenome assembly CAJHXV01 (sample SAMEA7708351, study PRJEB35096) | sediment metagenome | biome: marine neritic benthic zone biome [ENVO:01000025]; feature: sediment [ENVO:00002007]; material: shallow marine sediment [ENVO:03000034] sea grass bed [ENVO_01000059] ... | reverse complement strand
AAGGCCGAACTGGATTGGCAGGTGGCCGCGCCGATGCTCGGCAAATCGGAAGCGAAGCTGCTTCTCAACCTCTTGATCATTGCGGCGAATGCCGCTGCTCGCGGGGGCCGGATTTGCGTCACTGCCGAACGCAGCGACGACGAAACCGTCATGCGGATCGTCGTTGAGGGAGATCGCGCCAAATGTGCCGTTGGCGTGCGCGAGGTGATCACCACCGGCGCAAGGCCCAACCCGCTGGACGCACACTCGGTGCAGCCGCTCTACACCGCGCTTCTGGCGCAGCAGGCGAATATGGCGATCACGGTGTCTGAGGAGGAAAACCGGGTCGTGCTGGGTGCCCGGTCCGCCACGGCCCAGAGAGAAGCGCCGGTCGAGGCGGTGCAGGGAACCGTCCTGCGTTAATCATAGCGATTGACTTCATCGTAACCTTCTTCTGAGAGAGTGAGGTTTCGCAACCCCGGGTTTGAAAGTCCGCGGGTGTCATGCAGAATGCGAGAAACCCATGAAGCAGTGTCTGATCATTGATGATTCCAGCTCGATCAGGAAGGTTGCGAACCGCATCCTGAAGGATTTCGGTTTTCAGTCCCGCGAAGCCGGCGACAGCGACGAAGCGCTCAAGCTGTGCGCCAACTCGATGCCAGATTTCATCATTGTCGACTGGCAGATTCCGGATGCCGATTCCAACAAGATGATGAACGAGATTCGCAAGCTGCCCGGCGGCGACCGTCCGACCATCATCTTCTGCACGCTTGAGAACGATCCGATGCAGATGGCGGCGGCGATGCGACACGGAGCCAACGGGCAATTGATGAAACCGTTCGATCGTGATGCGCTGACACGATCAATGGAGTCGGTCGGCCTGGTCTGAAGAATTCAGGCAACTTTCCGGGCAAACAAAAAACAAAAAACCCCGCCGTTGGCGGGGTTTTTGCTGTGCGCGAAATGCACCCTCGTCAGGCGCTTTCGCGGATGGGTTCCTCGTCCGGTTCGCGCAGAACATAGCCGCGACCCCAGACGGTTTCGATATAATTCTGCCCATCGGTCGCCGCAGCCAGTTTCTTGCGCAGCTTGCAGATGAACACGTCGATGATCTTGAGTTCGGGTTCGTCCATGCCGCCGTAGAGATGGTTGAGGAACATCTCCTTGGTCAGGGTAGTGCCCTTGCGGAGCGACAGCAGCTCCAGGATCTGGTATGCCTTGCCGGTCAGAGGAGCCCGGCTGCCGTTGACCTCGGCCGTCGTGGTGTCGAGATTGACCTTCAAGTCACCGGTGACGATGACCGACTGGGCATGGCCCTTCGACCGCCTGACGATGGCGTTGATGCGGGCGACAAGCTCGTCCTTGTGGAACGGCTTGGTCATGTAATCGTCGGCGCCGACACCAAGACCGCGAACCTTGTCTTCGATGGCACCAAGACCTGAGAGGATCAGGATCGGTGTCTTGACCTTGGCGACCCGCAGCATCTTCAGAACCTCGTAGCCGCTCATGTCCGGCAGATTGAGATCTAGGAGGATGATGTCGTAGTCATAGAGCTTGCCGAGATCGACACCCTCTTCACCAAGATCCGTGGTGTAGACGTTGAAACTTTCAGATTTGAGCATCAATTCGATGCTCTGCGCTGTGGCGCTATCGTCTTCGATCAGAAGAACCCGCATGCCAATCCCCTTCTTGCCCAGGTCATACCCGATTTCTTCTCCAAGCACGGGCACAACGTGTCGAGCAGGCATAACCACGCACAACCTATACCCAATTGGTTAACAGAGTCTGACTCAACGGAGCAAGCCCATTGATCATCATATCGGTGCGCCCTGTCTGCCATCATCCACGACCCTCGTCGCTGCTTGAAAACCGGAACCCGGTCAGTACTCGTTACACAAAGACCAGCCGCCTTGTATTTCCTCGATGCCAAAAATCCTCGGCAATCTTGTGAAGGATTTACTCGGCCTTAAGTCCTATCGGGCATGATTAACATCACCTGTAAACGAAAGGTTACCAACCAGGCCCGAAATGCTCTTTTGTTAAGCTTTTTTTTCATTTGAGCAGAAAAACTGGCGTTTCTGGATTGGGGGAGTAGCGTATGAAGTCGCGTGATAATGCAGTACGGTTGAAGCGGTTTCAGATCGAGGACAAGCGCCGGCAAGTCGGCCAGATCGAAACCATGATCGAGGAATTCAATCGGATGATTGGCGACCTGGATCAGGAAGTCGAGGCGGAACATCGGCGAACCGGCATCGATGACGAAAACCATTTTGCCTATTCCACATTCGCGCGCGCTGCGATCCAGCGGCGCGAAAATCTTCAGACTTCGGTCGATGATCTTCAAAGCCAGCTGACGACGGCGAAAGCCGCGCTCGACCTGGCCGAGGCCGAACTGGCCCGCGATGAAGAACGCATCGACCGGGATTCGGTGATGTCCGAACGCCGGGTCGGCGGGCGGCGCTCGACTGACTCGGTCGTGCAATAACGGTTCGCATCTGACATCAGGCAGGCCGCAGGGCCTGCTCTTTCAGCCATTGGTATATCGGCAGGGCTTCGGCTTCGATCGCCTGCAGATCCGGATCCGTCAGGTTCGGCTGCGGGCGCGGTCGTGCAAATCCGGTGGATCGGTTGACACTGTCGTACCAGTGTGCAGCCCATACGCCATCCGTGCCGCGTCCGCCGGCCGGCCATGACAGCATCGCATCATCGAACGGGATCGACAGCGCCGCGCACAGGGCCCGCAACACGCCGCGCGGATCCGCGAGCAAATCGTCCGCGTCGATGACTGGCGGAGGTGCCTTGTCGATCGTCAGGGCGAGGTCGTAAAGCTCCCGCTGCTCGCAGAACCCGATGTCGCTGAGGCCGACATCGGCCCTCTTTCTGGCATAGGAGGCCAGTACTCGGGCCGGATGGCGGATCAGAAACACGTTCCGGCATCCGGCGATCCAGTCGCGGCCGATCCCCGGCACCAGGTGATGGGCCATCTGCTTCTGGTAGAAGATCCGCCGCCGGTTCGGAACCGGACCGCAAAGCTCCGCCGCGACCTCGCGCCAGTCGGTCGGCTGGCTGTTCAGGACCGCTTCGCGCATCGGATGGCCGATGCCGGTGCGGGCGAGGTAGGCGGCGTAAAACGGTTCGTCGACGACTGCGCAATCCCGCCGATTGCCGAAAGCGCGCATCATCGCCGTGGAGATATTGCGCGGGCCGGACCACATGGCGATCCGGACAGGTTCGACGTCCGTTTCCGTCATAGGGAAGGGCCGTCCCTGTCTTCCCGGTGGTTCCCGGAACCGGCGGCGGCTGACAGAGGACATGCGGTGCGCGAACCGGTCCGTCGCGCTACCGGCCGGCCCGCGGTGACGGTGCAGCCTTCGGCCGAAGTGTCTGGCAGCCTCGTGATCACGTGATCCCGATCGTTCATGTTCACCTCCTGACCGACGGGACGGAGGCCCATCTCGACACACGGGCGTCTTCGTGGCAAGAGCGCGGCGGCGTCGATCAAGAGAAACCCCGTTGCCAGGATGTAATCCCATGATCCGGACCGGCCTGCCGATCCTGCTGTTTGTCGCAACGATCTGCTTCGCATTCGGGCTGGTATTGCCGATAGCGGTCTTCGAACGCCTGTTTTTCCTGGAGGAAACGCCGTCGCTGATTGCAATCGTCACCGGCCTATGGTCGGAAGGCGACTATTTCCTGACCCTGGTGATTGCGCTCTTTTCGATCGCGTTTCCCGCCGCCAAACTGCTTGTGCTGCACATGGCCGCCGCCGACGGCGCCCGCCGTCATCTGGTGCACCGGGCCGGGGCGTTGTCAAAATGGTCGATGATGGACGTTCTTGTCGTAGCGCTGGCGGTGTTCGCCGCCAAGACGACCGGGCTCGCCAGCGCAGCGGCGCAACCGGGCATCTGGTTCTATGGCGCGGCGGCACTGATATCGGCTGTGATCGCCATCATGCTGAAACGGGAGGACCGGCGACGCGGCTCGTCACCGGAAAAAGGGGCTTGAAATCAGGCCCGGTAATTCTGGATCTTGGTGGTTCTCAGTCCGGCCAGACCATGCTGGTCGATTGACATCTGCCATGACAGGAACTCTTCGACCGTGAGGGTATAGCGCTCACAGGCCTCCTCAAGGCTCAGGAGACCGCCGCGAACGGCGGCGACCACTTCCGCCTTGCGACGGATGACCCAACGCTTGGTCGTCGGTGCAGGCAAGTCTGCGATTGTCAACGGACTGCCGTCCGGTCCAATCACGTATTTGACGCGAGGACGAATATGATCGGCCATGGATTACTCTTACACAACATCGCTACTGGCTGACCTTTTTACGCTCCGCCTCTTAAAATTCGACTAAGGCGTTGAATTGTTTTGTTTAAGGTTTCAAACCGGTCAACGGAATTGCCGAATTTGAGTAAACCTTGCGGCAAGCCGGCGGTTGATTATATTGTCCGTTGCGTGCTGGTGATCGCCGTTTTCCGGCAATTCAGCCGATCCGGGCAGCAGAAGACCGAACGATCCGACCATGACCCTTGATCTGGAATTACCCGAACCGCGCGGCCGGCAGCGCGTCGTCGTCGCCATGTCCGGCGGAGTCGATTCCTCTGTGGTCGCCGGGCTTGTTGCACGTTCCGGCTATGACGTTGTCGGCATGACGCTGCAGCTTTATGACCATGGCGCCGCCGTGCACCGTTCCGGCGCCTGCTGTGCGGGCCAGGATATCCATGATGCCAGGCGCGTCGCCGAAATGCTCGATATCCCGCATTATGTCCTGAACTACGAGGCGCGCTTCCGCGAAGCAGTGATCGAGCCGTTCGCGGAAAGCTATGCCGCCGGTGAAACGCCGATCCCCTGCGTTGCCTGCAACCAGACGGTCAAGTTCGCAGATATGCTTGAGACCGCGAAGCAGCTCGGCGCGAGTGCGATGGTGACGGGACATTACGTGCGCACCCGCCTCGTCGATGGCCATCGCGCCATGTTCCGGCCGGCCGACCAGGATCGTGACCAGAGCTATTTCCTCTATGCAACGACACAGGATCAGCTCGATTTTCTGCGCTTCCCGCTCGGCGACATGACCAAGGATGAAACGCGGGCGCTGGCGCGCGAACTGGGTCTGGCGATCGCCGAGAAGCAGGACAGCCAGGATATCTGTTTCGTGCCCCAGGGCCGCTACAGCGACATTGTCGAGAAGCTGAAGCCGGGCGCCGCGGAACCAGGCGATATCGTGCATGTCGGCGGCGAGGTGCTCGGCCGGCACGCCGGCGTCATCCATTATACCATCGGCCAGCGTCGCGGCCTCGGCATCTCGTTCCCCACGCCGCTCTATGTCGTCGGCCTGGAACCGGAGACCGCCAGGGTCATTGTCGGGCCGCGCGACGCTTTGCTGGAGCACCGGATCGATCTGCGCGATTTCAACTGGATCGGCGGTGACGGGCTCGACGGTCTCGGCGACGACGGGATGGCCGTATGGGCGCGGGTGCGTTCAACCCGGCCACCTGTCGCGGCGCAGCTTTTCCGGTCCGAGGCAGGCCCGCATGTGGTCCTTCATGACGGCGAGATGGGCGTCGCTCCCGGCCAGGCCTGCGTGCTTTACGACAGCGGTGCGCCGGATGCGCGCGTGCTCGGCGGCGGGACCATTACGGCCAGGCCGGCAGTCGGCGGCCACGCCGACGCTGCCTGAGCAGGGCATCGCTGGATCTCAATAGGTCGCCCGGCCGCCGGACAGGTCGAATGTCGCGCCCGTTGTGAAGCTGTTCTCCTCCGAGACGAGCCAGGCGATCATGGCGGCCGCTTCCCGTGTTTTCAGGAACCGGCCGCGTGGAATCTTGGAGAGCATATAGTCGATATGCTCCTGCGTGACCTGTTCGAAGATCCGGGTGCGGGCCGCCGCAGGCGTAACGCAATTGACCGCGATATCCTTATCCGCCAGCTCCTTGCCGAGTGATTTCGTCAGCGCCATGACGGCGGCTTTCGAGGCGGAATAGCCGGATGCCGTGGGATTGCCTTCCTTGCCGGCCACCGAGGCGATGAACACCATCCGGCCGTAGCCGGTCTCGCGCATGATCGGAACGACGGAGCGGGCACACAGGAACGTGCCGTCCAGATTGATCGCCATGACGCGCCGCCATTCCTCCACCGGATATTCCCAGACCATCGCATTGGGCCCTGCCACGCCGGCGCTGGTGACAAGAATGTCGATTGTGCCGTTTTGGCTGGCCACGTTCCGCGCCGCGGCGTCGACGGCATCCGGGTCGGTTACGTCAAGCTGCACCGCTCCGGTGCCGCCACCGATTTCCGCGGCGGCCTTTTCCGCAAGGTCGCCGTCCTGATCCCAGATGGTGCATTTGGCGCCGCTGGCGACGAGCCGTTCCACGACAGCCCTGCCGATGCCCTGGGCACCGCCCGTGACGACGGCGATCCGTCCGTCCAAGTCGATCCGATTCTCTCCCATGCCGTCTATCCTATCGGTGTCAGCGCCGGCTTGCCGGCAAAATGGGCGGCGAGATTGTCGATGACGAGATCGCCCATGGCGCGCCGGGTGCGAACCGTGGCGCTGCCCTGGTGCGGCTGCAGAACGACCTGGTCCATGGCCATCAGGGCGTCGGGCACGTTCGGCTCGTCGGCAAACACGTCGAGGCCGGCAAATCCGAGCCGACCGTCGGCCAATGCGGCAACCAGCGCGTCCTCGTCGACGACCGAGCCCCGCGATACATTGATCAGGTGGCCCTGCGGCCCGAGCGCATCCATCACCTCAGCGCCGATCAGGTGGCGGGTCGCCGCACCACCCGGCGTGATGACGATCAGCGCCAGGCTGTCGCGCGCCATCTCTGTCAGGTCGCCGTAATAGGCATAAGGCAGTTCCTGCCGCTCGTGTCTGGCGTGATAGGCGACGCGGCTTCCGAATACGCCGAGTTTTTCGGCGATCGTCTGGCCGATCCGGCCGATACCGACAATGCCGATCTGCTCATCAGCGATCGCCTGCGTCAGTGGTGGATCTCCCTCTTCGGGCCAGCGCCCGGCGCGGACGAACCTGTCATATGCGACGAGATTGCGGGTGGAGGCGAGCAGCAGCATGATCGCGGTGTTGGCGACATCGTCGTTGAGCACGTCAGGCGTATTGGTGACGATGATGTTCCGGGAGGCCGCATGGCCGAGATCAATGGCGTCAACGCCGACGCCGTAGCAGCCGATGATCTCAAGCCCGGGGCAGGCGTCCATCAAGGCCGGACTGGCACCGAGATGGCCGCTGGTCGCGATACCGCGCACCTTGCCGCCGGATTCCGCGAGAAACCTTTCCGGATTGTCCGCCAGATAGAGCTTGTGGGTCGTGTAGGCATCCTCAAGTGCTTCCATCACATGCGGCATCATCTCGCCGACAATCAAAACGTCAGGTTTCATGGTTTCTCCCGGAACTGTCTTCCCGCGCCCGGGCGTTCGACTTCAAGCCCGATCGGCACCGACTCTTACCATTGCCCGCGGCAGTGGCAAGCCGCAATCGGGTCGCGTCGCACCAAATAACGTATACATTATTTTTCTGGACGATGCGATCGATTCCGTTCTATTGTCGGCCTGTTACGGTTGCGGCTGAAGACCGGCGCAAGAGCGGCGCAGCGCAGCAGGGAGGAAAAATGGCGTCAGTCGAAATCCGAGATGTGCGCAAGGCCTTCGGCCCGATCGAAGTGATCCACGGGGTGAACATCGACATTGAGGACGGCGAGTTCGTGATCCTCGTCGGACCGTCCGGCTGCGGCAAGTCGACCCTGTTGAGAATGATCGCCGGTCTCGAGCGGATCACCGGGGGGCAGATCATCATCGGCAACAAGGTCGTCAACCAGATGCCGCCGAAGGAACGCGACATCGCCATGGTGTTCCAGAACTACGCGCTTTATCCGCACATGACCGTGGCCGACAATATGGGTTTTTCGCTGAAGCTCCGAAACGACAACCCCGCGCACATCGCCGAACGGGTTGCGGAAGCGGCGGAGATCCTCGGCCTCACGCCGCTGCTGGCGCGCTTTCCCAGGCAATTGTCCGGCGGTCAGCGCCAGCGCGTCGCCATGGGCAGGGCGATCGTGCGCGAACCGCAGGTCTATCTTTTCGACGAGCCGCTCTCCAACCTCGATGCCAAGCTCAGGGTCGCCATGCGGACCGAGATCAAGGCATTGCACCAGCGGCTCGGCACCACGACGATCTATGTCACCCACGACCAGATCGAGGCCATGACGATGGCCGACAAGATCGTCGTCATGCATGACGGCATCGTCGAACAGATCGGCGCGCCGCTGGAGCTCTACGACAATCCCAACAATATCTTCGTCGCCGGCTTCATCGGTTCGCCGGCGATGAATTTTCTCAAGGGCCGCGTCACGACGAACGGAAAGGGACCGATCGTCAAGACCGATTCCGGCGTGGAACTGCCGCTGGGGGCCGCGCCCGACGCGAGCGAGGGCAAGCCCGTCGTCTATGGCATCCGCCCTGAGCATTTCACCCTTGCCGACGACGGAGCGGAGGCCATTGTCTCGGTCGTCGAGCCGACCGGCTCGGAAATACAGATATTCGCCGAAATGGACCGGCAGCCGATCGTTGCCGTGTTTCGTGAGCGGCATGATTTCAAGCCGGGGCAGACAATCCGGCTGAAACCCGACATCGGACTGGTGCATCTGTTCGATGGCGCGGCAGATAACGGGCAGCGCCTCTGAGGTCTGTCTGAATTAAAAACTGCAAACCGAGAGTGGAGGAAGCACAATGAGTAAATTCAGCAGACGATCCCTTTTGCAGGGCACCACGGCGCTTGCCGGTGGTGCGGCACTTGCCGGCACTGACGTGCTTGGTTGGGCCAAGGCCTGGGCGCAGAACATGATGTGGAAGCCGGAAGACGGCGCCAAGCTGCAGATCCTGCGCTGGAAACGCTTTATCCAGTCCGAAGAGGATTCATTCCTTGCGATGATGGATGCGTTCACCGCAGCCACGGGCGTGGAGATCGAAGTGCTGAGTGAATCGATGGACGACGTTCAGCCCAAGGCCTCCGTGGCCGCCAATGTCGGCTCCGGTCCGGATATCGTCTGGGGCCTGTTTTCGCTGCCGCACCTGTTCCCCGACCAGTGTCTCGACCTGACCGACGTCGCCGAGGACCTCGGTAAGCGCTACGGTGGCTGGATCCCGGCAGCCGAAAAATACGGCATCAATAACGGGAAATGGATCGGCATCCCGATCTGCTTCGGTGGCAATTACATCAATTACCGGAATTCCGCTCTCGAAGAAGCCGGTTTTTCCGATGGCGTGCCGGAAGACAATGCCGGTTTCCTGGAGCTCTGCAAGGCGCTCAACGGCGTCGGCAAACCTGCCGGAATGGCGCTCGGACATGCTTCGGGTGACGGCAATGCCTGGACGCACTGGGCGATGTGGAGCCACGGCGCGGCGATGGTCGACGAGAACGACAATGTCATTCTCGACAGCCCTGAGGCGGTAGCGGCTTGCGATTATGTCAAGGCCCTCTATGATTCCTGGATCCCGGGAACGGCGTCCTGGAATGACGGATCGAACAACAAGGCGTTCCTGGCCGGAGAAGTCAGCCTGACCAACAATGGTATTTCGATCTACCAGAAAGCGATTGTCGACGGACTGGATATCAAGGACGATATGGATCATGCCTATTATCCGATCGGCCCGGCTGGTATTCCGACCGAATTGCATATTTCCTGGACCATGCTGGCCTTCAAGCACAGCAAGTATCCGAATGCCTGTAAGGCGCTGGTCAACTTCATTCTTGAGAAGGAGCAATATGACAAGTGGCTTGAAGGTTCGGTCGCCTATCTGACCCATCCGCTCAATGCCTATGACGATCATCCGATCTGGACCTCTGATCCGAAGCGGACGATCTTCCGCGATTGCGGCAAGCGGACGCTGGTTGCTGGGCATCGCGGTTCGGTCGGCGAAAAGGCGGCGGCGGCGATCGCCGAATTCATCGTCGTCGACATGCTGGCCAATGCGGCTACCGGTCAGATGTCCTCCGTCGATGCGGTCAAGGATGCGGCCCGTAAAGCCAAACGCATCTACCGCTGATCAGACCTGACGGCCCGCCGCGGACGGACGCGGCGGGCCGATTGTCCGAAAGGGATTGCAGCACATGGCGGAAACGGCGCTTGACCGGGCTCCGGAACTGGTCGTCGAAGAACAGCGGCCGCTGTGGGAACGGCTGAAGAACAACCGCAACTGGCTCGGCTTCTGGTTCATGCTGCCGACCATGACCATTCTGCTCGCCTTTCTCCTCTATCCGCTGCTGAAGGGCATGTGGCTTTCGATGACCGACGCGCGCATCGGCCGCGCCGGCAATTTCGTCGGATTGGAGAACTTTACCTGGTTGTGGGACGACAGCGTGTTCTGGCTCTCGGTGTTCAACACCATGCTCTACACGACCGTCGCCAGCGTGCTGAAATTCGCCATCGGCCTCTATCTGGCGATCCTTCTGAACAACAACTTGCCGTTCAAGTCGGTTCTGAGGGCGATCATCCTGCTGCCGTTCATCGGGCCGACCGTGCTGTCGGCCATCGCGTTCTGGTGGATCTACGACGCGCACTTT
>CAJHXV010000566.1_pt1 | contig 10556 bp, 7 predicted proteins | sample 9198501 | NCBI WGS metagenome assembly CAJHXV01 (sample SAMEA7708351, study PRJEB35096) | sediment metagenome | biome: marine neritic benthic zone biome [ENVO:01000025]; feature: sediment [ENVO:00002007]; material: shallow marine sediment [ENVO:03000034] sea grass bed [ENVO_01000059] ... | reverse complement strand
TCGGGCAATCGATCGCAGCGACAGACCTAAGCGTGAGTCCGCTCCGAACTGTCCGTCTATTGACGCTTTTTCTCAGAATATTCAAGAATACAGTGCAACTGAAATCTTACGAGGTAATGAAGACCGTGATTGTTCTCTCCATGGAATGTGGGAAGCTTTATTATAGGGGTAAAATTAATCTCTCCGCGCGATTTCGTACCGGCTTCTAGGCACTATCGATAAGTCGTAGCCGTTTAAGCTGCAATTCAAAGAATTCAGTTCATATGCCCAGTGTCGACATCAGCATCGTTTTCGCCACCTACAACGGCATGCAGACGCTGCCGCGCATGATGCAGGCGCTGACGAAGCTGCAGTTTCCGCGCGACAGGTGGATAATCGTGGCCGTCGACAATGCCAGCACCGACGGTAGCGGGGATTTCCTGCGTTCATTTGCCGGCCAGCTACCGATCGAAGTCTACGTGGAACAGAGACAGGGCAAGTCCTATGCCATGAACCTGGGGCTCGACCATGTCGAGGGCGAGCTCGCGGTTCTGACGGACGATGATGTGATCCCGCAGCCGGACTGGCTGGACAAATACTGGGAAGTGTCGCAACGCGAGACGGATTATGATGTATTCGGCGGCGCGATCCTGCCGGACTGGCCGCGGCCGCCGGATCAATGGATACTCGACTGGGTCCCCATGGGCGCAAGCTACGCAACAAACTGCGGAATAAAGACCGGTGCCATCCCGGCGGAGATCGTTTACGGACCCAACTCTGCCTTCCGCACTCGGCGCATATTCGACGGCTGCCGATTTGAGACCCGGATCGGGCCCTCCGGGGCCTCTTCATATGCGATGGGAAACGACACCGATTTTGCCAACAAGATGGCTGAAGGCTCTGGCAAGGCCTATCATACGAATGATGCCAGGGTCTTTCATATGATCCGTGAGAACCAGATGTCGGAGGACTGGATCCTGCGGCGCGCGGAACGCCTCGGTTTGGGGGTACCGCGCGTTCGACCCTGGAGAATCTCAAGGCGCACGCGGATCGCAGGCGTCCCCTATTCCACCTGGCTCAGATTCATCGGCCTTTCGCTGGCGTCCCCGCTCCTTAATCGGCTGCCGAGATCCGCCTTTCGCTTCCATCGCCTCTGGCGCTACTACTATTTCCGTGGACTGGTCACGGCACTTCGAACGCAATATTCAGAGCCTAAAGCGGCGGACTCATAACCGCATGACAACCGGGGCCTCACGACCGTGCCAAGCAGACTTCTGACCGTCCTATTCGCCAGCTTCAACGGCATGCAGACGCTGCCGCGGATGGCGGAAGCCCTGTGCCGCATCGATTTCCCGCAGGATCGCTGGAAGATTGTCGCGGTCGACAACAACAGCACGGATGGCACCGGAGAATTTCTCCGCTCGCTCCGGGAAGCCCTGCCGATCGAGGTCCACCTTGAGACCAGACAGGGCAAATCCTTCGCGATGAACCGGGGCCTTGACCATATAGAGGGCGATCTGGCCGTTCTCACCGACGACGACGTGATTCCGGAGCGTGACTGGCTGATGCGGCTGTGGGAGATCAGCCTGGAGAAAAGGGATTACGATGTCTTTGCCGGGACGATAAGGCCGGACTGGCCCCGGCCGCCTGACAGATGGATCCTCGACTGGGTGCCGTTCGGTTCAACCTTCGCCATCAACCAGACAACCCAATCCGGTCCGGTCGATGCGTCCCATGCCTGGGGCCCCAATACGGCCATACGGTCGAAGGTCATTCGTGGGGGCTGCCGGTTCGACGAGGCCATCGGCCCTGACGGTACCGAGGTCTTCGCCATGGGCGAAGACGTGGCATTCGCCAGACGGGCCGCCGCCGGCAAGCCGGCCTATTTCTGTGCCGAGGCGCAGGTGTCTCACATTATCCGGGAAGAACAACTGTCGGAAGACTGGATCGTCGAGCGCGCCCGCCGGTTTGGATCTGGCGTGAACGCGGTTTTTCCGCAGACGCTTCCAGGGGGGCCGGGAATTGCCGGCGTGCCGCTCTCCCTTTGGGCCCGCCGGTTCGGGTTTGCCGTCCTCGCCCCGCTGCTGAAACCGTGCCCGAGATCAAAGTATCGCTTTCGGGCGTTGTGGAAAGATCATTACTACCGGGGTCTGGTTGGCGCTCTGCGGAAACGGGATCGTTCATCCGTCATGCTTCCGCGCCAATCGCCGGTGCTGCGGAAGGCGGAAGATGCTGGCGCCGATCACGCCGGCAAAAGGCCGCAGGCGTTCCGGCGCGGTTCGGCGGCCGCCAAGCCGCAAGCACCAGACGACGGTTAAACGCTATGATTCAGATTTCGGTCATCATCCCGACGTTCAACCGGGCGCAATCCGTCGGCGAGGCCATCAGTAGCGTCGAGAAGCAGACGCGCAAGGCCGACGAGATCATTGTCGTCGATGACGGATCCGATGACGGCACGCCCGAAATATTGCGGCATTTCGACGGCCGGATACGGTTGATACGCCAGGCCAATCAGGGTGTAAGCGCCGCCCGCAATGCGGGCATCCAGGCCGCGAGTGGAGAGTGGATCGCGTTTCTGGACTCCGATGATCTCTGGTACCCGAACCGGCTCGCGGTCCTTGAGCGGGATATTCGGCAAACTCTGGCCGGAGTGCATGTGGCCAATGTGCAGTTTGAAGGCCCCGGCTACAGCAGGGATCTCTTCGACCTTCGCGGGCTGACATTTCCGAGCGGAGGAGCATTGCTGGTCAATGACGCGATCACGATCGCCCTGGCCTACCCCAGCACGATCGCGACGGCCGTAAGACGCAGCTGGCTTGTCGAAAACGGCGGATTCGATACGTCGATGAGCATTCACGAAGACACCCATCTGTTCTTTCGGCTGTCGCAAGTCGGGCCATGGCTTGTTACCGGCGACAAGGTCGCCGTGGCCAGACGCCTGGAAGACGGCGCCGGGCTCAGCGACCAAAGCACCGGCCGCCGGGTCTATTCCGCGACCATGAAGACAAGAGTCTTTGAAACCGTTTCCGGCGCTGCCCTGTCTCCCGAGATCCAAGCCAGGGTCGCGCGGCGACAGAGCGGGTCCCTGTTTGAGCTGGCCGCGGCACAGGCCGCCGGCGGCAGGAAGAAGGATTCGATCGCCAGCCTGTTTCAGTCGGCCCGGCGGCATCCTTCTTTCCTGGGCTGGGCCAAGGCGTTTCCGCCGCTGTTGATCGGCCGCGCGGGATATGATCTGGTTCTTCGCAGAAAACTGGGCTTCTACCGAACGGGACGGCACACGAACAGCGTCGACTGACCGGGAATTCCTTGCCCATGGCAATCCGCAACGATAGAAACCGAAACCCTGCACCAGGAAGAATTCGCATTTAGGCCCGCGCAAGCCCCCCTTTAAGCAAAGTAAATTAAATGGCAAGAAAAAGAAAAATAGCGCCTGTATCATCCAGTTTTATTTCCGGTTTGGTTGCTATAATTGACAGTATTTCCATACTTATATGTGGATTTATTATTTATATTATAATGATTTCAACAAATCTGAGTGATGAATATTTTGCGGCAATAAGCTTTGTCTGGCTCTGCACGTTGATGCTCTTTCAGTTTACCGGATTGTACCAGTTTGACGCCATCATGCGTCCATGGGCCGTTATCGACAAAATCCTGATCGCGTTCGTCACCACATTTTTGTTCCTGTTTGCCATAACCTTTGCACTCAAGGTGTCAGATTTCTTCTCCCGCCTGTGGGTGGGATTCTTTGCCATCGGCAGTTCCTCTTTCACGGTCCTGGTTCGTGTGGCGATCTCGGCGATCGTCGAAAAACTCTCCGACATGCACCTGTTCACGCGCAACACGGTTGTCGTCGGCGGCGGCGAGCAGGCAGCGCGCCTCCTGCGCCAGATTGAAGAGAACGGGAGCCAGTTCGTCTCCTTCGACGGCTTCTTTACCGACGATCGTTCCAGCGTCGATTGCGGGGGCGAAAAAGAGATTCTCGGCGGACTGGACGACCTGATCCCCTATGCCCGGGAAAACGTGGTTGACGACATATTCATCGCGCTCCCCTGGTCGGCGGACGATCAGCTTGTCGCCCTTGTCGACAGCCTGCGGGAGCTTCCGGCCAACGTCTATCTGATATCTGACCTTGTCGGCTTCCGGATCAATCTGCGTGAGCCGCCGGGCCATTTCAACAGGCTGCCCGTCAGAGAGATCATGGGGCGGCCGCTTTCCGGATGGGATGTCGTCGCCAAATCGATATTTGACTACGGTCTTGCCGCCGCCGCTGTCCTGACGCTTTTCCCGCTCGCTGCCCTCATTGCCATCGCCATCAAGCTAGACAGCCCGGGACCGGTATTCTTTCGCCAGAAGCGACTTGGCTTCAACAACAAGCAGTTCGATATCTACAAATTCCGGACCATGCGGCACATGTCCGCGCCGGAGCAGAAGACCCTTCAGGCCAAGCGCAACGACCCGCGCGTGACAAGGCTCGGACGGTTCCTGCGGCGAACCAGCATCGACGAATTGCCGCAACTCATCAACGTCCTGAACGGGACGATGTCACTGGTCGGCCCGCGGCCTCACGCGGTCGATCACAACGAGGAGTACGCCCGCAAGATCCGCGGGTATTTTGCCCGCCATCGCGTGAAGCCTGGAATAACCGGATGGGCGCAGGTGAACGGTCTGCGCGGCGAAACCGACACCGTGGACAAGATGCAGCGGCGTGTCGAGCACGATGTCTATTACGCCGACAACTGGTCCCTTGCGTTCGATCTGCAGATCATCGCCAGGACGCTCGCCATCTGTCTGGTCGGCAGCAATGCTTATTGAAGTTCCGCCGCGCTCAATCTGATTTGCACGGCACGCATTATGTGTCTCATCTGCCGCATGTCTTCATCCCAGCTCCCGTGCCCACTTTTGGGGAGACATGCTTTATAGCAACGGTCCTTGACAATGACCGTTGGTATTAGTCACCGACATAGGGAAAGCTCTCGTCACCGGGCTCGCGACATTTGTTGAGAATCAGGCCCAGGAACTCAGTGCGCGAGCCGAACTGCTGGGCGCATTCCTCGATCTGTTTTGCGGTCGTTTTTCCCGACTCAGCGACCAACATGCCGCAATCGACCTGGGGCAGGAACGCGATTGCGTCATCACTCGCCAGCATCGGTGGCAGATCGAATATGACGATGGTTGGGTCCAGGCTGGCCAGCACTGTCGGCAGTATTCCGCGGACGCGCACATGTCGCATCATTTCCGCCGAATTCCGGATGCGGTATGTGTTCAGGCCAACAAAAAGGTCCTTCTCGATGCGAACAAAACTCTCCTCCAGTTCCGCCTGTCCTTCAATGTAATAACCGAGCGGCTTTTCTGCCTGAACGCCAAGCATTTTCCCGACCGCCGGGCGCCGCAGATCAAGGTCGATCAGGACAGTGCGGCATGCTTCCTGCCGCGCCATGCTGATTGCCAGATTGATAGCCACCGTCGATTTGCCGCAACTGGCTGTCGGCGAACTGATCGCCAGGCTTTTCCAGCCGCGTTCCTGAAGTGCCTGGACCGTCTTGGTGCGCAGGATATCGTAGGCGACATGGCTCGGATCGGATTTGTCAAAAGAAATGATGCGATGGCGCTCCATGGCGTCCGGATCGGGATTGACCTCCTTTACCATCCACGCGGTCTCGTCCAGGGGGACATTCTCTGAACCGCCGCTGATGAGATCGTCCAGGCTGGCGGGCGGCCCGGCCTTTTCCGCCGGTCTCTTCAGGCTGTCGGCCTTGGTGAGCGCTTCCTTTATCCGTTCCAGGGTCTCTGTTCCTTATGTGCAAATGCCGCGTCAGACCTAGAGGCCTGCTTTTCGCAGAAGACTGTAAAAGAGGATATCCAGGCGCTGGTAGTAAAAGTGGACCAGAGTCAGAATAACCAGAGGCGAAGATACCGCCAACAGGAAAAAGATGCTCCAGCGGCGATATTTCATCCTGCGTTCAGCCTCGGTCTCGATATAGGGAATGGATACGATCGGCCGGATTTGAAGCTGTCTGGCGACGTCAGCGCCACTTCGAACGCTGTTGTTCAGGATCTCCAGCAGAACGACGAGACCGACGCCGACGGCGCCGCTTCCGAAAAAGCCCGCGAGCACAATCTTCTTCCGGTCCGGCTTGACGGGCACGGCGGCCGGCGTGGCCCGGTCGATAATTTCAAAGCGCTCCGCCTGACGGTCTTCTTCAAGCCGTTCGCCCGTCTCCGCATCGACCCTCTTGGTGATTACTCCGCGATATTCGACCTGAAGATTCTTGAGCTGTCGTGTCAGAGCACCAAGTTCCAGACCGGTCTCCGGCGTTTCTGCAATCGTTTCTTCAAGCTGTCCGATCCTGGCATCCAGCAGAGACCGCCTTTCGCCAAGCTTTTCCAACTGGGTTTCGATCAGGGCGGCCTGGGGGGCGAATCTTGGATTGTCGGAATTCTCGATCGCCCCTGTCGCCAGGTCCGCGCTATCGCCTTGTTCCGGCTTTGAACGAGGAAGCGGCCGGGACATGTTTTCCAGCGCAGTGATCTGCAGCAGCACCTTTTTGACTGACGGATGGCTGTCGGAGTAGAACACCCGCAGCTGAACCAGTTCGTTCTGCAGGATGTTGAGCCGCTCGGCGACGGACCCGTCTGCCGTGTTGCCCAAGCGGTTCTGGCGCAACTGCTGCAATTGCCCCTCAAGCTCCGCCACCTTCTGCATCACCGCCGCGCGCTCATCCTGCATTCTTATGAGCTGTGCGCGGCGCAATTCCAGCGTCTCCGGAAGCGTATCCTTGTTTTCCCGCTTGAATTCGATAATCCGGGTACTCAGGTCGGCCATCTTCTTTTCAAGCTGAACAACCAAGCGGGCGAAAAAACCGCGGGTCTGCGATGCCCGGTCCGTCCGGGTCTGGATGTTCTGCTCCAGTATCCGCGTAGAGAATTCATTCGCCACACGGGCCGCCACGCCGGCATTCCCGTAACTGAACGACACGGTAAACGCGATCGCGCGGCCCTGGCCCCGCCGCCCGCCGGTTCCCAACTGCCGTATACTCGTCGCCTGCCGCATCAGGGAGACTATTTCCGTCGGCGATGTCTCGCGTCCCTTCGAACTGTACAGATTGAACTTCCGCGCGATTTCCAGCAGATTTTCACGCGTCATCAGGCGTTGTTCGATGATCCGGATCCGTTCGGCCGCGCCGCTGGTCACCGTAGAGCGCGCCAGATCGGACGGGATCTGCTGCGATTCCACCAGGATTGTCGCCGTGGATTCGTAAACGGCCGGCAGCCTGTAGGCGACGACGCACACAATCGTGAAGATCAGCGAGGCCGGTATGACCATGTGAAAGAACCGGCGCCGCAAAAGACTGATATAGACCGAAATATCGAAATTCTGTTCCATTGCCGATATCTAGAATTGACAGCCCAGGTTGCCAAGCCGGTTCTGGCGCAGATCATCCTCCCCGTCGCGGCCCGGCAAATGCCGGTACGAAGCAGACGGAGGAAGACCGCCCCCGGTCAGTTGGTCTCACCCTGCGCAGGGACCGAACCGATATCCGACAGCGCTTTTCTGGCACTATCGACATACGGCAATTTGGCTTCTCCCGCCAGTGCTATCGCATTTTCAAGGCTCTCCCGGGCAAGGTCCGGCCGTTCAAGGCCGATATAGGCCATGCCAAGGTGATAATGGACAATGGAGAGGTCCGGCAACTGCTCCGCAGCGGTTTTCAGGAGCGTTACAGCTTCGCCATGTTCGCCGCGACGATGATGAATCCAGCCAAGTGTATCAAGAAACTGCGGAACTTCCGCGCCCCGCAGCCTGCTCGCCAATGCAAATGCCCGATCAAGACTCTCCTGATCGCTTCGATGATCGGAGATCAGGCTTGCCAGATTGTTCGCGGCGATCGTCGAGCGCGGATCGGCATCCAGCATGATCTCGTATTCCTTTATGGCTTTCTCATAATTGCCCGCCTGTTCAAGCACCATTGCAAGGAACAGTCGCAGACCGGAATCTTCCGGCTGGCGCACAAGCCCCTCCCTGGCAATCCGTTCGGCATCGTCGAAGCGTCGATCACGCAGATAAAGTGCGCTCAAAGCCCGATGGCCGGCAATGCCACCGCTGTCGATCTCGATGACGTTTCGATAGCCGGATTCCGCGCCGTCGGCATCGCCCCGCAGGAGCTTCAGCGAACTCTTCAGGATATGGGCTTCGACATTGTCCGGGTCCGATGCAAGAACCGTATCGAGAAATGCGTCAGCCTGTTCCGGCGCTCCGGCGGCAACATGGGTGCGGACGAGCGACAGGAGTTGCCCGGAGCCGATCCTGTCACTGGAAATGGAAGACTGCAGAACATCGAGGCTTTCTTCATACCTGGACTGCCCGCGCAATGCGGCAGCCAGGATCTGGTCGGCATTGATGCTCTCATCGTCGACTATGCGAAGCTGCTCGGCGACGGCCTGGGCTCCGCTCCAGTCGCCGTTTCTCAAACGCAACTGCGCAAGCAGCTTGAGGATTTCCCGGTCCGGCTGAACCATTTCCGAAAGGACGCGTTCAGCCTGTTCGGTCTTGCCGTAGCGGATCAGAAAGCGGGCAAACGCCAGACGAACCCCCGGATCCGCGCGCGCCACCTGCAGTGCCCGTGCAAGCTGTTCTTCCGCCAGCGCCGTGGCGCCGTTGCGCTCGTACGCCTCTGACAGCATCTGGCGAACCTGAGCCGATTCGGGATCTTCATCGAGCGCGACACGAAGATTCTCTATGGCGGCATCGAGACGATCCTCCGAAGCGAGGAGCGAGGCCTTCATCGTCAGCGCATCGACGTTCCGACCGTCTTCCTTCAGCACGGCTTCAACCAATGTCCTGGCAGCCTCCCTGTTCGCCGTGCCATCGTCGCCGGTAGACAAGGTTCGGACCAGCCAGACCCGGGCGGTTGAGCGTTCCGCTACGGTATCGGCGTTTTCGACAAGCTGCTCCAAATGCGAAACCGCATCGGACCGTTTCCCCTGCGCGAGATACAGGTCCGCCAGCGCAATCTGGTAAGCGAACGCATCTTTTCCCGCATCGATCAGCGACAGCAGTTCGTTTTCGGCTGCGGAACTGTCTTTCGTGGCCTGCAGAAACTGGACAAGGCGGAGGCCGGCCTCCGTATTCTCCGGATTATTGAGCACATATTGCCGCATCGCCGTTTCAGCATCTTGTGGCCTTTTCTGCCCGAGATACCATCGGGCAAGACCCTGGTTGACTGTCGGATCTTCCGGGAAGAGGCTTACAAGCTTGAGAAACACGGTCTCCACACCGTCCTGGTCGCCCAGTTCTTCAAGCGCCCGCATCCTGAACAATTGCAGGCCGAGATTGCCGTCATCCCGCTCGGTCCCGCGCTCTATCAGCGCCAGGGCGCCCTTTGGATCGTTGTCGGCAAACCGTTCTGCCGCGAGCACAAGCAGCGAATCGGAATTGCCAGGGTCCAGTTTCAGCGCCCGCCCGGCGAATTCGACCGCGGAATCGCCGTCGGACAAGCGTATAGCAATGGAGGCCTTGACATTCAGAACGCGAGGATTTTCCGGGGCAAGCGCGTAAGCCTGATCGGCTATCTTGAGGGCCTGATCGATCTGCCCGGCGAGAAGCAGTATGCTGGCCAGTTCGACTCGAGCGTCGACATGTTCAGGATCCTGATCGACGATCCGCAAATAGATCCTGGCCGCACGGTCCAGCCGCCGGTTCCCGGCTTCGACCTTCGCCAGCTGATAAAGGGCCGGCACAAAATCATTGTTGAGTTTCAAGGCATTGCGGAACTCAAGATTTGCCTTGACGGTATCACCTTCGGCGACAAACTTGAGGCCGCGCTCGTAATAGGATTGGGCCCGTTCCTGCGGCGAATCGCAGGCGGCAGCGAGAACGGCGAGAGCCGCCAGGCTGCAAACGCGAAGGAAACTCAGACTTTTCCGCATGGTACGAATTACTGCTCGTGCACTGGACAACCCGTCGGACTTAAACGGGAAAACGCTTTCGAACGATCCAACCGTTCGCATTGAGCTGGATTTCAATCCGCTCCGTCAGGCCATCACCGTATACCAATGGAGCGCCCCTTAGGCGCCCCATCGATCCGTTGCACGAGAGCCTAGGCCCGTGCTTTCCTGCGCCGCGAAAGGAAGCCCAGCCCCGCGAGCGCACTGCCGAAAAGCAGCAAAGCCGGAGGCACGGGAACAGCGGCAACATCAAAGTCGAAACCAACCGCACTGGTCGGGGAATTTGTCCAACTGAACGTCAGCCGCTGGGTGAGGTCACCTGGCGAAGTGAATGACGTCAGCAAGACCGTCTCCGGAGCGGTCACCAACGTGGAAGAAAGGACACCGTTGACCAGCGATTCCCAGGAGACGGTGAGGTTTTCCCAAAACGCCAGAAAATCGCCGGTAATGGTCGCGGTCATGGTTGCATTAAGTGAATCCGGCGGTGGCACATGGGTAAATTCCACGTAACAAGACCCTGCACCGCTCGAACCGAAAACGTCACCGACATACAGGACGCCTGTCGAAATAGGCGAAATGCTGCTGCCCGGACTACCACAGGTCACCGGTTGCAGGGTCGCGGCTTGCGC
>CAJHXV010000234.1_pt1 | contig 10722 bp, 8 predicted proteins | sample 9198501 | NCBI WGS metagenome assembly CAJHXV01 (sample SAMEA7708351, study PRJEB35096) | sediment metagenome | biome: marine neritic benthic zone biome [ENVO:01000025]; feature: sediment [ENVO:00002007]; material: shallow marine sediment [ENVO:03000034] sea grass bed [ENVO_01000059] ... | reverse complement strand
GCTACTGGGGGCGCCGGTGGTGTGGGTGGTCGGCGGCGTCGCGTTCATCTCGGTGATCTCCAGTCACGCCTCGGCCGGCTTCCGCTACTTCCTGATCTGGGGCCGCGGGCGGATCCGGGCGGCCGAGACCAGGGGCTGAGGCCGGCCGCCACCACCCAATTGCTGGCAAACTGCGGAAGTTGCGCAAATGCCAGAAACGAATTGAACACCGCGGCACCGAGGATGATGAAGAAGATCATCGCGGTTGCGGTCGCTGTCTCAAGGATCGAAGCAACGAATTCAGTGCGGCCGAGCCGGCCCCGCGCCAATGCGATCAGACCGGTCCCGGCCGCGCCGACGGCAGCGCCTTCCGTCGGCGTGAACCAGGCAAGGTAGATCCCCCCGATGACCAGGGTGAAAACGAGCACGACTGGCCATATGTCGACGAGCGCCCGGACACGTTCATGTGTCGACGATCTTTCCAGCCGTCCTTCGGCTCGTGGATTGAGCCGGACATAAATGGCGATTGCCATCATGTAGCCAAGGGCGGCCAGGACGCCGGGAATGAGCGCGGCAACAAACAGCTTTGCGATATTCTGCTCCGTCAGGATCGCATAGATCACCAGAATGACGGATGGCGGAATGAGAATTCCAAGCGTGCCGCCAGCTGCCAGGCAGCCGGTCGAGAGCGAGCCGGAATAACCGACCCGGCGCAGTTCGGGCAACGCCACTTTGCCCATCGTGGCGGCAGTGGCCAGGGACGAACCGCAAATGGCGCCAAAGCCGGCGCAGGCGCCGACGGCCGACATGGCCACGCCACCACGGCGGTGCCCGAGCCAGCTCTCAGCCGCTCGGAACAGCGCGGCCGACATGCCGCCATGGGTGGCGAACTGGCCCATCAGCAGGAACAGCGGAATGATCGACAGGGAATAGCTGGAAAATGTGCTGTAGGGCAGCGACTTGAACTGCGCCAGGATCGGGATGAGGCTGCCATTGACCAGCCAGCTTCCCGCCAGTCCGCATGTCAGCATTGCAAGACCGATCGGCATGCGCAGGAAAATCAGGAGCAGAAGAACGGGAAACGACCACCCCGCGAGCGCAAGGTCGCTCACTGGTGCGCAACTCCCGAATTGCCTGATACCGGTCGCCCTGAACCGCCGGCGATTTCATTGATGCCGCGCCACACGGAATAAGCGGATGCAATGATGAACAACCCGGCGCCGAGAACCGCGGCAGCGTATCCCCACCATGCCGGAAACTGGAGAATGAAGGTGGTCTCGCCGTAGCGCTGCTTGTCAAGCATTCCAAGCACCAGCCGCCAGGCGATCAGCCCGGCCACCATTGTCATGACGACATTTCCGACGAGCTCAAGGGCGCCCTGCAATCGACGGCTGAACAGCCGCGTCAGTACGTCCACCGTGACATGGCCACGCCTGATCTGGCACCAGGGCAGGAAGGAAAAGACGGCAAATGCGCAACCGGCCTCGATGATTTCAAAATCGCCGGGCACGGGGCCAAGCCCGATATCGAGGCCGACAAGCCCCCTTCCCGTGATGCTGGCGACGGAGAGGCCGATCAGTCCGACAAGGACAATTCCGCCGGCGATCGCAAGCCATCGCGCCAGCTTCTCCACCACGAGCCCGGCTCGGTGCTGCAGTGCCGGAGCCAGGCCGGCGGTTCTCGGCGCCAGCTCGGACATGTTCGCAATTCCCCCTGTTCCGGCCCGGCACGCCCGCCTATTCGGAACTGTGCCTGGCAACGAGTTCCCTGGCTTCCTTCACAAGCGCCTCTGCGTCGATATCCTTTGCCGACATCTCCGCGATCCAGGCTGCTTCGACGCTTTTCGACGCCTCGCGCCAGCGCGCTGTCTCCTTTTCGTTCAGCGTCACGATATCGTTATTGCGGTCAACCGCGACCTGGCGCGCGGGAGGGTCGCCGGCATCCATGACGCGGCCGGCTTCGGCGGAGACGGCAAGGCCGGAGTTCTTGTCGATGACCGCCTTCAGATCGTCGGGCAGAGCATCATATCTGGCCCTGTTCATCGCCAGAACGAATGTCGCCGTATAAAGTGCGCGATCACCGGAAAACTGCGTATGCGTATTGACCAGTTCTGGAACGCGAAGGGTCTTCGTGACCTCCCAGGGAATGACGGTTCCATCGATCACGCCCTTTGAAAGGGCCTCAGGTACGGCCGGAACCGGCATGCCGATCGGCACCGCTCCGAGCGTGGAGAGCAATTTATTGATCACCCTTGTCGGGCCGCGCAGCTTGAGCCCCTTCATGTCTTCAAGCTTGCGCACGCCGTCGCCCTTGACATGCAGAAGCCCCGGCCCGTGGACCCAGGTCGCCAGGATCTTGAAATCACGATATTCATCGATGAGATGGCGCTCGTAATATTCCCAGAATGCCCGGGACGTCTGTTCGCCGTTCGTCGGCATGAACGGAAGTTCGAAAACTTCGGTCTTGGGAAAACGGCCCGGCGTATAACCGGGCAAGGTCCAGACGATGTCCACGACGCCCTCGCGCGCCTGGTCGATGAGCGCGGGCGGTTTTCCGCCAAGCTGCATGGACGGGAACAGGTCGATCTTGATCCGGCCTCCGGAGTCGGCTTCCACCTTTCTGGCCCATGGTTCCAGGAACTTTGACGGCACCGTTGCCGGCGCCGGCAGGAAATGATGCAGCTTCAGCTTGACGTCCTGGGCGATGGCGGACGACGCGGCAAGAGCGGCGATGGCCGATGCCGTCAGCAGGCCAATGAATCTCATCGGAATTACTCCCCGGTTCTGGCGCAAGATTGCAAGCGCATATCCTGCCCCTTTGGAAGGCGAATTGACAGGAAAGCGATGGCAATTGCAATCCAGTTAGGGCCAGAAGGAGAATTTGCCGCCGCGGACGCTCCTGCAGACGATTGCGCGTGGAAATTTCTAAAAATTCAATCGTTGAATTAACCAACGATTCAGCCCGTTAACCAAGATGAGTTGCAGCTGTCCCGCTAATTGCGCACCCTGTCGCTGGAACAGTTTCGAAATCGGGGGGATCCCGCCAATGTCAAGCATCGCCCAGCGACTGGAGCAGGAAGCTCCGATCGACTTGCCCGGTCATGAGCCGGATCTGGAACGGCTGCTTGACCAAATGGTTTCTCGCCTCTGGATGACATATTGCGTCATGGGCCGAACGCGCCTTCACTGAACCCGAACCTGATCGGCATCCGGCAACCACCCCTGACAAGCGGGTGGTTTTTTTTGCCCGGGGGTTGCAGCCGCGAAGATAGATTCTATATACACACTCGTCATATACCGATTGAGAATATGCTGGCCGAGAATAGGGCCGAAATGCGACCTGCGAGAACATCCATGAACGTGCGCACACTCTGTCTGGCGATTTTGTATTTCGGCGACGCGACCGGGTACGAAATCAGAAAGCTCTCCACGGAGGGCAAATACAGCTACTTCGTCGAAGCGAGTTTCGGAGCGATCTATCCGGCGCTGGCAAAACTTGAGCAGGACGGCCTCGTTACCTGCCGCCGGGAGGCGGTGGAAGGCAAACCGGCGCGCAAGATCTATTCGATAACGGAAGCCGGCAGGCGGGAATTCGTGCATTCCCTTCAAGATGTTCCAAAGCCTGACCTGTTCCGGTCGGAATTCCTCCTGATAGCGATGTGCGCGGACATCCTGCCGCCAGCCGTCGTGAACCGGGCCATCGAGACGCGCATTGGCCAGCTTCAGGCCGAAATCGGACACCTGACGCACGTCGCCGCGGAGACCGGCCATGCCGGATCCAGGTGGGCTGCCGATTACGGCGTGTCATGCCTGACAAGGTCGCTGCAATATCTCCAGGACAAGAGAGATGAGCTTGAATCGATCGCGGGCAGCGCCCGCGACGACGAAACGCCGATCGCGGCCGAGTGACGGAATACGAAGATGCAAATCAAGGTTTCATACATTCTTGCCGTCGCGGCCGCGGCAGGCATTTCCTATTACATGCTGACCGGCCGGACGGTGATTGGCGGACAGGCCGATGCCAGTCCGCCGACGATCGCCGAGCGCCGGGATAGCGAAGACAAGATCCTTTTTGCGGTTCGCGCTGAGGCATTTTCAGCGGAGAACCGTTCCGTTTCGATGGAAATTCGCGGCCGGACCGAAGCCGAAGCAAGCGTTTCCGTCCGCGCCCAGACGAGCGGAATTGTCGAAACCCGCCATGTCGAAAAAGGCGATCGGGTGAAAGCAGGGGATCTGCTCTGCACGATCGAGACAGGAGCGCGGGAAGCCAAGGTCCTGGAAGCGCGTGCGGCCCTGATCCAGGCCAGTGTCGATCTCCAGGCGGCTGAAAAGCTCGCCGAACGAGGTTTTTCCGCGCAGAATCAGGTTCCTGCTCTGAAGGCAGCCCGCGACGCAGCCACGGCCAGGGTGGAGGAACGGGAACTCGACCTCAGGCGGACTAAGATACGGGCGCGGATATCTGGCATCGTGCAGGATCCGATCGCCGAGGCGGGAGATATGCTGCAGGTGGGCGATGTCTGCGTCACTCTGATCGACCGCGACCCGATGATCGTCGTCGGTCAGGTTTCGGAACGGGAAATCGGCAATCTCGCCCTCCGAATGGACGCAGAGACGGAATTGGGGACGGGAGAAACGGTCTCCGGCCGCATCAGCTATATCGCGCCGGCGGCCGATCCGAAGACCCGCACCTTCCGCGTCGAAGTGACGGTACCCAACGGAGACGGGAAGTTGAAAGACGGCGTGACAGCCCGGACCCGGGTCGGACTCGAGGCCACGAGGGCGCACCGAATTCCGGCATCGGTCATGACATTGGCGGACGACGGGCGCGTCGGCGTCAGGGTCGTCGACAGCGAGAACATCGTGTCGTTTGTGCCTGTTACGATCATCGGCGGTACCGCCGACGGAATGTGGGTCGCCGGCCTGCCTGATGAAGTCAGCATCATCACAGTCGGGCAGGAGTTCGTTGTCGAAGGTCAGCTGGTGAGCGTGGAGAACCGGTCATGATCATTCCGCTTGAGGCTGCGCTAAGGCGGCCCCGCACCGTCATGACATTGATGGTGGTGACGCTGATTGCCGGAATATTCGCCTACATCGGCGTGCCGAAGGAAGCCAATCCGGATATTGACGTCCCGGTCTTCTATATTTCCGTGAGCCAGCAGGGCGTCTCGCCGGAAGATGCCGAACGCCTGATCGTCCGGCCGCTGGAAACGCATCTTCGCGGCCTCGACGGCCTGAAGGAAATTACCGGAATCGCCTCGGAAGGCCGCGCCGCGGTCCTGCTGGAATTCGATATCAGCACCGACAAGGACAAGACGCTCGCCGATGTCCGGGACAAGGTCGACCGGGCCAAGGCCGAGATGCCCGCGGAAGCCGACGAACCGGTCATCACCGAAACCAATTTCGCGCTGCAGCCGACGATCACGATTACGCTCTCCGGTTCGGTTCCGGAGCGTTCGCTCTACCGTCATGCCCGCCTCTTGAAAGACGAGATCGAGGCCATTGCGACGGTCCGCGAAGCCAATCTGAGCGGCCAGCGGGAAGAGATGCTTGAGGTCCTGATCGATCTGGTCAGGCTGGAATCGTACGATATAACGCAGCAGGAACTGCTGCTGTCGCTGGAGCGTAACAACCAACTCGTCGCGGCCGGATTTCTCGATACCGGCGACGGCCGGTTCAACGTCAAGGTTCCCGGTCTTCTGGAAAAAGTCCAGGATGTCTACACCCTGCCGATCAAGCAAAACGGCGAAGGCGTGGTTACGCTGGGCGATGTCGCCGAAATCCGCAGGACGTTCAAGGATCCGACGGCGCAGACACGGGTCAACGGCGAATCCGCCATTGCCATCAATGTCGTCAAGCGGATCGGCACCAACATCATCGAGACCATCCAGGCCGTGCGGGATGTGGTGAAGGAATTCACCGCGGACTGGCCGTCGGCGATCAAGATCAATTATCTGCGCGATCAGTCGAACTTCATCTACGAAGTGCGGGGCTGGCTGCAAAGTGCCATCATCACTGCCATCGTCCTGGTGATGATCGTCGTTCTGGCGGCGCTCGGGCTGCGATCGTCAATGCTTGTCGGCCTGGCGATTCCGACGTCGTTCATGGCCGGATTCCTAATCCTGGCCGGCGCCGGCATGACGGTCAACATGATGGTCATGTTCGGCCTTGTGCTGACCGTCGGCATGCTGGTCGACGGCGCCATTGTCGTGGTGGAATATGCCGATCGGAAGATCGCCGAGGGCATGGCGCCGCAGGAGGCCTATATCCGCGCAGCGCGGCTGATGTTCTGGCCGATCGTCTCATCAACGGCGACGACACTGGCAGCGTTCCTGCCGATGCTCCTTTGGCCGGGCGTGCCTGGCGAGTTCATGAGCTATCTGCCGACAATGGTTATCATCGTTCTTTCGGCTTCGCTTCTGACGGCCATGGTGTTTCTTCCGGTCACGGGCGCCCTGACCGCCCGGATCGCCCAATGGGTAGCCGGGCGCGCAAACATCCTGGTGCCGGGCGCGGCTTCGGTTGTCGCGGGCCTGGCAACCCATATCGGATTGAGCAGCGGCGCTGCCCATCTCCCTGAACACCTGGCCGCGCCGGCCGGCTACCTGACGCTGCCGGTCGCGGTTGTTGCAGCCCTCGCCTTCCTCACGGTATCGATGCGGATATTCAGGAGAACGCGCGACCGGCGTGACAGACGGCCGACCCACCATGAGCAAAATGCGGCGGCCATGCTTTCAGCGCATGCCGACCTGGATGTCGACCAACTGCCCGGCTTTACCGGCGCCTATGCTCGGTTCCTCCAGGGTCTGACCAGCAATCTGTTTGGAAACGTCACGACAATTGTCGTCATAATCGGCGTCGTTGCAGCAGTCTTCGTCGGCTTTGCCAGAAACCCGACCGGACTGGAGTTCTTTATCGAGGAAGAACCCGATCAGACGGCTGTTCTGGTTTCGGCAAGGGGCAATCTCTCTTCCGACGACGCCCGCGGGCTCGTTGCGCTTGTCGAGCGTGAGATTCTTGATATCTCCGGCATCCAGAACATCGTGGCGACATCCTACCCGAACGGTGGCAGCAGCGGCGGCCAGGTCATTGGCGGCGTCCAGGACAAGCCGGCCGATCTGATCGGCGAAATCAACGTCGAGCTCGCCCCCTATGCCGACCGGCGGCGCTGGTCGGCGATCGAGGAAGAGATACGCGCCAGAACCGTACAATTTGCCGGCATCCGCGTCGAACCCCGGAAGATCGAGGGAGGCCCGCCACAGGGCAAGGACGTGTCATTGCGCATAAAGGGCGGAGATTACGATGCCGTTCTGGCGACGACCGCGCAGGTACGCGAAATGATCGACGGCCTTGAGGGCGTCATCGACCGGGAGGATTCCCGCCCCCTGCCCGGCATCGAATGGGAATTCGTCGTCGATCGCGAAGAGGCCGGCCGATACAATGCCGGGATCGGGTCGGTCGGAAACATGATCCAGCTCGTCACGAACGGTATCCTGCTGGCCAAATACCGCGAAGACGACGATGAAGACGAGATTGACATTCGTGTCCGCCTTGTCGCCGTGCAGCGCTCGCTCGACAGCTTCATGCAGCTAAAGCTGCGCACGGAAAACGGCCAGGTCCCGATCTCCAATTTCGTGACCATGGTGCCGAAACCGAAAGTCGGTTCGATCACGCGGATCGACGGGCAATATGCCATGGACGTCAAGGCCAACGCCGACAATGCCGCCGGGTTCGAAAAGGAAGGCCGGGTCAAGGTGGTTGAGGCCTGGCTGGCGGATCAGAGCTGGCCGGCCGGCACCCGTGTGGGTTTCAGCGGCAACGACGATGACGAGAAGGAGACACAAGCGTTCCTGCCCAAGGCGGGCGCGGCCGCGCTCTTCATCATGTTTATCATCCTGGTAACCCAATTCAACTCGTTCTATCAGGCAATCATCACCCTGATGACCGTCGTCCTCGCCGTCGCCGGTGTGCTGATCGGGATGAGCGTAACGGGTCAGAAATTCTCCATGATCATGACCGGGACCGGAGTAGTGGCGCTTGCCGGTATCGTGGTGAACAATGCCATCGTGCTGATCGACACGTTCAACCGAATGCGGTCGGAAGGCGCGGAAACCAAGGATGCCGCGCTGAAGACCGCGGCCCAGCGCCTGCGTCCGATCCTGCTGACGACGATGACGACGATCGCCGGGCTTGTCCCGATGGCAACGCAGATCAATCTGAATTTTTTCGATCAGGCCATCACCATCGGCGGCATTACCGCTATCTGGTGGGTTCAGCTTTCAACCGCGATCATCTTCGGGCTGGCATTCTCGACCATCCTTACGCTGGTTCTTGTTCCCGTCCTCCTCGTCATGCCGGCCAATATCGCGTGGCTATTCCGCTATAACCGGGTGGATGCGGCCGAGCGCCTCAGGAACACGCTGCGAAAGAAGCGGCGAGCTGCAAACGACGATTATCAGGACGGAAAGAGTTTTCCGGCGCTTCCGGAAGCTGCCGAATAATATCAGTCGGTTTCGGCTCCGCCGGGCGTTTCGGTGTCCGGTCGGACCTGAGACTTGTCCTGTCCCGCCCGGCGGCGCCAGGTGTGCCAGGCAAACGGAATGTGAGCGATATAAAGCGCCGTCCCGATGGCCAGAACATGGAACGTGTAGCTGGCGAGCAGGCCCGCAAGAATGACCACAAGCACGAACAGCGGCATTACGGATTCACCGGGAATGCGCGCGCCAGCCCGCTTTCCGGAATAGGTTGGCAGGCGGCTCACCATCAACAATCCGACCAGAATCGTGTAGGCGGCGATCCCGATCGTAAACTCGGCGAACATCGTCCATCCGCTCTTGGCCAGGAACAGGGGAAGCAAAACCGTCAGTGCTCCGGCCGGCGACGGCACGCCAATGAAATAGTCCTTCTGCCACTCAGGCTGTGCGTCTTCTTCCAGCGCGACGTTGAACCGGGCGAGCCGCAATGCGGCACAAATCGCATAGACCATGCAGGCGATCCAGCCGATCGAACCGACGCCGTTCAGCGTCCAGATATAGAGCAGCAATGCGGGGGCAACACCGAAATTTACAAAATCGGCAAGTGAATCTAGTTGTGCGCCGAAGTTTGAGGTCGACTTCAGAAGCCGGGCCACCCGGCCGTCGATGCCGTCCAGTATCGCCGCGACAAGGATTGCCCACACCGCCCAGTCGAACCGGCCCTGCATGGACAGGGGGATTGACGTCAGTCCGGCACAAAGTGCCAGCAACGTCACCAGGTTCGGCACGATGGCGCGGAACGGAACGGTCCGCCGTGCTCGTCCGCTGCCCTTCTTGCTGCCGGGATCGACTGGTGGGAACAGGCTCGTCATGATGGCAGACTAGACGCTTTTGCCCTGCTCGGCGAGCGGCGCGTCTGACAGCCAGGCGATGACCGTTTCGCCGGCAATCGCCCTTTGTCCGGGAAGCACATCGACCGTGGCTCCGTCGGGCAGGTAGACATCGAGGCGAGAGCCAAACCGGATCATGCCGAACCGTTCGCCTGCCCGAACCGACTGCATCTCCCGCCGCCAGCAGAGGATCCGGCGGGCAACCAGCCCGGCAATCTGCACAACGGCAACGCTCTGGCCATTGCCGATATCGATCAGCAGCCCGTTTCGCTCATTGTCCTGGCTGGCCTTTTCCAGATCGGCGTTGAGGAACTTTCCAGGCGTATAGGCGATGCGGACAATCTTGCCGGATACGGGCGCCCGGTTCACGTGGCAATCGAACACGTTCATGAAGATCGAGATCCGCGTTCTCGGCTCGGGACCGAGACCCAGCTCAGGAGGAGGCGGCACGGCGGCAATCGGCTCCACGCGCCCGTCGGCCGGACTGATGACGAAGCCCGGCCCGGCCGGCGTGACCCGTTCGGGGTCGCGGAAGAAGACGATCATCCAGCCTGTCAGAATGGCCAGGATCCAGAACAGCGGCTGCCAGAACAGGCCCAGCAGGATGGCCAGGGCTGCCGTGCCGCCGATAAAGGGGTAACCGGCGCTGTTGACCGGAGGAATGGCGGCTCTGACGGACTTTGCGATCGACATAATCTGTTCTTTTCTCTTCTGATGCGGACATTCCGAAGCAGGCGTTCATCACTCGATCAGCTGACGCCGGAAAATCCGCGGCGGGATAGCGGATAATCCGTTTCGGCTTTTCCCTCGGGAAAAAACTCCTTTGCGTCTTCTCGGGTACGACGCAACCGTTCGGCAGCCTCGTCGGCCTCGCGCTGCCTGGACCACATGGCTGCATAGAGCCCGTCCTGCTCAAGCAGGTCGGCATGATTTCCCCGCTCGGCGATCCTGCCGTCCTGCAGAACGATGATCTCGTCGGCGTCGACCACCGTGGAAAGCCGATGAGCGATCATCAGGGTCGTCCGGTTGCGGGAGACCTGGTCGAGAGCCGACTGTATTTCCTGCTCCGTTGCCGTATCGAGCGCCGAGGTGGCTTCGTCCAGGATGAGGATCGGAGGCGCCTTCAATATCGTGCGGGCGATGGCGACCCGTTGTTTCTCGCCGCCCGACAGCTTCAGGCCGCGTTCGCCGACCTGCGTATCCAGGCCTTCCGGCAGGCCTTCTATGAATTCGCCGATCTGTGCCATTGCCGCGGCCTTCGCGACGCCCGCTTCATCGGCCTCCCAGCGGCCATAGCGAATATTGTAGCCGATCGTATCGTTGAACAGCACGGTGTCCTGCGGCACCATGCCGACAGCATCGCGCAGGCTTTCCTGGGTCACG
>CAJHXV010000536.1_pt1 | contig 11105 bp, 5 predicted proteins | sample 9198501 | NCBI WGS metagenome assembly CAJHXV01 (sample SAMEA7708351, study PRJEB35096) | sediment metagenome | biome: marine neritic benthic zone biome [ENVO:01000025]; feature: sediment [ENVO:00002007]; material: shallow marine sediment [ENVO:03000034] sea grass bed [ENVO_01000059] ... | reverse complement strand
CTGACAATACCGGTGCCGGACAGCGCCGCCGGAATCGATCCCGAGGCGCTCGCTGAAATTGCCATGGATTGTCAGCTCCCGGCCCGCGCCACCGGCGACCTCGGCGAGGCGCTCGATACGGTGAGCGCCATGTTTGCGGGCGAGCAGGCGCCCCGCATCCTGATATGCGGTTCGCTCTACCTGGCCGGCCATTTCTTGAAACGGAACGGGCCGCTGCCGGATTGACCGGAACGGCCCGTTCGAACATCGCCGAACCGTCAGGCGGCGCTTTCGATCCACTTCTGCAAATCGGATTTTCCGCCCTGTGCGCCGACGCGCATGTCAACGGGCTGACCGCCCTTGAACTTGATCAGCGTGGGAATGGACCGGACGCCGTATTTCACCGCCGTGCTCTGGTTTTCGTCAATGTTCAGCTTGACGATCTTCACACCGGAAATCTCGTCCGACAATTCTTCCAGATGGGGCGCAATGGCCTTGCAGGGCTGGCACCATTCGGCCCAGAAATCCACGATGACCGTGTCGGACGACGCCAGCACGTCGTTCTCGAATGTTCCGTCGCTGACTGCCTGAGTGGCCATGACTGTCTCCTGATGATTCCCGTTGATCATGAAAGGTAGGAATGCGGCAGTGCCGGGTCAAGCGGCCGTAGCCGGCAATACACCGATTGCCTCAAGCGCGGATTCAAGGTCAATCTCGGTCAGCTCGATCGCCCTTGGTCCGGCGGTCCAGGCCAGAACCGCCGTTACCGCGGTCAATCCGGGGACGTTCCCGACCAGACGATGATAAAGCGCCATCTGGGTCACGTAGGCCGCGGGAATATCCGCGGAATCCTTCGGAATGCGGCGATCGGTCTTGAAGTCGACAATCCTGGCGGCACGGCCATCGATTATCAGCCGGTCGATCTGCCCGCTGACGGCGTGGCGCCCCGTCGTCGTCTCGACATAGCCGGCGACCGGCACTTCGGCGCGCGAGCCGCGGCCGAAGAGGCCGGCAAGGTCGGCATGATCCAGCACGGCCATCGCTTCGTCCAGCCAGTCGGCATGCCGCGTGACGGCCTGCGGATAGTGATGCATCAGCCAGCGCCGCGCGGCCTCCAGGCGGTGCGACGCCGGCAGATCGGGCAGATATTGCAGCAGGGCGTGGATCGCCTGTCCCCTTTGCACAGCCGCCCCGAGGTCGGCGCCGCCCAAGGCCTCTTCGGCAGCCGCGGCAACCGCCACATCGGCCGGCAAATCCGGTTCGGCGAGGGCCCGCGACGGTCTGAGCGGTGCCGGCACCAAAGGCGGCGGCGCGGCTGGCCGCGTGAGCCAGACCGGAAGCTCCGACGCCAGAGGACGCTGCGGAGCCGGCTCGCCACTGTCGGCACGGGCGCCAGGTTCGGCGGCAGGACGCCGACGACTGTCACGGTCGCCATCCCGATCCAGCATGTCCGGCCAGACAAAAGGTGCCGTCAGTTCGCCGTCATCGTCGTGTTCGACGGTTTCCGGCAACAGCGCCCCGGCGGCAAGCGCGTACCAGTTGCCTTCCGGTTCCCGGGCGCGCCTGATGCCACAGATATTGAGCACGTCGCGCGCCCGGGTCATGCCGACATAGAGCAGCCGGCGATATTCGTCCGTCGCGCGCCCGGCTTCATCGTCGCCATATTTTCGTTCGATCCGGGATGCCCGGTCCATCGCCTGGCGCATCACCAGCGCCGGCGCGGCGGGATCGCCGATTTTGAGCAATGGATCCTTGCGGCTGGTATTGACGATCTGGCCGCCGGTATCGACGAGGAACACGATATCGGCTTCCAGACCCTTGGCGCCGTGGACGGTCATGATGCGAACGGTCGTTGCGCGCTCGTCGCTCTCGCGTTTCAGATCGCCGGTCTGCGCCCGGATATGCGCCACGAATCCCTGAAGGCTCGGCGTTTCGAGACGCTCATGGGCGAGGGCCTGGGAGAGGAACGCATCGAGCACGTCGTCTGCCTCGCTGCCGAGGCGCGAGCGTAGCGCCGCGCGCGCGCCGTTGGGCCCAAGGATCCGGGAAAAGAACTGAAACGGCGTGATCCGATCGGCCACGGCGCGCCACTCGGAAAGTCTGCGATAGGCTTCGCAATGTTCAGGCACCGTGCTGGAAGCCAGGCTGCGCCAGAGTGACCCCTCGCGCCGCGGCGCGAGTGCGATCAGATCGTCATCATCGAGGCCGACAATCGGCGATTTCAGGCAGGCAGCGAGCTGAAGATCATCGTCCGGCAGCAACATCACGTCGGCAAGCGCCAGGCAGTCCAGCACGGCAATATGGGATGACACGGCAATCCGGTCGGTGCCCGCCGTGGCTATTCCGGCTGAACGCAGGGCACGGTTCATTGCAACGAAGAAGGCGTCTCTCTTACGAACCAGGATCAGGATCTCGCCAGGCACAACCGGTTTTCCGGACGGTAGTCGCCTTTCCTCGTCGAGCAGGCGCCGGATTTCATCGGCGATCCCGCCGGCCAGGCGTGTGTCGACTTCGGTCGGGGCATCGTAGGCGGATGTCCAGTCGTCCGGCGGGTCTTCAGCAAGGGCGACGAGGCGGGGCCAGATAATGACCTGGCCGCGTTCACCGATCCGGCGCTCGCTGTGGCTTTCATACTGGCCGCCGGTGACGCTCTCTCTCATCGCTTCGTTGCGACCGAAGACGGCATCGACGGCGTCGAGCACCTGCCGCGTGGAGCGAAACGACAGAAACAGGGACTTCTCGATCATCCGCCTCTCGGCCTGCTCGCTCCGGCGGGCGAAGTGGCGGCGCATGTCCGTCAGCATTTGCGGTGCAGCGCCCTGGAAGCTGTAGATCGACTGCTTGTCGTCACCGACCGCGAATATCGTCCGGTATTTGGCAGAGGCTCCTTCCCCGGCGAAGAAATCTTCAGACAGCGCCCGGATGATCGCCCATTGCGCCGGGCTGGTGTCCTGGGCCTCATCGATCAGGATGTGGTCGATCCTGCTGTCGAGCCTGTAGAGCACCCAGGCAGCGGCTTCGGACCGGGATAGCAATCCGCCGGTGCGGGCGATAAGATCGTCGTAATCGAGAAGGCCCTGCCGGTCCTTTGCGGCATGGTAGAGCTTCAGGATCTCTGCACCAAGCGCCATAAGGGCTTCGGTGTTCTCGACTGCCGTGAGACCGTTCAGATCGTCGACGAGCGAGAGGCACAGATCCGCATCCGACCGGAACATGTCGTCGAAGCCGGCGATGCAGCTCCTTACGGCATCGGTCACGGTCGTTTCGTTCGCTTTCGTCCGGGCCTTGACGAGATAGAATCCGACGATCGCCTCGGCCCTGGCACTGGCGTCGACGGCCTTCGTCACCTGCCCGATCTTCGCCTGCGCCTTGTCGTTCCGACTGCCCGGATTTGCGGCGAGCGCGGCGACAAGCGCCTGGCGATGCGCGTCAATCAGCTGAAACCGGTTGTCAGCAAGAAACCTGGCCGAAACCGTCTCCGCATCATCGCCAGAATCAAGGCTGAACGCCTGGCGCAGCCCAGCAAAGACGTCGTCCATCGTTCCGGCCCGCCCCTCGGGCGCGGATCGCGCCATCCAGTCTTCAATCAGCGCGCGTTTGCGGATGACGTCGTTCAGCGCCGCGATCAGCGTTGAATCCGTGTGCCGGCCTATCAGCCGGCTCAACGCGTCGCGCGGAGCGGTTCCTTCCGGGCCAAGCCCGGCGAACACGGCTTCGCGGGCCTGCTTCAGCAGGACGTCCGAGCCCTGTTCGTCCAGAACCTGGAAATGGCCGGGCACATTGGCCTCGAAGGGAAACAGATGCAGAAGACTTTCGCAGAACGCGTGCATCGTCTGGATCTTCAGGCCGCCGGGCGTATCGAGGGCACGAGCGAACAGAGACCGCGCCGCGCTGACAACCGATCGCTGCGGCGGCTCGCCCTGCAGCTCAAGAAGCTCCCGCTTCAGGTCGTCTGCCGGCATCACGGCCCAGTTGCCAAGCCTGTCGAATATGCGGCGGCCCATTTCCGCCGATGCCGCCTTGGTAAAGGTGAGGCAAAGGATCGACGCCGGATCGGTACCGGCCAGAAGCAGGCGCAGGACACGCTGGCTCAGGACATGTGTCTTTCCGGAACCGGCATTGGCATTGACCCAGGCGGATGTGGAGGGATCGGAGACCTGCCATTGCAGTTTCCGCGTTATGTCGAACGTGTCGCTCATTCTTCCGCCTCGAGCGACCATTCCGCAACCCGCGCGAGATGGTCATATTCACCGCGATATTCGCCGGTTGGGCGCGGATATTTCCGAGACAGGTAGCCGTTCGACGGGTCGGCATGGAACACGGCAAGTTCGAGCAGGCGGTCCCAGGTCCGCCTCTTGGCCTGATCCAGGCTGACCTCCCGCCTGCCGCCGCCGGCCCTCTGGACGCCACGAACCATCTTCGTGCCGCCGTCACCCGATCCCTTCAGATGATAATAGGCGATCTCCGATATTTCGGCGGCGGCAACGCCGGCAAAACCGTTCCTCTCCGCAATCAGCGCCTCAAGCAGAAGCTGCGGCGCAAGGGAGAGCACTTCCTTGCCGGAAGGCGGCGCGCCGGTCTTGTAGTCGACGATCGCAAGCCGTCCGTCGCGCAGCATGTCGATCCTGTCCGCGCGCCCGGTGAGGATCAGATCGCGTGTGACCCGAAGCGATCCGCTGACCTCGGTCAGACGCTGCAGGATTTCGTCCTGGCGTTCAGCCTCCGTCTGTACGAACCAGTCGGCGGCGGCGCGAAAGCGGGGCCACCAGAGCGCGGCGACGTCGGGGAATTCGTCATATCGCGCAAATTCCTCGCGGCCGATCTCGATCAGCCTCCGGCCGGCTGCCGCGTCGTATGGGCCAGCCGGACGCTCCGAGACAAAACGCTCAAGTACCGAGTGGAACAGGCTGCCCCGCTCCGCCGGGCCGGGCAGGCCGGCAATCGGCTCGAACGGTTTCAGGCGCAGGACATGGCGGGCATAGACGGCGTAGGGATCGCGGATCAGATCTTCGATGGCCGTAACGGGCAGGCTTCCGGGCCGCAGCGCGACCGGCGGCGCGGGACAGGGCCGGCCGGCCGGCGCGGCAGGCGCGCCGGCCTCGTCGATCTGCCCCGCCAGCGCCAAAATATCATCGCCGCGGCTGCGCATCAGCGCGGCCGCTTCGCTGCCGGCGTAGGCCGTCAGCCGTTGCAGCCACCGCGAGGCGACCCGGGGCTCGCCGTCCTGGCGGGCGGCGCGGGTAAGCCAGACACGCTCCTGGCCGAACGCCTGGGCAAAATCATGGGCGGCCAGTCCGATGCGCCGTTCCGGTGGTTCCAGGCGCAGAGATTGCCGCATGCCGCGGGACAGAAACGGATCGAGGCTTGCCTGGTGCGGCCAGACGCCTTCGTTCAGGCTGCCCAGGACGACAAGATCGACACTTTGCAACCGCGCTTCCAACGTACCCCAGACATGGATCCGCGGGTCCGCGCCTTTCGGCCGAACCGGCGAACTGCCGAGCATGGCTTCAAGGAAAGCAGGGTAATCGGCCGCCATCATGGGCGGGCCGAATTCGGCCGAAGCCACCAGTTCGGCGAACCGGCGCAACAGGCTCTCCGCCGCATCGTCCGACGCCAGTGCGCCGGCATCGCCCCCTGCGCCGCGGCACAGGGCCTGCAGGCACCGCCAATGCGCATCCAGGAGAGCGGCAAGGCCGACTTCCCCGGCGGCATCGTGCAATTCGGCAAGCGGCTGTAACGCCTCTTCCAGCCGCCCGGCCAGATCGATCGCCTCGGCCCAGGCATCGGCATCCAGCCCGGCGGCGGCATTCGAGGCGCGCCGGACCGTTTCCGACGCCTCAGGCGCAGCGCCACGCCGTTCCAAGAGCGCCTGCCGCAATGCCGCAAATCCGGGCCTCAGCCGCGGGCCGCGCAGGATGGCACGTTCCAGGGCGCGCGCGGACCGGCGAATGTCGACCGGTTCGCGCGCGAGGGCGACGGCGGGATGCTTTACCAGTGCCAGCAGCCTGTCCGCCCTGGCCCCGCCAAGGGCAGTTTCCGCTGTCAGCCGGGCCAGGACGCCAAGACGGGTCGCCGCCAGGGGTATTCCGGCGGAATCGTCGACCCTGATTTGCCAGCGCTCAAGCTCTGCGATAACGCGCCGGGCGAGGTTGCGATCCGGCGTCACCAGCGCGGCGACCTTGTCGTCCTGCTCCAGACTGCGTCGCAGAATAACGGCAATGGCGAGCGCCTCCTCGCGCTCGTTGCGGGCGTCAACCAGGCCAACACCGTCCAGAGCGGCAATGCGGGCTGAATCCGGCGGCGGGGAAGATGACCAGAGATGGGTTGATTCGGCCGGCCTCATCGCTTCGCTGACAAGTCGGGAGCGGGCGGCCAGCCACGGCGGCGCGACCGTCAGCGGTCGGACATCGGCCCGTTCCATGCCAAGCGCGGCGACCAGCCGCGCCAGACCGAATTGCGGATGGCCGGCCAGAACAGGATCTGCGACGCCGGCGCCTATTGCCGTCCAGGCGCCGGCGTCGAGATCCAGATCGAGCCCGGGCAGAACGACCGCGCCGTTCGGCAATTGCGAAACCGCACGCAGTAGATCCGCAGTGGCGACGATCGAACCGGTCGAACCCGCGGCGATGACCGGGTGCGGCGATCCGTGGCGGGAAAGTCGCTCCGCTTCCATTCGGATCAGCGTGTCGCGCCGCTCGCCGGGATCGCTCAGGCCGCGCTCGGCCAGATGCCCGGGCCAGGCATCGGTGGCGATCTTGAGGAACTGCAGTGTGATATCCCAATAACCGGCCAACTCGGCGGGAACGATCTCCTCAAGCGCGCTCCAGTCTGCCTCGCCCGTTGCCACGGCATCGATGAGGTCTGCCAGCCGCCCGGCCAGCCGGGCCGCATCGGCGGGCGACGAGGGCACAAGCTGCCCTTCCTCCGGCAATCCGGCCTGCCGGCGCTCAAGCGCGTTCGACCAGCCCAGGATAAGCCGGGTCAGGAAGAGCTGACGTTCGACGGCATCGACCGGCGGCAACAACGTGTCGAAATCCGCCGGCTGCTGGTCAACTTCAAACGTCAGTCCGTCTTCGTCAATATCGCCAATCGGCCGGATCTTCGGCAGCAGCACGGCGGGGGCCAGCCGGGCGAGGAAGTTTTCCCGGATCGCCCGCACCGCACGCCGGGTCGGCAGATAGATCGTCACTGTTGTCAGTGCAAAGGGATCTGCCGCCGGATCGAAGCCGGGTACGAGCCGCCCGTCAAGGAGCGACGAAACCAGCGTATCAAGAAACGCGACGCCGGGCGGGATCGTACAGACGTTTCGCTGGGATGACATCGGTCAGGCGGCACTCTCGGCAATTGCCCGCTCGGCAATTCCGATCGCCTCCGGGGTCTCGACATTGATCCACAGACCGTCCAGACGCACGCCGAATAGGCGGTCGGCTTCGATCGCGCGGTCGAAAAGATCATTGAGCGAGAAGGCACCGTCCGGAGGTTCGTCGAATAAGCGCGGATGCAATATGGCAGCGCCGGCATAGACAAAGGGAGCGACGGTGCGCTCGCGGCGGCGGGTCAGCCTGCCATCGGCTGCAATCGTGAAATCGCCCTGTCCGGTATAGCCTGCGGTCTTGACCGTCGAGGCAAGCAGCAGCAGGCCGTCCATCCGGTTCTCGTCCCAGGCGGCGAATAGCCATTTCAGGTTGGGCCGGACCCCCTCTAGCCAGAAGGAATCGGAATTGCGCAGGACGAACGGGCTGTCGCCGAGCAACGGCAGGGCCTTGACGATTCCGCCGCCGGTATCGAGCAGTTTCGCACGTTCGTCGGAGACGACGATCTCCGGACGGCGGCGGTTTCGCAGATGGGCCTCCATCAGGTCGGCGAGATAGTGAAGGTTGACGACAGCCGTCTTCACTCCGGCGTCGGCCAGACCGTCGAGACAATGATCGATCAATGCCCGGCCGGCAATCTCGATCAGAGGTTTGGGCGTCGTCGCCGACAATGGCCGCATGCGCTTGCCATAGCCGGCCGCCAGCACCATTGCCTTTTCAGGGACAAACATTCAGCACTCCACTTGCTGCCGGAAACGTTAGAGCGAGATCCGATAGGTGGGAACCGGTTTTCCGGACGCACGTCAGACGAGATCCTTGTACCAGACGCGAAGACTTGACAGAACCGGGCGGGCGAGGTTCCGCGCAAGCACGTCCCTGACCCGCGGCAGATGTCTTTCGTATCCCGGCTTGCCGCCATGGAAGGCCAGGCGGGTAAACGCACCGAGCACTTTCGTCGCCCGCTGGGCTCCGAGGACCGCATAGGATTCGGCGAAGCGGGCGGCGTCGAACTGCAGGTCCCAGACGCGACGCGAATCGCAATAATGCCGGAATAGCTCAGCCTCGGTTTCCGCATCGATTTCGACACGCGCATCCTGCGCCAGCGATGCAACGTCATAGGCCGGATGGCCGACCAGAGTGTCCTGAATGTCGATGATGCCGACGCGGGCCAGTCCCTCTTCACCCGGCTGCCAGAGAATGTTCGGAGAATGAAAATCCCGCATCACCCAGGTGGCGGGTATTCCGTCGAGTCCTGAAAGGACGGACTCCCAGGCCTCCAGAAAGGCGTTGCGCTCCCGGTCGGACATGGGCCCGCCGCGGCTGCGCGGCAGGTACCAGTCGCAGAACAGGCTGACTTCGATCAGCATGGCGTCGACGTCGTAGCGGGGCACGTGATAGGCCTCGCCGTCATAGTCGAGATCCCGAGGCCAGTCCTTTGCGTGCAGATGCGCCAGGAGGTCCATGGCCGCCTTGTAGCGCGCCACGACCGGCTCGCCATTCGGGCCGGTGATCGTACCGGAACCCAGATCCTCCATGATGACCAGGCCGGCGGCCCTGTCCCGGGCGATGATGTGCGGCACATGCAGACCGCCTGCCGCCAGCGCCGAAGCGATGGCCAGGAACGGCAGGACATCCAGGGCGCGATGGGCGACATCGTCATAGGTGCGGCCGCTCCACACCGGCGGGCCGGGCGTTCTGGCCGGAGCGTTCATGGCGATGGCGGTTCCGCCGGCGTCATCGACGATCCGTTCAAAGGATTTGGCGGAGGCGTCGCCGACGACGTGAAACCGCCGCGCGCCGGCAAAGCCCGACCGGTCGAGAAACGCACGGATTTCATGGCTTCGCCGAAGCCTTTCGGGCCAACTGCCATGGGCGACGAGGCTCAGATTTCGCCTGTCGCCGGATATTTCGAAATTGACATCGAGACGGTCGGCAACCTCCGGCCAGTCGAGCCTGTCGGGCCACTCGACGATCAGTGCCGAATCCTCCAGCGCATCCTCCAGTCCAAGTTCCTGGTCATCGCCATCGCCGCCAATGCGGTAGAGGTCGACATGGGCTATCGGCAGTCGGGCAAGCGGATAATCGATCCGGATCGGAAACGTCGAACTCGGAACCTCCAGTCCGGCCTCGCCGGAGGCGGAGCGGATCATCGCGCGGGCGAATGTCGTCTTGCCTGCACCGAGATCGCCGGTCAGGGCGACAAGATCGCCGGCTTGCAGAACGGCCGCGACATCTTCAGCAACGATAGAGGTGGCACGTTCGTCGGCCGCATCGATGGTGAGTGTAGCGGGCGGACCCCGGCGGCGCGGCATGATCTATTCAGCGGCGACTGCCGCTGAATCGGGCATGGCGGGAAGCCGGACGGTGACAAGTGTCCCTTCGCCTTCGATGGAATCCACCACGATCGTGCCGCCATGAAGTTCGACCAGGCTCTTGACGATGGAAAGGCCGAGCCCGGCACCTCTTCGCCGGCCCTGCGCGCCGCGGCCCTCGAACGGCTGGAAAATCTTCGGGATCATCGATTCCGGAATACCGGCGCCGAAATCCCGCACCTTGTATATCACCCAGCCGGCATCGCGCTCGCCGGTAATCTCGATCGATCCCCCCGCATCGGAAAAGCGCACGGCATTGGCGATCAGGTTGAACAGGATCTGGCGCACACGCTGCTCGTCGGCGCGGAACGTGCCGATCTCGTCGGGGATGTTCAGCTGCAGTGTGATCGACTGAGCGTCTATCCGGTCGCGCAGGCCTTCGACGGACGCTTCCGCAACCTGGCGAATATCGACCTCTGCAATGTTGAGCGCCATGATACCGGCATCGACGGTGGCCAGATCGAGAATGTCGTTGACGATGGCGAGCAGCGAACTGGAGGAGGTCGTTATGTGTTCCATATACTCCGCCTGCTGCGGATTCAGCGTCCCGATCGTCCCGTCAGCGATCATTTCGGCGAAACCGATGATGGAGGTCAGTGGCGAGCGCAGTTCATAGGAGACGTGCTGGATGAAGTCTGACTTGAGCCGGTCTGCCGCTTCGAGCGCCTCGTTGCGTTCGCTCAGCATCTTCTGCACCCTGGCGGAATCGGTGACGTCGACGAAAGTGAGCATCGTCATGCCGTGGGCGAGCGAAACGGTCGCATAATCGACGACGCTCCCATCCGGCCGTTCCATGCGACCGGAAACCGGCCAGGTATTCTCCAGGTCGGTGATTGCGATCCGGATACCTTCCCAGACATCGGCGTCGGAATAGATGACGGTACAGTTCTCGATGATCTCGGTGATGTGCGGCTCTTCGCGCAGCATGTCCGGCGACAGCCGCCAGATATCGGCGAATACGGGATTGAACAGGCGCATCTTGCCGTCGGATCCGAACACGGCAACGCCCTCGGCCAGATGGTCGAGGGTTTCGCCCTGCAACTGGGAGAGAACGTTGACCCGGCTTTCCAGCGACAATTGTTCGGTCACGTTCTCGTAGATATAGGTCATCTCGCCGCCGCGCGACATGGCGACGACGCGCACCGATCGCCCGTCGGGCAGGTGCCACCACTCCTCGCGCGTGCCCGCCTCCTGGTAAGCCTCCAGATGGGTCTCGCGCCAGGCCCGGTAGTTTGCCTGCTCCGGCAGCTTGCGGTCGGCGCGAAGATGATCGAGGAAGGAGCCTTCCTCCGGGCCGGCGTCGAGAAAGGCCGGCGCCAGGTCCCAGAGCGAACGGAACGCCGCATTGTAGAAGCGGAGCTTGCGGTCGGGGCCGAAAACGGCGACTGCCGCCGTCAGCTGGTCGAGTGTCCGCGCATGGGCCTCCGCCGCCTGGACAAGG
>CAJHXV010000362.1_pt1 | contig 11117 bp, 7 predicted proteins | sample 9198501 | NCBI WGS metagenome assembly CAJHXV01 (sample SAMEA7708351, study PRJEB35096) | sediment metagenome | biome: marine neritic benthic zone biome [ENVO:01000025]; feature: sediment [ENVO:00002007]; material: shallow marine sediment [ENVO:03000034] sea grass bed [ENVO_01000059] ... | reverse complement strand
CCTGCATGGTCATCCGACCCGGCGGGCCCGGATCAACGAATCCATGGTCTTTGTCGCCGTCGGTGTCTTCATTCCCTATCGCCGGTTCCGGGCGCTGCATCTGCGCCACCACGCCAATGAGCGGCTGACCGACCCGTATGACGACCCGGAGAGTTTCTATCTGGCAAGCCGGGACTGGCAGGAGCTGCCGCGCACGGTGCAGACGCTGCTCGCCCTCAACAATACGCTGACCGGCCGGCTGACCATCGGTCCGGCGCTTTCGCTTGTTGCCTATTATGCCTCCGATTTGCGCCGGATGCGGGCCGGCGAGCGCCCGGTATTCACCGCCTGGGCGTGGCACTGCGCCGGGGTCCTGCCGGTCGTGCTCTGGCTTTCGGCGGTCGGTTTTCCGGTCTGGCTCTACGCCGTGGCGGTCGCATACCCGGCTTACTCACTGCTCATGCTGAGGACCTTCGCCGAGCATCAGGCGCATGAGGACGCGGCAGAGCAGACGGTGATCATCGAAGCCGCGCCGCCTTTCGCGCTGCTTTTCCTGAACAACAATCTGCACACCGCACACCACGACAATCCGCGCGCGCCCTGGTACCGTCTGCCGGATATCGCCCGCCGGGCCCATGCCGGCCACCGTTACCGGTTTTCAGGTTACGGCGAACTGGTCCGCCGGTTTGCCTTCAGGGCCAAGGAGCCCGTGCCGCATCCCCATCTGAACCGCGAGCCCTGATCCGATGGCGGCCACTGCCCGGACATTGAAAGACCTGCCGCCCGTGGCCGCCCTGCCAATGTATGACTGGCCGACGGTGCGCCACGCCAACGATATGTTGTGGAGGTATTTTGCAACGGCATTGCGAGCCCGCGGCCTTGAAGCGCCGGAGCAACTGGAGCGCCGCCGCCCGGCGGCGGAGATCTGGCGGGACCGCGGCCTGCTTCTCGCCCAGACCTGCGGTTATCCGTTTGTCACCGAATTGCGCGGCCGGGTCCGGTTGGTGGCGACGCCCTGTTACGCTGTACCCGGTTGCGATGGGAGCAATTATTCCAGCCATATCGTCGTGCGGCGTGACGAGCCGGCCGATACGTTGGCCGATATGGGCGGGCGGACGGTGGCCATCAACAGCACCGGATCCCAGTCCGGTTACGCCGCCCTGCAAGCTTCTGTAGCGGCACTGGGCGTGCCGGAGCCGTTATTCGGTGCCTTCCGGATCACCGGCAGTCATATCGGCTCGATGCGCGCGGTCACCGCCGGCGAGGCCGATATCGCCGCCATCGACGCGGTTTGCTGGGCGCTGGCGCGGCGTGACTGTCCGGAAGTGGCAAGCCATTTGAAGAGCATCGCCACAACAACTCGTACGCCGGGCCTGCCGTTCGTCACGGCCGCCGCCCGGTCAGATGAGCAGGTGGCGCTGATTGCGGACGCTCTTGCGGACTGTCTTGCCGATCCGGCAACCGCGGAGGCGCGCGACGCCTTGTTCCTGGTCGGCCTGAAGGCGTTGCCGGAGGCGGACTATTGCGCCGCTTTCTCGCGTGTCAGCGACCGCGACGCGGCAAGGCTCATGCCGATCGACCCAGAAGCCGATCGTCCAGCGGATAAAGCGCCAATTGTTGATGACCCTCGTCGGTAATGAGCACCTGATCCTCCAGCTTGACGCCTTCGTGGCCGCCGTGGCGGCCGACATAGCTTTCCACGCAGACCACCATGCCCGGCTTCAGTTCGCCGTCATACCCTGAATGGTCCCAGTCTTCCCGATAGGGGACCGTGGGATATTCGTCACACAGGCCGACACCGTGAAACAGCACGGAATAACGGTTGGGCAGGCAGTCGGCTGGCAGGCTCTTGCCCTTCTCCGACAGGTCCCGGAAGGAGAGCCCGGGCGCGAGCATTGCCATGTTTGTTTCGATCTGGTCGACCGCCATGGCGTAGAGGTCGCGCTGTTCGTTGGTCGCCTTGCCGTCGCCGGCAAGCCATGTCCGGGATATGTCGCAACAATAGCCATAGGGGCCGATCAGGTCGGTGTCGAAGGCGACAATATCGCCGGCTTCGATGATCCGCGCCGAGCTTTCCTGAAACCATGGATTGGTCCGTGGCCCGGACGCCAGGAGGCGCGTCTCGATCCATTCCCCGCCGCGGCGCACATTCTCCGCGTGCAGGATCGCCCAAAGGTCGTTCTCGCTCATGCCGGGCGTCAGGCTCTCCTCCATCACGTGCATCGCTGCCTCGCAGGCATGGATTGAGCGCCGCATGGCCTTGGTCTCCTCTGGCGATTTGATGGCGCGGGCGAGTTCCATGACCTCCTCGCCATTGACCACGGAGACGCCGTGCCGGGCCAGGAAATGCAATCCTTCCGGATTCATCCGATCGGCGGCGATGCGCAGGTTCGTTCCGCCCGAAGCACGGATCAACTCGGCCAGTTCGGCTGCCCATTTCCGGGCGAATTCCTCCAGCCGCGGACCGGCCTCGAAATAGAACCAGGGGATGCCATGCCGCACTTCGTCGACGACGTTGGAATGACCGGAGAGATGTTCGCAATGATGGAAGTCCCACAAGGTGACCGGCCCGTCGGTGGCGACGAAGGCGTAGCGCACGGCGTTGTGGGTGCACCAGACCTGCATGTTGGTGGCGTCGGTGGCGTAGCGCACATTGAGCGGATCATAGAGCAGGGCTCCGGCCAGATCGCGTGCGCGCAATTGCTGCCGCACCCGTTCGATCCGGTAGCTGCGAAGTGCATTCATGTCCGGTGCACCCAGCCCCGCCGCCGCCCATTCCCCTTCCGCCAGATCTCCGAAGCCGAGCCGGTACTGGGAATAGAAACCGGCCTTGTCGCGGGCATAGGCCTCAAGCGCCTCGGCGCTGGCTGAATGTCCGGGATGGTCGGGCAGGGTGAACGGCGCGATCTTGCGGTTGCGGGACTTGAACGGGGGCGCGGGCATGTCTGTGAGGGTCACCTTGGCCGCCTCCGGCAAATTTCGCTATGCCTCATGCTGCCTTCCGGGCGAGACATTCGAATGCCCCGACGCGACATAAGGCTGGCCCGGGCGCGACGCAGCATGTCGGAGTGGGAGAAATCCTGCCGCAGAGGAATTCAAGCTTTGATTATATCACTTTGGTCGGAAATATTTCACGAGCGGCAGCGCTTTGGCTTCAATGCAGAATAGAAACGGCCGACAAAACGATCGACTGGAATAAGGTCGTTCTCCGGGGTAGGATTTCCGCCTGGAGGGATCGCCATGTTTACTTTCGATAGGGCATTTACATTTGCTGCGCTCGCAATAGGCCTGATATCCACCGGCCCAGCTGTGTCCGGAACAATTGAAAAATTTGCCGTCGCCGGTTGGGATGGCGGCGCATTTTCCAACGATGAAACATCTCGGTTCGCGAATTGTACAATCGTAAGAAATTATCCGAACGGATCTTCGCTTATTTTCTACATGCATCCGGATTACAAACTCGAGATCGCGTTAGTGAATTCCGGATTTGCATTCACCCGCGGCGATATTGTCACCGCGAAGCTGCAGATCGACCGCAACACATCCTTCACCGGCAAGGGCATCGCGTCACAATCGGACTCGGTCCTGTTCCTGATTGGCACCGGCTCGAAGGCTCTCAATATCTTCCGGCGGGGCAATGTCATGACCACCAGCATCCGCGGACGCAGCTACCGGTATCGGCTGGATGGCACCTCGCGCGCGTTGACCCGATTGCGTCAGTGCGTCGATCAGAACCGGAATTATCAGAAGTCGGTTGCCGCCGAGCCCCAGGAAGACCGCAAATTGATGGTGCTCGATGCCGCTGTCCTGTCCAACAATATCGCCGTGCGCGCCGGAATTGCCGGATTTCAACTGATCACCACCGAGGAGCACCGGAAGATGCTGGGGTCACCCGATGCGATGTGGCGGACCGGCGCCCTTGTCGGGTTTCTCAATATCCATGAGAAAGCCGGCGGGCTCACGCTCGAGAATGCGGCCGATCTGATCTCGGAAAGCAGGGGCTATTGTTCAGACGTGGTGAATTCGGCGACCCGCGCGGAGCAGTTCAACGGCAGCCGAGTCATGATTGTCGCGGTCCAGTGCAGAAATGTGGTCAGGGTGTCTTATCTCATCAGCACGATCGTCGTACCGCGCAGCCGCGGCGGCTATTTCGAGTATCAGTTCATGCCGCTCAGCCCCGGCAATTCGCAGGGATCGATTGCGCTTCAATCGGCGGCGATGCAGGTGCTGACGGAATATCGCTGAGCCGGGCGGCCAGGACCGGCTCAACCGCGTTGGTCGTGGTGACAGATTTTCCGCGTATAGGTGACGCGGTTCCCGCCGTCCGCGTTCGTCCAGACGAGCACGTTCTTCGACTGGACGACGATCCTGCTGCCGCTGTAATTCCGGTAGGTATTGTTGCCGACGAATGTATAGGGGACTGCGTGTCCGCTGCCGCCTGCCGGGGCCATCGATATGGTCGCATCGGATATCCGGCGGATTGCCTCGAACAAGTCCTGGCCGTCTTTCCATTTTCCGGCATAGATTCCTTGCTCGATGGTGATCGCGCGAGCGGCCGGCGGCTGTTCGTCGAACCCGGGTTCCGTATTGCCTGTGCTCTGGTCGGTGTCGAGATAAGGCCGGAACAGGCTATGAACATCGGCACTCCGGGTCTCTGTGATTGCGGCTTCCATTGTCCATTTCCTCAGGTTTGTCGATCGGCTTCAGACGATCCGATCGTTCATTTCGAGAATGAAGGTAGGCGCAGGGGGCGGCTTCCGGCATGGGGTCAGTACCCCAATCGCAACGGTAGATGCGGAATTCAGAGTGCTACAGATGCGGATACTGAACGACAGCAGGTGACGACGGCCATGGCGAGCTCGGGAAGCAATGGAATCCGGCGTCCGGGCCTTGCCGCCGATGATTATTATTTGTCCGACTGTTCGAATTGATCCGAGGATCCGGGAGGATCCCCGTTACCAATCCGTAGCCGTAATCGTCAGCGGCTGGGATACCACGAATTCACCCGCGCATCCGTTTCGCTTCCGGGTCGAACAGCGGGTCGGGCTGAATGCGGGCGGCATGGCGCTCACCGAGAATCTCGATTTCGAACGCGCCATCGGCATCGCCGGCAAGGGCGGCGGGAACGTAGCCCTGGGCCATCGACACGCCGGAATTGTGGGCGTAGCCGCCGGAAGTGACCCAGCCGACGACCTCGCCGTCGTGCCAGATCGGCTCGTCGCCGATTACGTCGGCGTCGGCGGCATCGACGACCATGCTGACCAGCCGGCGCCGTGGGCCGGCCTCCTCTTCCGCGACCGCGCCGTCGCGGCCGATAAAATCATTCTTCGAAAGGTCGACGAAACGGCCGAGCCCGGCCTCGAACGGGCCGTAGAGCGGGCGGAATTCCCGTGCCCAGGTCCCGAAATTCTTTTCCAGCCTTAGCGACATCAGCGCGCGGGTGCCGAACAGACGGATGTTGTCCTCCTCGCCGGCGGTCATCAGCGCATCGAACATCGGTCGCTGCTGGTCCGGCGTCAGCCAGATTTCATAACCGAGATCGCCGGTATAGCTGATCCGTCCGATCATGACGGGCATGCCGGCAAGATCCATCTGCCGGAAGTCCATGAAGCGCAACGCCTCGTTTGAGACGTCTTCGTCGGTCAGCCTGGCGAGGACATTCCTTGCCTTCGGTCCGGCTATGGTGAGACCCACGAGCGAGAGGTCAAGCGGCCGGATGGCAATGCGACCGCCCGCGGGCAGGTGCGCCTCGAACCAGCGCATATGATATTTCTCCGCCGCGCCGGAACCGAAAACGTAGAACAGTTCCGGTCCCGCCTTGGCGACCGTGAAGTCGCCGATCAGCTTGCCGGCCTCGTTCAGCATCGGCGTCAGCACGATGCGGCCCTCGCGCGGCATCCGGTTCGCCATCATGTGCGACAACCAGTTCTCCGCATCAGTGCCGGTGACTTCGTATTTTGCGAAGGCGGAGGTTTCCGAGAGGCCGACGCTTGTCCTGACCGCGGCACATTCGGCGGCGACATGCTCGAAATCGGTGGAGCGGCGGAAGGAAAAGACGTCTTCCACGCTTTCCGGCGCGAACCAGAGTGGCGCTTCCAGGCCCCAATTGTCACCCATCACCGCGCCGTGTTTCAGCATCATTTCGTAGACCGGTGTGGTGCGCAGCGGCCGCGCCGCCGGCAGTTCCTCGTTGGGGAAACGGATGCGGAAACGGCGGGAATAGTTCTCCCGCACCTTGGCGTTGGTGTAGGCCATCGATGCCCAGTCGCCGAAGCGGGCGACATCCATGCCCCAGACATCGAAGCCGGGGTCGCCCTCGACCATCCAGTTCGACAGCGTCAGGCCGACACCGCCGCCCTGGCTGAATCCGGCCATGACGGCGCAGGCGCACCAATAGTTCCTGAGCCCTTGGACCGGGCCGACCAGCGGATTTCCATCGGGCGCGAAGGTGAACGGACCGTTGATGATCTGCTTGATGCCGGCCGTTTGGAAGGCGGGAAAATGCTCAAAGCCGACTTCAAGGGAGGGGGCGATCCTGTCAAGATCCGGCTCAAGCAGTTCATGGCCGAAATCCCATGGCGTCGTTTTCGGCGACCATGGCTTTCCGGCCCGCTCATAGGTCCCCATCAGCATGCCGCCGCGCTCCTGGCGCAGATAGAGCTCGCCCTCGAAATCGATGGCGTGCAACACCTCCTTGCCGGTGGAGGCGTTGATCTCGGCGACTTCGGGCATGTCTTCGGTCAGAAGATACATGTGCTCCATGGCGAGCACTGGAAGTTCAAGCCCGACCATCCGGCCGACCTCGCGCGCCCACAGGCCGCCGGCATTGACGACATGCTCGGCATGGATATTGCCCTGGTCAGTGATGACATCCCAGGTGCCATCGTCGCGTTGGCTCAGATCCTCTACCCTGGTGTGGCGATATATTTCCGCGCCGCCGATGCGTGCCGACTTGGCATAGGCGTGGGTTGTGCCGGCGGGATCGAGATGACCCTCCACTTCGTCGAACAGCGCGCCGGCGAAATGGGTCTCGTCGATCAGCGGCATCAGCGCCTTGGCCTCGCTGGCGCTTATGATTTCGGTCTTCATGCCGAGATAGCGGCCCCGCGCATGGGCCGTCTTCAGCCATTCCATGCGCTCTTTCGTGCCGGCAAGCTGGACGCCGCCGGTCAGATGCAGGCCGCAGGACTGGCCGGAAATTTCTTCCAGCTCCTTGTAGAGGTTGACGGTGTAGTCCTGCAGCTTGGCGACGTTCGGATCGCCGTTCAGGGTATGGAAGCCGCCGGCGGCGTGCCAGGTGGAGCCGGACGTCAGCTCATCGCGCTCCACCAGAACGACATCCTTCCAGCCGGCCTTGGTCAGGTGGTAGAGCACGGAGCAGCCGACGACGCCGCCGCCGATCACCACGGCCTGGGTATGGGATTTCATTCGGTCAGCCTCTCCAAATGGGTCCGTCGTTGGGGTCAGCCGTCAAAAGTCGGTCGGCGCGCCGCCTTCCGCCTTGCGCCGTTCGACAAACTCTCTCAGCTCTTCCTCGATGGCGGGATCGATGGGGGGTGTCTCGAATTCCGCCAGGATATTTTTCCAGATTCGGTTGGCCCGCTCCGGCGTCGTCCTGCCGCCGTCTTCCTCCCAGCTTTCGTAATTGCGCCAGTCTGACAGGAACGGCGTGTAAAACGCTGTTTCATAACGACTTTGGGTATGTTCCGCGCCGAAGAAGTGACCAGTCGGACCGACATCCCGAATGGCGTCCACGGCGATATCGTCGTCGGACATTGGTATCGGCTTCATGTAGTGGATCATCTGCTGCAGGGTTTCGCAGTCCATGACGAACTTTTCGTAGGAGGCGTCCAGTCCCCCCTCCAGCCATCCCGCGGCGTGATAGACCACATTGGCCTTGCCTGTGACGACCGCCCAAAGCGAAAAGGCGCTTTCCCAGGCGGCCTGGGCGTCAGGAATATTGGCGGCGCAGGCATTGGTGGCGCGCATCGGTAGATTGTAAAAGCGGGCCATCTGGCCCGACATTTGTGTCGCGCGCATATATTCCGGCGTTCCGAAGGCCGGCGCGCCGGATTTCATGTCCACATTCGACGTGAACGAACCATAGACCACGGGAGCGCCCGGCCGCACGCACTGCAGCAAAGCAATAGCGGCCAGCGCTTCGGCCGTCTGCTGCGCTATCGCACCGGCGATCGTGACCGGCGCCATGGCGCCGGCCAGCGTGAATGGCGTCACGATGACCGGTTGTCCGCGCCGCGCACAGCGCATCGCCCCGTCGAGCATCGGCCAGTCATGCTTCAGCGGCGAGGATGAATTGATGTTGGTGTAAACCCTCGGATTTGCCTCGAATTCCTCATGGCTCAGGCCGTTGGCAATCCGCACCATCTCCAGTCCGTCATCCACCCGTTCCGACCCCAGGGAATAGATGTGCGGTACCTTGTCGGTCAGAACCAGCTTGTCGTAGAGGCAGTCGAGATGCCGGATCGAAGCGTGGATATCGACCGGTTCGACGGGATAGCCGCCGGCAAAGTGGATGCAGTTGAAATATTGCGTCAGCTTGAGGAAATCGCGATAGCTCTCACGGTCGCCCGGACGTCGACCGCGGTCAAGATCCATGCAGTTGGGCGGGCTTGAAACATTGCCGAACACAATGTGATCTCCGCCGATCGGCAGAGCGCGGTCGGGATTGCGCGGCGTGATCGTGAACTTCGCGGGCGCCCTTGCGACCTGCTCCATGACGAAATCGCGATCCATGCGGACATTGTCGGAGCCGGGACCCACCGTGCAGCCGGCTTTCTTGAGGATTTTCTTTGCCTCTTCATTGAGGAAATCGATGCCGATCTCTTCCAGGATCCGCATGGCGCCGTCGTGAATGCGGTGGACGCCGTCTCCGTCAAGAGGTTCAACCGGCCGGTCGCGGTTCCGGGGAAGCGTCCAGGGCAGCTGGCTGATGGCCGCGCCGCCGCTGCGTCGTGTATTGCCGGCCCTGCCGCCGGACCGCCTGCGGCGATTGCCGACCGCCGGTCCCTCATTGCCGAGGCTCATTGGTTCCTCCTGATGCCGCCGTCCGATGCGGCGCCGCAGCCAGAAAACGCCGAAAAACGGGAATGCAGGCTTCCCGCAACGACATGACATAGCGCATTCACGACAATGGCGCGTTCAGTACAGTCAACGGCGCGCTAGGGGTTGATAAAGGCTCCCCACTGCATGTTAGTCTGTTTGTTGAAAGGGAGGATGCTGCCGTTCCTTGCCGCCCGGGAGGGGTCCACTGTGGATGCCGGCGTCTTCTGGTTTTTCATGGCAGCGATTGCCGTTCAAGAAAGAAACTCGAGGGAGACACTCATCCATGTCACATAACGATGAAAAACTGAGCCGCCATCCGAAGGTGGAAGAGGCCCGCGATCTGATGGATCGCGGACGGCTGAGCCGGCGCGAATTCATCCGCGTCGCGGCGCTTGTCGGCGTGTCCGCCGGCGCGGCATATGCCATGGCCGGGCTGCCGAGCCCGTCATTTGCCGCCGGCCACGGCAACATGCCGTTCCCGGCTGACGATCCGAACGCCAAGAAGGGCGGCATTCTCAAGGTCGCCATGCAGATCCAGAAAATGGAAGATCCGGCAACGTATTCCTGGGTCGAAATGTCCAACCAGACCCGCCATACGCTGGAGCATCTGTCGATGACCGGCCCGGACAACATAACCCGCCCGATGCTGGCGGAAAGCTGGGAAGCGTCCGACGATCTGACCGAATGGACGTTCAACCTGCGCAAGGGCGTGAAATGGCACAATGGCGATGAACTGGTCGCCGATCACATCAAGTTCAACGTGGAGCGCTGGACGGATCCCAATCTCGGTTCGTCGAATGTCGGCCTGTCGTCGATCAGTGCGCTGGTCGACGAAGTCGATTCCGGCGAAAAGAACGATGACGGCTCGGCCAAGATGGTCAAGAAGCTGCGCGGCGACGCGATTGAAGTGGTCGATTCCCACACGATCAAGTTCAAGCTGGCCAAGCCGGTGCTGTCGTTTGCAGAGGATATGTACAATTATCCCACCGCAATCCTGCACCCCTCGTTCAAGGCGCCGTTCTCCGGCAATCCGATTGGCACCGGCCCGTACACACTGGCCGAACTCGTTGTCGGCGAGAAAGCGATCCTCAAGCGCGTCGAAGGCGACTATTGGGGCGGCGAGATCTATCTCGACGAAATCCACTATTACAATTTCGACGAAGACAACCAGCTCACCGCGTTCGCCTCCGGCGATGTCGACGCGATCTACGAGTTCGGCGTGGAACAGATGGAACTGGCCAAGGCGCTTGAGGGCGACATCATCGCCGCCCGCACCGCCCAGACGCTGATCTGCCGGATGCAGATCACCCAGGAACCGTTTACCGACAAGCGGATCCGCCAGGCGCTGGTGAAATCCGTCGACCATGCATCCATCAAGGCGCTTGTCTATCCCGATGGCGGTGACATCGGACAGAACCACCATGTGGCACCAGTCCATCCGGAATATTTCCCGCTGCCTGAACTGAAGCGCGACATTGAGGGCGCCAAGGCGTTGCTCAAGGAAGCCGGCAAGGAAGATCTGGAGGTCACGATCGATGTCGGCAACACCGACGGACCGTGGCACCAGACGATGGCCGAGGCCATGCGCGACCAGATGAAAGATGCCGGTATCAAGCTGAACATCAACGTGATGCCGGCGTCAAAATACTGGGAAATCTGGGCCAAGACGCCATTCGGCGCGACCGCCTGGACGCACCGTCCGCTCGGCACCATGGTGCTGTCGCTCGGTTACCGCACCGGCGTGCCGTGGAACGAAACGGCCTACGCCAATCCGGAATTCGACGCGGCATTGGACAAGGCTGAATCGATCCTCGACGTGGAGGCCCGCAAGGCCCAGATGGAGACGGTCGAAAGGATCATCCAGGACGATGCCATCATGATCCAGCCGCTCTACCGGCCGGTTTATACCATCGTCGCCAAGAAGGTGCACGGCTACCCGGCGCACCCGACCCAGTACCACCAGTTCAACAAGGTCTGGGTCGGCTAGGCAGGAATACGGCGCCCCGGAGGAACCTCCGGGGCGTTTCTTGTCCGGAACAAGAACCACAACAGAGGCCGGACCAATATTAACGAGG
>CAJHXV010000359.1_pt1 | contig 11276 bp, 15 predicted proteins | sample 9198501 | NCBI WGS metagenome assembly CAJHXV01 (sample SAMEA7708351, study PRJEB35096) | sediment metagenome | biome: marine neritic benthic zone biome [ENVO:01000025]; feature: sediment [ENVO:00002007]; material: shallow marine sediment [ENVO:03000034] sea grass bed [ENVO_01000059] ... | reverse complement strand
GGCAAGATTACACGCTATAAATGAAAACGACTATAAAGACAATGAAATTAGAACTCTTTTAATTGAACTGCAAAGGATACTGGAATAATGTATATAGACAACGGGAAAATTAAAACAAATAAAGAAATGACTTATCTTGAATTCATAAAGAGGTGTGACAACTATTTAAATACCAATGTAATACATGGCTGCGAAGAATGTCACGGAGGTATAAAATCTGTATTTTGCTGTAGAGGTTATCATTGTGCATGTCTCGGTAAGCCAGTTGATTTTGAATCTTGCCCTAACGGTTGCACTACACCTTACTGGTTCAAATGAATAAAACTGATCAAATAAAATTGTTCGGTAATCTACCTGTGCCAGAAACCAAACAGGCTAAAAGATTACTGCCTGAAATTCCTGATACCGGCTGGAAATTGCCAGATTATCCCAATCTGCACGAAAAGATATTAAGTATTGATACGGAGACTTATGACCCTTACCTTTTACAGCAAGGTCCAGGATGGGGGAGAGGGAAAGGACATCTTGTAGGCTTCAGCATAGCCACTGTAGATGACCATAGCTGGTACTTCCCACTGAGACACACTGTACGGCCCGAAATTAATCTTCCCATTAGCCACACGTTGTCCTGGTTGAGAGACGTTCTAAGACACTGTAAGGCGCTCGTAGGAGCTAACCTACTGTACGATCTTGGATGGCTTGCAGAAGAACATGTGGCCATTGGAAAGGACGTTAAAACGCTCGACGTTCAGTATGCACAGGCTCTACTAGACGAACGTAGCAAGGTCAATTTGGATTATTTGTCTAATAAATATCTTGGCTTACACAAAGTTACGCATGATCTAGAACTGTGGATTAGACGCGCTTACGGTACTAAAGACGATTTTAGAGCGGATATATGGAGATCACCAGCCACATTGGTTGGGCCTTATGCTGAAGCAGACGCTTATTTACCTTTGCGTTTAATGACACCGTTAAGCGAACAACTTAATATTTTAGGTTTGTTTGATTTATTTTTAATGGAATGCAAGCTAATTCCGTTATTACTGAAAATGCGACAGGAAGGTGTGGCCATTGATCAAAAAGCCGTAGATAAATTTAATGTTCAAATAACAAATATGATTGAACAAGAACAAAATCAGCTAAATAATACAGTAGGATTTGAAGCTAATGTAAACGCACCGACTGATTTAAAGATTATTTTTAAAGATAGCTTGGACAAATTACCAAAGACAGGTAAAACAGGAAGTCCTAGCTTTGCAGCTAATGCGCTTAGCAAATTAAACACTAAATTGTCGGAGCAAGTTTTACATATTCGACATTTAATGAAAATGAAATCTACTTTTACCGAGGGCTACGTTTTAGATAAAGTAGTTAACAGTAGAGTACACTGCCAATTTCATTCACTTAAGAATGACAGAAACGGAGCGAGAGGCGGTAGGCTAGCAAGTTCAGATCCTAATTTACAAAACATACCTTCTCGCGATAAAGTACTAGCTCCATTGATTAGAGGATTCTTTGTGCCCGATCCTGGTCATGTATTATGGCGCAAATTTGATTATAGTCAAATTGAATATAGATTTTTAATTCACTTTGGAATTGCTGTAGATAAAGTAATTGAACAATATAAAAATAATCCGAGCACAGATTACCACGACTTGACAATCGCACTTATAGAAATCGAAACTGGAATTAAGCTTGACAGAAAACCGGCTAAAACTGTCAATTTCGGCTTAATTTATGGAATGATGCAATACAAATTAGGAACGTCACTAGGCTTATCAAAAGCAGAAACAAATAAATTATTTAATGCCTATCATGCAGGCATGCCATTTGTCCGAAAAACAATGAATTATTATAGCGACCATGTGAAAGAGCACAATGAAATAAGAACCATCTTAAATAGACGTGCAGAATTTAATTTTTACGGAAACAAAAAAGATCGCGACGCGCCCATTCTGCCTAAACATGAAGCAATACTAAAGTACGGTTATCATGCAGAAGTAGCTGGCGCGTACAAAGCTTTAAATAGAATACTTCAAGGTAGTGCCGCAGATCTTATGAAAAAAGCAATGGTAGATTGCTGGGAAGCTGGATTATTTGATATTATTTGCCCTAGACTTACAGTACATGATGAATTGGATTTTAGCGATCCAGGAGGTTATGACGAAGTATTCAAAGAAATTAAACGTAAAATGGAAACTGCGCTTCAATTAAAAGTGCCTATTAAAGTAGTTGAAGAGAGAGGTTCTAATTGGGGAAATACAAAGGAGATAAAATGATAGATGAATTAGATGAAATATTGAAGTGCAATGAAATTATAACTAATGAAATTGAAGTAGAAGCTTACCCTGACCGAACACTACTTGATAATCTAAAAAAACAACGCGACCTGATACAAAGTTTAAAACAACAAAAAATAATTACTAACGATAATCAAATAAATAAGTTATGGGAAGTTATTAATGGCCTTTTAGTAAGTATTGATGCACTAAGAAAAGGAGCTAGTAAATGATAGATAACATACTTATACTGATTGCAATGTTCTGGCACGTAGCTGTTTTAATGCTAATTCCTACTATTGCTGTCGCGTTATGCTTTCGTTTTTACGAGCAATTAAAGGAGAAATTTAAATAATGATCTATACGGGCATACGAAAAGCAACCAGTGTGGTCGTTAGTGTTGCAGCAGATGACTACAAAACACAGAATATTTTACCTATGCGATTAGATTTAGCTAACCATAGTCCTACAGGATTTGAATGGGGATACGAAGGATCAGGACCAGCACAATTAGCATTAGCTATTTTAGCATACGAATACGATAAAGACATTGCAATTAAATATTATCAAGATTTTAAAAAATTAGCTATTGCCACAATTGATATAAACTACTGGGTAATGAATAGTAGTTTCATTAAAGAAACAATAGATGAAATTAACGCAACGCATAAAAAAGGCGCTATAGATAAAGGGGAGGGTTAAAACTCTACAGCGCCAAGGGAGTGACAGGGATGTCAAAACTAAAAGAGGTGTAATTATGACATTTTACAACGTGAAATATAAATTGCCATTAGATGGTGAAATTTGTGTACTATTATTAGGTACTAAACTTATGATGGTGGGATACTATTCATCAGGAACTTGGTTTAGTTATAAATTTGAAAAACCAATAGGTTCAAAGATAATTGCATGGAGTCGCATAGAGTATAATAACGAAAGAATTATTTCCAAGCTTTCAGATCACCAGACTCAAAGCCGTTAATAAAAATAGGAACTACACAAGCAATTTCGGGCGTAACGGTATCACCTTCGTAAAAAAGCATTTCATTAGAAGATTGACCATTAAAAAGTAAGGTACAAACTAAAACTAAAGTTCTCATCGTTAATTATTCAAATGGTAATCATTTATCATACGAATATTTGTATTTACATTGCCACGTTTTACCTCTGCTCTAAAAGAAGTCTTAAATCTTACATCATCAAAAGCAATTCCAACCAACTTGTAAGGACTTGCAGTGTCAAAAATAAGAGTCCCAATAATGGAACGACCAGTTTTTGAATCAACCCCAGGATCAAACGGACCGACCGCCCAAGCGCTATTAAGAACAACAGAACCATCTATAGTTATTTTAGCTTCCCAATTGCCGGCAGCAGCAGAACTAGTTACACCAAAACAAAGTAATTTTACACTACCTGCTTCAGAAGAAATATTAAGCATATCTTCCCAGTCTGCACCACTACTTGCTCCTGTGCCGGTAGTACTGTCTACAATTCCTAATCCGTGCATGCCGTTTGCATCAGTATTATCAAATTTAGAATATACATCTATAATATCACCATAAGCATTTCCAGCGTACAGTGTTTTAGGCGTTGCTCCCGAAACTTGCGCAATTAAATCTACCAGATTATCCCTTGTGCCAGGCCAATTAGCAGTAGATAAAGCAGTGCTTGACGGCGCCCGTGTGGTTACTGCGGCATCTAAATTGTCTAAATTAGCAGCTCTTGTTGACGTGAGTCTAGTTAAAAGCGTATTAATTAACCCGGGCACTCCAGCAAGCCAAATTGACATTATAGGAACTCCTTAAAATGTATTGTGAAAGATGTTTTAAAGAAATAAAAAAAGATCAAGTCGGATTTAAAGGAAAAACACTTAATTTATCTACCACCATTGACCACATGGTTGCTTATTATATTTGCAAAGATTGCGATACCACAAAACGTCTCATAGGTGGCCGTTGGCATATCAAGTCCAAGTAACAGTAGGTACCGCTCCAGCTTCAGAATATGCAAACGCAGCAGTTTTAATTATATCGTAAGCTGTTCCTGAATTAATGCTATATCTGAAAATTGCTTGCGTTACCTGATTCTCGGATGGTCCAGTAGTTCCCCAAGTTAATTGAATTTGAACCATTCTCTCGTTCGGCGCGGAATCGGCATTGTAAGTAAATTCAATAGAATCCGGTTGCTGTGCTGATCCAGCTCCAATCGTTGGAGAAGAATCCCAGTTTTCTACCGCTCCACCCATTATCATATGTAATATAGCGTTAAAGTTATCTTTAGTATCATCAAAAACTTCTACGGCAGAGTCGCCCGGATCAGGTTTTTCAATTTGATAGTTTGTGTAAGCCATTAAGCTACCCTCGGATGTATTTTAACATGGCATTTTCTACAAATCGGCACAACTAAAAATGGTTTATCATAATCAGGGTGATGATATTCACTTGCTTGATTATCACATAATTGACAATTAAAATGCTTAGCCGATTTCATTTTACCGTCACGTATTGAATTATTTATTTTTTGATGAACTGCCTTTTTCTCTGAATCAGTTGATGATATTTATTAGCTTGCCAAATACGTTCTGAATCAAGCGCCTGTGCAAAAGATGTACTGAGAAAATCTCTATTTAATTTGGTACTACTTGGTAAGCTGTGTAACATGTCATGCACAAAAAGTTTAAGAATGTCATGAATAGAAGTATCTGGATGTTGTTTCAAGTATTCTTTAATTGCGTGTTTAAATAAATACTCTCTAGCTTTTGTCGTCTTTACTGCATTCGTTAGATTTACCACGTCGCTCATTTTTTACGCTCCTATCATCTTTTCTTCCTTTACCTGGCAATGGATCAATTGTTCCAAGCGCCCTTTTAATAATAGTGGCCACATCGGGCTTATCGGCCATTGAATAAGAAACTCTGAGCATATGCCGGCCAAAATTTAAAGTAAATCTTAGCAAGGTCTTTGGCATTATCTCTTTCTCTTGGGCTTTCGTCCAGTTTTCAAACTTTTACCTGTTCTACTTTGTGCAATTCTAACGGCACTTTTTGTGCTCATTCCTTTTTTCTTTAGTGCTTCGTAAGTTTTATGAACTCGTGTACCTTTTGGCATAATCAACTCTCCGGGTATTCTTCGCCGACCCAATAAACAAATTCACCATATAAATCAGCATTTGCCACCGAGTAATTTGTAATATTCAACGTACCTGTAGCACCTATTGTCAAATAAGGTACAGATAATGGCGAAGTTGTAAATGTTATTGAACTACACGAAATTGGCAAAAATATATTTTTATTTGGCCTGTAATTTGTAGCCATAGCAGTAACAAAAGTAACCGCAGTAGCAGAAGAAGCATCTAATCCTAGCCGCAATACAGCGAATGGACCCCAACGTAAAACTTGATTAACTACACTGCCTGATTGCGCCCAACCATTCGCTAAAGTTAAGGTAACCCAATCAAGTAGCACATCGGGTGTTTGATGAAATTGACCGAATCCTTGACTCTTTCTAACGATTACCGGAGCACCAGGAAGGCCAGCTAAATTTCTAGAAACAGCCATTTAGATACCTTCCACTTTCCAAGTTACATCTTTGAATGCAGGTTCAAAAGTGTTTCTGCCAAGCACATGAAATTCTATTGTATCGTCCTCACAACAAGACAATTCAATATTACCTATAATTACTTCATACTGCGGACCGAGATCAATTAAAGCATTTACTGAAAAAAGCTTTATAAATTGTTTATTTAATTTAGCAACAACAGGTAACAGAGCATCTTGCACATCAATCCAAGGTAAAAATGGATCTGGATTTGTTGGTCCTTGCACAACCATTACGCGACCCGTGCCAGAATGATCAGTTGTATTGCCAGTGCTCGTATTAACATCACCAGGCTTGCAATCTAAAACCACAGTTTCATAATCAGCAGGATCTATGTGCCAAGGATCTTCATAAAAAGCGGCCATTTCGGATTCAGTTACTAGTCCATCCCATTGTACGTAACGAATAAGCGTACCACGAAAAGCATACCCACGAGTACTGTCAATAGTGCCATCAGGCTCAACAATAAAGTGAAGTTCCGATGGCGTACTTTTCCCTGCCCCTAACTTGATTTGCGGTTCTAAATTTTGTGAAGATGGATCACGAAAAGCATAATAACTATCAGGCATTTTAATACTTTCCGCTATAAATTCCGGTCTTTCAATTGCCCTTTTGCCATTGATAAAAGTCAAAAATTCTTTAGACGTAGTAAAATCAAAAGTAATGCCAACCGTATAAAATGTTTCCGGTTTAACGGTTTGTCTTGAATACACAATTGGAACAACTACGGTAGTATCGGAATCTTTAAATCTTGCAGTAATTACAAGCTCACCGGAATCAATATACACTGAAACTACAGATCTACTTCCCATTGTAAAAACAACTTGTCGAGTTGTTATTTCATTACCCGTTATAAATTGCATGAAAAAACTTCTCTCAGAAGAATCGCCTACAGTATCAACGTCCGTAGTGGCAACGGGCGCATATCTTAAATGTGCTCTATCAACGAAAGACTCACCTAAAGTTGCCGGTAAAAAAGTTAAAGCTGTAGTTACATCGGGTAACGTATTCCAAATGGCCACACCGCTGTCGCGGATCTGACTTGCTCTAATTTTAAGACTAACCCCCGTAATGTCTACTTTGAAGCTACAATCACGATCGGAGTCAACGGATCTAATTAAAACTCTAACATAACGCGCTCTAGCTACTGGACTACCGGAAGTATGCTGCGTCCAATTCGTATTATCTGTAGAAGTTTCTACAATATATTCTACCGTACCGCGAGCTACCAAAATCTTAGCAGCTTCCACTGCAACAAAGAAACGAGCACTAATAATACCGCCTAAGTCCAAAGTTTCCGTAGTGCAACGAGAAGGCGTATAATGTACTCTTGCTAATTCAAGATCTACATCAAGACTGTTAGCGCCGCGAATCCAATAAGCAGTACCGGAAGAAGTTGTCTTTAATTGAAAAGTAGCAGTAGTGCCAACTGTCTGTAATAAATTTTTGTGGCTAACCGTCGTGCCATTAATATAAACTTTGAAATCACCACCATCATAAGTATTTGCAACAATTTGATGTCTGAATTGAACAAAACTATTAGCAGGTACCGTATAATCCATTACAGCAACAGCAGAATTATCAACATTAACGTTAGTAGCAATCAACTTGCCAGTAGCAATAGACCAACCACTCTGTAATGTCCATTCTCCCGGATCGGCAAAGTCTCCGTCAGGCAAGAAATTAGGATTTATCATGTTTGACAAGATACTGCCAGAATAGCTACTCATAGCGCCTGAGAAGTAATCTGTCCAAGCCAACGGACTAGACACTGTACTAGTGTCGTCTGAACTATGAATCGCCCCATGGCAGCTCATAAGAACCCCTGTGGCCAACGCTCTCATGCCAACCGTTCCACCGATCAATTGCCTAGGTTCTCCCAAAGTTTCATCATACGTGATAGCAGGTACGGAATAATCCCAATCCGTAAACTGATGAGTAGTTTGTAAATTTACATCGTCATCAAAATCAATCGTAACCGTCTGTTCAACTACAGAACTGTATTGCTCTACTTCGTCTACCGCTGCTAAACCAAATACCCAAGTACCATCAGGAACATTTGTAAGAACGAGTTGTGTGCCGAGAATTCTATCTACATACGTACCAGTCAAATAGTTTCCTGGAGTAGTATAACGCCGAATCTCGTACTGCACAATACCAACATCGACCACACGGTCCCACTGCAAAAATACCGAATTGCTTAAAGCAGTTGCAGTATAATTTTCAGGCGCACTAGGAACAGCATACGTACCTTGCGGAGTAATTTCTTTTTCAGCCCATGGACCTAAAGCATATTCTCCACGTATTCTAACTCTGATAAGCAATGGAATATTGTCATCATACGTTGAGAGTGTATGTGTTTCAATAATAGGTAGAAAAATTTGATCTAATTGAACACCGCCTTGCCAGTACTCTATAACATAACCAATCAAACCTTCCCAAGTGCTGGCAGTCCAACTAACTTCAACTCTAGAAACGTTTTTATTGTTGATTGTCTTAATTACTTCTTGCGCCGAAAGTCCCATAAGTTCAGGCGGGTCAACTAAATTAACAGGCGGTGTATCTTCCGATGGACTAAAATGAACTACATTTGAATAGACTCTTTCATCATAAAGTTCAGCGTCAATAATGTAATCACCGCCACCCGCCCAATCTATATTTAAAACTCTAACTTTAGTGGACTCAAGACCGCGAACAGGATGTGTCAATTCGTGAACGTGTCCACGTTTAACTTGCTGTGCAATATCGGTTACTGTGTATCGAAACCGAATAAATTCTAATCTGGCTTTGTTGAAAGCTTTAATTGCATATCGTTTTGCCGTATGATCTTCATCAATCCACGGTCTATTTAAAACACTTTCTTTAATCCTTACACTATATGTATCGGCACCCGGTGTGGTCACTATCACTGGACGTTCTTGGTAATCGTAATTAGCATCGGAGTAGTTAACTGTAACTTTATTTGGAATATTACTTAACCTGGAACTCGTAACTTGAGGAGCATCAACAAAATCACCATCAGCATAATCTACAGTTAGATCGGTTGTTCTGGCTTTATCAACAATAAAAGAAACTGTTTCACCATCATCATTAATCCAACATTCTGAAATATCCTCAAATAAAGTAAATAGTTGGGTTAAATCAAGTCTTTGATCCAAAACAAAAGATGCTCTATTCCTTAAGACTGTACTAGTGCCGCCTGAATCTTCATAGGAAAGTGCAATAGAATTATTAATCCTAACAAGATCTGCACTGGCAAAATCAATTTGACGATTCAGACCGTAAGAAGGACTGGCAATAAAATCCGATATTTGATAAATCGGGTTTCTTCTACTATCATGCGTTCCAGTAAAACCATTAGAATCTATTGATTGAATTTTCATCCATTCACCAATAGCTTTAACACTGGTAGGATAACCTTTAAGCTCAACAATTGCACCTTCGTCATTAACAAAAGTTGAACTGATGGGAATGCTAATTACTGAATAAGCAACACCAATAGTTGATCCGTCATTACCTTTTACAGTAAAATTTTCATCAAATCCAGGAGTATCGTAACCACCACTTAACCATGTATCAACAGGCTGAGTAGAAAGACCATAATAATTAGTTACTCTAATACCGCCGCGACTAGAACTGAAATATTTAGTTTGTCCGTGTCCAGTGTCGGAAACATCTAAACGAAGCACATCATTAATAATAATCTCATTAATAACGTCAATGCCTTCATCACCACCTAAACACCAAATATAAGAAAGTACCAGCCAAGTACTAGATCTTGTTCGGTAAGTAAAAAGACCAGGAAGTTTTAACGTTCCATACGCAATTGGTATCAAAGCACCATTTGCATTATACGTAATATTTCTTTCTTGCGGACGTGAAACTTGCCTAGAACTTGGTCTAGGAGCACTATCAGGTTCAGCCGGAGGTCTAGGGGGCCAAGGAGGTAAAGGATTTTGAATTGGCATTATGTACGTTGACCTACTAAATTATTCTCTACCATCCACCAATTACCACGAGTCCAATTGAATTTTGGTGCAGTTGAATAGAAACAAATATAAATGCCACTGTCACCTTGATAAGTCATATTGAAACTTATATCAAAATTACTTTGATAATGCGACAAAAACGAATTGCGCTCACTAGTTGTTAAAAACTCATGCACTAATTTAATATTAAAATAAAATACGGTAGCATCACCTTTAACAACAAGCCTAGGCGTTCCATTATCTACTGGAATAATATCCGTAGCAGGTGACGAGAAAGGTGTAAGTGTAGTTTTATCGCTTTGCGATGTAGTAGGATAATCAGCCATTTTGACTCCTGAAAGTGTAAACTACACCGCCCCAACGTTCAACAGTACCATCTTCAATTAAAAATTTCCACTCCGGCCGACTGATTCTAGCTTTTGGAAAAAAATCATTCAAAGCACCAACCGAACGTAAATTTAAAGTAAGTAATGGACCTATCTCTGCAACCTGATCCACAAATCCACTAAAAACTAAACGCGCTGTATCAACCACACCTGCTGTTACGCCAATACCATCATAAATTTTAACAGAACTATTGGCACCAAAAACTTTATCTGCACCCATCGTAATAAGCGCCCGGCCCAAAGCTAAACTAAAATCCGGTATGTAGACCGCAGCAGTCTTTACACCACCATTACCACTACGCACGATAGGTTGATTGCCATCTAATTTAAGCCACGTGTGGCCATTATAACTCACTTCTCCATAAGTACAATAGCGTTGTCTAACACCGAGAATAGTCATCTCGATTAAAGGGACTACAGTTACACTAAGCATTGACCACACTACTAGTATCGACGATTGAATTACTATTCACATTGATATTGCGAACAGCGTCTCTGAAAGCATTGACTGCGCTAACGAACGGTGGTATTGACGTAGAAAGATTAACCGAAGCACTTAAAATCTCGCCACTAGCCGCATTCAATCTATCTCCAGCTTCCATTAATGGGTCAGTCGGTAAATCATCTATCATCGCAGTTTGAATAGAATCAAGTCTAGCATTCGCGATATCCTTAACCTCTTTCAAAAATGCTAGAAAATCATCACCAACTGCCTGCCTTTGCGCATCTGTGCCAAGAACATTCCAAGCTTCACGAGTAAGCCTTTCAATTTCAGCAACCGTAGCAGCTAATTCATCCGGGTCATCTATTGTATCTAATGTATCCGCTAAATTATTAGCTTGTTCTCTAAGCAATTCGTAACGTGCTTCTTCTTGATCTTCAACCGGAAGCATCGCAATTCTGATATCTTCAGCAAAACTGCCAAAAGTTGAATTAATACTTTCACGAATACTGCGAATGCTCTCTTTAATACGCTCAACTTCCAAATTCCACAAATGACGCATTGTTCTAGCACCGGCTAAT
>CAJHXV010000125.1_pt1 | contig 11363 bp, 11 predicted proteins | sample 9198501 | NCBI WGS metagenome assembly CAJHXV01 (sample SAMEA7708351, study PRJEB35096) | sediment metagenome | biome: marine neritic benthic zone biome [ENVO:01000025]; feature: sediment [ENVO:00002007]; material: shallow marine sediment [ENVO:03000034] sea grass bed [ENVO_01000059] ... | reverse complement strand
TCAGCTTCCGCCGGTGTCCGGCGGCGGCTTCTTTACCGATGCAGAGCCCGATATTCTGCTTTCCGAGGTCCACAGGCAGGCGCGCGACAATCCGATCATCGACCTGGCGATGCGTGTGCGGGAGGGGGCAGGGATCGACTATGGCGCATTTGGCGACAGCCGGGTGATTTCGCGCCGGGATGTCGATCAGTCGGACGTTGTGGCGGCCGATCAGGTACTTGTCGGCCGCAACCGGACGCGACGGCTCTACAATCAGCGTCTGCGGGCCCTTAACGGCTTTGACGGGTTGCTGCCGGCTGCCGGCGACCGTCTTGTGTGTCTGCGCAATGACAGTGCAAAGGGACTCCTGAACGGGAGCCTTTGGACCGTAACCTCGGTCGGCAAGCCGAAGGGGCCCGGCCTGTCAATGCTCGTCAAGTCGGCCGACGAGGCGATGAAGCCGTCTGCCCGCATCAGGGTGCTGAAGGCGGCGTTTGAGGACCCGATGAGCGATCCGGGCTGGGCTCTGCGGCGTCGCTTCGACGACTTTGACTATGGCTATGTTCTCACCGTGCACAAGGCGCAGGGCTCTCAGTGGGACGATATCGTTCTGTTCGACGAGAGCTTTGCGTTCCCCGAACACCGCGAGCGCTGGCTCTACACGGCAATCACGCGGGCGGCCGTGCGGATCACGATCGTTCGATGACCGCGGCGCCTCCTGGGTGTCCGGACGCCGGATACCGGTTGATAACCTTGCATACACCATTGTGGCATAGACTTCCGACCGTAATCCCCGGCAGACACTGCCGAGATCCGTTGCAAGGACTATTGAGCGAGTATGCCGGATCGGCCGATCCGGATGGCGAGTGCAGATGTTGAGTTTCCTGAAGCGAAAGAGCAAATCAGAGACCCGGTCCACGATCGGCCGGCTCATGGAATCGCCCGCCTTTGCAAACAAGATCAGGCTTCGAAAGGAGCGCTACCTTGATCGGGTCAAGACCCTCCATCTCGTGCTTCCGGCCGTCCGCCGGAAGGAGGATTCCATCCTCGACATCTGGGATTCCACGCGCTTCGAGGCGATGGCCAACCTCTGGGCTACTCCGGGATTTGAACTGTCGCTGATTTCCGACGCCAAGAACCATGGCAAGCGAAACCAGCCGATCTTCCATATTGATCTGCGGGCAGATTATTCCGGCGATGAGACGGATGTCGGCAGGACCTGTCTGGCGATCAGGCACGTCTACGACTATCTCGCGGCAGTCGGTGAGGAAGTCTTTGATCCGCAATCCGCGCCGTCAAAGCTGAAGTTGCATGGCAAGCGCGTTTTCGACACCTTCGTCCAGCAGGTTCGCGCCAACGAGGCCGATTGGGACAAGTTCCAGTTTGATCAGGCAGGCGGCCACGAAATTCAAGCCGTGCCTCAGACAATCTTCGAAATCCTGTGGCGCGACGTCACGCGCGTCTCAAAGAATATTGCGATATGCGCGAAATTCGGCCCGGACTTTCAGTCCGGCGTCCAGTATCGCAAGGTTCTGGCAAAAAGCCGGCCGGACGAACTGCACCGCATTGCCGAAGTGGAGCGGGATATATTGCCGCTCAGCGATCCTGACGAAGCACTCGACCAGGAGTGATCTTCCGCTCGCTGGTCAATTCGGTTCGGAACAGGGCCCAGCGGCGCCGGTCCGTTTGGCGACCTATGAAGAAGGCACCCGTCTTGCCAGGATTGTCCTAGCCGTCGCTTCGACCCTGCGAACCCGGGCCACCGTCCGGTTCATTCCAGCCGTCGCCCGTGGGCGTCTCGCCCGCGCGTCCAACATCGCGAGAATTGCCCGGATTTCCCAGACCTTTGTCGTCGCCGGTGGTGTCGTCGCCGGTGGTGTCATCCCCCGTGGTATCGTCACCTCAAATCGATCAACCGGGCGGTGAACCGGGCGGTGCGCGAAGTCAGCGACCTAAATAATTTCGGGCGCAGCGACGTCTGGCAACTGCCGTCGAACAAGGGCGACTGCGAGGATTTTGCACTGTTGAAGCGCAAGAGACTTATTGAGCTTGGTTGGCCTTCGTCCGTGCTCCTCGTGACCGTGGTGCGCGATCGCCGGCTGGGCGGCCATGCCGTCCTGACCGTTGTGACCGACAAGGGGGACTGTGTGCTCGATAACAGAACCGGGCGCATCCGGCTGTGGTCGAAGACACCCTATATCTATTTTTCCAGACAATCGCAGTCCAATCCGAAGAACTGGGTCCGGATCACCACGGATCTGGAAGGATTGCTCGCCAAGGCGAACGGCAAGTAGGATTTTCCTCAACGACCCGAGGCGACAACCGGTTGCCCTGAAACGCCGCTGTCGTTAGAACGCCGCGAACCGGGGTTCAATCTGTTCGGCGTGCTGTCTGCAGGTTTGCTCCTGTCGCTCACCCTGGCCGAAGCACCATAGCAGTCACGGCCTGAATGGTCTGAAAAGGAAAAGAATATGCGCGTTTATTATGACCGCGATGCCGATGTGAACCTCATCAAGGACAAGAAGGTCGCAATCATCGGGTATGGATCGCAGGGAAGGGCGCACGCGCTCAATCTGAAGGATTCCGGCGTCAAGAAAATCTGCACGGCGCTGCGCGCCGGATCGGCTTCGGCGAAGAAAGCGGAAGCGGACGGCGTAAAGGTTATGTCAGTTGCCGAGGCCGCAGCCTGGGCCGACGTCATGATGATGGCGACGCCCGACGAACTTCAGGCGGATATCTATCGCGATCATATTGCCGCAAACATACGCAACGGCGCGGCGATTGCGTTTGCGCACGGCCTCAATGTCCATTTCAGCCTGATCGAACCATCGTCGGAGATCGACGTAATCATGATCGCTCCGAAGGGGCCGGGTCATACAGTGCGCGGCGAATACCAGAAGGGTGGCGGCGTTCCGTGTCTGATCGCGATCGCACAGGATGCCTCCGGTAACGCTCATGACATCGCGCTGTCATACGCCTGCGGCGTCGGCGGCGGCCGCTCCGGCGTTATCGAGACGACTTTCCAGGAAGAGTGCGAGACGGACCTCTTCGGAGAACAGGTCGTATTGTGCGGCGGCCTTGTGGAGTTGATCCGCGCCGGTTTTGAGACGCTTGTCGATGCCGGATACGCCCCGGAGATGGCTTATTTCGAATGCCTGCATGAAGTGAAGCTGATTGTCGACCTCATCTATGAGGGCGGCATCGCCAACATGAACTATTCGATATCCAACACCGCCGAATGGGGCGAGTACATGTCCGGACCGCGGATCATCACCGACGAGACGAAGGCGGAGATGAAGCGGGTGCTGGAGGATATCCAGTCCGGCAAGTTTACGTCGGAATGGATGCAGGAATGCCGGTCAGGCCAAGCCCGGTTCAAGGCGACGCGACGGATCCACGATGCCCATCAGATCGAGGCGGTCGGCGAGACCCTCCGTGGCATGATGCCGTGGATCTCCGCCAACAAGCTTGTCGACAAGGAAAAGAACTAGACAATGATCCCCAGATTTGGGCTGCGGTTTCGGGGCAGAGACATGCGTCAAAAAAGAGACTTAAGGCGCATGGTATGAATCTGAATGGGGACGCCATGCTTTGAGGCGGCGAAAATGAAAACGGCCCGCCGTTCAGGCGGGCCGTTCTGATCCGGATCGGACTTACCTGAAGCCCGGTCAGCCCGGTTTTACTGGACTGCGGTTTCCTCTTCAACCGCCGCTTCGGCCTGGGCCGCTTCGTATTCGGCGATGGCGTCATCCTGCAGCGTCTGCCAGCCCTCATCCTTGGAGACCAGCGTGTCTTCGATGACACCGGCGGTCTCATCGTCGTACGGCGTCATGCCGTGAGTAACCTCTTCAAAGAGACCCTGGGATTCAGCTTCCGCTTCCAGGGCGGCCGCTTCGGCCTCCATGGCCGCCGTTTCAGCATCGGTCAGGGCAGTAGCGATATCACCGCTTTCGGCGATCGCGGCTTCGACATCTTCCTTGGTCATGCCCTCCGGAAGCGCGGCGGCCAGATCTTCCTCCGCCATCATGATGGCGTCCGCGTCGAGCACCGGATCCAGTCCTGCGACAGCTGCCTCATAATCGGAATATGCGCCCAGCGCGGCGGCCAGATCGGTTGCGCCGGCTGCCGTATCGGCGAGGTATTCAGCCACAGCCTGGGATTCCATCCATTCGCGGGCGCGGCCGTGGACGGAGTTGATGCTGGAATTGAAGTTGCCGTTGGGGTTAGCCATCAGCACGCCCATCCAGCCGCCCTTCAGGTCACTGGGGTGAACGCCCATGGCCATCAGGTCGCGCGGCTTGGTCTTGCCGTTCTTGTGGGTGTCCGGGGTCGCAGCGGCGACCGCGGTGTCTGCCTTGGTCTTCGCCTTGCCGAAGCCCTTGCCGCCGCCGTTGCTGCCCTTGGATGCGCTCATCTCGCCACCCTTGCCGCCGCCTTTGCCGCCGCCTTTGTTGCCGCCTTTGTTGCCGCCGTTACCGCCGCCATTGCCGCCGCCATTGCCGCCGCCCTTGCCGCCGCCGTTCTTGGCGAGGGCCTGATCGGTGGAAAGGATTTCCGGAGTGATCTGGTTCGGCGCGATCGTTGAAAATGTGAAGACGGCCGCCGACAATATGGCAACCGATGTGAGATATTTGAATTGGCGTGTCGTGTTCATTACATGCCTCCTGCTGCTGTCGCAGCTTCCGCGTTCGACCGCGCCAACAAAACACAATTTACAGAATATGAAAGTGTTTCTGTTTGTTTATCTTTCCAAAGTATTAAAGCAGTTTCCAACAAAGCTGTGATCAATTTATTTCTTGTTATCCATTAGTTTCAAGGCAACAAAAAAGCCCGCTCAAGGGCGGGCTTTCGATCAATATTACAGGCGATAATTCAAGCAGCTTGCCTCTCGAACGATACGCCCACTTCATTTCCCCGGCGCCAGACCAGGCGGGCAGGGAACTTGTCACCGGTGCAACTCATCAGGATATCAAACTGATCGGGCAGGCCGGTCGGGCCATTGAGGCGCAGGCGAGCCCCTCCGGCTGAAAGGTCGCGCATCGTACAGTCGATCGAAACAAGCTTGTTCTTGAACTGCAACTGTGCACCCTTGAGGACGCGAATGCGCTGGTGCTCGCGTTCCCGATGATAGGATTCCTGTTGATATGCAAGAGCGGTCATCATCATGCCTCCTCTTCTGCGCATGGATGATTAATTGCAGATTACCAGACCGTTTGCCGTTAACACTACAAGAACGATAAAACATGATTAACACCGACCCCGCCATTTGATTCGATTCATATCGTCGAAACAGCAAGGACAGACTTGACGCCATGCTGACACTTTTTGAGATTACCGCCCTGCTGTTGACGGCCTCGGCGATATTCGGCTGGCTGAACAATCGTATCGTCGGCCTTCCACACACGATCGGCCTGCTGCTTATGGCCCTGCTGGCGTCGGTCGCGCTGATCGGTTTCGATCTGCTGGTTCCGGCGTCGAATATGCGCGAAGTAATCAGTGCAGCCGTCGGGCAAATCGACTTTTTCGACACGCTGATGAACGGCATGCTGGCATTTCTGCTGTTTGCCGGTGCCCTCCATGTCGATTTTACCCTGCTCAGCCGGGAAAAATGGCCAGTCGGTCTGATGGCGACAGTCGGAACGCTGCTTTCGACCGCCATCGTCGGTGGCGCATTCTGGTTGGGTGCGCAGGCATTTGGCGTCGACATGCCGCTGGTCTGGGCACTGGTCTTCGGCGCGCTGATCAGTCCGACGGATCCGGTCGCCGTTCTTTCGCTGCTGAAATCCGTTCGAATTCCGGAAAGCCTTGAGGTGAAAATCGCCGGCGAAAGCCTTTTCAACGACGGCGTCGGCGTCGTCGTCTTCACGATCATGCTGGCCGTGGCGACAGGCGGCAGCGATATATCGGCCAGCCATATCGGCGAGATCTTTGTCGTCGAGGCGCTGGGCGGTGGGGCGCTAGGGCTCGCGGTTGGCTTCGTCACTGTGCGGATGATGCGATCGATCGACAATTACGCGATCGAAATCCTGATTACGCTAGCGCTGGTCGCCGGTCTCTACGCCATAGCCCAGAGGCTGCACATGTCCGGGCCGATTGCGGTTGTCGTCGCCGGTCTGGTGGTCGGAACACGCGGTGCTGAAACGGCCATGAGCGAGGAGACCAGAGGGTATCTTTTTCAATTTTGGGAAGTGATCGACGAAATCCTCAATTCCGTGCTTTTTCTGCTTATCGGTCTTGAGGTGCTGATCATCCAGATCAATCCGCCGCTCGCCGGGCTGGCGCTTGTCGCCATTCCGATCGTGCTGGTCGCGCGTTTGATCGCCGTATCGGTGCCGATATCGCTTCTGTCTCTGGGCAAGACGTTCACGCCGGGCTCGATCCCGGTCCTGACCTGGGGTGGCTTGCGCGGCGGGATTTCTGTCGCGCTTGCCCTCTCGTTGCCTTTGGTCGCGGAGAAGCAGGCTATTCTGGTGGCGACCTATATCATCGTCATCTTCTCCATTGTCGTTCAGGGCCTCACCATCCGGCCGCTTGTCGACAAGGTCGTTTTTCGTTGAAAACCAATTCTGCGGGTCAACAAATGTCGCGAAGATATTGCATTTATGACGTCTTCACGGGCCGGGCGCTGAGCGGAAATCCGCTTGCAATCGTCCTGGATTGTGACGGACTGGATGAAGAAACCATGCAGGCCATTGCCGGCGAGTTCAATCTCTCGGAAACAGTATTCGTATTTGCGGCAGAACGACCGGCTCATTCGGCGCTGTTGCGGATTTTCACGCCGGATCAGGAATTACCCTTTGCGGGGCATCCCACTGTCGGTACGGCGGTCTGCCTGGCCGAACAGCGTTTCGGCGATGACGGCGCGCAGCAGGACGCCGTCATCGTCCTGGAAGAGCAGATCGGCCTTGTCCGTTGTGGTGTCAGACTCGATCGTGATGCCGGATTCGCCGAGTTCGATATCCCGAAAATGCCGCATCAGATTTCCTGCGAACTGCCAAAGGGCGAAGTGGCAGACGCAATCGGGCTGGACGTCGCCGACCTGACATTCGAAAATCACCGGCCCACCCGGTGGAGCGCAGGTGTCGCCTTCAGCTTTGTTCCGGTTCGGAATCTGGCGTCGCTGGCGGCCGCCAAGCCGCGCGCAGAGGCGTGGGACGTGTTCTCTGACCATGGCGCGTATGTCTACGCTCGGGAAACCGTCGGCCACAACCACCAATTCAGCGCGAGAATGTTCTGGCCCGGATCCGGGATCGCGGAAGACCCGGCAACGGGTAGCGCGGCGGCGGCGTTCGCTGGCACCGTCCATCACTTCGACAAGCTACCTGACGGCGATCATGATTTCGTGGTCGAACAGGGGTTCGACATGGGACGCCCCTCGATCATTCGCGTTGAATGCTCAGTCAGCGGTTCCGTGCTGCAGGGCGTGCGCATCGGCGGCCATGCCGTCAAGGTTGCGGAGGGGACCCTGCATATCTGAAGGCTGTTGTGAAAACAGCGGGCCTGGCGCGGGGCCCGCTGCCTGGGGGCAAGTCCGCTCTATGCGGTGCCCTGTCGGGCTATTCGATCTGCAGCACGGCCTTGGCTTCAGCCAGCGTGGTCGTGCATCCGTCGACATCGCCTGCGGCCTGTTTGGCGCGGGCATCTTCGATGAAGCCCTGAACTGACGCCATATCCTGCTCGCTCAGTTGCGCGCTTGCAACGGCCTCCTCGACCTTCGCCAAGCTGTCGCTGCACGCATCAGCGTAGGCGGGTGTCGCGAATGCGGCCGTGACGAGCATGGCGGCGGCAAACTTCCTTGCTATAGACATTTGAACCTCCTGTCAGAATGGTTTTTCGGCGAACCCCGGCGCCTGCCGAGGCCGGGGTGGATCAAAGTACCGGTTCGTGGCCTGAGGGTGACACGGGGCCGACGGGAGAGGGGCAATCCTGTGAAATTTTCCAGCGTCGGCGGGCTAATCATGGCGAATTTGCCACGCTGTTAACCTGACCGTTGCGAGTTTTGAAGAAATTGCGTAAACAGAAGTCTGGTCGAGAGGAAAACACGTGATCATCTGCGAAGGCATGTTGTCGATGATTTCGCCGCCCTGCGGGCGGCCGTTTTCGCTTGAGCGACTATCCCTCCTCCTTAGGTGCCCCTGAACGGCGGCAGCCCGGGTTCTTGATGAACTGCACAGGGCGGGTGTTCAGGGGATCGATAAAATCGACTCGATCGGGCGCTGTAGCGCCAGACAGAACTCCGAAGGATAGATAAATGACATCGCAGACAGATAGTGGCGCGGATACCGCCGGCGAGGCGGATCGCGTCCTGATTTTCGATACGACGTTGCGCGACGGTGAACAATGTCCCGGCGCAACGATGACTTTTGAAGAGAAGATCGAGGTTGCCGAATGCCTCGACGAAATGGGCGTCGACATCATCGAAGCGGGTTTTCCGATTGCATCCGATGGTGATTTCGAAGCGGTATCGGAAATTTCACGGCGGATCCGGAATGCCACTGTCGCCGGGCTTTCGCGGGCAAATCCGGCCGATATCGAACGTGCGGGCGCCGCAGTCGCCCATGCCGCCAGGCCGCGTATTCATACGTTCATTTCAACGTCGCCCGTGCACATGAAATGGAAGCTTCAGAAGGAGCCGTCGGAGGTCCTGGAGCTTGTCAGCCGCTCGGTAACGCAGGCAAGAAATCTGGTCGACGATGTGGAATGGTCGGCGGAGGACGGGACGCGTACCGAGCCGGATTTCCTGTGCGCCTGCGTCGAGGCGGCGATCAAGGCCGGAGCGAAGACAATCAATATCCCCGATACGGTCGGATATACGGTGCCGGAAGAATATTTCGGGCTTTTTGAGATGCTGCGCAACCGCGTTCCCGATGCCGACAAGGCGGTGTTTTCCGTCCATTGCCACAACGATCTGGGCATGGCCGTGGCCAATACCCTTGCCGGGATCAAGGCCGGCGCCAGACAGGTGGAATGCACGATCAACGGCATCGGTGAACGGGCCGGCAATGCGGCGCTGGAAGAGATCGTCATGGCGATCAGGACGCGACCCGATGTCCTGCCGTTTACCACGGGTATCGACGCAACAATGCTCACCCGGGCGTCGAAGCTGGTTTCTGCCGCAACTTCGTTCCCGGTGCAGTACAACAAGGCGATCGTCGGCCGGAATGCGTTTGCACATGAATCGGGCATTCATCAGGATGGCATGCTCAAGCACACCCAGACCTACGAGATCATGACGCCGGAATCTGTTGGCGTATCTAAGACTTCCCTGGTCATGGGAAAACATTCCGGACGCAATGCCTTTCGCTCCAAGCTGCGGGACCTCGGCTATGATCTCGGCGAGAACGCGTTCGAGGACGCGTTCAACCGCTTCAAGGCGCTGGCCGACCGCAAGAAGCACGTCTATGACGAGGATATCGAAGCGCTGGTGGATGAAAATATCGCCACTGCATCCGATCGGATGAAGGTTGTCGCCCTGACCGTGATCGCCGGCACTATGGGGCCGCAATCAGCAACGCTGACGCTCGATATCGACGGTCAGCACCAGACCGTGCAGGCGACGGGAAACGGACCGGTCGACGCGACCTTCAACGCGATTCACCTGCTGATCCCGCATGATGCGACGCTTTCGCTCTATGACGTACACGCGGTAACGGAGGGTACCGATGCGCAAGCTGAAGTCTCGGTGCGTCTTGAGGACGAAAAGGGTCAGCTGGTGACCGGCAGGGCGGCCGATCCCGACACGCTGGTGGCGTCCGCCAAGGCCTATCTTTCGGCGCTGAACAAACTTCTGGCGCGGGAAGAGCGGCTGCATGCACAGGCCGCGGGATAGCTTGAACTCGGGCCGGCGCCTGGTGCGCCCGCCCGGACCTGTCAGTGCCCGGATTCGATCCCGCCTCGTGCGAGTACGGACCTGGTATCAGGCGGGCATGGCCTGAGATATTGTGCAACCGTCTCAGACGGCATCGTCAGAAACCTGTCGGTCAATCCGCCGTGGGTGCCGATCCAGGCCCGAATTCCGGCAGGGTAGAGCGACAGAAGCCGGCTGTTCTCATGATCGACCAGTTCCGGCGTAACGGTTACCGCCGGAGCCGAACGCGTCCTGTGAAAGCGCAATTCGGCCCGTCGCGTCGCGCAGATCTGTCTGGCAGGCAGCCGGGTCAATATCGTGCAGGCTGAGGCACATACGCCGTCGATTCGAACCTGTATGCCAAGCTCTTCGTAGACGCCGAGCCTGACTTCATAGAGGCCGAGGTCGCCGCCTGCATCGTGCCTGACCGTCACGGTGTCGGCCATGGCGGAGCCGGCCAGCGACAGCGGAATGCAGGCCCACGCAAGCGTCTTGCGCCTCATCTGATATGGCTCCGTCGCGGCATCATGATTAAGAAAGTGATAACGCAATCGGTAGAATTTTGTCCATGCGGGGAATTGCGGCGTGCTTAACGGCTCTCGGGACCAGGGAGGTGGCGCGGTCGTGAATGGCTGCGTTAAGGCAATCTTTAGACCGGCACAGATAGGCTGTTGATGGTCTCCCGGTTGGAGGATTGTCAGTGTTCGTGTTCAAGGGCGGTCTCCGCAAATCGCGCGCTGCCCGTCTCAGGTTTCAGATCGCGGCGTCGGCTTTGGCTATTCTGGCCTTTTCCGGCAAAGGCCTGGCCGACTTCACGTTGAACGACGCAATCACGACATTGCAGATCTATAATGACGGCGGCGACGATCTGATTGCGGAGGTTTCGCTCGACGTCATATCCGACCGCTCGGCGGTTGGTGCCTATTGCCTTGCGGCAGGTTCTGCGCCGATCAAGCAGAAGACCGCCATTGTCCATGGCATCATGATCGCCCTTGCGGGTGTGACCGGCCGGTCGGCAGACAATATTGCGGGCCTTGTGCGGCAGTGCTGCCCGATCTTCGCCGCGGCTTCGATCGACCAGCGGATCGCTTACGGGTCGAAGCTTGCACTGGAAGCGCGCCGCGCCTACCGGTCGGACCAGCGTGCCTCGTCGCGTTTCACGGCGCTTGTCGGTTCCTGTTCAGATGAGGTCCTTGACCGATCGTTCGCCCTGGCGCTGGGTAATGACCGGATAGGCCTGTTCATTGCACAGGACGATCGATCCTCGCCTGCGCAGTTCAGCACTGCAACCGGTCCGTCCGGCGCGGAACTCGAGGAAGACTGGTAAACCGGGTGACCGCCCCATATTCCGGGCTGCTGCTTGAACTCGGCATTCGGCGTGCCTATAACGCTGTCACGGTCGGGTGTGTAGCTCAGTTGGTAGAGCAGCTGACTCTTAATCAGCGGGTCCAGGGTTCGAGTCCCTGCTCACCCACCAATTCACCGGAATATGCGGATGCCGAGGCTGGAGTATGATACCGGTTTGGACGGCGCGGCG
>CAJHXV010000266.1_pt1 | contig 11373 bp, 11 predicted proteins | sample 9198501 | NCBI WGS metagenome assembly CAJHXV01 (sample SAMEA7708351, study PRJEB35096) | sediment metagenome | biome: marine neritic benthic zone biome [ENVO:01000025]; feature: sediment [ENVO:00002007]; material: shallow marine sediment [ENVO:03000034] sea grass bed [ENVO_01000059] ... | reverse complement strand
TACCGTCTGTCACTTCACGAGCGATTTTCTTCGCAATCTTATATTGTTTGGTGGAACGAATGCGATCTTCGATGCCGTCACAGGCAAAGGAGAATTGGCAGGCGTTTCGCTGTTCAAAGTTCTGATAGACAACGTCGCAAATCCTGGACGGAAAGGCCGGGTTCTTGACCCGATTGAGAATGACCTGGCCAACAGCCATCTTTCCGCGTTTCGGTTCGCCGCGCGCTTCAAAATAAATACCCCGGGCCAGACAGTCCTGCTGTTTAGCCTCATAGACGTGACCGGGAAGATGGTTCGCCGCCCATTTGTGATCGCCCGGTCTGCGGCGCAGCGGTCCATGTCCGACCAGGATCTTTTCCGGACGCGTGCGCGGCAGCGAAACATGAGCGCTGAACTGATCTGCATCACCCCTGAGCAGTTCATAAAACGGAGAATTTATGTCAGCAGTCGCTGGCGCAAAGGCCATGGTCATCGCACCCAAACCGATCGGTTCTGGTACCGATTCGGAAGCCGTGAGGGTTTTTGATTCGGCTCTTGCAATCTGAATATTGGAATTCTGTTGCAGTCGGTCTGCCTTTTTCAAACCGGCGAGTTCACTGTCATTTTGGGAGACGGAAACAATCTTCAGGTTCCGGACCGGTTCGGAAGCGGGGGTAGTCCGTTCAACGATAACGAGGATTGAGCCAATACTCGCGACCAGCGCCACGATACACATTACAATCGCAAGGATACCCGACAACATCTTTGGCCGGGCCATCGGATCTGACCGATTTATTCTGCTTGAAGCACAAGATGCGAATTTGGCATGCATATCAAACAAAATGCAGTTAGTTTCGGTTTGAATATGAAATGGTGTCCTTTTTTGGCACATTTTCGCTTACATCGCCAGAGATGACATTTCCAAACATGATGAATGTCGCCTGGTAACGGATTCTTCGAGCCAGTGAAATGTTGGCCAACCGTCGGATAAAATTGATTCTCCGGTTTCAAGGGTAACGGAACGGGTCTGTTGTTGGGGCCAAAGCGGAAGTCCAGGCTGTCAGCACAAGACGGCAGCGATTGACCCTACGCTGCCATTCGCTGTGGTTTGTACCAGCGTCCGCAATGCGGACGAAGCGGACTTCTATGTTCTGGTGCTGAATGGCCGTTAGCAGAACTTTTGATTCCAATGAGCCCCTCAGATCGGTCAAACTCCGACGCTGTAAATCCAGATGATGTAGACGACATACAACGCAACAAAAGCCAACCCCTCAAACCGACTGATTGCGCGACCTGTCCAGATAACCGGCGCCAGGAAGATTGCCACGATCAGCATGATCCAGACATCCACCTCCGCGATGCGCCCTTCGAAGGGGATGGGGAAGACCGCTGCCGTGATCCCGAGAATCCCAAGAATGTTGAATAGATTGCTGCCAATGACATTGCCAATGACCACGTCCGCGTGCTTGCGAATGGCCGCGACAATGGCCGTAGCGAGTTCGGGCAGAGACGTGCCGACGGCGACGAGTGTCAGGCCGATGACTGCGTTTGGTATGCCGAACCGTTCTGCGAGGGCTGTCGCACCCTCAACGAGATAATGGGCCCCGGCGGCGAGCGCCGTCAGCCCTGCAATACAGAAAACCAGAGCCCAGCCAAACGGGACATCCCTTTTGCCAACATCCTTTTCGAGACGCTCCCGGAACCCGTTTGCGCTGTTACGATCGGTTACGAAAGCATAGGCCAAATAGGCCACAAGGGCCGCAACCATCGCAATTCCGGAAACGCGCCCGATCAGTCCAGCCAAGGACAGTGCAACCAGAACTAGGCTCGCCACGACAACCGCAAGGCTGTCACGTCGGATTTCAAATCGCGTGCACACGATCGGGGAGAAGACTGCGGAAGCACCAAGAATAAGCAGAATGTTAGCGATATTAGAGCCGACAATGTTGCCGAGGGCGATGTTGGGCACGCCCTTGTACGCCGAAGAAAGCGACACAAGAAGTTCTGGGGCGGATGTGCCAAAACCGACCACGACCATGCTCACCAGCAGCGTCGACAACCCGAGCTTATGAGCGATAGACACGCTGCCTCTGAGGAGGGCCTCGCCACCTGCGAACAGCAAGATCAATCCACCGCCGATATAGATCAGAAAGACGGTGTCTTCCAATTGCTCGCGTCACTCTCTTGGGCCGATTCACAACTCTTCATCGGCGCCGTGTAACCATTTCAAACTATAGCTCTTCTTACGCCGCCGATTGCAATCATGAAACCCAACTTTGTCCCATTGACAATAATTTCCATTGAGGGCGCGGCGCAAATGTACGCTTTGGAAAAAAGGATAAGGGGACCGACATGAGCGAATCGGATGTATCGCTTATGCCGTCTGTTCTACCGAGGCCGTGCGGTCCGCCGTATGGGCAGACCAGCTTTGTGCCTCGATGAACACACGCCGGATGGCCGGGTACCGCTTTTTCACTTCTTTTTCGATTTCCGAAATCGCCGCTTCGACTTGGTCCGCACTCAGGCTGCTCACGAAGTCGAGGCTGGTGTTCAGCAGTCCGCTAACGAGGGTAAATTTGCCGTTATTTTCCTTAGCCTGAACCGGCAGCAAGTGACCCCAACCGGACATCTGACGGTCAGTGCGAGATCCGAAAGTTGGAGCGTCACGTCAGCGGGGCAGATGCTGGTAGGACCAGATGAACTCCTTGTCCGTCAGCGGATGGTGGCACTCACGACAGGCGGTCACATCTTTGTTGAGCCGTTCGCCGGAAGAACTGAAGACCGCGAACTCCCAGTCGCCGACCTTCAATGCTTCGGAGTATTCGGCGTCGAAGCCTTCGCCGCGCTGCATCACAACGACGGCCGCGAGTTTGTCGATGATGCGTCGGCCGAGTACGCTCTCCGTCGCCTCGCCGTCCGCATCGAGTTTGACGCTATATAGCTCGCCCACCAATACGGAGCCGTACGGCATCTTACCATTGGACTGAGCGCCCTGGACGGCGATCGGATTTGCGAAGATACGGATGACCTGCTTGTCGTTCGCCGTGCGATCGCCGCTGAAATATTGCGTGAAAGTTGTCTTGTAGTTCGCTGGCCATTCCACATTGTCTGGTCCCGCGACAGCGGCAGTGGCCAAAAGAGCGAGGCCGAGACCAGTAGTTACAAGTGTACGTATCATCGCTCAACTCCTCCCGAATCATATTGATTCAATGTCAATTGACAATCCCGTGCCTATTCCGAAGTCGCCTATTCTGACCGTGTTATCGAGCTTGCACAGTCTCAGCATTTGGGTATGCCTAGCAAATTGGGCGAGCTTCACCTTGATACACGTCAACGTGCACTCTCTGAGTTGATCATCGGCTTCAGCGAATGAGGAACGTCGGGGAAGACGCTTTGTCGCGTTTGCACCTGATTTTTCAGTCGACGCCTTGATGGCGAGAACTCGAAAGCGGTGGCGGTGGCCACCGCCCGCCATCAGAATGTCGCCTTGAACACTTGCGCTTCGCATCAGGATCCAAATCGACACAAGGTCGGGAGCGCCGGACGCTTACGCTGAATTTCCGGTGTTGGCACAATGGTTTTGCCCTTGTTTGGTGGACACCTAAACTAGAGCGACGCCGATACTCGGGTCGTGGCGTTCGGAGGGATTCTATTGTTTTCAGCCGTAGGATTCGTCCTCCAGTGGCTGGTCAGGCTGGTTGGTGCAAGCTCGGTCGTAAGATATTTAGATGTGTGGAGTGGTTTGCGGCGCAACCATCCACGGCCGCCCTTCAATCACTGTCGATCGCTGTGGACTGGGTGGGTTATATTAGCATCCGGAAAACGACAGGTTTGGGGTGAAGTTCGGACATAGTCCGCAGTGGTAACGAGCGCGCCCGAGTATCCGGGCCCGGGAGGCTCAGGATCGCGGAACATCCGGAATGACGGCGCGCCGGGACGGGCGCCGGCGAGTGATGCCATCAGCCCTGCCCGGCACCGCTGTTGCCCTGGATCACCGGAACAAGTCCGGTGATGACGAAGGTGGGGAAACCAGGCGCCGGTCGCGCCTTTTCCACACAGCGTCGCAGCCGTCCCGCCTGTACTTCCCCCGCTGCGCTTCCTATAGTCCGGACACGTGAGAGAGCGGGAGATTCGCGCCATGGCGCTCGACAAACTGGTGCTGATCCTTGTCATCGTGGCGGTGGCGCTGTGGGCGCTGGCGCTGCTCGGCGGCATCATCGCCAGCCTGCCCTGGGGCCTGCCGGCGCTGGTCGTCTTCCTCGTGGTCGGCTACATCCTCTACCGTGTCGTCCAGGATCGGCTTTCCAGCGCCGAGGACGATTATTACGACAAGAATATCAAGCAATAGGGGGCGGGATGATCCTTTCGACAACGGAGAGCGTGCCGGGGCGCGAGGTCGCGGAAAATCTCGGCGTGGTGCGCGGCAACGTCATCCGCGCCAAGCACATCGGCACCGACATCATCGCCAGCCTGCGCAACCTGGTCGGCGGCGAGGTGTCGGAATACACCAAGCTGATGGCGGAGGCGCGCGAACAGGCGTTCGACCGGATGGTGCGCGAGGCGCAGGGGCGGAACGCCGACGCCATCCTCGGCATCCGTTTCGCCACCTCCATGGTGATGGCCGGCGCGGCGGAGATCCTGGTCTACGGCACGGCGGTGCGGCTGAAGGACTGAGGCGGGGCATGACCGGCGGGTGGGTCCCGGATCAGCACCGCATCACTGACGTGCCGCGGAGCATCCGGGATGACAGCGCCGCGCCCGGTTCAGCACCGCACCACCCACGTGCTGCCCCTTCGCCCTTCGACACATGCTCAGGAGGCTCAGCAGCATCCGGGATGACGAGGATTGAGTTCCTGATCGAAGGCGTCATCCCGTGCGCGTTGCGGTACGAAGTACCGCTGCGCAGACACGGGACCCATGATCCGCCGGAACGACGGTGGGTCCCGGATCAGCACCGCATCATCGAAGATGTTGCGGTCCATCCGGGATGACAGCACTTCGCCCGCGGTCGCACCGCTCTTGCCTCTCCGCCTTGACCGGCGGGGCGGCAGCCACCATGTTTGACGGCGGAGACCGTACAGACGTGCAGACAGAACCCGACCCAATTCCAACCGCGTTGCGCCAGGCGCTTGCCGCCGTGGTCAGCCTGAGCAGCACCATACCGGAAGATGCCTTCACCGCCGGGATCCTCGGCACCGAACGTTCCGGATACGGTGCGATCATCCGGCCGTCCGGGCTGGTGCTGACGATCGGCTACCTGACGGCGGAGGCGGAGACGATCTGGATCACGCTGGCCGACGGCCGCAGCTTTCCCGGCCATGTGCTGGCCTACGATTTCGAGACCGGCTTCGGCCTGGTGCAGATCCTCGAACGGGCGGACTTTCCCGTGGTTTCGCTGGGGCAATCGGAGGCGGCGCAGGTCGGCGACAAGGTGATCGTCGCCGGATCGGGTGAAGACGGGCAGTCGATCGCGGCACACATCGTCGCGCGGCAGGACTTTGCCGGCTACTGGGAATATGCGCTTGACGATGCGATCTTCACCGCCCCGGCCCATCCGAACTGGGGCGGCGCGGCGGTGATCAACATGGCCGGCGAACTGATCGGCATCGGATCGCTGCTGGTGCAGGGCGCGGACGAGGAGAACAGGTCGGAGGATATCAACATGGTCGTGCCCGTCGATATCCTGAAGCCGCGGCTGGAGGCGCTGCTTGCGACCGGCCAGTCCGGCCAGCCGGCACGGCCATGGCTCGGCCTGTTCGCCACCGAGATGGCCGGCGGGGTGGCGATCCTGGACGTTGCCGAGGATGCGCCGGCTTCCGAATGCGGGCTGCAGCAGGGCGATATCGTGCTCGGCGTCGCCGGCGAGGATATCGACGACCTCGGCGATTTCTACCGACGCGTCTGGGCGCTCGGCCCGGCCGGCACCGACGTGCCGATGACCATCCTGCGCGACGGCCGGACCCATTCCATCACCGTGACATCGGCCGACAGAGCGGCTTTCCTGAAGGCGCCGACGCTGCAATAGGCGCGGCAGGGCTCCGGATCGACGCAGCATCATTTCGTGCCGCCGCTTCGATGCCTCGCTCTGCGACAGACGATCTGGAATTCAGGACTCCGAACCTTCCGGGGTGGCGGCGTGCGGGCAAGCGGCTGCGCTGCGCTCGGATCAGCACCGCATCATCAAAGATGCCGAGGAGCATCCGGGATGACAGTGCTGCAATTGGATCGGCACGGGAGGCTCAGCAGAACCGCGGCGTCGATACGGGTTTGGCGATGCCGGTATCTCTGGTAGGCTGCCGGCGTGAACGTGACGGTGGAGAGCAGGCATGGCTGTTGAAGGCATCTGGACAGGCGAGGTCTACGGCCCGTTCGGCTGGGACACGCGCGGCGTATTCGTGCTGGAGAACGGCCGCGTACTGGGCGGCGACAACCGGCAGTATACGACCGGCACCTACGCCCTTTCAGGCGACGATTTCCAGGCCGACCTCTCCGTACACTATTACGGCCCGCCGCGAACCGTCTATGGCGAGGCGCGCGAGGAATTCACCACCCGCGTGACCGGCCGGCTTGCCGAGGGTGTGATCACCGGCCTGATCGGACGCCCCGACCGGCCCGAGTTCGACCTGCAGTTCCGCCTGACCAAACGCATGGATCTGGGCGAAGCAAAATAGCGAGGAGCGGCCGCGACGGCGCTTACGCGGCGCGCCGTTCCGGACGGCGGACGCGGCGCTTGCGGCGGCGTGGCCGCGTGGCATTGTCGTTGTTGGCGGCCTTTTCCCCGCCGTTGCGGTTGCCGGCCTGCCTGGCCTGGCCCCTGCCGCCGCCTCCCCTTCCGGCTCCCCGCCCGGCGGGTTTTTCATCCGGGCCGACCGGGGCTTCGCCGACAAGGTCCAGCGGGCGCTTGATCAGACGCTCGATGGCCCGCAGCTGGGCGCGCTCGCTCGGGTCGCAGAAGGAAATGGCGATGCCTTCGGCGCCGGCGCGGGCGGTCCGTCCGATGCGGTGAACGTAGCTTTCCGGTTCGTGTGGCAGATCGTAATTGATGACATGGCTGACATTGTCGACATCGAGACCGCGGGCGGCGATGTCGGTGGCGACCAGCACGCGGGCGCGGCCGGAGCGGAACTTCTCCAGCGCCTTCTGGCGCGCCGACTGGGTCTTGTTGCCGTGCATGGCTTCCGCCGAGACGCCGCCGGCGGCAAGGCTTTTGACCACCCTGTCGGCGCCGCGCTTGGTACGGGTGAAGACGATCACCTTCGCCAGATCCGGCGCGGCCAGCAGGTCGGCCAGGCGGCCCGTCTTTTCGCGGCCGGACAGATGGTGGACATATTGCTCGATGCGCTCCACCGCAACGGTCCTGGCGGCGATCTCGATACGCTCCGGCTCGAACAGGATCTCGCCGGCCAGGCGGGCGATTTCCGCCGGCATGGTGGCGGAGAAGAGCAGGGTCTGGCGGTCCTGCGGGAGCATGCCGACGATCCTGCGCACGTCGCGGATGAAGCCCATGTCGAACATGCGGTCGGCCTCGTCGAGGATCAGGTAATCGCACCAGGCCGGATCGACGCGGCGCTGGTCGATGAGATCGAGCAGCCGGCCCGGCGTGGCGATCAGGACATCGACGCCGCGGCTCATCGCCTTGACCTGCGGGCGCTGGGAGACGCCGCCGATGATCACGGTGTGGCTGAGGCGGAGATGGCGGCCGTAGGTGCTGATGCTGTCGGAGATCTGCAGCGCAAGCTCGCGCGTCGGCACCAGGATCAGCGCCCGCATCGAACGCGGCTCGGCCCTGACGCCGTCGGCGCCGTCCTCGGCCAGGTTCTGCAGCAGCGGCAGGGTGAAGGCGGCGGTCTTGCCGGTGCCGGTCTGGGCGATGCCGAGCAGGTCGGCGCCCTCCAGCAGCGGCGGAATGGCGCGGCTCTGGATCGGCGTGGGTTGATCATATTGCGCGTCCTTCAGGGCGCGCATCAGCGGCTCGGCGAGGCCGAGGCCGGCGAAAGACGAAACTGTCATTTAAAATATCCTTGTTGCGCGAATCCGCTTGGCCGCCGGCTAAGAGGTTTCGCCGCGGCAACGCATTTCGCGTCATGAACCGGTCCACGCGCACCTGGACAGGTCGGGTTTTTGCTGAAACGTCTCGGGACAATAACGCCCAGTATGGGGCGAATCGCGCGATCGCGAGAGAATATGCCGCTCACATGGGCCTGTGGGCCGGTCATGTCAAGCGCCAAGGTTCAAGCGATAGGCGGGAAGTCTGAAGATCGGGTTACCGGCGGCCGGCATGTTTCCCGCGGACACGGCTTCCCCGGCAGGGCCGACCTGATGCTTTAGCCCGGCGCGGCTGCCGCCCCGCCTTCCCTGCCCGCCTTCCCTGTATTGGCCGCGCGTGGCATGATCGGCCGATGAACGCGCCGGACGTCCTGCTCTACGATTTTCCCGGCTCCATCTGCAGCCAGATGGCGCGGCTCGCGCTTGCGGAAAAGGGCTTGGCCTATCGCCGCCAAACCGGCGACATCATGGAAAGGGCGGAGCAGTTCGTGCCCTGGTACACGGCGCTCAACCCGCGCGCCGTGGTGCCGACGCTTCAGATCGGCAACGAGATCGTCACCGATACGGTCCGGATCGTGAAGCGGGTCGACGCCGATTTCGGCGGGCCGGCGCTGACGCCGGCCGACCCGGCGGCGGCAGAGGCGATGGCGGACATGATGGCCGCCATAATGGGGCTCCATTACGGCGTGCTGCTCTATTCCAGGCGGCTGGAGGCGGACGGCACCGCGCCGACCGTGATCGCCCGCGGCCGCTTCCTGCGGCAACAGCTTCAGGAGCATCCGGAGCGCGCCGAACTGCTGGAAAAGCGCATTGCCGGAAACGAGCGGATGCAGGCGATCCTGGCCAACGAAAAGGAGACGGCGCGCCATGTCGACGAGGCGCGGGCGCTGGTGGCGCGGATGGACGCCGCACTTGCCGGCCGCGACTTTCTTTCAGCCGATCATTACACGCTGGCCGACGCCTTTGCCACCGCGGCGCTTGCCCGCTTCCGCATGCACGGTTTCCAGCCCTGGTGGAGCGGCGGCGAGAACGCCGATGTCGCGGCCTATTACGCGGCCATGAAGGCGCGGCCGAGCTGGCTCGCCGCTGGGGTCGTCGACAGCGGCAGCGAGCGGGATCTGTGAGCCCATGAAAAAACGCCTGCTGATCGTCGCCCACGCCCCCTCGCCGAATACGGAGCGGCTGCGCGACGCCGTCGTCGCCGGGGCGAGCGCCGACGGCGACCTGAACGTCGAGGTCATTGCGCAGACGCCGTTTCAGACCGAGCCGGAGCATGTGCTTGCCGCCGGCGCGATCATCCTCGGGACGACGGAAAATCTCGGTTACATGAGCGGCGCGCTGAAGGACTTCTTCGACCGCTGCTACTATCCCTGCCTGGAGAAGACGCAGGGGCTCGCCTACGCACTCTATATCCGCGCCGGCCACGACGGCACCGGTACCCGGCGCGGCGTGGAGACGATCGTCACCGGGCTGCGCTGGCGGGCGGTGCAGGAACCGCTCATCTGCCGCGGCGACTGGCACGAGGATTACGCCGATCAGTGCCGGGAACTCGGCGGGGCGATGGCGGCGGGGCTGGACGCGGGGATCTTTTGAAGCGGCGCGGGGCGAATGCGTTACCGTGTCAACGAAGGCCGGCTCTTCTAACGCATCCCGAACTGGCCGCGGCGGTCGGCGGCGGGGCGCCTGTCCGCGGCCGCGCCGGCGGCCCGGGGTGGCCGGGCAGTCTGGCCTGACGCGCCTGGCGACGGCGTAGACTGCGACCCGAAGACCAGCCATTTCGTGAGCCGATAGAGTTTCCGCATGACCCAGAAGGCGATCAGGGCCATGACGATGACGGCGATCAGGCCGATCCACATCCGCGTCGATTCCGAGACCTGTTCGGAGGCCCGGGGCCTGTCCGGCGCCGCGGCCTCCGCCCGGGGCGGAACCGCTTCGGCGCCGGGCGCAGTGCCTTCCGCCCTGCCCGCGCCGGCCTCTGCATCCGGTGCGATCGATGACTTGCCGATGCCGAACGGCATTTTCACGAATTCGCGGACATCGCCGGGATTGTCGACCAGATAGAGCACCTCGACCTGCTGGCCGGCACGCACCTCGTCCGGCCCGGAGAGCGTGACCTGCGAGCGGATCCTGCGGCCGGCCTTCGTCGTAAAGTCGATCACCGCGACCGTCTCCCGCCGGACGCTGCCAAGTGGGTTGTTGTTGACGCGGGCGATCTGCTCGGCGCGGTCGCAGCCGATCGGGCCGGTGTGATCGTAATAGCTGACGCGCTTGCCGATATTGCGGACGACATAGCGGCACTTGGTCTGGAACGCATTGACCGTCGCCAGCGCCTGCTCGCGCCCGGCATGCTGCGCGGAGGACATGAAGAACATCGCCGCGACGCCGCCGATGACGATGGCGACGACGAACCCGAGAATGGCGAGCGCCGTGTTGCGCTGCTTTTCCGGGCTGGCGATCTCGTAGCCGAATATGGTGCCTGCCATGACGGGCCTCGCTGCGTTGAGCCCCGCACTCTCCACAAGCAACGTAACGTCAATTGGTAACGATTCCGTTGTCCGTCAGGGCCGCCGCGTGCCGGGGAAAGCGGCATCGGCGGGCAACTGGCCGATGGTTCCGTCTCGTCGGCTCTCGCCGCAACGCCATCTTGATGATCTGGCTCAATGCGCAATGGCACAAGATGGGCATGAATGCGCTCCATGAACCGGATTCGGTGGAGATCTATGAGCATCGGCGCTGTTTCGGCTGTCCTTCTTTCAGGTTGGGCGGTGCCGGTTTGCGGTCAGGACGAAGACGTTCTGGAACTGGAGCCTCTCATATTCGAAGGTCGGATCGAGGTGGAACGGGTTCCGGACAAGGAGGCGGAAGCGAAGCAGCCACCGGAAGCAAGGATGATCTGCGAGGAGTTCACGACCGATCCGGCGCGGGCCCGTTTCACGACCATCGGCAACCGCATGGTGCCGGCGGGCGGCACCTTGAAGGGCAAATCGACATTCACCTGCGACGTTTTCCTGGCAATGGCCGGTGTGGCCAAAACGGAATGCACCGCCGTGATCACCTACGAGGTGGAAATCCGCATCGGCAAGGGCAGAGTCGACTATCCTTACAAATTCGCTCTTGTCCGATTGGATATCCGGGACCGCAGGCTGAAGACATTGCAGAAATGCGAAATCTGTTCGCCGCGCGGCTGCACGATTGTCCCCATGGACAAGGGACCGCAGGCCATGGTGGCCGACTTCTGGCCGACGAAGCTCGTCGAATTGCCGCTGGAATATGACGTACCGAAAACGATCGGCAGGTTCCGCTATACCTTTCGCAAGGAAGAGTTGACGCGGAAGCAGCGGTGCGAAG
>CAJHXV010000223.1_pt1 | contig 11548 bp, 5 predicted proteins | sample 9198501 | NCBI WGS metagenome assembly CAJHXV01 (sample SAMEA7708351, study PRJEB35096) | sediment metagenome | biome: marine neritic benthic zone biome [ENVO:01000025]; feature: sediment [ENVO:00002007]; material: shallow marine sediment [ENVO:03000034] sea grass bed [ENVO_01000059] ... | reverse complement strand
TCCTTGAAGCCGTCCGGCGTCGTGACACTGCCGTCGTCATGCCGCGTACAACCTTGGCGGTCGCCGGCATGATTGAGCGGTTGCACGACCTCTTCGCAGAATTTGGCGGCCTCGCCGAGAATCGCCGCCACCATGTCCGGCGATGCGTCGGCAAATCCCGGAAGGTTGGAGTAGCGCTCGTAACCGAGCACGTCGTTCAACAGAAAAAGCACTTCGTCGACGGGTGCCTTGTAGGTCGGCATGAACTGGCCTCCGTGAGCTTACGTTTACGTAAACGTCAAGTCATTTGCTTCATATAGCCCCGTTATCCGGGCGCCGCAAGTTCATTTGCTGGTCGAATCAAATTATACCAACTGGCCTGATCATCAATCGCGATTGCAATAAAAAAGCGGGCCCCGGTCTTGACGGGACCCGCACAACCTCGCTCCGCAAGGGTCAGGAGGCCACGGCCTGGCTTGCCGTGCTGGCAACACGTTCCTCCAGCATGCCGGAAACAACGTCCATCGTGCGCGTCAGTTCTTCGATCGCCTGTTCGACTTCGACCTTCTGGCGTTTCAGGACGTCGATCTGGCTCTGGAACTTCTCCAGCGCCACGCGCAACTGGGTTTCCTGGCCGTCCTTCAGGTCATAAAGGTCAAGCATTTCCTTGATTTCGACAAGCGAAAATCCGACCTTCTTGCCCATCAGCACCAATTTGAGGCGGGCCCGGTCGCGCCTGTTGTAGAGCCGCGTCATGCCCTGCCGCTTCGGGTTGAGAAGCCCCTTGTCCTCGTAGAAACGAAGCGTGCGCAAGGTCACGCCGAATTCGCGCGAAAGATCGCCGATAGTGTACATATCTTGTTTTTCCGAAGTTGTTCCGTTTTTCTTGGGACGAATCGGCCGCACCAACGGAGGTTGCTCTATCCGGCTTGGCCACCTCAAGAAATCGTTGATCCGCGCCGGTCCAGCGCCGGCTGATTTTCATGATTCGCGTTGGTGGATCAAGTGGCGAAGCCAGTATCGATGGGGCAGATAATTTACGTTTACGTCAATGTCAACTGCCCGGCCGATCTTTTCTTTGTGGCAAAAAGATGGCGCAGGTCCGGCGCAATCCCATCGAATTTGCGGCCATTAACCTGATCTTTACCATAAATGCGATTTTCTCGTGACGGAGTAAACCGGCCGGAACGGTCGATCGGGGAGTTGCGTACCCGATTACCGTCTTGAGGAGTCGCAATGGCAACCAGAACATCTTGGAACCCACGCCTGGAGCGTGCGCCCGAATATCTGGACGATGACGCATATGCCTACGACCCGGCCTATGACGATTTGCTGGACCAGGGCTTTGATGACTATGGCCGCCTGACGCGTCGCGGTGCAAACCGTGCGCCAAATCCCGGCTACGATGACGTGCCCGGGCGCGGAGACCTGCGCCGCGCCGTTGACAGCCTTGCCCGGCAGGTCGAGGCGGTCGCAGGCCAATCCGGACGCGCGCATCCCCCCGCGCCGGTTGCCGCGGGGGGACCGTCGCGCCGCTCTCATGCGACGCTCAATGCCCTCGATCGCCTGGAGGCGCGCCTGGACGCGCTGCACGAGGAAGCGCAGAGGCGCGGCCCGGAAAATTCCGGTCATGACGACCTCAACCGCCGGTTTGCGAATCACGCAGAAGCCGAGCGCGCCAAGGTGGAAGCCATGATGGATCGACATTTCGCGGCCCTGGACCAGCGTATCGCCGCGCTGCATGATCTCGCCCGCGGCAAGAACGTCGATGCCATCCGCGACGATCTGGTGAATATCGGCGACAGGATCGAAGGCCTGGCATCAAGCGGCAAGACGGTCTCCGGGTCGATCGAGCAGGTTCACGAACAGCTCGGCGAACTTCGGCATCGGCTGGAGTCGGAAGGCTGGACGGGCGCCAACGCCGTTTCTGCGATGCAGGATCGCCTTGACCTGATTACCGACAAACTGGCCCAGCTGGAACTGACCCCGTCGGCCCTGTCGGCGGTCGAGCGGGGTTACAGCCACATTCTTGAGCGCGTATCGCGCATTGAGCAGTTGGCCGGGCAGAATGTGGTTGCCGACGACCTGTGGGAACGTCTGGACGGATTCCGCGATCAGATCGGTGCGTTGCACAACAACGACACCCTGTCATCGGTGGAAAGGCGGTTGGCCGCCCTTTCGGACAATGTCGACGCCCTGTCGGCGAACCGCGGACATGATCCGGCCATCGACCGGCTGGAAATGAAGCTTGCCGACATGGCCAGGACCATCGGGATCATCCGCGACCGCCGCGACATGCATTCCGGTGCCATCGAGGCGCGCCTGGCCGATATCACCGCCCGCATCGACAAGATGGCAAAGGACCGGGGCCGGATCGATCTGACGCCGGTCGAACGCCAGATTTCGTCCCTTGCCAGCCGGTTCGATCAGATCAATGCGGACCAGCAGGACATCGATCTCTCCGGCATGGAGAAGCAGTTGGCAACCCTCGGCGGCCGTATCGAGGAAATGCTGGCTCGGCCGGCGCCGGATGACCGGCCGGCATTCGACAGCATAGAGACCAGGCTGTCGGAGCTGCAGTCGCGGCTCGAAGATGTCTTCAAGGCAGCAGAACGCTCCGGCGCAACGGCGGAAAGCGCCGCCGGCCTCGGCAATGTCGAGAAGCACCTTACCGACCTGCACGGACGCCTTGACGACCTGACACTCGCCACCGGTGCCGATCCGGCCGATCTTACGCCAATCGCCACGCGTCTCGATGCGATCGACGGCCGGTTGAACGGACTGGCCGATGGGGTCGGATCGTCGGCCATGCCCTTAGAGCTTGCCATATTGTCCGACAAGCTCAACCTGATCGACGAGCAACTTCGGGCGATTGCTCCCTCCAGTCCCGATTTGCCGCTTCTGTTGGAACGCCTTGCCGGGATCGAAAAGCGAATGGAGGCGGCAGACCGGGTGGAGGTTGATTTCACCCCTTTGGCCGGTCAGATCCAGGCTCTTGAGCGTCTGTTGCAGGACCGCAGCCCGGAAGAGATCGATCTGCAACCCGTTTCCGGGCGGCTCGACACGATTGAAGCACGCCTGCAGGAACTGGTTTCGAACTTCCCGGCGGAAACCCGGTCGGTGGCCGATCGTCTGGATGCGATCGACCGTCGGTTTGAGCAATTTCCGCAGGCCGGCGTCGCCGACCTGTCGCCGTTGAACGATCAGCTTGTCGCGATTGACCGGCAATTGCGCGAGCTCAGCATACCGGAAAGCGGCGCCATCGACTGGTCGCCGATCACCGCGCGGCTTGATGCCATGGATCTTCGCCTCACCGGGCATCAGCCGGGCGAGGCGCTGGATCTCGGTGGACTTCAGGAAGCGCTTGCGGAAATCGGCGAACGTCTCGACGGCCTGGCGAACGGCGGCGCGGCCTTGGCGCCCGCCGGCACCGGCACTGCCGGAGAGGATATCCAGGTCGTATCGGAACGGTTGCAGGCCATCGAACAACGCCTTGAGCATATTCAGGCGGGAGGATCGCCGGACAACGAAAATCTGATGCCGTTGCTGGAAACCTTCGAGGCGGCGTTGAGCAAGCTCAGCACCAGCGACGTCATTTCTGCCCTGGCTGAGAAGGTCAGCGGGCTGCACGCCGCCCTCGACGGCGCCGGCGAGGCAACGGCGCTCGATGAGATGGCGGACCTGCGCAACGACATCACCTATCTTCGGCGTGAACTGCGCTCGATGCCGATGATGGCGGAATCGGAGGAGGGCTCGGCAGGACTCGGGTCCATTCTGACGGAAATCAAGGAGCGCCTTGATCGTGTTGCGGAAGAACAGCCGGTAACGTTCAGGGATCTTGAAGACCAGATTGGCCGGGTCGTCAGAACGATCGAGACCGGCGGCGCCGGTGAGGGGTCGCTCGCCCAGATCGAAAGCAGCCTCGCATCGATCGAAGGCCACCTGGCGGCCGGAAATCCCGGGGCGGTTCAGGAGCTTCTCGCCGGCCTGCCCGACGGTGCCCAGGGCGACGGAGCGGCAATTGCCGCTCTGGCTGCCTCCATAGAAGGCAGCATCAACGAGTTAAGGCACGCCACCGAAGTATCCGATGAGGACACCCGGCGCACGCTCGATGCCCTGAATTCGACGATGGAAGCGATCGTCAACCGCATGGCCTATCTGGAAAGTGCAGCCGTTCCGCAACATGCCGGGATGATGCAAGCATCCGGGGTCGATGAAGAATATTATGAGCCGCAGCCGGACACCGAAGCCGCGGACATGGAGGAAATTCCGGAGATTTCGATCGGCGCCGAACAGGCCGCCGATCAGATTCCGATGGATGCGGAGGAATACGAGAGCGAGCCGGTCGCGGAAGCGGCAGAGATTGCCTACGCAGCCGAATCCGACGCAGCCGAAGATGCGCAGGATGCCGGCGGACAGGCGGAAATGCTGTCCGCCGAGCAGCAGTTCGAGCCGGTTGAGCAGGGCGAAATTGAAGCGCCCGAAGAGTTTGAGCCGCCGGCGGACGTCGTCGAAGAGCCACAGCATTTTGAGGCCCCGGTGGATCACGCCGGTGGCGTCGATGAATCGCCGGCCGGCGCCGAAGGCTCCGAAATGCAACCGGCCGAAAACCAGCCGGAGGAGGTGGATGACGATTCCCAGTCCATCATCGGTCGTCTGACGTCGAGCCAGATCCTGAAGCGCGCCACCGGCGGCCGCGCCGATTCCTTCACGCCCGGCGCAGAGGATGAAGCCGGCGAAGTTGACGAGCGGCCTCTGGAGCCGGGCACCGATGCGCCGATGGATTCGTCCCTGGTCGACGCGCCGAGTTCGGATACGGCAATGATGTCGGGCGACGGCGAGGCTCCGGAAAACCGGACCCGCCAGGGTGCTGGCCTCGGCGATCTGGCCGCTGCCTCCGGCCTGGGCTTTGAAACCGACGAAGAATCCGAACAGGGAAGTCAGTTCCTTTCAGCGGCACGCAAGGCGGCGCGCGCCGCCGTTCTGGAGGCGGCCAACGTCGAACCGGCGCCAGAGCCCGCCAAGCCGGCGGCCCGACGACCGCAGAAGAAATCGCGTGTCGGTCTGATCCTGGCGGTCGCACTGGTTCTGGCGGTCGCATTCGCAGGGTATAAATTCTGGCGCGGCGAGCTTGATCTCAATTCGCTCAGCCTTGAGTCCCTCGGCATCGGCGGCTTCTCACTCTCCGAAAATGCGTCTGATCATGGCGCGAACCCCGCCCGGATGGCGCAGGCATCCGGGCCGCAGTCGGGCACGCTGGCCGAATCGGCCGGCGATCCGTCAGCCATGGCACCGTCGGCTGCAGGTGTGGATGCCACGGGGCTGGAACAGGTCGCGCCGAATGCGGAGATTGCCTTCGGCGCGCCGGAATCGTCATCCGCGATGACCATGCAGGTCGGCGATGCAATCTCTTCCGTTATCGCCGCCGTAACCGAAAAATTTGCGCAGCCGGGCGAACTCGCGGCAGCCGGCAGGGGCGCAAAGGATGATCGGCTGGGATCGGCTGATACGATCGAATCCACGGCTTCCGTCAGCGAAAGCACGGCTAACCTCATGGCCTCCGGCTCTGCCGACAAGGCGGACTTGGCCGAGCGTACCGAAGCGCTGATCGCCGGTGCAGTTGCAGGAGCGAAAAGCCGCACCGCCGCTTTGCCCAAACGAACGGCCGCCACCCCCCATGTCCTGCCCATGTCAATCGGGTCGGCCGGCCTGCGCCATGCCGCACTTGCCGGCATCCCGGAAGCACAGTTCGAAATCGCTTCCCGGTTTGCCGATGGGAGCGGCGTAAGGACCGACCTGAAGACAGCTGCCCTGTGGTACGAAAAGGCCGCTCGAGAGGGCCTGGTGCCGGCGCAGTTCCGGCTCGGATCGCTTTTCGAGAAGGGTCGGGGCGTGCCGCTGGACCGTATCCGAGCTGCCAGGCTTTACGCTGCCGCTGCGGAAGCCGGGAACGCCAAGGCAATGCATAATCTCGCCGTGCTTTACGCCGAAGGCGGCGCCGGCGAACCCGATCTCGCCAAATCGGCGGAATGGTTCCGCCGGGCAGCCGAGCACGGCGTCCGCGACAGCCAGTTCAATGCCGGCATACTCTATGCCCGCGGCCTTGGCGTGCAGCGCGACTATTCGGAAGCCTATAAATGGTTCACGATCGCCGCAAAGTCCGGTGACGAACAGGCTGCGCGCCGCCGCGACAAGATTGCCGCTTCGATGACGCAGGATGAGATTTCCAGGGCACTCGCCACGGCCGACATCTTTCAGCCGATCCCGCTTGTTCCGGAGGCAAATGCGATTCACGTGCCGAAAGGCGGTTGGGCGACGGCCGCAGCAAAGGCCGGCCCCAGTGGCGCCGAGCTGATCAGCCGAATTCAGGCGCTACTGGCCGAGCGGGGCTTTGAGCCGGGGCCGGCCGACGGTGTGATGGGCAGGCGGACAGCGGGTGCCATCGAAGCCTTCCAGATGGAAGCAGGCCTGCCAATAACCGGCAAGCCGGACCTGACGGTTCTGTCGGCGCTCAAGACAATCGCCGACTGAAGCGCCGTCGCGAAGCAGGAACGGTCGCGGAGGGACGAAGCCGACGCCCGGTTCCGTCCGGTTGGCCTGTTCTCCGCCCGGCGCACATCGCGACCGCTTCTGAATTGACAGCATCGCGATCACGGCGCTTATACACCGCGAAGCCGCATCCCCAGCGGCGGTGCAGGCGGATCAGTTGTGCAGCTCTATCTTCCAATCGCCGAACTGACGGTCAACATGTTCCTGTTTCTGGCGATGGGCGGCGCGGTGGGCTTCCTGTCCGGCATGTTCGGCATTGGCGGCGGGTTCCTGCTTACCCCCCTCTTGATTTTTTCCGGCATTCCGCCGGCCGTTGCGGTTGCCACCGTCACGCCGCAAATCGTGGCGTCTTCGACCTCGGCCGCGATCTCCTATTGGCGCCGGAAACTTATCGACGAGAAAATGATGATGTTCCTTCTCGCCGGCGGCATGTTTGGCTCCGGCCTGGGGGTCCTGGTGTTCAGCATCCTGCGTTCTCTCGGACAGCTCGACCTCATCATCTCGCTGTCTTATGTCAGCTTTCTGAGCCTCATCGGCGGTCTGATGCTGAAGGAATCGGTCAGCGCGATCCTGCGCAGGGAAAAGGACGCCCGCCCCAGGCCGCGATCGAGATCGCATCACAGCTGGGTTCACGGCCTGCCGCTCAAGGTGCGTTTCCGCCGTTCCAAGCTCTATGTCAGCCTGATTCCCGTGGTGGCGCTGGGGTTCGCCATCGGGTTTCTCGGCACGGTGCTGGGAATCGGCGGCGGCTTCATCATGATCCCGGCGCTGATCTACATACTCAGGGTGCCGACCAATGTCGTGATCGGCACCTCCCTCGGATACATCATGGTGACGATGGGAACCGCGACGATCCTGCACGCCGTCGCAAACAAGTCGGTGGATGTCATGCTGGCCGTGTTGCTGATGGTCGGCGGCGTTGTCGGCGCCCAGTTCGGCGCCCAGGTCGGCCAGGCGCTGCGCGGCGAGCAGTTGCGGGCGCTGCTGGCGCTTCTGGTGCTGGCAGTGGGAATTCGGTTCCTGTTCGATCTTGTTCTGCCGCCGGACCAGCTATTCTCCATCTTCCTTGCGGGGTCCCTATGACACGCAATCTGCTCGCCCTGGCCCTTGTTTCGATCCTGTCGTTTCTGCCGAAACAGGTTTTGGCGGAGGAACTCGTTTCGACGCTGTCGGATGAGGAAGTGGAAATCCGCTCCGATTTCGCCGGTAGCCGGATCGTCGTTTTCGGGGCGATCACGGTTAAAGGCGGAATTTCGGAAGATCCCGACTACGAGGTCGCGGTTGTCGTCGAAGGGCCGCGCAACGATGTCATCACGCGAAGAAAGGATCGGAGATTCGGCATCTGGGTGAACGCCAGTTCGCGCCGGTTCTACAATGTCCCCAGTTACTATGCGGTGCATCTGAGTGAAAATTACAGCGCAGTGGCCAGCGAGGAACAGCTCAGGCAATACCGGCTCGGGCTACGCAACCTGAATTTCTACCGCAGCGCCTATGACAGCGACGACAGGGCCTTCGCCGACGCCTTGATCGATATCCGCCGCGGCCAGGGCATGTTTACGGAGCTTCCCGACGCCATCGGTTTTCTGGCGCCCAATGTGTTCAGGACGACGTTCCGGCTGCCGTCGGTGGTTCCCGTCGGGACCTATCGTGTCAGCGTCTACCTGTTCCGCGACGAGGTGCTTGTCGCAGCAAAGGTGCAGAACCTGAAGGTGGCGAAACGCGGTTTTTCCGACCGGATCGCAACCTTTGCCGTCGAACGGAGTCTGCCTTACGGGCTGGCTGTGCTCGTAATCGCGGTCTTCACCGGCTGGCTGGCCGGCTTCATCTTCAAGCGCAATTGATCGCATTCAGTCCGGCCTGAGTGCCGCTGTGGCGACGGCGAACAGCTTCCGCTCGCCAAGCATGAAAACTCGGGCCCGCCCCGCATCGAAGAGCCCGGAAAACGCCGGATTGAGGATGTTGAGCCCGCCGGTCAGGGCGCCGAAGGCCGGCATGATCAGCCGGCGTCCGTCGCTGACAAAGGCGCGCCGGCGTACGGCGCGGCCACGCTGGCGGATTTTCGCAGACGGGTGCAAATGGCCTGCGACCTCACCGTCGGCATGGCCCGCTCGGCAGGCAGGCTCATGGCGCAACACCAAAGTGCCGATCCGGATTGACCCGGCACTGTCGCCGCCGAGCCCCGACGGCGCGTTCGGGTCGTGGTTGCCGCATAGCCATATCCAGTCGCGGCCATGCTGCAGTTGATGGATCAGCGCCCTCGCGCCTGCGCTCAGCCGTTCGCTTGCGCCGTCGTCATGGAAGCTGTCTCCGAGACAGATGACGCAGTCCGGATCGCGCCGCGCCACCAGAAGGCCGAGCGCCTGCAACGTTGCCTGGGTATCGTATGGCGGCAGAAAGACTTGCCGCCGGGCATGAGACGAGCCCTTCTCAAGATGCAGGTCGGCGACGACGAGCGTCCGGCTCGATGCAATCCACAGCGCGCCGGCGGGATCGAGCGCGACGTGGCAGCCGGCCAGGTCGAAATGCGTCTCAGCCACCGCCGGCGATCCTTCCTCCGTTGTGACCATCCGGTTCACGGCCCGCGCTGCCATCATGCATATCCGCTTCGCCGCCGGCTTCTGTGATCAATTCGCCGGCGGCCTCGGCGATCAGATCTTCCTGCGCCTCGCCGAACACCGGTTCCCTGCCGATCTCCAGCATGACCGGCACCGATAGCGGCGAAACGCGTGACAGCCTTTGATGCATGATTCGCCCCCTGATGCGCGAGAGCATTTCGCCGAGCCGGCTGATATCCAGCAGCCCGGTTGCGGCGTCGGCACGGGTCGCCTTCAGGAGAATGTGGTCCGGTTCGTGGCTGCGCAGCACGTCGTAGATCAGGTCGGTGGATATGGTGACCTGGCGGCCGGTCTTCTCCTGGCCGGGATGGCGTCGTTCGATCAGGCCGGAAATGACCGCGCAGTTTCTGAAGGTGCGCTTGAGCAGGTAGGATTCGTCCAGCCAGGCCTCCAGGTCGTCGCCAAGCATGTCTTCTTCGAACAGTTCGTCGATGGATGGCGTGCCGGCCTCGAACAGGGCGCCCATGTCGCGCAGGCTCCAAACGGCGAGCGCATAGTCGCTGGCGACGAAGCCGAGCGGTCGCGCCCGCGCCCTTTCCAGCCGTCTGGTCAAAAGCATGCCCAGCGTCTGGTGCGCCAGCCTGCCCTCGAACGGAAATGCCACCAGATAATGCTTGTCGGCGCGGGGAAAGGTTTCCACCAGTAGCTGGTCGCGGCCGGGCAGGACCGATTTCCGCGCCTGCAGCCGAAGCCAGTCGGCCACCTGATCCGGCAGGTCGGACCAGCTCGCCGGATCGGCAAGCATGCCGCGCACGACATCGGCAAGATAGGTGGAGAGGGGAAATTTGCCGCCGGCATAGGAGGGTATCTGGACGTCCTGGTCGTCGGCGTTGCTGACAAAGGCTTCATTGTCGCGAATACCCTCGAAGCGAAGGGTGCGGCCGGCGAAGCGGAATGTGTCGCCCTGGGTCAGCTGTTCCAGGAAATATTCCTCGATCTGCCCCAGCACCCGCCCGCCGCGCTTCGGCCCGCCGCCACGCCGCGTCAGCCGCACATTCAGCGACGGCGCTTCGACGATCGTGCCGACATTGAGCCGGTATTGTTGTGCGATACGCGGATGGCTCAGTGCGAAAAGGCCGTCCTTGCGCCGGCGGATGCGGGCGTAACGCTCGTAGCTCTTCAGGGCATAGCCGCCGGTGGCGACGAATTCGACGGCCTGTTCGAAATTCTCCCACGTGAGATCGCGGTAGGGCAGGGCGCTGACGATCTCATCATGGAGCGCAACCGGATCGAAAGGCGCAGCGACGGCCATGCCGAGAATGTGCTGGCACAGGACGTCAAGTCCGCCGGTCCGGATCGGCGGCGTGTCCTGTGCGCCGAGATAGTTGGCGTTCAGCGCCGCGCGGCATTCCAGGACTTCGAAGCGGTTCGACGGCACCAGCAGACCGAGCGACGGTTCGTCCATGCGATGATTGGACCGGCCGATCCGCTGGGCGAGCCGGCTCGCACCTTTCGGCGCACCGACCTCGACAACCAGATCGACATCGCCCCAGTCGATGCCGAGGTCGAGCGTGGAGGTGGCGACGACGGCCCTGAGCCGGCCCTCCGCCATCGCCGCTTCCACCTTGCGCCGCTGGCCACGGTCCAGCGAGCCGTGGTGCAAGGCTATCGGCAGGCTGTCCTCGTTGATCCGCCACAGCTCCGAAAAGGTCATTTCCGCCTGCCAGCGCGTATTGACGAAGATGAGCGTGGTCCGGTGCCTGCTGATACGTTCATAGACCTCGGGGAAGGCATAGCGTGCAGTATGCCCGGACCAGGGCAGGCGGTTTTCGCTTTCCAGGATTTCAAGCTTCGGCCGCGCGCCCTCGGCAACACGGATTAAGCGGCTGAGGCAGCGCTCGGAACTGTCGTCCTGCGGCACCAGCCAGGCGCGCAGGTCATCCGGCTCGGCGACCGTCGCCGACAGACCGATCGTCTTCAGGTCCGGAGCCAGACGGCGCAGCCGCGCCAGACCGAGGGCGAGAAGATCGCCGCGCTTCGATGTCACCAGCGAATGCAGTTCGTCGAATATAACGATTTTCAGGCCGTCGAAAAACCGCTCCGCGTCCCTGGCCGCGATCAGCAGGGCGATCTGCTCCGGCGTCGTCAGAAGCATATCCGGCGGGTTGTATTTCTGCCGCTGTCTCTTGTGCGCCGGCGTATCGCCGGTTCGGGTCTCCAGTCTCACCGGCAGTTCCATTTCCCGCACCGGCATTTCCAGATTGCGGGCGATATCGACGGCCAGCGCCTTCAGCGGCGAGACATAGAGCGTGTGCGGCCCGTCCGGCGATTTTCGCGGTTTGCCGGACGGTAATGCCGCAAGGTCACTCAAGGACGGCAGGAAGCCGGCCAGCGTCTTGCCGGCGCCGGTCGGTGCGATCAGCAGCGTCGAACGCCCGGCCTGCGTCTTTTCAAGCAATTGCAGC
>CAJHXV010000423.1_pt1 | contig 11560 bp, 8 predicted proteins | sample 9198501 | NCBI WGS metagenome assembly CAJHXV01 (sample SAMEA7708351, study PRJEB35096) | sediment metagenome | biome: marine neritic benthic zone biome [ENVO:01000025]; feature: sediment [ENVO:00002007]; material: shallow marine sediment [ENVO:03000034] sea grass bed [ENVO_01000059] ... | reverse complement strand
GCCAGTCTTCGGCCCGGCCCGCCAGACCCTCGTCTGAGAGATCCGGCCAGGCATCGCCCTGAACGCTGCGGGCGAAGCCTATGCGGGCGCGCAGGGCCAGGGTCTCGTCGGGCCAAGGCAGGGTCTCGACACCTGCCGCCAGGACGGCATCGGCCAGAATGCACGCCGTTTCGTCGTCCGGTTCGACCGGCACCTGCGCCCGGACAAGTTCGAGCGCCCCCAGCCGGATCGACCGTGTCCGCCGCAACGCGCCGCTCGCCCTGTCGAGCTCGGTCCTGTCTTCGTGCTGCAACTGATCAGCAAACGATTGTTCCAGCTCATGCCGCTCAACTGGCGCGGCGAGCAGGATGCGGCCATCAGCGCCACCACCCTGAATATCGGCGATGACCAGAAATTCCCGCCTGGCCAGCGGATCGGTTTGCTCAAGCCGCGCCCCGCGCCCGCCCGCCATCAGATACCGGTCGCCTGCACCCCGCCGGCGCGCAACGCGCTCCGGATAGGCCAGCGCCAGGCAAAGTCCCGGCGAAAGGCCCTCTTTGGATGTCCGGGATGCCCTGGCAAGATCTGCCCAACGCGCTGACGCCGAGCGCGCGGCCGCGGCGCGGCCGCCGCTCTCACTGCGAAACCTGTCGAGCCGGTGCAGGAGATCGGTCTGGCGGCCACCCAGCGCCGGTTCGCTGAGGATCGCCGCAATATCGGCGGCAAGCGCCGCCGCGCCATGTTCGCCTGCCCGTATCATCATGTGCGCAAGCCGCGGCGGCAGCGGGAGTTCGCGCAACCGGCGGCCGTGGGCGGAAAGCCCGCCCGACCGATCTCGCGCGCCAAGCCGCGTCAGCAGTTCAAGCGCCTCCGAATATGCGGCTTCCGGCGGCGGGTCGAGCCATGAAAGCTGGCCGGGATCGGCAACGCCCCAGGCGAGCAGAGCAAGCGCCAGCGACGAAAGGTCCGCCTCAAACAGTTCCGGCCTGTCATAGGGCTCAAGGGCGGCGGTCTGCGGTTCGTCCCAGAGACGGTAACACCAGCCGGCATCGATCCGTCCGGCGCGGCCGCGTCGCTGGTCGGCGGCCGCGCGGCTGACACGCACCGTCTCCAGCCGGGTCAGACCGGATCCCGGGTCGAAACGGGGCCGGCGCGTCAGGCCGCTGTCGATCACCAGCCGGACATCCTCGATCGTCAGGGACGTTTCGGCAATCGATGTGGCGAGTACCACCTTGCGGCGGCCCGGGCGCGACGGCCGGATGGCCCTGTCCTGGTCTTTCGTGTCCAGGGCGCCGTAGAGCGGTGCGATGTCGACATCATCGGACGGTTCGTCCCGAAGCCGTTCCGCGGTGCGCAGGATCTCCGCCTGGCCGGGCAGGAAGGCCAGAATTCCGCCTGGTTGCGCGGCCATGCCGCGGCGGATGGCCGCCGTCATGCGGTCCTCCAGCCGCCGTTCCCGGTCGGACCCGAGATAGACGGTCTCCACCGGAAAAAGCCTGCCCTCGCTCCTGATGACCGGCGCACCATGAAGCAGCGCCGCATATCGCTCGCCCTCGATGGTCGCCGACATGACGGCAAGCCTGAGGTCATCGCGCAGCCCGGCGCAGGTGTCGATTGCCAGGGCGAGGCCGAGATCGGTGTCGAGCGAGCGCTCATGCACTTCATCGAAGATCACCGCGGCGACATTGTTCAGTTCCGGATCGTCGAGGATCATCCGCACAAAGACGCCGGCCGTGACGAGTTCCACGCGGGTCGCGGCGGATACCTTCGTATCGAGGCGGACCCGGTAGCCGACGGTCTGCCCGACCGCTTCGCCAAGCGAGCGGGCCATGAACGCGGCGGGCGAGCGCGCCGCCAGACGGCGGGGTTCGACGACGATGATCCGCCCGCGTTTCGCCCAGCCCTGGTCCAGAAGAGCAAGCGGTATGCGGGTCGTCTTGCCGGCGCCGGGCGGGGCAACCAGAACGGCGCGGCCGTGCCGGGCCAGCGCATCCAGCAGATCCGGCACTACGGCATCGACGGGCAACGGTGTCTCCGGCCGTCCCGGTGTCATGTTCCGGCGAGCCCGTCCAGTTCAATGCACGGGCCGCCGGCCGCCTCTGCGTCGGCCGGATCGTGGGTAACCAGCAGGACCGGCAGCCGGCGCTTGGCGGCCTCGCCGAAAACCAGCGCGCGCACCTGGCCGCGGCGGGCCGTATCGAGCTTGGAAAACGGCTCGTCGAGCAACAGGGCGTGCGGCTCCGACAGCAATGTCCGCATCAATGCGACCCTGGCCTTCTGGCCACCGGAAAGTGTCGCCGGATCGCGCTCGGCGAAATCGTCAAGTCCGACTTCGGCCAGCGCCAGGCGGACGGCGTCTTTCCTGGCAGTCGCGCCAGCGACCGCCGGGAGCAAGCCGAACACCAGGTTTGCGCCGACCTACATGTGCGGAAACAACAGCGGATCCTGGAACAGCAGACCCATGCCCCGGCGTTCCGGCGGCTCCTCGGTTACATCCACACCGTCGAGGATAATCCGTCCCTGCGCCTGGAAAACGGGATCGAGAAAGCCGGCCGCAAAGGCCAGCAGGGTCGACTTTCCCGAACCTGACGGTCCCATCACAGTAAGAACCTCGCCGGGCGCGATCGTTCTGTCGACGGCCAGCAGCGGCCGTCCGTTCAGAGCAATCGAAACCCGGTCGAACCGTAGACCGCCGGCGTCCCTGTCGGATTCTGTCATCAGGTTGCCCGCATCTCCCGGCGGTTTCTGAACAGCAGCGCCGGAACCACCAGCGCCAGGGCAAAGCCGATAAACGGCAACAGGGCCTGGAGCAAGGCCGTGGCGCCGATGATCCGCCGGTCACCGCCGGAGGCCAGGGCGACCGCCTCGGTGGTGATGGTCGGCCAGCGGCCGGCGCCAATCAGCAGTGTCGGCAGATACTGGCCGATGGAAACGGCAAAACCGACGGCCGCGGCAGTCAGCACCGGCCGGACCATCATCGGCAGACGGATGCGCCAGAAGATGGTGTCTGACCCATGCCCGAGAGCCCGGCCCATATGGGCGAAGCGAACGTCCCAGCTGCGCCATGGATCGGCCAGCGACAGAAGGACATAGGGAAACACGAACACCAGATGGACCAGAACCAGCGCCGCCAGAGTCGCGTCCAGCGCAAAGCGAGTAAGAACGATCTGAAGTCGGAACAGGAATGCAATCTGCGGCACCAGCAGCGGCAGGTAGAGTGCGACCAGGGCTCGGGTCGTCGGCGTCCGGCCGGCGCGGGATTCATATTCCAGCGCTCCGAGCGCCAGAATCGTGGCGATCAGGCTGGAAAAAAAGCCGATCAGGATGGCATTGGCCATGACGCCGGCCAGCCCGGACAGCGTCCGCATCCAGGTCCTGAGACCGAAAGATTGCGGCAGCAGGTCCGGAAAGCGCCAGAAACCGGCTACCGACCAGATTGCAAGGATCAGAATGCCCGCCAGGACCGCCGCCGCCGAAAGCGCCGCTGCAACCGCGGCCGCATGCCGCGCCAGTGCATCGCTGCGACCACGCCAGCCGGCGGAAATGCGAGACCGGTCGATGCGCACGATCAGACGTTCGGCCATCCACCAGACGACAAGCGCCGTGGTCGTGACGAAGAGTTGAAGAACGGCGCCTGCGGCGGCGACAAAACGCAGACCGAGATCAGGATCGGCCTGCCATTCGACGATCCGCACGGCGAGTGGCGGCGGCGTCGTCGGTCCGAGAATCAGCGCCACATCGACGACCGAGGAGGAATAGGCGATGACGGCGAAGATCGGCAGGCGGATCTGGCGGTAGAGCGGTGGCAGGATCGTACGGGCGAAGCCGAGCATGCGGCCATAGCCGAGGCTGGCGGTGACCTGCGCCATCTGGCCGGCGCGCACCTGCGGCAGGGCCGCCAGTGTCACCAGAAGTAGAAACGGCACTTCCTTGACGATCAGCCCGGCCATCATCGACAGGGCGAATGTGTCGTGGATGATCAGCAGATCTGGTGGGCGATCCCAGCCCGTCAGCCATGGCGACACCAGCCGCGCCAGATAGCCGGATGGCGCAATCAGAAACGCAAGGCCGAAGGCGGCAGCGGCGTGTGGCACGCTGAGCAGCGGCGAGATCAGCCGTTCGAGCACCCGGAAGGCGCGGGTGCCGCCCCAGCCGGCGACGAATGCCATGACGAGGACGAACGATACCAGCGTGGTAATCAGGCCCGCCGCGAGGCTGATCAGGCATGATCGGACCAGGCCGGGCATCGCCATCAGCTGATCGAAGGGCGCAAGCGACAGGGCAGTGCCGCCGAGCACCGGCAGATAGCCGAAAGCCGGCAGGACCGCCCCGGCCAAACCGGCCACCACCGGGACAATCAGGACGACAAAGGCGGCTGCGGGGAGCAGCCGCAACCATCGATGCCGATCCCCTGGCGAGGCCAGTGATCCGGCCTACTGGCTGGCGCCGTAGCGCCGGGCCCATTCCGCTTCGATCCGCTTGACCCAGGAATCGTGCGGCTCCGGCAGGACGGGGCCAAGCTCTTCCGGTTTCAGAGTTGCGATGCCGAGGTCGAGAGCATCGAACCGGGCCCTGTCCTCAGGCGCCAGTCTGCCCATTGCCAGCACCGTGGGGTCGCCCCAGACGGCGGCATCCTGCTTGCGGGCCTGCGCCTCCGGCGACATCAGGAAATTGGCCAGGACCATGCCTCCCGCCTTGGCGCTGGCATTGAACGGAACGGCGAGAAAATGGGTGTTGCCCAAGGTGCCGTCATCGAACACGAAACTGCGCACCGTATCGGGCAGTTCATTGTTGGCGATAGCATTCGACGCCGTGGCCGGGTTGAAGGCGAATGCAATCGCCACCTCGTCATCGGCGAGCAATTGCCGCATGGCGTTCATGTTCTGAGGATAGGCGCGGCCCTTGCGCCATAGATTGTCGCGGGCCCGGTCGAGCCAGGCGAACAGCGGGTCGGTTGCCGGCGCGAAATTTTCGTCCGTCGCGGGGGCCTGCAGAAGCGCAGGGTCGGGCGTCAGGTCGATCAGCACCTGCTTCAGGAACGACGTACCCATGAAGTCGGGCGGTTGGGGATAGGTGAAGCGGCCCGGATTTTCCGCAATCCAGTCACCCAGGGCCCTCGTTGACCGGGGTGGACTCTGGAGCCGTGCGGTATCATGGAAGAAGATCATCTTGGCCATCCCCCAGGGTGCCTGGAGACCGTCGACGGGAACCGTGAAGTCCACGGCCACCGATGGTTTGTTCTCCACATCGACAAGTTTGTAGTTCGGCAGCCGATCCGACCACGGATCTGGCAGTAACAGGCCCTGCCGCTTCATGGCGGCGAAGTTCTCGCCGTTGATCCAGACGAGGTCGACGGCGCCGCCTTCGTTGCGTCCCGCCGCCTTTTCGGTCAGGACCTTGCTGACAACCGAGGCCGTGTCGTCGACCTTGACATGGACAACCTTGACGCCATGGCGTCGCTCGACCTCGTTGCCTGCCCAGGCGATATAGTCATTGATGATCGGTTCGCCGCCCCAGGCGTGGAAATAGACGGTCTGGTCCTTTGCCTCGGCCAGAACGGCGTCCCAATTGCCCGGATCGGGATCGGCGGCACGGGTCGGCAGCGCAGCGGCGGCCAGCATGACCAGTCCGGCAGATAGTTGCTTCAGCATGTTATGTCTCCCTTTGGCGTTCTGATGCAGGCCGGCCCGCTGTGGATCAATCGACATTTTCGTGATCGGGTCTCAGCCGGATATGTGCCGCAGATCCGCCGTCCGGCAAGATTGTCGATGTCACGGCGCTCAATGAATACAGGCCGATAACGGCTCGCATTTCGACGCCCCCTGGCCGAAAACCCTGCCCTCGCGACGGGAATCGGCGCCACCGGCCAGATAGGGCGCGCCGCTCTCAAGCACGGAAACCTCCGGCACGTCATCGCCCCAAAGCGCGATCGCGTGAAGGCCGGAATTGAGGTCCCGGATATTGACCTTGTAACCCAGCGCTTCCAGGGCCGGCGCCATGGCTTCCGCGGCCGTGCCCCTTTCAAGGTCGTAGGTGCCGAAGCGGTTGACGAGATGCGGCATGCCGATCGCCGTCTGGACATCGAGCCGCCAGTCGAGAATGGCGATCAGGGTCTTGGCGACATAGGGGATGATGCGGCTGCCGCCGGGCGAGCCGACGGCCAGGACGGGTGTACCCTGCTGCAGCACGATGGTCGGCGCCATGGACGAACGCGGCCGCTTGCCGGGCTCGACGCGGTTGGCGATCGGCACACCGTCCTTGTGACTGCGAAAGGAGAAATCGGTCAGTTCGTTGTTGAGCAGGAAACCGGCCACCATAAGCCGCGAACCAAAACCGTTCTCGATCGTCGTTGTCATCGAGGCGATATTGCCGTGCCGGTCCTGGATGACGAAATGGCTGGTCGAGGGAAGCTCGATGGCCTCGTCATCGGCGAAATTGAGCGCATGGTCCCATTCCGGTTCGCCGGCACTGACGCCGTCCAGAGCCCTGTCGCCGCGCAGAAGCTCCGACCGCGCCGCCAAATAGGCCGGGTCGAGCAGGCCCTTGACCGGCAAGGGCACGAAATCCATGTCGGCCATGTAGCGGCCGCGGTCGGCGAAGGCGAGGCGCGACGCATCGCCGATCAGCCGCCAGGTCTGCGGATCATCCGGCGACATGGAAGCCATGTCGAAGGGTTGCAGAAGGCCGAGGATCTGGCCGACAGTGAGGCCGCCGGAGGAGGGCGGCCCCATGCCGCACACCTCATAGACCCGGTAGACCAAGCAAACGGGCTCTCGCTCGACGACCCGGTAGTCGGCCAGGTCACCATGCGCCATGACGCCCGGATTGCCCGCAGCGCCGCGCACCTTTGCGACGATCGCGGACGCCAGTGGACCGGAATAAAAGGCCTCCATGCCCTGCTCGGCCAACGTGGACAACGTGGCGGCATAGTTCGGGTTTTTCAGCCTTGTGCCAGCCTGCAGCGGCAGGCCGTCAGTGTCGAAGAAATATCCGCGCGCAACGGGATCGGTCTTCAGCCGGTCGCCGTCGCGGGAAATCAGAGCGGCAAGCCGAGGCGACACGACAAAGCCCTCCTGCGCCCTGATGATCGCCGGCTGGAACAAATCCTGCCAGGGCTGATTTCCCCAGCGGCGGTGCAGCACCGCGAGCAGCCTTGGCGTACCGGGCACACCGACGGAGCGGCCGCCGACGACGGCATCGAAGAATTTCAGCGGTTCGCCGGCCTCGTTCTGGAACAGGGTCGGCTTCGCCGCCGCCGGCGCAGTCTCGCGGCCGTCGAGTGTCGTCAGGCGTTTCGCCTCCGCATCCCAGTAGACCAGAAAAGCGCCGCCACCGAGACCTGAGGATTGCGGTTCGACGAGGCCCAGCATCAGCTGCACGGCAATGGCCGCATCGGCGGCCGTGCCGCCGGCGGCGAGGATTTCCGCACCCGCTTCGACGGCGAGTGGATTGGCCGCCGCGATCATGGCGATTTCGGCGGTAACCGGGTCGCGCTCGGCCTGGGCTGCAAGCGATCCGGCCGCTGCTTCCGGCGCGACGGCGTCAGCCGCCTGCTGTGCCACGGCCGGCGCCGACCAGGCTGTGATCAGGACAATCAGAATGTGTGGAAACCGGACCATGACACGCCTCCCGCAAAACAGACAGGCGGCAAGTCTAGCAGAGCGGCGCGAGGCCTGCACGCCGCCTGAATCAGCATTCGCCCGCGCCGAAATCGCAACAGGTGCCGGGACCTCGCGCGTCCCCGCACCGGTTACGATTGAAGAAGTCGCGACCCGCCTGCGCCGGGAAGGCGCCGCAGAGCCTAACCGCCGAACATCTTCTTCAGGTTGTCCAGGCCGGCCTAATAGATGCCCTGTATCACCTCGGCCGCCTCTTCAGGAGATCCGACCGGATCGAAATTCGACGACCATTCGACTTCCGCCTTGCCGTCCGCGCCTTCGGTGACCCGCAGAGTGCTGGTGTAATTCATCACCGGCAGCGGACTTTCGACGATCGAATAGGTATAGCTTTTGCCGTCTTCCGAGGCTTCAAGCTTTTCAACGATTTCGCCGCCGCCGACCAGGTGAAGCCGGCGGATAGTGCCACCGTCCTCCAGTTCCGACCGCTCCACCGCGGGATGCCAGTCCGGCAGGGCGTTGAAGCTGCCGATCCGGCTCCATATTTCCGATGCAGCGACCGGGAACGGTACGGATAATTTGACGTCTGCCATGACCGTCTCCCTATACGATTGTGGCCTTGCCCGGATTGGCGGCGGCCCGCTGAGCCATGACCTTGATCAGGTTGGCGCGATAGGCGGCCGAACCGTGAATGTCGGCCATAAGACCGCCGGGGTCGACGCCAAGGCCGGCAATCGCATCCGCGGACACGTCGGCCGAGAAGGCGCTTTCGGCATCCGCCCAGCGGAAGACGCCGTCGGTGCCGGAGCCTGTCACTGCGACCCGCACGCCGTCGGCGTGGCGGGCAATGAAGACGCCAGCCATGGGATAGCGCGAGGCCGGATTGCGAAATTTGCCGTAAGCCGCTTCCGACGGCACCTTGAATTCGACCCTGGTGACGATCTCGCCGTCATCGAGCGCGGTTTCGTAAAGTCCCGCGAAGAAATCATCGGCGGCGATGCTGCGCTTGTCGGTATGAACGGTCGCCGCCAGCGCCAGCACGGCGCTCGGATAATCGGCCGCCGGATCATTGTTGGCGACCGAGCCGCCGATCGTGCCCACGTGCCGCACCTGGCTGTCGCCTATCGAGCCTGCCAGATCCGCAAGAGCCGGAATGGCGCCGCGCACCGCCGATGACGCCGCCACTTCAGCATGGGTCGTCGCAGCGCCGATCGTCAGGGTATCGCCGGAATGATCGATGCCGGAGAGGTCGGCGATATGGGTCAGGTCGATCAGGTCCGACGGCGCCGCAAGACGCTGTTTCATGGTCGGGAGCAGCGTGTGGCCGCCCGAAAGATAGGCGGCATCGTCCGCTCCGGAGAACAGTTGCGCCGCTTCGGCGAGGCTCGATGGCCTGTGATAGTTGGTCTCATACATTGTCGATATCCTCTGAATTCCGGGTTCTTGACCCGCCGGCCCAACGGACCGGCGGGCGTCTGAAGCTGCTATTTGCTGGCCGCCGCCCAGACCTTTTCAGGCGAGGCCGGCATGGACAGGTCGTTGTTGCCGATGGCATCGGTAATGGCGTTGATGACCGCCGGCGGCGATCCGATCGCCCCGGCCTCGCCACAGCCCTTGATGCCGAGCGGGTTGCCCGGACACGCGGTTTCCGTGGTCGACACGTTGAATGACGGCAGATTGTCGGCCCGCGGCATGCAGTAATCGTTGTAGCTTGCCGTCGTCAGCTGTCCGCCTTCATCGTAGTGTGCGCCCTCCAGAAGCGCCTGGCCGACGCCCTGCGCAATACCGCCATGAACCTGGCCCTCGACGATCATCGGATTGATGATCTTGCCGAAATCGTCGGCGGCGACGAACTGCACGATGTCGACGGTGCCGGTGTCCGGATCGACCTCGACCTCGCAGATGTAGCAGCCGGCCGGGAAGGTGAAGTTGGTCGGATCGTAGAACGCACCCTCCTTCAGGCCGGGCTCCATGCCTTCCGGAAGGTTGTGCGCAGTGTAGGCCGCCAGGCAGACCTCGTGCCAGTCGAGCTTCTTGTCGGTGCCGGCCACGCTGACTTCACCGCCGGAAATCTCGATATCGCTTTCCGAGGCTTCCAGCAGATGCGCGGCGATCTTCTTCGCCTTGGCCTTGGCCTTGTCGAGCGCCTTGACAATGGCCGACATGCCGACCGCGCCGGAGCGCGAGCCGTATGTGCCCATGCCGAACTGCACCTTGTCGGTGTCGCCATGGACGATCTGGACATTGTCGGTCGGCAGGCCGAGCCGGTCGGAGATCAGCTGGGCGAAGGTGGTCTCATGACCCTGACCGTGGCTGTGCGAACCGGTCAGCACCTCGATCGTGCCGACGGGGTTGACCCGGACCTCCGCGCTTTCCCAAAGCCCGACGCCGGCGCCGAGCGACCCGACGGCCTGCGACGGCGCGATGCCGCACGCCTCGATATAGCAGGACATGCCGATGCCTCGCTTCTTGCCGCGGCTTTCCGCCTCCGCCCTGCGGGTGGCAAAGCCGTCATAGTCGGCGGCCTGCATGGCGGCATCGAGCGAAGCGTTATAATCACCCGCGTCATAGGCCATGATCACCGGTGTCTCGTAGGGGAATTCCGTGATGAAATTCTTGCGTCGCAGTTCCGGCGGCGACACACCGAGTTCGCGCGCCGCCGTCTCGACGATCCGCTCCAGCACATAGGTCGCCTCCGGCCGGCCGGCGCCGCGGTAGGCGTCGACGGGCACCGTGTTGGTGTAGACCGTGCGCACATTGCAGTGGATGGCAGGGATCATGTACTGGCCGGAAAGCAATGTGGCGTAGAGATAGGTCGGCACCGACGAGGAGAACAGTGACATGTAAGCGCCGAGATTGGCCATCGTGTCGACTTTCAGCGCCACGATCCTGTTATCGGCGTCAAAGCCGATCTGGGCCTTGGTGATGTGATCGCGGCCATGAGCATCGGTCAGGAAGGATTCGGTCCTGTCCGCCACCCATTTCACCGGCACGCCGGTCCGTTTGGACGCCCACAGGCAGACGATCTCTTCAGGATAGATATAGATCTTGGATCCGAACCCGCCGCCGACATCCGGCGCGATGACGCGCAGCTTGTGTTCCGGCGCAACCTGATAGAAGGCCGACAGGACAAGGCGGGCGACGTGCGGATTCTGGCTCGTCGTCCACAGCGTGTAATGGTCTTCGGCCATATCGTAGCTGGCCAGGGCCGCGCGCGGCTCCATGGCGTTCGGCACCAGCCGGTTATTGGTGATGTCCATGCTGGTGACATGGGCGGCGCCGGCGAGGGCCGCGTCGACCGCGGCGCTGTCGCCGATTTCCCAGTCATAGATCAGATTGTTCGGCGCTTCCGGATGAAGCTGCGGGGCGCCGTCTTCAAGCGCCTTGTCGGCATGGATCACGGCCGGCAGTTCCTGCCAGTCGACGGCAACCTTTTCCGCCGCGTCACGGGCCTGGGCCTGGCTCTCGGCGACAACCACGGCGACGGCCTGTCCGACATGGCGGACGACTTCGGAGGCCAGAGCCGGCCATGCGCCCATATTCATCGGCGAGCCGTCCTTGGAGTGGATCATCCAGCCGCAGATGAGGTTGCCGATACCGTCGGCGGCAATCTGCGTACCGTCGAGAACGTCAATGACGCCGGGCATCGCCTTGGCGGCGGATGTGTCAATCGAGCCGATCCTGGCGTGGGCATGCGGCGAACGCACGAATGCTGCATGGCACATGCCCGGTACGGTCATGTCATCGGTGTAGCGGCCCCTGCCGCTGATGAATCTCTTGTCTTCCTTGCGCAACACCCGTGCGCCGATGCCTTCTACACCCATCCGGTGTCCCTCCTGTTATCTTCGGCGGCCTGTTTGACCAACGGCGCGCCGGCTGGTTCTGTTTCCGGGCCGGCCTCAACCTGCCATCTGGTCGGACGCGGCAAGAATCGCCTTGACGATATTGTGGTAACCGGTGCAGCG
>CAJHXV010000034.1_pt1 | contig 11734 bp, 8 predicted proteins | sample 9198501 | NCBI WGS metagenome assembly CAJHXV01 (sample SAMEA7708351, study PRJEB35096) | sediment metagenome | biome: marine neritic benthic zone biome [ENVO:01000025]; feature: sediment [ENVO:00002007]; material: shallow marine sediment [ENVO:03000034] sea grass bed [ENVO_01000059] ... | reverse complement strand
GGAGACGGCCAGCAAGGCATGGCCGCGCGCCTTCATCGCCGCTGCGAGATCGCCGGCGACCGCGTAGGCCAGCGCCGCGGCCAGATCTTCCGATGTCGCGAAATTCCGGCGGTCGATCAAACCGTGTCCTCGTACCAGGTTCGTCCGTCCCGTTCGATCAGCGCAATCGACGCCGATGGGCCCCAGGTGCCGGCGGTATAGGCGTTCGGTGTTCCGGAACGCTGCCATGCCGCCAGAATCGGGTCGACCCAGGACCACGCCGCCTCCACCTCGTCGCGGCGCATGAACAGGGTCTGGTTGCCGCGAATGACATCGAGCAGGAGACGCTCGTAGGCGTCCGGGTTGCGGGCGTCGAAGGTCTCCGAAAAGCTCATGTCGAGGGGAACGTATTGCAGCCTCATGCCGCCCGGTCCGGGATCCTTGATCATGATCCATTGCTTCACGCCTTCATCGGGCTGCAGCCGCAGGACCAGGCGATTGGCGTGGACGGTGCCGGAGCCGGACGGAAAGATCGAATGGGGAACCGGTTTGAAGGTGATGACGATTTCCGAAAGCCGTTCGGCCAGCCGTTTGCCGGTTCGCAGATAGAAGGGAACGCCTGACCAGCGCCAATTGGCGATCTCCGCCTTCAGCGCGACAAATGTCTCCGTAATGCTTTCCGTATCGCCCAACTCTTCGACATAGGACTGGACCGCGCCGCCATTGGATGCCCCGGCCTTGTACTGGCCGCGGACGGTGGCCTGGCCCGCATTGTCGTCGTCTATCGGCTTCAAGGCCTTGAGAACTTTCAATTTTTCGTCGCGGACGGAATCGGCGTCAAGGGAATCCGGCGGCTCCATTGCAACAAGACACAAAAGTTGCAAAATGTGATTTTGCACCATGTCGCGGAGGGCTCCGGCAGTGTCGTAATAGCCGCCGCGCGTGCCCACACCGAGCGATTCGGCAACGGTGATCTGCACATGATCGATGTGGGCGGAATTCCACAGATGCTCGTAGAGGATGTTGCCGAAGCGCAGTGCCATCAGGTTCTGCACCGTCTCCTTGCCGAGATAATGATCGATGCGGAAGATCTGGCTTTCGGCAAAGACCTTGCCGACGGCGTCATTGACGGCACAGGCCGATTCGAGGTCCTTGCCGATCGGCTTTTCGACGACGACACGGCTGTTCGGCGTGACTAGGCCGTATGCGCCGATGCGGCCGCAGATATCGTCGAACAGATCCGGACCGACGGCGAGATAGAATGCCCGGACCTTGTCGCGACCTGCTTCCAGGATTTCGGCCAGTTCCGGCCAGCCCTGGTCGCTCACGGCATCGACCGCGACATAGGAGAGGATCTCCAGAAAGGGCTCCAGCTTGGCGTCGTCGCGATAGGCTTCCGGCAGATATTTGTCCAGGGCCTCGCGGATGCCGGCGCAGAATTCGTCCTTGCTCATGGCCCGGCGCGACGCGGCGATTATCCTGCAGCCTTCCGGGATCTGGCCGTCGCAGAAGCGGTGAAACAGAGCCGGCAGCAGCTTGCGTCTTGCAAGGTCTCCGGTTCCGCCGAAAACCACATAGTCAAACGGGTCGACGGGGATGACACGATAGGTCATTCAGGTCTCCAGCCGGAACGGCAGCGGATGCTGGCCGTGTTCCCACATATTTGCTGCCTGACGTCAAGTCGCGCCGGCCGCTCGCATGGCTGCTTCGCGTTGGCCGCATGGACAGCGGCAAAACCGGGGTTCCGGTCAATTGAAGGCGATCTGCACCTTCATGGCCTGGTTCCTGTCGTTTGCCGTCTCAAAGGCGCGCACGGCCTCGGTGAGCGGCATGACGTCGGAAATCAGCGGTTTGAGGTCCACCCGGCGGCTGGAAATCAGGTTTACGGCAAACGGGAACTCCTCGTGGAACCGGAACGAACCGCAGATGCGGATTTCCTTGGCGACAATGAGGTTCAGCGGTATTTCGACGTCACCGCCCAGCCCGAGTTGGACGAAAATGCCACCGGGCCGGATGGCATCGATCGCCCCGGCGATTGCCCGGGCGTTTCCGGAGGCTTCGAATACGACGTCGAACGTCCCCTTATCCTCAGCGAATCCGCTCATTGCGGCGGCATCTTTCGCCACATTGATCGTCCTGTCGGCACCGACCTGCCTGGCGCAGGCGAGCGGCGCATCGACAAGGTCGGTAACCGTGATCTCGGCGGCGCCGTGCAGGCGGCTGGCGACGATGCACAGGGCGCCGATCGGTCCGCAGCCGGTGATCAGGACATTCCTGCCGGACAGCGAACCGGCCTGCCGGACAGCGTGCAGGGTGACGGAGAACGGCTCGGCCATCGCGGCTTCCTGGATGGAGACGTCGGAGGTGACCGGAACGCACTGGGATGCATCGGCAACCAGTCTTTCGCGGAACGCGCCCTGGACGTGGGGCATGCGCATGGCACTGCCGTAGAACCGCATGTCGAGACAGTGGTTGAACATGGCCTGCCGGCAATAGGCGCACCGGCCACATGGCCGGCTCGGATTGACGGCAACCCGATCGCCGACGGCCAGTCCTTCGACACCCGGGCCGATCTCGGCCACCGTCCCGGCGATTTCGTGGCCGAGTATCATCGGCTCCTGCAGCCGGATGGCACCAATGCCGCCGTGGTTGTAATAATGCAGGTCGGAACCGCAGATCCCGCCGCTCCCGAGGTCCACCAGCACCTCACCGCTGCCCGGAGCGGCATCCGGCATGTCATCGATCCGCAGATCCCCGGCAGCATGGATGACAATGGCTTTCATGGACCCCTCCGCGCCGGCATTGCACTGGTGCGGCGATAGCCGTATCACAGCACCAGCGGAAGACAAAACCGGCTACGCCGCCTCCAGGATCGGATTTCATATGTCGCTTGAACTGTTTGACCTGACCGGACGGCGGGCGCTCATCACCGGCTCAAGCCAGGGTATCGGCTTTGCCCTGGCCCGCGGGCTCGCATCCGCCGGCGCGGCGGTCGTGCTCAACGGCCGCAACGAGCATCGGCTCAACGAGGCTGCGGCGTCGCTTCGCGGCGAAGGCGCCACAGTCGATGAGGCGGCGTTCGACGTCACCGATCCGACTGCCGTCTCGACGGGGGTCGACCTGATCGAGAACGATGTCGGTGCGATCGATATCCTGATCAACAATGCCGGAATGCAGTTCCGGACCCCGCTGCATGAATTTCCGCATGACAAATGGCGCGACCTGATGAGAACGAACATCGACAGCGCGTTCCTCGTCGGCCAGGCCGTGGCGCGGCACATGATCGGCCGCAAGCGCGGCAAGATCATCAATATCTGCTCGGTACAGAGCGAACTCGGTAGGCCGGGCATCGCGCCCTATGCAGCAACCAAGGGCGCGCTGAAAATGCTCACCAAGGGCATGTGCATCGACTGGGCGGGTTTCGGGCTTCAGGTCAACGGCATCGGTCCGGGCTATTTCAGGACGGAACTGAACAAGGCACTGGTGGAAGATCCGGAATTTTCCGGCTGGCTGGAGAACCGAACGCCTGCCGGCCGCTGGGGCGATGTGGAAGAACTGACAGGCGCGGCGATATTCCTGTCATCGGAGGCATCCAGCTTCGTCAATGGGCACATTCTCTATGTAGACGGCGGAATAACGGCCTCGCTCTAGCCGTGCGGGCGGCCCAGATTCCGCGCTACGGTTCATTTTCTATTATCAGATTTGGTTTAGCGTTCCCTTAGAAGCAAGTTGGGGGAGCCAAACCATGCTCAATCTACGCGTTATTTGCGCGGTTGCCGGTTTTCTGTCGGCCGCGCTGTCATCGGCCTTCGCCGGGGATCTGCGCATTGTCGGAACCGGCGACGGAATGGAACAACTCAGGGCCCTGGGAAATGCCTATACGGCTGACAATCCCGAAACGCTGATTATCGTGCCGCCGAGTATCGGATCCGGCGGCGGCATAGCGGCGGTCGGCGCTGAAAAGGAACTGCTCGGCCGGATTGCCCGTCCGCTCACCAATAAGGAAAAGAAACTCGGGCTGACCGAAGTGCCGATCTTCAAGCTGCCGACGGCATTCTATGTCCACAAGACGGCCGCGGTCAGCGACCTGACATTCGAACAGATAACGAAGATCTTCGCGGGAGAGATCGTCAACTGGAAAGAGGTTGGCGGTGCCGATCTGCGCATCAAGGTCGTGCGCCGGGAAGAGGAGGACAGCACGCTCCTGGTTCTCAGAGCCATGATCCCGGGCTGGAAAGACCTGAATATCACTTCAAAGTCCAAGATGGCCTACACCACACAGGAATCGTTCGAGACGGTCGCAAAAGTGGCCGGCGCGGTCGGTTTTGGTCCGTACAGCCGGTCGCTGGGCCCGGATCTTGTGTTCCTCCGGCTGGAGGGAATTGAGCCCACCGACCCGAATTATCCGAGCGCCAATACCATCTCGTATATCTACAAGAACGATACCGTGACCCGGGAAGCCATGTCTGTCATCGAATACGCCAGGAGCAGCAAGGCGAAGACGTTTCTCAGCCGGATCGGAGGCGTTCCGATATCCAACTAGGATGATGAGTTGCAGGTCTTTTCAACACTCGGTGCGCGGCTCGTCATCACCGTCCTGCTGATCGCGACGATTGCATTTACCGCATTCGTCAGCCTGGCGATCTACAGGCTTGGCGGCGGATTGGCGCGTCAATCGGCGGAACTGAGCGAGCTTGCGCAAGTCAAACTCGTGCAGACGCTGGACGGCGCCGCCGGGCTTGGCGCCGTCCGGCTTGACCTGCTTTTCACCAATGTCGACCGGCAATTGGGCGTGATCGCCCAGCGCACGGATGTCGTCCAGGCGATCACGTCGGGCAATGTGGTGGCGATTACGGAAACGGTGCGCCGTGGCAAGGCCAGCACGGATCTCGACGGCGTGGTCATCATTGACCCGCAACTCAATGTGCTCGGTGCCGAATTCGGCAATATAGATCTTCTGGTTGCCGACGCCGCCCTCAAGCAGACGGCGCTCGGAGCCGAGATCGGCTCGATCGTCGAGGATAACGATCCGCTTGAGCCCCGCGGCATCATGCGTGTCGTCAAGCTCAGCGAGACGCTCGCCACCGCATTGGGCGAAACGGCTGCAGATAATATGGCGCTCGTCGTTGTCCAGCCGATATTCGACGATTTCGGAGACGTCTTTGCCGCCGCAATCGGCCACCGGGTCCTGCGTCGCGACGAAAAGGCCATCATCGAGTTCGCCAAGGTGGAAAGCGTCGACCTTCTTGTTCTTGACGGCTCGAAGGTGATTTCCTCTTCGATAACCGACGCGTCGGACGTCATGACGATCAGCCCTGCCGACGGCCCGAACCTGACGCTGACCGACGACGGAAGATATCTGGCCCGGTGCGTCGGCCTTTTCGTCCGCTGGCGCATGTGTGCTCTGGCCCCGGTTTCAGAGCTTCAGTCGCTGAGAGGCGAACTTGTGCGCATCAGCGAGCGCGAGGGCCAGGCGCTCGGCATCTGGCTTGTCATCGTTGCCGTCGTCTCCCTGGTCGTTTGCGCAATCGTTGCGCTTGCCGCCGCGCGTTATCTCGCTGGCCCGATGTCGCAGATCGCGGAGGCTCTCAGAGCCGTTGCGCGCGGCGACTGGAAGGTCGGTGTATCCGGGACGGAGCGAACCGACGAGGTCGGCGATATCGCCCGGGCGGTGACCACTCTGCAGGCGTCCATGCAGGAGCGTGACCGGCTCAAGGTCGACGTGGCGATTGCCGAAAGCTCGAACCAGCGTCGCGAGAATCTTGAAGACGCCATCAAGCGATTTGACCGCAGCATGCGGTCGGTCCTACTCAGCGTTACCGATGGCGTTGAAACCATGGACGAGACGGCAAGGGCGCTGGCGCGCATATCAGTTGTCGCCGAAGGTGAAGCCGACGAGGCGGCGTTCGTCTCTGAAAACACCGTTTCCAATGTTTCCGCCGTGCAAGACGCGGCTCAGAAACTCAACCAGACGATATTCGAAATGGCCAGACTGCTCCAGGACATGGCCATGACCGCCGTCGAGGGCCATGTTTCGGCGAAACATGCAACAAGTCAGGCCGGCGACCTGGTTCAGGCGAGCCGGAACCTGGACAATATCGTCGAATTGACGGAGCAGATCCTTCAGCGGGCCAGCTTCCTGGCGATCAATGCGACGTTCCAGGCGACGCAGAACGATCAGGCGCCGCAGTCGGGATACGGCGATGTGGCTCGCGAGGTGGAAGTCCTGAGCGGCCAGATCGCTCGGGCGAACGAGGAACTGAGCGCCCGCGCCAACAAGATCCAGGCTGCGACGGAGACCACTGCCGGCTCCGTCTCGGATATATTCGAGACCCTGAACAGCCTGGTGGAGCGGACGAGGGCGATAGTCGCCTCGATCGAGCAGCAACGCCGGGTGACGAATGAGATCGACGACAATATGGCGATGGCGGTTGCCGGCAGCACGAATGTCTCGTCGAGCGTGCAGCGCCTGAAGACGACTGTCGGCGAAGCGCGCAATACGTCCATGCAGGTGGTGACGAAAGCCGTCGACATGGCCGACGAAGCACGCCGGCTCGACACGACAGTGAAGACATTTCTCAGGGAAGTCGGCAGTTGATCCGCTAACCGGGCGACGACGTCCAGCCGTTCCGGCGAACCGCCCGCGACAGGCGCTGGAGCAGGCTCGGCGCAGCTCCACTCGGCAGGAACGGATCGGTGAAGCAGCGCACCTGCGCAGCCCGGGCGCGGTTTTCGATCTCTGCAACCACGCCCAATCCGCCAGCGACGTAGACCGTGTCCCTGGAACCCAGGGCCGGCAGGTAATGGTGCGGGCGACCGTTCACGTCGCCCGGCCGCTGATTGATCCCGCAGGTGGTCACGATGTCATTGATGCCATGGTCGCGCAGCCAGTTGAGCGCCTTGCCCATGTAGAGGTTGGTGCCGTTGCCCGCACCTGCGATCACCATTAGATCGCGCTTGCCGTGGTCGGCACAGGCGGCGCGCGCCAGCGACCATATGGGGGCCCATCCCGTACCGGCGGATACCAGCACGATCACTCCCTCCGGCGTCGGCGTTCTCAGGAATGCGTTTCCGAACGGGCCGCGTATGCGAACCCGGTGGCCGGCACCGATAAGATTGCCAAGCTGGCTGGAGACGGCTCCACCGGGATAGTGCCTGATATGGAATACCAGCTTGTCCGTATCGAGTTTGCCGCTCAGAAAAGCTGTCGGACTGTAATCCCGGGCCGGGAATCCGGCAAAACGGACGCTGACATACTGGCCGGGCAGATAGTGCATTGCCCGGTCAAGCGCGATCGTGACTTCCATAATATCCGGCGAAAGAGGCCTCAGACCCGAGATCGTTCCGGTCACACGTTCCGCTACCGGCACTTCGTCATAGGTTATGGCCGCAGATCCGCTGACCGTCGCCTGACAGGCCAGGACAGTATCGCCATCGGCCGTGCCATTGTCGTCCACGGAGCCGCTGGTGACCGCGACCCGGCAGGTCTCGCATTGGCCGGAACAGCAGTCGTGGGGAATGAGAATCCGTCCGCCGAGCGCGGCGTCGATCAAGGTGTCGCCCTCGTTTGCAAAGACAGGTCGGCCGTTTATTGTTATTGTCGGCTTTGTCATGCGGATACGCGTGCTCCTCTCCGTCAGTGCCCGAATTCGAGCCGCACCGGACGCTGGTGCCGGGTATGGCGGATCTGCGTGTGATCGAAGACGGATACCCACATATAAATCGTATCCTCGGTGCCGAAACTGACGTCATATTTGCTGGCCGAAACGAGCTTTCGCTTCGTTTCGAGGGTCCAGAAACCATCTTCCCATCTCGCGCCGCCGGTCACATCGGCACGGTCACCCTCATACCGACCTGTGATGAGCAGGCCGGGAATAACCGTTCCGACGGGAATTCCGGCGTCGGCCTGCTGCGAATAGGGGACCGATTCGTCTTCCGTCATCCACCAGCGGGCGCCTTCGGCCAGGCTTTCCTCCGGGTCCAGCGCATGGGGACCCATCGCCGCCCGGGTCGCGGCGAGGTTCTTCGGCAGCCGCGGCACGCTGACCGGGCCGTTATAACCGGCTTCACCCGTCCTGTAGTTCGACGCGTAGGCCGGAATGCCCGGATCGGCGGCATAGCCGGCCTTGTAACGCGCCCTGCCCGCCCAATGGGCGTCGTTTGCCTCCCGCGGCGGGCCGAAAACCATATCGTCGACCATGCCGAGTAGCCCGCCACGCGTGGATTTCCACTGCCACAGATCGATATGGCTGCCGTCGGTGGTGTAATGCAGGCCGCGCCCGTGCGCCGATCCCGGCTTGTCGCCGAGCGGTCGCGCGCCCAGATGCGTGCTGTCGCCGCCGCCATAATTCCAGCTGTGCGAAAAGGCGACGGCAAACTTGTCCTCATAGAATGTGTTGACGTCGGCCTGGCCGGCACGATCCTGCAGCACGTACCAGCCGTCTTCCTTCTTGATCAGCGGCATGCGCCGGATCGAGCGTGTCGGGTCGTTCCAGCGGAACGCGAAGTAGATGTGATCAGCGTCGCGCACCGCGCGGACTTCGACCGTCGAGGTGCCGCTGCCGCCAAGCGCTTCGCCCTGATGTGTGCGGATCATCACCGGCGGGGCATCCGCCCAGACTGCATCGTCCAGCTTGCCGTCAAGATCGGGGCCGCCGGCAATTGTCCGGATCGTCAGGACATCCCGGGTTGACCAGTCGAAAGCGCTGGCGCCGGCGCCAACAATCAGGCCGGAAAGGCAAGCGACCAGCAGCGGCATGGGCTTGACCGAGCGGTTCTTCACCAGGCGGGCCGGCCTGAAGATGCGCAGCAGCTGGTCGAAACCGCCGTAGTTGAAGTGGGAGACCAGGTGCAGCACGATATAGACGATGACCGAAAATGCCGTGATCGTATGGACGCGCACGACAAGGCCGCCATAACCGAGATAGAGCAGGGTCCCGGTCACCGTCATCACGGCTATCAGGGCGTACAGCACCCAGTGCAGGATCACATTGACGGCGGCCCATTTCAGCCGCGGCGCGGCCGGCATGGTCAGCACAACGGTCCGCTTCAGGGCCGAGCGGCGGGACATGCCGCTGCGGCGAATATAAAAGACATAGGCCGTGGATCCGAAGAACAGCACCAGTCCGGCAATGAAATGCACGCTCCATATCTCGCCCTGCGGCAAGATCGGCGAGAGGAATTGCGATATCGGTGCGTTCAGCGCGTCGGACGCAATCCGCAAGCCGGTGGCGAGGCAGACGAATGTCGCGATCGCGGTGGTCCAGTGCAGGGCGACGGTGCCGATATCGCTGCGGGACGCCTGCCTGGCCGACGCGCTAACATTCCGGGTAATCGTGCGCTTTTGCGCATCTACATTCGTGACGTCGACCACCCGCTGGCCCCCACATACGGAACGCTATTCCAACTTCTGGTCGAGTTTTGTTTCCACTCGCCCCGGTTATGGTTAACACATTCTTCAAAAAAGTGAACAAACATTTAACAATCATGGTTAACGGCGGCCGACAATCGACTGCCGTAGCTGGTCGAATCCGGCCGGTTGCTCATCAATTTGAGAGGAAGGCGACATTCCGTCGCAATCAGGCCGTGCGTGAGAGATCCAGGTTCTGGGGCGGTGCGACCCGGCGCGGGTGGAACATTCTGAGGTCCTGGAGGGCGCTCCGGGGCAGCGCGGGGCTGAACAGAAACCCCTGCAATGCGATGAAATCCATCCCGCGGAAAAACTCGAACTGCTCTTCGGTTTCGATGCCCTCGACCGTCATCTGGATGTTGAGCTCACGGGCAAGCACGATGATTGACCGGACGATGGCGTTGGACCGGCGATGATCGGGCAGGTCGGCCGTCAGCACCTTGTCGATCTTGATGCGGTCGAAGTTCAGCTTTCTGAGATTGTTGATCGATGTGTAGCCGGTGCCGAAATCGTCCATGGCGATCTGGATTCCAAGCGAGCGAAGCCGTGAAAACATGCTTGATGTTCTGCCGAAATCGCGGATCAGCGCATCCTCTGACTTCGATCTCCAGGCGCTTCGGGTCGAAGTCGTTCTCGCGCAGGATCAGACGGATCTGATCGATCAGCGCGCTGTTGATCTGCGGCGGCGAGACATTGACGGCAAATCGCATGTCTTCCGGCCAGTCACGCGCGGTTTCTATCGCCGATCTGAGGATCACATCGGTAAGAAACGGTACCTGGCCCTGCTCTTCCGCAATCTTGACGAACTCTTCCGGCGAAACGTTGCCGAACTCTGGGTGGTGCCAGCGGCACAGCACTTCGAAACCCTCAAGCCGGCCATCGAGAGCGCGCACTGTCGGCTGGAAGAAGGGCTTGATCTCCGACGTTTCAATGGCCTTCGCCAGACAGTCGGCCAGGGCCCGCTTGCGGTTCTGTTCGTCGCTCAGCCGGCGCGAAAAATGCTGGTAGCGGCCGCGGCCGTTGGCCTTTGCCTCGTAGAGGGCGAGATCGGCGTTGATCAGCAACTCCTCGTCGGTAATCGCGTCGTCGGGGAAAACCGCGATGCCGATCGACGCACCGACATTGAGCCGCCGGCCGAGGAACTCGATGGGCTCGTTCAGAAGCCGCCGCAATTGCTGGCCGATCAGCCGTGCTTCCAGCGCGTCCGGAATGCCCTCGCAGATGATGACGAACTCGTCGCCGCCGAAACGGGTCACGGTGAAATCGGGCGGCATCTCCGCGACAAGCATATCGGCGACATTGCACAGAAGCTGATCGCCCGCCGAATGGCCGAGCGTGTCGTTGATCTCCTTGAAATTGTCCAGATCGATCCAGACGACGGCACATTTGCGATCGTCCGCACGCGCCTTTTCAACCGCCGCCTGCAGCGTTCGCTTGAGCACTTCGCGGTTTGCCAGTTTGGTCAGGGCATCGTGATGCGCGAGAAAGCGGATCCGTTCCTGCGAGGCTATTCGCTCGCGGATATCGCGGATTTCTAGCAGCCGGCTCGTCGCGCCATATTGCTCGATTTCGCGCGCGGCGATCTCCACGGCGATCGGCTCGCTTCCGGGGCGGGCGATCTCCGTCTCAAGCAGCACCGGGTCGCCGAGCATGAGCCGGTCCACAGCATCCTGATCGGTCACCAGTTCGGTGATCAGCAGGCCCTCAATCGACGACGGGTCCGTCATCAGCAGCCTTGAAAGGCTCTGGTTGGCGAGCGTGATCTGCAGTCCGCGGCAGACGACGACGCTTTCGTCGAGCACATCGAGCAGCTTTTCAAGCTGGCGGACCTTGCCGGTGGCGGCGCTGGCCTTTCGAAATACGACGATGAGACCGACCCCGAGCCCGATGACAAGGAACTGGGTTACGATAACAAGCCCGATAAAGATCCAGGTCGGGATCATGACGCCCGTCCGCCCGGCATCTGCACGCCGGCGCCGGCCGCTGCCGGTGCTGCGCAATGCGGTGTCTGCCGGTCGGTCATCCTGTCTTCTCCCGCGCCCGGCCGAAAGCCGGGGCATCGGATCCTAGTGTTCTGTGGTGAATTTTGGGTAAAGCCACAGCCCGCCCAACTGTTCCAATCGGCTCCGGTTCGGGCTAACAAACGCAGACAGCAGGCATCAGGGAGCGGAACGGCAATGAGCGGGCATGTGCTGGCGATGGATCAGGGGACAACATCCTCCCGGGCAATCATTTTTGACGACAGATTCGAGGTTGTCGGCCTCGCCCAGGAGGAATTCCAGCAGCATTTTCCCGCCTCCGGCTGGGTCGAGCACGAGCCGGATGACATCTGGAACAGTTCCGTGC
>CAJHXV010000626.1_pt1 | contig 11762 bp, 11 predicted proteins | sample 9198501 | NCBI WGS metagenome assembly CAJHXV01 (sample SAMEA7708351, study PRJEB35096) | sediment metagenome | biome: marine neritic benthic zone biome [ENVO:01000025]; feature: sediment [ENVO:00002007]; material: shallow marine sediment [ENVO:03000034] sea grass bed [ENVO_01000059] ... | reverse complement strand
TGCTTCAGGTGCAAGCCTGTCGGCGGTATTCGTGATGGCGTGATCGTCGGACATGATGTTCTCCATATTTAAGTGTAGATACACTTTCTTGCCAAAAAACGGGTCAGAAACCCCTGAGCGTGTCGAGAAACGCTTCTGCGTCGGCGCCGGCCAGATCCGCCAGCGAGGCATTCTGGGCCTCCCGCCAGAGCGGCATCGCGGCCTGAAACGTCTCATATCCCCTTGCCGTCAGCTTCAGGGCGTGGACGCGTCGGTCGGTCTCATCGGCCGGTTCGACCAGACCCTTTTCGCGCAACAGCGCCATGTTGCGGGTCACCGTCGTGCGCTCGGCGCCGACCAGTTCGGCCAGCCGCGATGTCGACAGCTGGCCGTGCCCGGCCAGCATGGCAACGGCGCCGAACTGCTGGGCCGTCAGTCCGACGGGCGCCAGCGCTCCGTCGAGGCGCCGGTTCAGCGCGCGGGCGGCGCGCTGCAGGTTGAACGTCAGACAGTTGATCGGGCTGGTGAAATCCATAAAAGTGTATATACACTTAAAAATCAATCTGTCAAGCCTGCCCTGAAGGCCGGGCGCGGTTCCCGATTGAGATCAGTCCCTTGAAGCGGTGCAGGCAAGCTGGCGCGGTGATCACGACACGGGCCGTGCCGCATCAGCAGACTTACGTTTGTTCCAGCTCCGTTCGGTGCATTGCGGACCCGTGCGAAACGAACGGTCGGCCGATTGCAGGTTCGCCGCGATTCATACTTTTCCAACGACTTCTTGCTAGTTTTTCGCTCCGCCGGGCCTGGATTCGGCGCATCCGCGGCTTCGCCACGCGGAACAGGAGCGGCTCCGGATATTCCGGATGCCCACGGAGGGGGCGTTGCTGTCGTACTTTGCCAATCTCGGAACCCGTGACAAGGTCTATCTCGGCGTGGCCGCGCCGCTGGCCCTGCTTGTCGTCATCGGCGTTATCGGGATCTACAGCGTCAACACCATTACCGCGACCAATCAGCGGCTCGAGACGCTTGAAGCCGTTCTGAAGGATGCAGCAAGCATTACCGCTGCCGCCGTCGACATGGAATCCGGCATGCGCGGCTATCTTCTGGCCGGACAGGAGGAGTTGCTTGAACCCTACCAACGGGGCAGCGCGACGACGTTTCGCAGGATTGACGCGCTGAAGGAAAGGGTTTCCCGGAATCCGCAACAGGCCGGGCGGCTTGAGGGCGCGGCCAGCGTCCTCCGCGACTGGCAGGCGGAGGTGGTGGAACCGGCGATCGCCCTCAGGCGGGAAATCGGCGATTCGGAAACCATGAACGATATGGCCCGGCTGGTCGCAAAAGGCGAAGGCAAGCAATATTTCGACAGGTTCCGCGGGCAGATCGGCCGGATCGTTTCGGCAGAGCAGGAACTCCTGGAAAGACGGCGCCGGGAATTTCGGGAGGCCCGCAACGCCATCGACGACGGGCTTCTGGTGCTCAGCCAGACACAGAAGGCCGTCCAGCATACAGGATCGATGATTGCCGAGGCCAACAGGCTTCTGGCCCAGGCTCTGGGGATGGAAACGGTCGTGCGCGGTTATATGCTTGCCGGCGAGGCCGAGTTCCTCGAACCGTTCGAACACAACCATAACACATTCTTTGCCAGCCTGTTCGCATTGCAGGGAAGGTTCGGCGACAATGCCGAACAGGCGGAGCGGCTGAATAAAATCGAAGGCCTGATGCGCTGGTGGGTAAGCCAGGTTGCGGAGCCGGCTGTCGAATTGCGGCAGCGGGTCAATGCGGGCGATCGCTCGCTGCTTCATCTGGACGTCTTCGTGTCCCGGCAACAGGGGAAACTGGCGTTCGACGGCGTCCGCGAGACGATGACGGAGTTCATCGTTGCGGAACGGCAAATGATGAGGGACCGCCTGCGCGAGGCGGAACAAAGCGACACGCTGATCAGCACGGCCGTGGAGACCATGCTCCGGAACGAGGAAGACCTTGCCAAGACCCATCAGGCGATTGCCGCGGTCAACGATCTGATCGTCGCGGCGGTCGATATGGAAAGCGGCATGCGCGGCTTTCTGCTGACCGGCCGCAACGATTATCTGGAACCCTATCACGCGGGCGCGCAGACCTTCAGCACCGGCATCGCTCAACTGCATGACCTGGTGAGCGGAAGCGCCGATCAGGCCGAACTCGTAACGCAGGCCGAGCAAACGATACGCGATTGGCAGTCGCGGGTCGTGGAGCCGCAGCTCGAACTGCGCCGTAAGATCGGCGACGCCAAGACGATGGACGACATGGCCGATCTGGTCGCTGAGTCACGGGGCAAGGAATATTTCGACAGATTCCGCACACTGATGGGCGAATTCACCACCGCCGGCGAGGGGCATGCCGAGGCATACCGGATCGGGAATGCCGATACAGTGGCCAGGTCGCGCTATGCGATGACGGCGGTGGCGCTGATTGCCATTATTTCAGGCTTCTTGCTGGCCTGGGTCACGGGCAACGGCATTGCCGGGCCGCTCAGCAAGATGACCGACGTCACCGGCCGCCTGGCCGCCGGCGACATGGAGATCATCATTCCCGGCGGCGGTCGCAGCGACGAGATCGGCGAAATGGCGCGCGCTCTTGAGAAGATCCGGGCTGTCGGCGTCATGGCCGCGCAGACCCAATCCTCCCTGAACGACGCATCCTCACCGATGATGATCGTCAACTGGGAGGGGCGCATCATTTTCGCCAACAAGGCCGTGGTCTCGCTGTTCGAAGCGCTGCGCGACGATCTTGCCGGGGAACTGTCAGGATTTGCCGGCGAGGTGCTGGCCGGCTCGGACTTCAACCTGCTGCACAATCTGGATGTGATGCATAGCGCGCGCCTGATGGAACAGGACAAACCGATCACTGCCCGGATGACGGTCAACGGGCGCTCGCTGGAGCTGACGGCAAGCCCGGTCTACAACGACATGCATGAACGGCTTGGCGCCGTGATCGAATGGCAGGATATGACCGGCCAGGTGGCCGTCGAGCGCGAAATCGCCGGCCTCGTCCGGATGGCGACACAGGGCGATTTCTCGACCCGATTGTCGGAGGCCGACAAGACCGGTTTCATGGCTGAACTTGCGAATGGCGTGAACGAGCTGATCGATGTCGTCGACAACGGTCTCAATCAGGTTGTCAGGGTGGTGTCGGCGCTGGCGACCGGCGACCTGACGAAACGCATGAATGGCGTACATGCCGGGGCTTTCGGCCGGCTGAAGGAGGATGTCGACCGGATGGCCGGCCAGATGGAGGACATGCTCGGGCGGATTGCCGAGGCCTCCGATGCCGTCAAGGGTGCGACGGACGAGATCTCGTCGGGCATTGTCGACCTTTCCGGCCGCACGGAACACCAGGCCTCTTCGCTTGAAGAGACGACCGCTTCGATGGAACAGCTCTCCGCAACCGTGCGGCGGAACGCCGACAATGCGCATGAGGCCAACCAGGTCGCTTCGGCAGCGCGCGAGGCGGCGGCGAGCGGGGGCGAGGTCACCGGCCGCGCGGTCCAGGCCATGGGCCTGATCGAGGAAAGCTCAAAGAGCATTACCGATATTGTCGGCCTGATGCAGGAGATCGCCTTCCAGACCAACCTGCTGGCGCTGAACGCCTCCGTTGAGGCGGCCCGGGCCGGCGACGCCGGTCGCGGATTTGCCGTCGTCGCCAGCGAAGTGCGCGCGCTGTCGCAACGTTCCGCCCAGGCGTCCAAGGATATCAGGGAACTGATCACCAATTCCGACAACCAGGTGCGCGAAGGGGTGAAACTGGTTGCAGAGGTCGGGGCGGCACTGGAAGTGATCGTCAATTCCGTCAAGACGGTGGCCGATCATGTCTCGGAGATCGCCGCCGCCAGCCAGCAGCAGACCGGCGGCATCGAACAGGTGTCCGGTGCCATCGTCGCGATGGATGAAATGACCCAGCAGAACGCTTCGCTGGTCGAAGAGGCGAACGCATCGATCAGGGCCGCGGCGGCCCAGATCACCGACCTGCAGGACGCCATCGGCTTTTTCAAGACTGCGCGTGACGCGCAGGCCAGGCCGGACGAAGCTCCGGCAGCGGCATCGGGCGCAGAGCAGTTGCGCGAGATTGCCGGCAAGATGGCGGACGCGGCCGCGGGTCCGGACGCCGACGACGATGCCTGGGAGGTGTTCTGACAAGCGGACCGTCGGCGCCGGCCAGGGCCCGGCCCGTCAAAATATCCATGCTCGCCATTCGCAAAATCCGCCGCTCGTGATATGCTCATAACCGAATATTTGAATGGAAAAATTCGGTCATATGGACGGCTTGCGGAATTGGGTCGGGGCGGCTCTCCTGGGTCTGCTGGGTGCTGCAGCCGCCGAGCCGGCGCCCGGCCATGTCAGCCGCACAAACAGGCCGGACACAAGACCGCTCCTGACCTTCGCGCCAACGCATCACAAAATCCTTGCAAAGCAGGAGCCATCCACACAAGGGCATCTTCAAGTCCGACGGCAAGATGTATCCGTCGCTGGCGCTGACGGACGACGACATCGCCGAGACGATCGAGGCGATCGGGTCCGCCGCCCGCGATCTGCTGTAAATGTGTCCCGGGACGTGGGCATAAGTGCACGACCTACGAGATCGGCAGGCCGATTTCGCGCAGGAGCTTGCGCTTGATCGCCCGGTGATAGTCGGAATAGTCGGCTGCAACTTCCACAAAGGCGTTGGCGCCGCCGATAATGTGGTTGCGGAAATAGAAGTGCAGGTAATCGACCTCGTTGAGGATCGCCAGGGTGTTGATGGTGATCCCGTCGGCGACCGCCCGGTCGCGCGCCGACTCCGGCAGACCGCCGACATTGTTGAGGCCATCGCTTGAAACGTCGATCACCTGGCGGTCGGCGGCAAACGGCCGCGACCTGTGCAATTCGGTTGCCGTTGCGATCGCCGCGGTGATCGACGTCGCGCCATCGGCGACCCGGCGCGGTGCGGCTTCGATACGGGCCGCCACAAGCAGGGCGTCGGCCGGCGTTTCGATGACCTGCCAGTCGAGCGTCAGGTTCTGGTTGTCCGGCGCCGACCACTGCAGGAGCGCCACGGCGATCCGTCCCCTGGGACCGGCCGCGATGGCATCGATGACGTCCTGGCTGCGCAGGGCGATGGCCAGGCCCTTCATCTGCTGATCGAATTCGCTGCTGTTGACGCTCCACGAACAGTCGACCGCGAGGACGATGGCGACGTCCACGGCCCGGATCCGGGCGGCGGGTCCGGGCGACCATTGCATCAATGCGAAGACAAGAGTTGCCGCCGCAACCAGGCCTTTCCATGACCTGACGAAATGTATGCGCTGGGCTGAGACCGTCATCGGCTTTGTTTTGCTTCAGGCGGCAACCTCGACCGGAGGCGCCGTACCGGTGGCGAAACTGGCCTCGACATGATCGACCAGCGCGTCGACGCAGGCATTGCCGTGCTCCTGCCAGATAAAGGCGATGCGGTAGGTGCCGAGATCGGGCAGGCCGCAATCCGGTCCGAGCCGTATGACGGAGGGCGTCTCCAGGCTGACCGGCAGCGGCGCCACCGCCAGGTCGGCGGCGACGGCGGCAAGCTGGCCGGCCGCGGAGGCGCTGGAATAGGCGACCTTGTGCGGGATGCCGGCCCGCGACAGGGCGGCGACGGAACGCACGCGCCATTTGCACTGTTCGTTGGCGACGGCGACCGGAAGCGGACGCAGGGTGGAGGCGCAGCCATTGCGCGCGCCGAGCCAGACCAGGTCCTCCTCGTAGACGACGCGGTGGGTCGCCGTCTCGCTGAGCAGTTCACCTTCAGTGATCAGCGCCGCGTCGATCTCGCCGTGCCGCAGCTTTTCCTGCAGGTTGGTGGAGTAGTCGCAGACGACATTGACCTGAACGCCCGGATGGGTGCGGGCAAAGCGGCGCAGCACGCAGGGCAGGAACGTGCCGGCATATTCGTCAGGCGTGCCGACGGTGATGGCGCCGGATAGGTCAGGCGCACGCAGGCGGGCGACGAGTTCGATGTTCATCTCCACGATGCGCCGGGCGTCCGTCACCAGTGCCTCGCCCTGTGCGGTCAGCGCGACGGAACGGGAATCCCGGTCGAACAGGCGCCGGTCGATCAATTCCTCGAGTTTCTTGACCTGCATGGAGACGGCCGAAGGTGTGCGGCCGACAATATCGGCGGCCGCGGAGAAGCTGCCGGTATCGGCGATTGCGAGGAAGGTGCGCAGCAGTTCCGGGTCGATGATCGGTTGCAGGGCCATGGTTCACCTATCAATATTTCTGAAGTGAAACATAAAACCTTTTCGTTTGATTGATCAATAGGGAATATGCATTTTACCGCCATGGCGACATGTCCGGACAGCCGCCGCAATGCTGAACCAGCCGAAGGCGGCTGGACATCAATGGAGACCGAAATGTATCTGCAATATGGAAAAACGGCGCATGCGGCCGGATTCACGGCACGGCTGGTCGACATGGCAAACCGGCTGGCAAACCGGCTGGCGGCCCGTCTGGTATCGATTTCGAAGGCCCTGGAGGGCCACCGCGCAGCGCACCGGCTGCAGAGCCTCGACGACCGGATTCTGGACGATATCGGCCTGTCGCGGTCCGATGTGGAGCGGGCAATCTATTCGCCGGTTCTTGAGGATCCGCGCCAGGATCTGGCCCTGGCCAGACATTTCCGCATTACCGGGCGCAACAGGCCGCTGCGGCGCAGACGGTGAGACCCTGACGGTCCGGACGGGGCATCGGCAAGGTTGCTCCGCCCGGCCTTTCGCATTCCCACCCCGCCAATGGCGGGGTCTTCGCGTCAGGAATTTCCCGCCGATCGCCTCAAAACGGGTGCCAAGGCCATGGCTCTCCGGTAAATCGGTCCGATCGAGGCAGGAAATGGAACGATGGAACGATTCCGGCGGGGCTATCCGGTCGGGCTGGCAAGGCGCAGCCTGAAGACATTCGCGGATCTTGTCCGCATCATGCTGCCGGTGATGATCCTTGTGCGGATCGGCGAGGAATTCGGCCTGTCGCAGATGCTTGGCCGGTGGCTCGGCCCGGTCATGGGCCTGGCCGGGCTGCCCGCCGAAGCCGGCCTTGTCTGGGCGGTCTGCCTGCTGACCGGCCTCTACGGCGGCGTCGGCGCCTATCTGACGCTGCTGCCGGAGATCGAACCGTCCGTCGCCCAGCACAGCATATTGTGCGCGATGATGCTGACCGCCCATGCCATCCCGGTGGAGCAGGCGATCGTCCGCAAGGCCGGGGCGAGCTTCCTTCTGACCAGCGCACTGCGCGTCGGCGTCGCGTTTGCGTTCGGCGTGGCGGCAGCCTGGGTTTTGACCGGGACCGACAGTCTTTCAGCGCCGCTGCAGCCGGTCTGGCTGGCTGCGGGATTCGCCGAGCCGGGCTGGGCTGCCTGGGCGACGGCGACCGCGAAATCGCTTGTTTCGATTTTCGCCATCCTGACCGCCCTTCTGATCCTGCTCGATGTCATGAACGCGACCGGGCTAACCGGACGGATCACCGGCCTGCTTGAACCCCTGCTCCGGCTAATCGGGCTGGAACCGCGGCTGGCGCCGGTTACGACGATCGGTCTTCTGATGGGGCTGGCCTACGGCGGGGCGCTGATCATTCAGGCGATGAAACAGCAGACGTTTGCCCCCAGGGCGCGGTTCATGGCCCTTGCCTGTCTCTCGCTGCTGCACGGCCTGATCGAAGACACCGCATTGATGCTGGCCATCGGTGCGGATATCCGGGTTATCCTGTTCGGGCGGATCGTCTTTACCCTGGCCGTTATCGCCGCGATGGCGCGGATGCTGAACCGGGAACCGGTAATGGCGAGGCAATAACGCGGTCAGGCCAGGCCCATGAGAACTGCTGCTTCGCCCATATCATCGACAATTTCGGCCCCGGCGGCAGCCAGCGCCGAAGCGTCGGTAAACGGATCGCCGGAATAGGCGATGACGCGGGCGCCGGCGGTTATGCCGGCCTGGACGCCGCTCACGGAATCCTCGATGATGACGGCATCCTCGCAACGGCTGCCCATGGCGGCGGCTGCGGCCAGGAAGACGTCGGGGTGGGGCTTGCCGCGGCCGACATCCTGCGCGCTGAACAATACGTCCTGCAACATCGGCAGCAGACCGACATGGCCAAGCGTGATGTGCATCTTGGCGACCGAGCCGGAGGAGGCGACGCAGAAGGCCAGCCCCTCGCTGCTGACCCGGTGAACCAGATCGACGGCGCCCGGGACCGGCTCGACGCTCTCGGCGAGGACTTTCTCCACCTCGCCGCGAAGCAATGCCGGCAAGGCGGGGTCATGCGGCAGGCCGGCCATCTCGGCGAATGTTTCGCAGACGGCTTCCATCGTCCGGCCCTGAAACAGGGTCCGGCATTCATGGCCGCTGATCGGGTGACCGAGGTCGGTGAAGATCTCCGCCATGCACGCATTGGCTACCGCCTCGGTGTCGACGAGGACGCCGTCGCAATCGAAAATGACGAGTTGCGGACGCACGCCTCAGCGCGTCGGCACCGGCGTATCACCGCGGTAATCGTAAAAGCCGCGGTTGGTCTTGCGGCCTAGCCAGCCGGCCTCGACATATTTCACCAGCAGCGGGCAGGGGCGGTATTTGCTGTCCGCCAGGCCTTCATAAAGCACCTGCATGATCGACAGGCAGGTATCCAGGCCGATGAAATCGGCCAGCTGAAGCGGGCCCATCGGATGATTGGCGCCAAGCCGCATGGCGGTGTCGATGGCCTCGACCGAACCGACGCCCTCGTAAAGGGTGTAAATCGCCTCGTTGATCATCGGCAACAGGATGCGATTGACCATGAAGGCCGGAAAATCCTCCGCTACGGCGATTGTCTTGCCGAGCGAACCGATAAACTGCTTGGCCGCCTCGAAAGTCTCGTCTTCGGTGGCGATGCCGCGGATCACCTCAACAAGTTCCATCTTCGGCACGGGGTTCATGAAATGAATGCCGATGAAACGCTCCGGGCGATCGGTGGTGGAAGCCAGCCGGGTGATCGAAATCGATGATGTGTTGGTACCCAGAATGGCCTCGGGCTTCAGAAGCGGGCAGAGTTCGGCAAAGATCTTGCGCTTGATCGTTTCATCTTCCGTCGCCGTCTCGATGACCAGATCGGCGTCGGCCAGACCGGCCAGACCCGTTGAGGGGGATATGCGCTGCATCGCATTCCTGCGATCGGCTTCGCTCAGCTTATCCCTTTCGGTCTTGCGCGCCATATTGCCGTCGATCGTGGCAAGCGCGGACTCCACCCTATCCGAAGACACGTCGTGGATCAGGATATCGTAGCCGGCAAGCGCAGCCACCTGGGCGATCCCGCCGCCCATCTGGCCGGCACCGATGACGCCGATCGTCTGAATTTTGCCAGTCATGGCAACCTCTTGTCTCTGCAAAGCGGAGTTAAACGCAACCTGTGCCAAAGGGAAAGCGGCGTATCCATTATTTTTTGCCGCACGCGGTGTTCATTTTGCCGCATCCGTCAGACGACTATTATATATATGATTCCGGGAATTTGTTCCTATCTAAAGTCTATCTCAATCGACCCTGGAGGGCTTCATCTTGGACAGACGGGAATTCCTCATCGGCGGCGCCGCAGCCGGCGGAGCTCTCATGCTGCCTCATTCGCCGACATTCGCAAATGACGGGTTTGTGGAACTGAAGGCCGTACGCGCAAGGGCTTCGCTGCTCGGTGCCGGTCAACCGGAAACCGATGTCTGGTCCTACAACGGCGTGGTACCGGGCCCTGTCGTGCGCGCCCGGCGCGGCGAGCAGATCAAGGTGCGGCTGATCAACGAGCTTGACGAGCCGACGACGATCCACTGGCATGGTATCCGGATCGAAAACGCCATGGACGGTGTCGCCGGACTGACGCAGGAGCCGGTGAAGCCGGGCGAGAGTTTCGACTATGTCTTCACAGCGCCCGACGCCGGCACCTACTGGTACCATTCGCACAACAAATCGTGGGAACAGATGGCGCGCGGCCTCTATGGCCGGCTGATCATCGACGGCGACGCCGACGGTTTCGCCACCGATCACACGCTGATGATCGATGACTGGCGGATCGGCGAAGACGGCGGCATCGACGAACGCAGCCTCGGTTCGATGATGGACTGGAGCCACGGCGGCCGGCTCGGCAACTGGGTGACGGTCAATGGCGCGTCGTTCCCGGAACTGGCGCTGGCGGCCGGCGGCGCGAACCGCCTCAGGCTGGTCAACCCCTCCAATGCGCGGATCTACGAGCTGGTGTTCAAGGGGCTCGACGTGCAGCTGATCGGGTTCGACGGGCAGGTATTCGACCGGCCCCGCCCGGTCGACGGCCCGCTGCCGCTGAGCCCGGCCCAGCGCGCCGATCTCGTGGCGTTCGGCGACGGCAGCGAGAACGCGGAGATCCTGGCCGTGAACGGAGACGGGCTTGTCGGGCTGGCCGGCTTTGCCCTGTCCGGCGAGGCCGGCGCAACCGGCACTGCCGAGGTGCCGGCGCTGACTCAGAACAGTCTGCCGGAGCCGGATCTTGGCGATGCGCTCGCCGTCGACCTGGTCATGGAAGGCGGCGCCATGGGGATGATGACCGGCGCCCGCATGGGCCGCGGCATGGCGGCGCGACGGGCGGCGGCATGATGGGCGGCGGCATGATGGGCATGCGCGATCTGGTGCAGAACGGATTTGCCTGGGCGTTCAACGGCGTTGCCGGCATGCCCGACAAGCCGCTGTTTTCCGCGCCGCGCGGCCGCAGCGTGCGGATGACCATTGTCAATGATACGCGCTGGCCGCACGCCATGCATCTGCACGGCCATCATTTCCGCGTGCTTTCACGCGACGGCCGGCCGGAGCCGGATACGCCCTGGCGCGACACGGTCACTACGGGGGCGTTGCAGAATGTCGAGATCGCGTTCGTCGCCGACAATCCCGGCAAATGGCTGCTCCATTGCCACATGCCGGAACACATGGCGGCGGGAATGGTGACCTGGTTCGAGGTCGGGTAATGCCAACGCACGTATCGGAATAGGTTGACCCCCACCTTGCATCTCGTCTGCGGCAAGATCGCCGCCGGCAAATCCACCCTGGCCTCGCGCCTGGCCGTGCAGCCGGGCACGGTTTGCATCCGTGAAGACAGTTGGCTGGCGGCATTGTTTCCCGGCGAGATCAGTTCGGTGGATGATTACATCCGTTGTTCCCGCCGGCTGCGGGGCGTCATGGGCAGTCACGTCGAAGACATGCTTGGCGCCGGTCTTTCCGTCGTGCTGGACTTTCCGGCCAATACGGTGCGGATACGGCAGTGGATGCGCGCGATCTTCGAAAATGCGGGCGTGCCGCATGAGCTGCATTTTCTCGACGTGCCGGATGAGATCTGCAAGGCGCGGCTGGCGCGCCGGAACGCCGAAGCGGCGCACGAATTCACCGCTAGCGAAGCCGAATACGATCTGATCACCCGCTATTTCGAACCGCCATCGCCGGAGGAAGGGTTCAACATTGTTGTTTACTCCGAACGATAGCGGTGCCGGGGTTGTTTGCTGATCCGGTGGAGACTGGCCGTCGCGCAATGTGATGATGGGCACCAGCCTGTTATCCGCCCGGAAACCTGGAACCCATTGTCATTGCACCCGTGTTCGGAATGTCCGATGCGAAGGCCCTGCGATCGCTTTCAGCCGAATTGCAATTTCTTTCTTTACAGATCATGCGCCCGCGTTCGTGATAGGGACGTATCCGCCGCCGATCCGGCGCCCGCCCCGGAACGATTGTAGCGGCGATAGGCGGTTTTCGCGGCCGGTCGATCTGGTCC
>CAJHXV010000425.1_pt1 | contig 11815 bp, 13 predicted proteins | sample 9198501 | NCBI WGS metagenome assembly CAJHXV01 (sample SAMEA7708351, study PRJEB35096) | sediment metagenome | biome: marine neritic benthic zone biome [ENVO:01000025]; feature: sediment [ENVO:00002007]; material: shallow marine sediment [ENVO:03000034] sea grass bed [ENVO_01000059] ... | reverse complement strand
TATAGGTCGCAATAAAGCATCTCTCCTATCCCTTGTTTGCATTGGATCTAAAAGATCAGGAAACGGAGGAATAGGTATATCTAAAAAAAAAAAAAAAATCGGTCTAATAGCATCTTCTAAATTAGAAAGATTAGTATTAAACACAGCCAAGGCATTACCAGCCTGAATCCAATTAGCAATATCTTCTGGACCTAAAGTATCTTTGATAGCGTCGAAAGCATCTCTAAAATCATCGTTAGCAAAACCCTCAGTTAGAGCTAATCCAATATCGTCAAACAAATCTTCGGCCGTATTTCTAGACGTAGAAACAGCCTGTTCCAGTAACTCTACTTCACTAAAAAAGGTTTGTCTAAAAGACCCAATGGCCACAGTGGCCGCATCTAGTCCGCCTAATTCTTCTACTACAGTATCAGCAAACTCGACATCGGCTATTGAATTACCGAGATCGGTCATCAAAGTTTGTACAAGACTAACTTGAGAAACCAATCTTATTAAAGTATCAGTAAGTGTTTCGCCTGTAACCTTGAAATCGTCTAAAACATCAATTAAACCGCCAGCAGTAAGTACATCATCAAAGATTGTAACGCCATCTTCAAAAGCTTGGAAAAGGCTAGCAAATGTGGCCGTTAAATTGAGTAATGCATCAGCATCCAAACCAAATGCCATTTCCTCAAACCGACCAAGTAAATTTTCATCAATCGCTGTTACAATCATTCGCACTCTTCTATTAATGGCCTCCTCTGCACTAAATGCGGGAACTTGCTGATGTGACTGAAAATCTTCAAGCGACTCGGTAATTCGTCCTAAAGTATTGTCCGCAACGATACTTTCAAGAGCACGATCAAAGTCGTTTAAACCTCTAGCAACTCCTTCAAATCCTGGCAATTGTCCTCTCGAAGCTTGGTTTGTAATGCTGGCACCTACATCCCTAAATCCACCACGAATAAAAACTTCATTTCTACCGCGAACAGGATCACTAGGAGGATTTTTACTTCCACCAAATAAATTACCTATTAAAGTGCCTGCTAAAACACCAACAATAGGCCCAAGTACTGGTACAATATTAGATAACACTAAAGGCAACATTTGACCGGCAAGAAAGTTGGCACCTAATTGACCTACAATACCACCACCAATACCACCTAAAACTCCAGCAACACCACCACCAGAAGCAAAACCAGCAACTCCGCCTGTTACAGCGGAAGTACTAAAGCCACCACCTCGAAAATTACCAGATCCACCAGTAATACCAGAAGCAGCACCAGGAACAAGGTTAGTCCTTGCAGCTTCCCATGCCATTTCAGCAAGCATGTTTTTAAAAGAATTTAACATGCTATCCGCGAAATTTTCAAACGTATCAGCAGCACCGCTTAATGCATCCGTTATTAAGTTCTCAAAAGTGCTGCCAAACAGCCAATCCAATTCTCGGCCCAACTCACGCATTTGCACGCCCAAAGCTTTCAATCTACGTATTCTTTCATCTTCCGCTCTTTTCTGTTTTTCTTGATTTTTAAGTAATTCTTCAGCAGTAGCAAGTCCCTCCTCTTCTGCTTCTTCAAGTTTCTTTACGGCTTCCTCTTTTCTAGTAAGAGCTAAGTACACTTCATCATTGGCAACAACAAATTGAGTTAAAGTATTATTATACACATCTTGCTGTTCTTTAAGAGCTGTTAATTTCTGCGTTTGGCGATCCAATTCTTCACTCGATTTTACTTGCGTTTCACGTAACCCGTCTACAATCTGTTTTCCAGATTGCATTCCAACCCAAGATTCTCCAAGTGCGTCAGTAGTTGATACGACTTGTTGTTGTTCCTGTTTTTGAACTTTAACAGCTTTAGCAATAGCCGCTGTTGTTTCTTCGTACTGTATAGTTAAATCATCTAACGTAGCTTGAGTATTTTCATACGAAAACTGTAAATCATCAATTCTTTCAAGAAGCTCTTCGATGATTAGTCCACTGCCTTTCACCTTACGTTCAAGTTCTTCTATCGAATCAGTTGGTAATGCACTACCCAAATCTTTTAAAGATCCTGTCATATCGGCAGCAGTTACACCTAATTGCCCAAATGCACTATTGAGCACACCAATATCTCTAGCACTGCTACCGCCAGACTCAGCCCAGCTAGTCAAAGCATTGAGAAGTTTAACAAAAGCTTCAGTTACACCAAATTCTTCAGAAATAATACCGAAAAATCTAGTCAGGGCATTTGTAAATTGAGTAAAAGCTTGTGGCGCCGTCTGTTTAATTGTACCAAATAATTCATCAGCTCTTTCCTGCAAGTCATCAAAAGCAACAAGCAATATATCAGATGTAAGCAAACCCTCTTCAGAATATCTCCGCAACTCACCGACAGATACACCTAAAACGTCAGCAAGTTCACGAATAACTACAGGAATATTTTCATTTACCGATCTAAATTCATCGCCAGCAAATCTATTAGCAGCTAATGCTTGATTTAACTGAATGACACCAGCTCGTGTAGCCTGAACACTAGCACCACTAGACAAAGCTAATTTTTGAATCGTTGTTAATACTTCACCGGTTTCTTTGCCTGATAAATTAGCTCGATCTGCGGCGATACTTAATTGCTGATAAGCCTTACCAGTAGTAATTAATTCAGTTCTAGTTTCTTGGGCTATCCGAAAAAGTCGCTCTTGTGTAACTACTAAAGATTCAGTTTCATCTCTAACTAACCGTAAAGAATTAGAATAGTCATCCCAAGCATTGACCGCTTGAATAATTTCTCGAGTCGCTAAAATGGCAAGAAAACCATGAGTTGCACCTCTAAGTGCATGAAAACTACGCGCAGTATCAGCAGCACTCCTGCGCAATCCAGCCATTGATTTATTAATGGCCGCAACACCAACGACCACACCCGATGGGTTAATTCTTAAATCAAGCGGTTCAAGAACTGGCATGAGATTTTTCCGGTGGAAATGCTTCGCGAACTAATTGATAAATCATTTCTTTTTCTTCTATATTTGTTATATTATAAAACGCACAATAATCCATTACTGAACGCATTAAGCCAGCCCCGTTTTTTACGTCTATGTAAATCATGGTAAAACACTCCCAAGCCCATAATTCACCTATATCGTCGAAATCTATTTCATCTAAATGAGGGACTTCTTTTCCATCATCTCGTAGTTTGTGTAATTTTTCTATGTCCTCTTTTTTATTATCGCGGTAAAAGACTACCCGCTTTTTGATTTTTTTGCCATTTGAACAACGCCCGGTGTGGTCACTGTTTCATCTTCTTCGTTTTCTTCTTCGTCTTGATAATTACTTAGATCAGATGAAAAATCAACAATAAGTGCTAAAAGATCCGGCAATTTTGCGCACAACATTTTAGCATTAGCCACACTGTATGGCAGCTCTTCCTTACTGCCGAAACTAACACCTTTCCAATTTGTAATTATATGTTTAGGTATCAAATCTTTGTTCACTTCACGTAAAATTTTCTCCCAAGCATTCAAATTGCGTCGCTGGATCTTTTTCTTTTTATCGAGTATATTGTTACGCTCAGACTGAAACGGCGGATAATTAATCCGGCGAACATAAATTACAGCAGTCTCTTCTTCATTCAAATAAAGAGGCGCACCATCATGTTCCAGTTTTTCACTAGTAGAAAATTCCTTGCTCAGATCCATATTAGGTTGTCCTCGTGATAGTTAAAGAAGATGCTTCAGTAGCATCATATTTTGCTACAAAACCGAGACTACACATTACCGATTGACCACGCCCGGGCACTTGTGGTTGTCCAGTATTCCACTTAGCAGCAGGAAATAGAAAATCAAAAGAATCCGTACCTTGTGTAGAAACAACCTGCATACTGAATTCCGTGTCTGCAAGTTTCTTCACAAACTGCGCCCAACTCGCATCACCGATATAAAAATCTACAGTACCACTAACAGCAACAGCGCCATAGTTCACAGCTTTCCTGCCAGCAGAACCTAACCCCGCAATGGCTTGCGTTCCTTGCGCTACTGTAAAATTAACACCCGTTACAATAGCGTTACTTGCAGAACCATCAAGCTCGAACGTAGTAATTCCATCATCAGCATCCAAAGGATCAGCCGTACCAGCAGCAGTAGTACTTCCTATACCGACCGCACTAGTAGCAGCAGTAACACCATTCAAACCCTCAAAGCCAACTACCAGTTCTCCAATCGCCCCGTAATTTAGAGTAAATTGAAGTGTTGCTACTTCCATACCGGTAAACAACAAGAAAGCATTTGTAATAGTTGCAGAGAAATCTTTTTCAATTGAAAAAGATCGTTTAGTACTGCCTATTTTAAGTACGTCGGTAGCCCAAGTACCACCCATACCCGCTTCGATTATATCATCGTAATCACCTAATCGAAGCGCAGCAGTAATAGAGCCGTTTGGATCTAATCCAGTTTTGCGCTGGCCGACTAATTGCCGATGCGAAATAATCGTAGGATCTTCTACAAAAGTGGGCTCAGCCGAGAGAGACTCACTGGTATACGGCAGTGCTTCCCAAACGCCATCAGTAGGAGTCGTGCCAGGAGTAACTTCGTCAATTTTACGAAGTACTACATCTTCAGCAATAATTTGTTCAGCCATTTTCAGACCACCGTATAGTTTACGTTCTTATCCCAAAAGAACGGAATTTCAACAACGCTTACAGCTTTGTTTTCAACAAAACCTAAGTCTCTTTTATTGGCACCTTGACATGTAATGCCATCAAATACCGTATATTCAAAAATTGGAATAATCGTATCAGCTATTGAATTTTGTTTGCCAGGACCACGACCAGCTCTTGTATAAATATTAAACTGAAGAATGCCTCTATGCCGGTCGTGCACATAATGATTACCTGCAAATCCCATCGAATCTGGACCGGTATTTAAAACAAATAATTCAACGTATTCATCAGTTTCCTGATAAACAGCATTAGCCACATGGATTGGCACTGTCGTATCGGTCCATTCGGAATCCATACGTTGCTTAAAAGACAATTCTAAAGCATGAAAGCTCATCGCCGCGCATTATGTTTTCGTATTGCTTGACGAACTGCTAGCCTAAGCATACCACCGGGAGCCTGAATACTAAATCCTTGAGAATCGGACCAAATGCCCGTCATCCATCTACCACGAAACTTTCTTCGATAAGGCGCTTTAGCTTGAGTGTAAAGCCCGTATTCAACAATGACCGCATATGGTTGTCCGTTGGTAATATGAATAGGTGTAAAAGTAATAGCTGGGAGCAATTTAAGTTTTTGTGCGAACCGACCTAACGAAGAACGTTTAATAGGTTGTGGAAATCCACGAGACATATTCCAACTAGCTTTTAACGCACCTGTATCAACTGGCGTTAAAAATACTGCTAAATCGAAAATATCCTCGGCAATCCGACGTATTTCTTTATCCGTTCTAAGCTTTACTTTATAAACTGCTTGCTCAATTTCAACTTTCAAGCGCGGATTGACTTTTGCTTCAATCATACTTCTTCACACAAAATCTTATAAGTTGCTTGAACCGGATCACCATAACGAACATTAATTACAGTGTACGTTTTTCCAAGTACTTTGAACTGATCTTTCGTTTCAATAGCCACACCTGTTGGCAAATCGGCCGCGTTAAAGAAAATCTCCACAGGTTCATCAAGATCTTGAATCCGATTATCCTGCGTAGTTTCATTTCGCCTAAGTACATTCTTTACAAGAACCTTGCTAATCGTGTAATCCGCAAATCCAGTTTCTTGTACTAAATAATCATCCGTGTTCGTAAAGCCTTTATGTACTAATTTTTTAAACGTAGCCGACAAAGGAATGTCGCCAGCAATTTTATTAAAAGCTTTGTCTGTAAGTTTAGGAACTAAACTGCGAAAACTCATGCTCGCCGCACTCTGTAATTTATCTCTTTTCCGCCCTTAATTTCGTAGAAAAGATGATCAATGTAAAGAATAACGGTATCGGAATAAATAGATCTTTCAGTTCCAGGATTAGCTTCAAACATTAAAGTATCAATTTTAACTTTTTTAAACCCGGCCATATCTGAAACAGCAGCTACATCGTTGTCAATTAAATCTAAAGCTAATTCACAAAGCCCGTCTTTCAAAGGCTGAGGAATGGTGTTATCACCATAATAAACAACATAATCTTGGTGTTTCTTTTTAACCCATTTTCTTGGCCAAAGAAGAGCACCATCAATATTGGTAATAACGCCACGAGGAACATTCGTATCCAATAATCGTGTTCCATAAATTAAATACTTTTCAGCATCAGCATCCGCAGTCGGTACCGTAGAAGCATGTGGTCGCTCAGAAGCATAAGTGCGCAATTCAGCTACGGTTACATAACTATTCGCACTTGCCGAGCCCGGTGTGGTTACTATAGCCATCAGTCTAATTTAGTTGCTTTACGTGCTCTGGTCTTAACATCAGTGGCCACACCTTGTTTACTGACGAGCTTCATTGTTTTAGGATCATAGAAATTCTTTAAAATTTTTACAACAACAGCAGGTTTTGCCGGTTCAATTTCAATTTCAACAGTTTCGGCTTTATGACGATCTTCCCACAACACATGTTTCTCTGGATCATAACTGCTTTTGTCAATTAACATTTCCTTGTCGATGTTCACAGGATGAACTACTTTGAGGGTTGGCATAAGCACTCCTTTTAAAAAAGGGGCTAGCATTGAACTAGCCCCAAACACCTTCTAGGGAGGAGGAATTAAGTAGCTTGTCCCTGAATTCGTACAAGCAAGGAACTATCAGGTACACCAGTACCCCACAAACAACTCAATGCTGCACGATATTGATAATGCTCTTCGGTAATGCGCAAGCGAAGAACAAGACCAGTATGCGGATCTGCAACATTCTCATCGCCCATTGCTCGACCAATAGCAGAAACATCCGACATGCCACCACCAAGAACTCGACGAAGATCAAAATCTTCAGCACGTCTACTAGCAAAAGCAATACCGCTTGCATGCCCGCCTAGACTAGTGACTGAAGTAGTATTTTTATAGGGAATTAGTACAGCTTCAGTACCAGCAGCAGCAACACGCAATCCAGGTTGAATAGCTACAGGACCATTAGCAGCGGCATTAATCGTAGTAGCTGTGGTTACGACAAATTGTTGCAGATCACCTAGCGCATTATTTTGTCCGGCAATAGTGATAATATCACCAGCAACAAGGGTTAGCGCGGCAGTAGTAGCAGCAACGTTAACAGACTTGGCACCAATAGCAGCAGCAGTATCGAGCGCATATGTGCCGGTTTGATTAGCAGTAGCATGCGATTTAGTTACCTGATCGGGCAACCAATCAATTCCGAATTTCCTGCCAATCGTACCTTGACGAATTGTCTCATCGGTACCAGCACGATTAGCATAGGTAAATTCAGGCAATGCCATCGCTTTAGCAGTAGCAGCAAGTCCTAGAGAACACCAGCGACCGGTAGAAGGCGCTTTTTCCGCAGTCAACAAAATCGACGCATCAATACCGGTTTGAATTCCATCATTAGCAGAATCAAATGGAATATTAGCTCCAGAAGTTACAGTGGAATACGCTTCCTTGTAATTGTCGTATACAGTACCGGCAATATAATTAACCAGTCCTTCCGTAGCAGCTTCCATCATTTTTGGAACCATACCAGCCTGAACTTCTGCTACTTCTTTTTCCGTTAAAGTGAACGGAGCCTCACGCCACTTATTCAACGCTACGGGATAAGTACCGTGAGTATGATCAACAGAAGCCGGTGGAACTGGACCAGGAGCAACATCATTAGTCGCTACTGCGGCAGTAATCGGAACATCAATTGTACTACCTTTACGACCGGCCTGATTTTCAATAGTACGGTCAAGATAGAACATGGGAACATTCATGGTGCGAGCTACACGAACGGCGCCCGCGAGAAGTTGCATGGTAAATGCAGAATAGTCATTAGCCATTGAAAACACCTTTAAGTTGGCTAAGTTTTTACACTACGCCAAACCAAAACCATGTTTCGTTGGCATGACCAGTATGTAAAGAAACCATGTTCCTTACATCGCGCTTAGTGCCATGCTACTAAACGACTTTTAGACCCCCACTACGCTGGACTTGCACCAGCATCTTTTCTCATCAGCTCAAGGGGCACCCGAAAACCAAATGAGAACTATTTTACTCGTTAAACTAGCGTGGAGATAAAAATTCCGGTTTGAGTTTCTGTTTGGTACCGGAAAACCAAACGGCACGGATAATTTAAAGTCTTTGCCATGCGAGCGGACTCACTTGGTAGGAAGAAGGCGTACAAGTTTTATCGGCACTTAACAGATTAATAGTCTGCACCATTTGCGCGGTATGTAAGCCGATATGGTGAAGGTACGCCTTACCCCAAGAGTACACCTTGTAGAAACAGAAAGCAAGTCTTCTATAGATCTTATTTAATAGAAGTTATTTCTACCTAAGCTGCACTTTACCATCCGCAATTGCATCCAGATTATCAAGGATAAGTTGATTTTTATCGCGTCCAGAAGTATTGACCACACGTAGGTCGGGCGATGTCTGAGTAGCTTCCTTTCCACTTTGGTCTACTGCACCCTTACCATCCGCTAATGCCCAAGGATTCCTTGTGGCCCAGTCTTTAGTGTAAGTCTCAATGGTGTAAGGCTCGGCTTTCTTAGTCAACAACAAAGTATTATCATCCCCGCGAGCTTCTGGTAAATTAGTTTCTTTGTTTCGCTTGAAAACTTTAGCAATTTCTGCCGTAACCATAGGGACAGCTTCTTTGCGAATATTATTTGCAATAACAGCCATTTGAACTTTATCCGTAATCTCGGCTTTATCTAAAGATCTTTCTAAACGTGCCTGATTTTCTTTTAACGCATTAAGTTGTTTATCATAGTCAGCGGCTTGTTCTGCTAATTTCTGTTGCATCATCTCGGCATGGCGACCTTCTTCGATCATCTTTTTATCACGCATTTGTTGTTCGTTTTCTTTCAGCTTACTATACTCTTCCAGATCAATACTGGAATATTGCTCTTGCAATTTCTTGTAATCATTTCGACTAGCTTCTAACGAACGCTGTAAAGCAACCTTATCACCACTATCGTCTACATCGATTATCCAAGCATTACCCCTTTTTTCGGCATGCTCTTTTAAGCTCTCTGGAATTTCATCTTCACTTTCGTATCGAGTCTTTAAAGCCATTTCTACACTCCTGCATTATTGCATTGATTTTTGCCGAAGGCTATTCATCGGCGGTCCGATCACACTACCTTGTTGCCTATCGTAAGGTTTTGTAATGCTAAGTATAAGTTTTTTAATTTCACTCAAATCTTCTCGCATTTGAGCATCAAATCGTTCATGCGCTATTAATCTCGGAACTAAATGTCTATCATACTCGGCTTTAGTAAAAGCACCACGATGCACATCTTGCTCTTTGTGATCTTTTATAATTGCTCTAAGTACCTTGGACTCTACTTCAACTTTTTCAATTACATCAATTTTATTGTCTTCTATCTGAATACTCAAACTACTAGCAACAGAACTCACATAAGCACCTACCGCAACCGCCGCAAAACTTACAAAACCTGCGACCATGTAAAGAAAGTTACGATATGTAATTTGAGAACCATTCGATTCGGTTGCCATTTATTTTTCCATTAATTTTTTACATTTTTCATCCACAGCCTGTAACATAAATAAAATTTTATCGTGATCACCTTCTATTTTGCGAAGTTGTGACATCCAACGCTGTTCTTCTATTTCGTGGTGTCGCCAAACAGTAAACACTATGGTAACTAATACTAAAATAGAAACCGCAATTAAAATGACGCCAACAATATCGTACATTACTCCGTACCTTCTGAAAGTTTATTTTTTTCCTCTTCAGCCGAGTGACCTTCGGGGTACAAACCTCCGCGCTCCAAATTAAACAGAAAAGCTTCAACCGAAATTTTACCCGCTTGAAGTAATTCTAACAATTGTTTCATTTCTGCCGGTGTAATTCTATCCGGTATAAAATTCTTATCTAATTCATATGCATATTCATCGTCAACTTGCATCCACAAATTCATCTGCTCCAAAGTCCATTTCATGCCAAGAGAAGTCATACTGGCTAAATTAAGCAATGAACTCGTGCTGGCACTCATCCTGAGCCTTTTAGCTTCAGCAGTTTCAACGCCAGCTTTCTCGAAAAATCGCGTGCCTAATTCGGCCATTTGACGTTCCTGATCAGCCATAATACGTAGCATAACGTCAAGACTTTTACCATCATACTGCAACATGCCAACTTTAGCATCAGCTTCACTTATAATAATAGCAGAAGTAGGTCCGATTGCAATAGGCTTATCAGGCTTATCTATTCCAGTAATCCAAGGAGTCGGTAAACAAGCAAAATGCCCGCCCCAAGCTAAATCGGCCGAATTCATGTAATGCCCAATATTAAGATGTGCAACAGGCTCGATTTGTGGTGCATGAATTTCAGTGTTTAATCCTGTTTCAGTGCAGAACGTAAAAGGAAATGTGGTTACTGGAACTCCACCGCGATAAAAAGGAGTAACTACTGGTTTAGCGGTCCACTCATCTTTGCCTTTACCATTTTTTTGTAAAATCCATTCTCGTGTTTTAAAAACACCATTATCCATGAAAAGTTCAATTCTTGAGCGAACTTTTTCTTTTTTATAAATATCATCTTGAGCTTCTTGATAATAACATTGCTCAATAACCACACGTTGCAAGCCTTTATCTGATGGCGTCCAATTAACAACATCGGAAGCGCGAACTAACTTAACATAAGGAAGGTTACGGCTATTATCCCAATCTACCCAAACTCCCGGCCTACCCGAAACTAAAAATTCCGAAGCAAGTTGTTGATGGAAACTGGGCAATGTGGTTAAACTGCCATCAATATCATCGGTCGGTACCAAATCACCTGTAGTAATTTTCGGATTTTTAATAAAAAGAACACCCGTGATTGCACGTACCGTTGCACCCGTTGCACCTAAAAAACGAGCACGTCTTAAATAATTATCATAGTCCAGACCAGACATTCCGGCAAGTATAGGCAAATAAACAGTGCTCTTTTTCTTAATTACATACTCACCTTCAAAAGCGTCTCTGCAAACCGTCCAACGATCAACATTTTCATCATACAAAGGATGGTTCTGTTCAATGCCCATTTTAATAACCTTCAAGTTCGGTTTGCAAATTCTTGCTATATGCCGTTTCTAGAATTCTATACCTAGACTCATCCCCTATATGATCTTCCTGATTCGTGTCTACATCATCAGGATTATTCTTATCACTAGCTAAACTTGGCACAGTACGCACAAATTGCTCACAATTATCGAAAATCAATAGCCACGGTTGTTCCTTGTCGCCGTTTACGGCATTTTTCATCATACCACGCATAGATTGCCAACCGACCACACGTGTGCCACCTTTCTTGGTAGATCTTTTAAATTTAACATCGTGATCTTTAAGTTGTGACGCGATACTTTTACCTTGTGATTTATCCCAAATCTGAGCATCGGCTGGACCGATCTCTATTACTTTGCGAGTTAAATATCTCTTCTTAGCACTTGCTCTGTGCTCTTTAATAGCTTCTGCAATCTCCTTGGAAGAGTGCCTAAGACCGGTATTAGGATATCCGTTCCATCCGTAAAGTTCGCTGATACGCACCAACGACCCGCGTGGCAAATGAAACTCTTCTCCATTATTTAACGTAGCAGGCGTACCATCGGACTCGGCCCAAATACCGTGAGAATAAGGTCTACTACTACCCCAGTCGAATGATTCATCAACATGCCAACTACCTGGAATCTTAAAAGGTTCAATAGTAAGAAGTTCTTCAGACCATACAT
>CAJHXV010000416.1_pt1 | contig 11860 bp, 12 predicted proteins | sample 9198501 | NCBI WGS metagenome assembly CAJHXV01 (sample SAMEA7708351, study PRJEB35096) | sediment metagenome | biome: marine neritic benthic zone biome [ENVO:01000025]; feature: sediment [ENVO:00002007]; material: shallow marine sediment [ENVO:03000034] sea grass bed [ENVO_01000059] ... | reverse complement strand
CCCGCACTTTCTTCGCCACCATCGGCGTGCGGCCCTGGCCGCCGCCGATATAGACGTCGAATCCCAGTTCACCGGCATCGTTTCGCTTCAGGTGCAGGCCGATATCGTGGACCTGGATCGCCGCCCGGTCCTTCTCCGCGCCGGTGACGGCGATCTTGAACTTGCGTGGCAGGAACGAAAATTCCGGGTGCAATGACGACCATTGCCTGAGAATTTCAGCATAGGGCCGGGGATCGGCCGCCTCGTCGGCAGCCACGCCTGCAAGATGGTCGGCCGTCACATTGCGGATACAGTTGCCGGAGGTCTGGATGGCGTGCATTTCGACCTCTGCCAGTTCCTCCAGGATCTTCGGCGTGTCGGCCAGCGACGGCCAGTTGTACTGAATGTTCTGGCGGGTGGTAAAATGGCCGTAGCCGCGGTCGTATACCCTGGCGATATGCGCCAGCCTGCGCATCTGGCGGCCATCCAGTGTGCCATAGGGAATGGCGACCCTCAGCATATAGGCGTGCAATTGCAGATAGACGCCGTTCATCAGGCGCAGCGGCTTGAACTGCTCTTCGGTCAGGTCTCCGGCGAGGCGGCGCTCCACCTGATCACGATATTGCGCAACCCGATCCTGCACGAACCGGCGGTCGAATTCGTCGTAGCGATACATTCTGGAACCCTCGGAATGATCTTGGCGGCCAGGGCCTGTCAGGCTGCCCGCGTGGAAATTTCGGATCTCGCCTGCTTGCCGAGATCGTTGCGGAATGTCGGACCTGTCGCACGGATGCGCTCGCGAAGACGGATTGGCCGAAGCCCGCCACCGCGGCGCTCCACGTCGATCAGCGCAACGTCGACGACCAGATTGGCGGCAATATCGCGTGCGGCAATGGCGTGCAGCGCTTCAACCGCATCGGCGGTGTCCGCCACCTGCGATCCCTCCAGTTCTTCCAGCCACCGGCCGCCGCCAAACCAGACAGCCTCGCCATCGACGAGGCGGTTGGCCGTCAGAACCTTCAATATCGTCTGTTTCCTGCTCATCATCGTCTCCAGTGCCTATGCAGCGGCCATTGCGCTTGCATGTTCATTAAGGGGTTCGGCCTTGTCGATCCGCGCGCCGGCGACCGCATCGCCGATGATGACCATCACCGGGCCGTTCAGTCCGGACCGGTCTTCAAGCGCCGGCAGTTCGGCCAGCGTGCCCAAGAGCAGCCTCTCATCGGCGCGGCTGGCGTTTTCGACCACGGCCACGGTGGTATCGCCGGCAAGTCCGGCTTCCATCAGCCGTGATGCGATCGAAGCGGCGACGGACTTGCCCATATAGACGGCAATCGTCGCGCCGGAGACGGCGAGCCGAGCCCAGTCGGGCAGCACCTGGCCTCTCATGTCATGCCCGGTCGTAAAGACGAGCGAAGCGGCGATGCCGCGCAGCGTAAGCGGCAGTTCCATCGTCGCGGCAGCTGCAAGCGCGGATGTGATGCCGGGAACCACCTCGTAACCGACCCCGGCGTTCCGCAGGGCCGCCATCTCCTCGCCGGCCCTGCCGAATACCAGCGGATCGCCCGATTTCAGCCTGACGACGCGCTTGCCCTGTCGAGCCAGTGACACCAGCAGCGCATTGATGTCTTCCTGGCGCCTGGAATGGCAGCCCTTGCGCTTGCCGACGCCGATGCGCTCGGCATCGCGACGGCCCATGGCGATGACGCCATCGGGAACCAGGGCGTCGTGAACGATGACATCGGCATTCTGCAGCACCCGGTGGGCGCGCAACGTCAGGAGATCTTCCGCGCCGGGGCCTGCGCCGACCAACCAGACGTGACCTTCGGCCGGGCCGCTGGCTTTCAGCAGCCTCGTCGCCTCGCGTCGCGCCGCGGAAGAATCGCCGGCCTCGACCGCGCGCGATACGGAACCGGTGAAGAACCTCTTCCAGAAGCTCCGGCGAGCCGCGCCGGGCGGCAGCAGTCTCTCGACCGGATCGCGGTAGAGGGCTGCAAGCCGCGCCAGCGGCCCGAGGGAGGGCGAAAGCAGGCGCTCGATGGAAGCGCGGATGATCTGGGTCAGCACGGGACCGGCACCTTGCGAACCAATCGCCACGGCGATCGGCGCCCGGTTGACCAGGGCCGGGGTATAGAAATCGCAGATATCAGGCCGGTCGACGGCATTGACCGGAATACCCCGCGCCCTGGCGTCGGTGACGATCGTCTCGTCGGCCTGCCGGTCACCTGTCGCTGCAAAGACGAATGTCGCTCCGGCCAGAGCATCCGACCGGTATTCCCGGGCATTATGGCGGATCTTCCGTTCGACGATCAGCCGCAGCAGCTCAGCGGAGGGGTCCCGGGCAATCAGAAGAAGGTCGGCGCGGGTCTCGCCGATCAAGCGTGCCTTCGCCAACGCCTCTTCCCCGGCGCCGACGATTATCACGGTCCGGTCTTCCACCTTGAAGAACGCCGGGAAGACGGAAAGCTGATGCTGCCTCATCGAAGTGATCCTCGATTAAAAGATCATTCCAATATAGGTCGATACACAGCATCAAATTAGAAACTGAAATGCGTTTTTTGGAATTTCGATAAAAATATTTTCTATGATGAGCTTACCCGCACAATGAAAATCGTCAGCGGCCTCCAGCAGACAGCCGGCGCGAACCGGACGCCGGCCTCGGAACCCGGTTCAGACTACCAGCCCCTGCAGCCAGGCGCCTATGCCGTAGGCGGCGACCGCTGCGACGGTGCCGATGAACAGGGTCTCTGCCCCGGACCACCACCATTTGGCCAGCGACCAGCGGCTCTTGGCCGCGCCGATGGCAAAAAACACGATACCCGTCATGACGGAGGCCCAGAAGAAGGCGTCGCCGATGCCGGCAAGATAGGGCACCAGCGGGACGACGCCGCAAATTACGAAGGCAGCAAATGTGCTCAGCGCCGCCTTGATCGGCGATCTCAGCACCCGCGGTACGCCATATTCCTCCGTCAGCATGAACTCCACCCAGGTGGTCTTGTTCTGCGACAGCGCCTCCACCGCGCTCTCCAGCGCATCGCCGGCCAGGCCCTTGGCAGCCAGGATCTGGCGCACCTCCTCGCGCTCGCCATCGGGAAATTGAGTGACGTGGCGATGCTCCATTTCACGCAGCTTGTGGACCTCGTCCAGCTCAGACTTCGTGCCGCTGAAGTTTCCCGCGGCCATGGAAAAGCCGTCCGCAACAAGATTGGCGACGCCAAGGATAAGGATGACCGCGGCCGACAACCCGGCGCCCTGGACGCCGGCGACGATGGCGAAGGTCGTCACCGCGCCGTCAATGCCACCATAGATCCAGTCGCGCAGATAATTCGCCCGTAGGCCTTCCGACAGGCGCCGGGCGATCGCCTCGCGACTGTGGTCATGTTCGGCACGGACCTGCTGCAGATCGCTCATCAGGCGCAGTAGATCTTGTAAAGCGTCCTGAGTACCGACGCGGCTTCAGGGCTTGAAAGCCGGTAATAGATCATCTGAGCTTCCCGCCGCGTTGAAACGATGCCGGCCTCGCGCAATTTCGCCAGATGTTGCGAAAGCGCAGACTGGCTCAGTCCGGAAAGCTCGGCAAGCGCTCCCGCCTGCATTTCCCCCTCGACAAGCCTGCACAGGATCATCAGCCGGTGCTTGTTGCTCATATTGGCGAGCAGGTCGGCCGCCTCGCCGGCGCTCGATTCCAAATCCTTTATTTTAGGTATTGCTAAATTAGACATGCCTCATATATAACAGTTCGAGCAACAATTGCAAATGCCCGGGTGCGAGACACTGGCCTGCCGCAAGGCCGTGCCCCAGGCGGACAGCAGACTGACAAGAGGAGCCTCTCCCAGATGACGGAATTCACCCCCTTTGCCTCGCTGTTCGGCGGCATGCTTATCGGTGCATCTGCGCTGATCCTGATGGCCTTCAACGGCAGGATAGCCGGTATCAGCGGCATCACCAGCAGCGCCATGCCGCCTTGGCCGAATGCGTCGGACACCGGCTGGCGGCTTGCCTTTCTCGCCGGCATGATTGCCGCGCCCCTCCTCTATCAGATCGCCGCCGGGCCTGTGGAACGCACCGTCTCCGGCAATCTTCCCCTGATGCTGGCGGCCGGTCTTCTGGTCGGGTTCGGTTCGGTCTTCGGCAGCGGCTGTACCAGCGGTCATGGTGTCTGCGGTCTTTCACGGGTGGCGCCTCGGTCGATCGCGGCAACCGGAACGTTCATGCTCGTCGCGGCCGCAACCGTATTTGCAACTCGCCACGTAATTGGAGGCTGAACGATGAACGCAATCTTTTCCGCGCTTCTGTCCGGTCTGGTTTTCGGCACAGGACTCGTGATTTCGGGGATGAGCAATCCGGCGAAAGTTCTCAATTTTCTCGACGTTGCCGGAACCTGGGACCCGAGCCTGGCATTCGTCATGGCCGGCGCCGTGCTGCTGACATCCATCGGCTACCGGTTGGTTTTGAAACTGCCGGCTCCGCGCTTTTCAGCGTCCTTCGTGGTACCGACGCGACGCGACATTGATACGCCGCTTGTCGCCGGCGCGGCAATTTTCGGCCTGGGTTGGGGACTGGGCGGTTTCTGCCCCGGCCCGGCCTGGACTGCTCTGCCGCTGGGTGATGCGGGTACCCTGGCCTTTGTTCCGGCCATGCTCGCGGGCATGTGGCTGGCGAAAACCATACTGGGCAGCCGCCCCTCGTTGCAGACCAGCTAAGATCAAGGAGATCGTGATGTCAGAACATTATCCCGACTTGACCATGAAACCGGACGTCAAGGCGTTCTTTGACGAAGCGACCAACACGGTGAGCTATGTCGTCCGCGACCCGGACTCCAGAGCCTGTGCGGTAATCGACAGTGTTCTGGACTTCGATTATTCAGCCGGCCGGACATCGACAAAGTCTGCCGACGAGTTGATCGAATTCATCGAGGCCAACGATCTCCAGGTCGAGTGGATCATCGAAACCCACGTCCATGCCGACCATCTTTCCGCCGCGCCCTACATCCAGGAGAAACTGGGCGGCAAACTCGGCATCGGCTCGCACATTACCGAAGTTCAGGAGATCTTCGGCAAGGTTTTCAACGCCGGCACCGAATTCCAGCGTGACGGCAGCCAGTTCGATCGCCTCTTCGAAGACGGCGACACTTATCAAGTCGGCAATCTGAAGGCGTTCACAATCTACACGCCAGGCCATACGCCGGCCTGCATGACTCATGTCATTGGCGACGCGGCCTTTGCCGGCGACACGCTGTTCATGCCCGACGGCGGAACGGCGCGGGCCGACTTTCCCGGCGGCGATGCGCGCGCGCTCTACCGCTCGATCAAGAAGATACTTTCCCTGCCTCCGGAAACCCGGCTCTTCATGTGCCACGATTATGGCCCGAACGGTCGCGACATCCAATGGGAGACCAGCGTCGGCGCCGAGCGGGAGCACAATATTCATGTCCGGAACGGCATCACGGAGGATGAGTTCGTCAAGCTCCGCGAAGATCGCGATGCCACGCTCGGCATGCCAAAACTGATTATCCCTTCGGTACAGGTGAACATGCGCGGCGGCAACATGCCGGAACCCGAAGATGGCGACCAGCGCTATCTCAAGATCCCCATCGACAAGCTATGAGGACACCGACGAATGGAAATCCGGAAGATAAACGACAGCGTTTCCGTCGCGCCGCAGGTTGCGGCTGAGGATATGGCGAAGGTCGCGGCCATGGGGTTCAGAACCGTGATCAACAACAGGCCCGACGGTGAGGCGGCCGACCAGGCGGCGTCATCCGATATCGAAGCGGCGGCGCAAGCCGCCGGCCTCGATTACCATTTCATTCCGGCAATCAGCGGGCGACTGAGCCGCGAGAACGTCGACGATTTTCGCAAGACGCTGTCCGGCTCCGACGCGCCGGTTCTTGCCTTCTGCCGGTCGGGCACCCGCTCGGCCACCCTCTGGGCGCTATCCCAGGCCGGGACATTGTCCGCCGATGACATAATCGAACAGACCGCCCGGGCCGGATACGATCTGGGACCATTGCGGCCAGCCCTGGAGCAAGGCGACTGAGCCATGGCGCCGTCGCGGATTAGGCAATCCCTGTCGATGGACCGGCTGGCCCGGCTGATGCCGGTTTTCGACTGGGGGCGACGCTATTCGGGAAAGAATCTGTCGGCCGATCTGGTCGCCGCCGTAATCGTCACGATCATGCTGATCCCGCAAAGTCTGGCCTATGCTTTGCTGGCCGGGCTTCCTCCGGAAATGGGCCTCTATGCCAGCATCACGCCCCTTGCCGCTTATGCCCTTTTCGGCACCAGCAGGGTGCTTGCGGTCGGCCCGGTCGCGGTCATATCGCTGATGACGGCCGCGGCGATTGGGGGCCTCGGGCTCGAACGCCCGGCGGAAATGGCCGCCGCAGCCCTGACCCTGGCCCTGCTTTCCGGTCTGTTTCTGGCCGCGATGGGCCTGCTCCGGCTCGGTTTCATGGCAAATTTCCTGAGCCACCCCGTGATATCCGGCTTCATCACCGCGTCCGGTGTGATCATCGCCGTGGGCCAGCTGAGGCACATTCTCGGCGTCGAGGCGTCGGGCCATAATCTGCTGGAGCTGATCATCTCGCTCGCCAGCCGGATCGGCGACACGAACCTGCCGACAGCGCTGGTCGGAATATCAACGCTTGTGCTCCTGATCTGGACGCGCCGTTACCTGAAGGCGGTGCTTGTGCGTCTTTCCGTTGCGCCGGGCCTGGCCGCCACCATCGTCCGTGCCGGACCCGTCTTCGCCGTTATAGCCACGATCCTGGCGGCCTGGGGCTTCGGACTTGACGCCCGTGGCGTCGCCATTGTCGGACATGTTCCGCAGGGAATATTCCCGCTCACCGTGCCCGCATTCGATCCGGAACTCTGGCGCCAGCTCTTTGTCTCCGCGCTTGTCATCTCCATCGTCGGTTTCGTCGAATCCATCTCGGTCGCGCAGACCCTTGCCGCCAGACGCCGGCAGCATATCGATCCGGACCAGGAACTGCTCGGGCTCGGCGCCGCAAACATCGCGGCATCGTTTTCCGGCGGCTATCCGGTCACCGGCGGTTTCGCCCGCTCCGTCGTCAACGCCGATGCCGGCGCCGAAACTCCGGCGGCCGGCGCCTTTACCGCCGTCGGAATTAGCCTGGCCGCGCTTACCCTGACACCGATGCTCTATTTCCTGCCCAAGGCGACGCTGGCGGCAACGATTATCGTTGCGGTGGTCTCGTTGATCGACTTCAGCATCCTGGCCCGCACCTGGCGCTATTCAAGACCCGATTTCGCCGCCGTGGCGACGACGCTTCTCGTCACGCTCGGATTCGGTATCGAACCCGGAATCGTCTCCGGGATTGCAGTATCGATCGGGCTTTATCTCTTTCGCACAAGCCGGCCGCATTCGGCGGTCGTCGGTCTCGTGCCCGGCACCCAGCATTTCCGCAACGTCCTCCGGCACAAGGTCATCACCAGCAGGACGGTTACCAGCCTGCGCGTCGACGAAAGCCTCTATTTCGCCAACGCCCGCTTCCTGGAACAATTGATCTACGATCTTGCCGCCGATCACCAGGAATTGGAACACTTCGTGCTGATGTGCCCGGCCGTCAACGAGATCGACGCCAGCGCGCTGGAAAGCCTTGAGGCGATCAATCAGCGGCTCGACGGCCTCGGCGTCACGTTTCACCTCTCGGAGGTCAAGGGGCCGGTCAGCGACCGGCTGGAGCGCACCGGTTTTCTGGACCACCTGACGGGCCGGGTGTTCCTGTCGCACTACGAGGCGATTGCGGCCCTCGACCCGGATGTCCTGCAAGCCGCGGAGCAGGTCGCACCGATACACCAGGTCCGGCAGATCACAGACCCGGCCGCCGGTACGGCCTGAGACATGGAATTTCCCGCATGGAGAGGTCGGACCCTTGTCACTGCGCCTCGAACGCGCCAACGTCAACGGCCTTTCCGCCGGGGCGCCGACTCCCGGAGATGTCGACAGGCGGCGCGAAATCGGCAGTTCCGGCATCAATAGCGGTGCTGGCGGGACGGAGCCGCAGATCCAGACGCCCGGCATCGACAAAATGAACACCCGTGTCTTCGATCAGCATATTGTGTGTCTGAAGCACTTCGCGTGCCGTCGCCGGGAAACTCTGGCGAACAACCGCATTGTTGAAGGACGTCGCCAGATTGTTGGCGATCAGGCTGGCCTCCGGCAAACGGCCGTCCTTGTGGACAGTGATCGTGATCCATGGCGGGCCGACGGTGTTCCGGTTCGGATCGAGCACCGTATTGTTGACGATGCGAACATTGCGGGCGCCCATTACCGTGATGCCGTGCCAATGGTCGGTGACGACAATGTTGTTGGCAATCAACCAGTCGGTGAAGATGCCGTCGAATAGTCCGATTCCCTGAAGGTTGCATCGGAAGGGCTGTGCCGGATCCTCGTAATTGATGATCCGATTGCCGCTCAGGACAACGCCGACAATCTCGCCTTTACCGGGCGTGCCGTCGACGCCGCGGGACCACGACTGGAACCCGTCATCATGGTTGCGGTCGACCCTGTAGCAGTTCTTGATCGTGTTCTGCCGATAAACCGAATGATCGCCGAGGCCACGGATTCCGTCGCCGGCAAAATTTTCGATGACGTTGTTTTCAACCAGTGAATAATCGGCGTCGACAATCAGGCCATGATCCACGTTCCTGATGCTGTTGCCCCGTAACGTGATGGCGGAACCCTGTGCCTCGACGCCGATCCTCGCCAGCCGCACCCAGTCTTCCCTGTTCCACGACGAAGGGGCATTCGTCGACATCACGGTCGAATCCTCGATAAGCACTCCTCGCGATCCGGCAACCCTTACGATCGGCCCCTCCAAGGTGCCGGGCGAGAAAGCCGGGCCGGCGAAAAGCCCCTTCAGACGCCAGTTCGAACTGTCCAGAACGGCAATCGCCAGGAACCCCGGCCGATGCCCGGGAGCCGCCGCCACAGTGACCACGCCGTCGTTCCTCCGGCCCTCGATCCGCAGAATGCCGTAGTCGCCACTCCGCAGATTGAGCGTATCGCCGGCCTTCACGGCGTCGATCGCGTCGGATAGCGACGACCATGGCCGGTCGTGGCTTCCATCGCCCTCGCCGCGGTAGGCCGGATCGACATGGAATTCCCGGCCGAAGCCGGTCGATGCCATGAATATGATAGTGACCACTGTGCCGGAAAGCCGGAATGCCTTCATCATCGATCGAAGCCTGCCGCGGTGGTTCAGGATTTCGGCTGACTATCGGGCCTGGCAAGATGTAATGCAAACGGTTGTGAAAGGCCGCCCATTGCGAGGAGGGTCAGTCGTCGGATCCGACTTCTTTCAGGCGCACCGGCCAATCACGCGTTCCGTTGACGGGAAAGACGCCATAAAGCTGCTTGTCATCGACGACGTTCTTCACGATCGCCGACGATATCCTCGGCGCTTCGATCGCGAATCCATAAACCAGCGCCGTGTCGCAAAGGATGTTGATCGATCTCGGAATTCCGCCGCTGGCCTCAAATATCATTTGCACGGCATCCATTTCGAAAATATCCGGATCGCCGCCGACCACGCTCAGGCGATGGCTGATGTAATCCACGGTTTCCTTGATCTGCATCGGTCGCAGGTGAAAATCGGAGGAGACGCGCTGTGCGAACTGTTCCAGATCCGGCCGCTGCAACAGGTCTCTCAGTTGCGGCTGACCGATAAGAACCAACTGGAGAAGCTGATGCTTGTCGGCGTTGATATTGGACAGCATGCGCAGATTTTCCAGATTTTGGCGGCCGAGATTTTGCGCTTCGTCGATGATCAGGATCGTCCGCCCGCTCTCCGTGTACCGTTTGACCAGGAAATCCTGAAACTGCTTGAACAGCGTGACCTCCGACAGACCTTCGAACGGCTGATCAAGCGACATCATGATCCAGCTGAGCAGGTTTTCCACATCCTCATTGAGGTTGGAGATCAGTCCGACGGTGAGGCCACGTTCAATATTGTTGAGGAGATGCCGGATGAGCGTTGTCTTTCCGGAGCCGATTTCGCCGGTTATGACGGTGAAGCCAGCCTGATTGGACACGCCATACTTCAGCATCGCAAATGCCATGCTATGGGCCTGACCCCAATAAATAAAATCAGGATCGGGAAGGATCGAAAACGGCTTTTCCCTCAGACCGTAATACGCTTCATACATGCTCTGATCTCTGACCGGCCCGGTCCGCGGAACTGATTGCAAACACCTATCATTACCACCCTTGAACGACAAACGTAACACTATTTTAACGATGATCCCGGTCGATTTTGATCAATCGCCATCGAGAATAGACAGCAGATATTCGCCGTAGCCTGTCCTGGCGTACCGGGTGTTTGCCAGCTTCTCCAGATCGCCGGCGTCGATATAGCCCCTGGCATAGGCTATCTCTTCCGGGCAGGCGATCTTGACGCTCTGCCGGCTTTCGATGGTGCGGACAAAATTCGCTGCGTCGATCAGACTGTCGTGCGTTCCGGTGTCGAACCATGCAAATCCGCGCCCCATCTTTTCCACCCGCAGCGCGCCGCGCTTCAGATAGGCCTCGTTGACCGACGTGATTTCCAGTTCACCGCGCGCCGATGGCCTGACGTCCCTGGCGATCGAAACCACATCGGCATCGTAGAAATATATGCCGGTCACCGCCCAGGGTGATTTTGGCCGATCCGGCTTTTCCTCGATCGACAGGGCTTCGCCGTCAGGTGCGAATTCCACCACGCCGTAGCGCTGGGGATCCTTGACCAGATAGGCGAAAATCGATGCTCCCTCCCGGCGGGCCGATGCTGCCATGAGGTTTTCGGTGAGACCGTGCCCGAAGAAAATGTTGTCGCCGAGGACAAGCGAACAGCAATCGCCGTCGATGAACTGCTCGCCGATCAGAAACGCCTGGGCAAGGCCCTCCGGTTTCGGCTGTTGGGCATATCCGATATTCAGGCCCCACTGGCTTCCGTCGCCAAGAACGTGACGGAATGAGGGAGCGTCCTGCGGTGTCGAGATCAGCAGGATATCCCGAATGCCGGCCAGCATCAGCGTCGACAGCGGATAATATATCAGCGGCTTGTCATAGACCGGCAGCAGCTGTTTGCTGACCGCCAGCGTGACGGGGTAAAGCCTTGTCCCGCTGCCTCCGGCAAGAATGAGCCCCTTCATGTCATTCTCCCTCCGCCGTTGCAGTTCCGTCGGAGAAAACGACTGCAACGCATGCTTCAACGGCCTCGTGCCAGTCCCTCAATCGAATGCCGAAATTCGCCGCCGCCGCTTCGCTGTCGAGCACCGAACAGGCAGGCCTGCGCGCAATCGTCGGATAGGCGCTTGACGGCACCGGCACCAGATCCGGAGTATCGTAGCCGTATTTCCCGGCCCGTCGGAAGATCTCACTGGCCATGCCGAACCATGTGGTCGACCCGGAATTCGTCAAATGGAATGTCCCCCAACCGGCAAATTCCGGGTCCTCGAGGACCGTCCTCACAATCCTGTCCAGTCCCTCTGCCAGATCTGCGGCGAATGTCGGCGATCCGGTCTGGTCATCGACGACTGAAAGGCGGTTCTTGCTTTCGCCGAGCGCCAGCATCGTCTTCAGGAAATTGCGTCCATCGGCGCTGAAGACCCACGAGGTTCTGACGATCAGGTGCCGTTCCAGCACAGCCCGGATCGCCTGTTCGCCCGCCGCCTTCGACCGGCCGTAGACGCTGCCCGGATCCATCGGATCATCTGGCTGATAAGGTCTCGCCGAAGTGCCGGCGAAGACATAGTCCGTCGAAATATGCAGCAGCGGCAGATCGTGCCGTGCGCAGGTCTCCGCCAGCCTCTCCGGTCCTCGCGCATTGATATCGAAAGCCAGTTCGGCTTCCTTTTCGGCCCCGTCGACATCGGTG
>CAJHXV010000185.1_pt1 | contig 11981 bp, 11 predicted proteins | sample 9198501 | NCBI WGS metagenome assembly CAJHXV01 (sample SAMEA7708351, study PRJEB35096) | sediment metagenome | biome: marine neritic benthic zone biome [ENVO:01000025]; feature: sediment [ENVO:00002007]; material: shallow marine sediment [ENVO:03000034] sea grass bed [ENVO_01000059] ... | reverse complement strand
GGATCGCGCGCAGCCAGGAGCTCCGATCACCGGATACCCGCGGAATTCGCCGAGAAGCAACAGGTTGCCGGGATCTACCGGCATGCCGAAATGGCCGATGGAACCACCGGCGGCCCGGATCGCAGTCGGAATGACATCGTCCTTGTCGATAACCGCGGATGCTCCGAAAATGATCAGCATGCGCGCACCGAGATCGAAGAGCTGTAATATTGCTTCTGCAACATCGTCGCTGCGGTGCGGCACCCGCCGCTCTGCGACGATCGTCGACCCGGCCGGCGCGAGGCGCTGTTCCGTCACCCGCCGCGTCTTGTCGAGAATGCTGGGCTTGAGGCTGGAAAGTTCCGTCTGGATCAAGCCCACCGCCAATGGTTGAAACGGCGCGACTCGCAGGATCGTCCCCGGTTCGCCCTGCCGCTCGGCCTGGTCCACCACATGACCAGGCAGGGCGAACGGTATGATTTTCGCCGTCGCGACCATCCGGCCCGCCTCGACCGGAGCAAAAGCCGGCAAAGTGGCGAACGTCAGGCCCGGATCGACTCCGTTGAGGGCGTTGACTGCCGCCTCATTGATCTGAAGGACGCCGGCCTGCTCGGCGAAGATGTTGCATCGGCCGGTAAAGGGACGATCAACCCGAATACCCTGACCGGCCGCAAACCGCGCAATCCTTTGCGCGGCTTCATCCTCGTGAATATCGCCCTGCTCAAGCCGGGCACATATGACGTCCGCAACGTTTTCGGCGAGCAGGGATTCGATATGAGCCGGTGCCAGGCGGGTGCCCTTCTTGATGACTGCTGCGGACAATTTGACCGTGTGAGCCAGTATGGCTTCCTCCGCTTCGGCAGTGGGCAACGGTCCAAACTTCAAGCGGCGACCCTCTTTTCGAAAGGTGTCCTGCGCAGCGCCGCAATCACTTCAGCCAATATCGCCACCGCAATCTCCGCCGGCGATTGGGCGCCGATATCGAAGCCGATCGGCGCGTGAATCCGAGCCAGATCTTCGGCCGACGCACCCTGCCCGCTCAAACGCTCCATTCGCGTCGCGTGGGTCTTCCGACTGCCGAGTGCGCCGACATAGAAGCAGCGCGCCTCCAGCGCCGCCAGCAACGGGTGATCATCGATCTTCGGATCATGGGTCAAGGCCGCCAGCGCCGTAAAGGCGTCAAGCGAGTCTTCAGCCAGAACGTCTTCAGGCCATTCGGCATGGAGCGCCACGTCGGCGAACCGTTCCGGTGTCGCAAAGGCCGTGCGCGGGTCGATCACGCGCATGTCGAACCCGGCAAGCCTCGCCATCGGCGCCAGTGCCTGGCTGATATGCACAGCTCCGATGACAACCAGGCGGGGTGGCGGCACATGCACCAGCATGAAGGTGCGCCCGTCATCCAGCATACCGGACTTGCCGGTTCTGAGGCGCTCATTGATCGGAGCGGCCTGCGGATCGGTGGCAAACGCACCGGTTTCCACGACCCGTTGCTCGCCGGTCTCCGTGTCGGTAACGACGACGATTGGCCGCCGCTCCCTGCGCGCCTTATTAAGCGCCTTGAGCGTACTGGACTGCATGGCGCTAATTCACCTTTTCGACAAAGACACGGATCTTGCCGCCACAGGACAGACCGACGCGCCAGGCCGTCTCGTCGGCAACGCCGAATTCCAGCATCTTCGGCGCGCCGCCTTCGATGACATCGATGGCTTCGCCGATAACCGCACCTTCCACACAGCCACCGGAAACGGACCCCTCGAAGCGGCCCTCGGAATCGATCACCAGGTGGCTGCCGACAGGGCGCGGCGCAGACCCCCAGGTTTCGACTACGGTTGCCAGGGCAACATCGCGGCCCTCATCCTTCCAGGCTTCCGCGGTCTGGAGGACGTCATCGCTGCTCAGCGACAGGTTATGATCACTCATATCAATCTCCTACCGGTTCAGGCCGCATCCAGAAACCGCTTCGGATCGGTTCCGGCGCCATCGTCGCCTGCCGAAAGGGCCTTCACAAGATCACCGATCGCGGCCAGCGAATGGATCGACCGAAAAGCGTCAACATGGGGCAACATTGCGCGGATTCCAAAAGCCCGGGCCTCAAATCCGTCGAACCGCAGCAACGGGTTGAGCCAGATCAGTCTGCGGCAGGACCGGTGAAGCCTGTCCATCTCGTGCGCCAGATCCAGATCGCCGTCGCGTTCCAGCCCGTCGGTGATGAGGAGCACCGTCGCGCCCTGCCCCAGGACCCGCCGGGACCAATCCCGGTTGAAGGCATGAAGTGCGCTGGCGATACGGGTGCCGCCGGACCAGTCGAGCACGGTTTCCGAACAGCCGGCCAGTGCCTCATCGGGATCTTTCAGTCGCAATTGGCGGGTGACATTCGTCAGCCTTGTGCCGAAGACAAAGGTGTGGACGCGCCGCCGGTGCTCGGTAATTGCATGAAGGAAATGCAGCATCATGCGCGAATACTGGCTCATGGAGCCGGAAATATCGCACAAGGCGACCAATGGCGGCAGTATATGCGCGCGCGTCCGAAAACGCGGCATGATGATGTCGCCGCCAACCTTGAGCGACGCCCGCAGGGCCCGGCGCGGGTCGAACCGGCCGCGATTTGCGGCGACAAGCCGCCTCGTCTCAAGCTGATCCGCCGGCAGTCGAAGCCCGCGAAGCGCCTGTTTGGCCTCGGCGATCTCTTCCACGGTCATCTGCGCAAAGTCCTTCGACTGAAGGATCTCGCGGCTGGAGATCGTCAGCCGGGCGTCAATTTCCAGTTCCGGCCTTTCGACCTCCTGTTTGTCCTCAACGCCGCGGTTCATCGCCTGGCTTGCCCGGGTCTGGCCGGCCTTCGGCTTTTCCGCGCCCGGCCGTGCCGGAGCGACCGGAGAAAGCATGGCAAGCATCTTCTCCAGAAGACCGCGTTCCTGCCAGAACAGTTCGAAGGCCTCATGGAAAACCGGGCGGTGTTCGCGTTTCTTCACGAACACTGCATGCAGCGTCCAGTAGAAGTCTTCACGCGACCCGATGCCCGCCGTCTCGACGGCGCGAATACCGTCAATCACCGCAGCCGGTCCGACCGGTATGCCCGCATGCCGCAACGTTCGCGCAAAATAGACGATATTTTCCGCGAACCGACCGAACGGCCCCTGGCCGCCGCCCCCTCCGCTGATGCTGGCTTGCGCGGCCAAACGGTCTACTCCGCTGCGGCCATCTCGGCGCGCGCCTCGTCAAGAAGCGTCTTCGCCCTGCTGCCTTCAATGCTGGCGATATCGTCCTGATATTTCAGCAGAACACCCAGAGTGTCCGTCACCGTTTCGGGATCGAGCGCCAGCCGGTCCAGTTCCGTCAGCGCCGTCGCCCAGTCCAGCGTCTCCGCGACGCCCGGCTTCTTGAACAATTCCTCCTGCCGCAGCCGCTGCACGAAAGCCACGATCTCCGTGGCCAGACGTTCCGGCGCCCCGGGCACCTTGCTGGCAACGATCGCCAGTTCGCGCTCGGCATCGGGATAGTCGACCCAGTGATAGAGACAGCGCCGCTTAAGCGCATCATGGATTTCGCGCGTCCGGTTGGTGGTCACGATCACGATCGGCGCTTCCGGGGCACTGATCGTGCCAAGCTCCGGAATCGTCACCTGGTTGTCGGCCAGAACTTCCAGCAGGAAGGCTTCAAATGCCTCGTCCGCACGGTCAAGTTCGTCGATCAGCAGCACAGGTGCACCGGCGTCGTCCGGGCGCAAGGCCTGCAGGATGGGTCGCTCGATCAGGAAGCGGTCGGAAAAGATATCCCGGGACAGGCTGGAGCGATCTGTTTCACCGGCGGCCTCGGCCAGCCGGATCTCCACCATCTGGGCGGCATAATTCCACTCATAGACCGCATTGGAGACGTCCAATCCCTCGTAGCATTGCAATCGGATCAGCCGCCGCCCGAGCGATTCCGACAGCACCTTCGCAACCTCCGTCTTGCCGACGCCGGCCTCTCCCTCCAGAAACAGCGGACGCCCCATCTTGAGGCTGAGAAACAGGACCGTCGCCAGCGCGCGATCGGCCACGTATCCGGCGTCGGCCAGAAGGCTCAATGTTTCGTCGATAGACGTTGGAGTGCGTTGCATTCTGCTGCGCCTTCAATTGTCCCTGTAGATATAGGTAGGCGACAATAATTGCGCACCCTGCGATATTGCCGGCTGGAAACTGTGTCGCACGGCGTATTTGCCATTGCAATGCGACGCTCTTGCACTTTCTTTCCGTCCGGCTTAGGCCTCTTCATCAGGGGCCGTGATCAACGCAGTCACGGCCATCTATCAATATAGGGAGACTGCACATGAAAAAGCTGGCACTCGCCACTGTAAGCGCGCTGGCGCTGACGACTGCCGCCGCGGCCGAAGTGAAGGTCGGCATTATTCTCGGCTTTACCGGCCCGATTGAATCGCTGACGCCCGAAATGGCGGCATCGGCAGAACTGGCGTTCAAGGAAGCGTCGGATTCCGGCAAGCTTCTGGGCGGAGAAACAATAACCCCGGTTCGCGCCGATTCCACCTGCGTTGACGCTGCCGCGGCAACGGCTGCCGCCGAGCGTCTCGTCACTTCCGATGGTGTCGCGGCGATCATGGGCGCGGACTGCTCCGGCGTTACAACCGCCATTGCCAATGGCGTCGGCATACCCAACGGAGTGACGATGATTTCGCCGTCGGCGACGTCTCCGGCCCTGACGACGATCGACGATAAGGGTTTCTTCTTCCGCACCGCGCCTTCCGATGCGCGGCAAGGCCAGATTCTGGCCGATATCGTCACCGAACGCGGTGTCAGTGAAGTCGCCATCACCTACACCAACAATGACTATGGCAAAGGTCTCTCGGAGTCGTTCGGGGCAGCGTTCAAGGCCAAGGGCGGGAAAATCTCGATGGTCGCCGCGCATGAGGACGGCAAGGGCGACTATTCCGCCGAGGTCGGTGCTCTTGCAGCATCCGGGGCCAAGGATCTCGTCGTGTTCGGCTACGTCGATCAGGGTGGCCGCGGGATTGTCCAGGGCTCAGTCGACTCCGGCGCGTTCAGCCGCTTCATCTTCGCAGACGGCATGATCGGTGAATCGCTGATGGCAAATGTCGACGGAGATCTCTCCGGCTCGTTCGGGACCCTGCCGGGATCTGAAACGGAAGGTGCAACCAAGTTCCTCGACGTGGCCAAGGCCGGCGGGGTGAATGGGGACGGACCGTTCCGGGCCGAATCCTACGATGCCGCCGCCCTGATCGCACTGGCGATGCAGGCGGCCGGTTCTGCCGATCGGGCGGCAATTGCCAGCAATATCATGAAGGTCGCCAACGCCCCCGGCGAGAAGATCATGCCCGGCGAAATCGCGAAGGGCCTTGAGATCCTCGCAGGCGGCGGTGACATCGACTATGTCGGCGCATCGAACGTCGAATTCACCGATGTCGGCGAGGCCGTTGGCTCATACAAGGAGCTTGAGGTTGACGGCAAGGCGTTCAAGACGATCAAGGTCCGCTAGGGCGGTTTGACCTTTCTTCATTGTCGAAGGCCCGGCGGTTCACCCGCCGGGCCTTTTTCGCTGTCAGATATGACGCACCTTTTCCGGCAACACACCCTTTGGGCTGAACCGCATCACCAGGAGCAGAACCAGCCCCATGACGAAGAGGCGCAGATGCGGGGCGCTTTCGATCAGATGCTGACGAACGGCACTCCCCTCGCCAAGGCCGCTTGTCAGTGAATTCATCAGGATCAGCGACACCGGCTCCGCCTCGATCCAGATGAACCAGATCAGAAAGCCGCCAAACACCGAGCCGAGATTGTTGCCGCTGCCGCCGACGATCACCATGACCCAGATCAGGAAGGTGAAGCGCAGCGGCTGGTAGCTGCCTGGCGTGAACTGGCCGTCAAGCGTTGTCATCATGGCGCCTGCGATCCCGACGACAGCCGAACCCAGCACGAAAACCTGCAGGTGCCGCCAGGTGACATCCTTGCCCATCGCACTGGCGGCCTCGTCGTTATCACGGATCGCCCGCATCATGCGGCCCCAGGGCGAATTGAGCGCCTGCTGGCTTAGACCCAGGATCACCAGAAGGACAACCAGGAACAAGGCCGAGTAGCAGAGTTTCACGAAGAGGCTCGACCCTTCGACGACCAGCGTGTTCAGCAGCGCATCCCGCGCAGCCTGATCGACTGCTCCATCAAGCCGTGAGGAATTGAAACGCGCGACAAGGCCAATGAACCAGTCCGTCTGCTGCAGATTCACTTCGTACGGCACCGGCCGGGGCAAGGCGGTCACATTCTTGACGCCGCGAACAAGCCAATCCTCGTTCTTGATGACGGCGATGACGATTTCGGATATGCCGAGCGTCGCGATCGCCAGATAGTCTGAACGCAGACCGAGCGCGATCTTGCCGATCACCCAGGCCACCCCGGCAGCCATCAGGCCGCCGACGATCCAAGACAACAGGATCGGCAGCCCAAGCCCTCCGAGAAAGCCGGTTTTGGCCGGATCGACAGATTCGATAGCGGATGTGGATTCGCCAAAATAACGCTGCAGCAGGAGAACACCGGCGACAAGCACAGCAACCGTCGAACCGCGACGCAACCAGCCGGGCGCCGTTCGGCGCTGGATCAGGGCGATCGATCCGGCCATGGCAGCCAGTACCGCAAGCGATATCATCATTCCAGCGCCGCCAGCGGCCCACGCTTCGCCAACCGGCGGATAGGAGACCAAAACCGCAGCCATTCCGCCTATCGCCGTGAACGCCATGATGCCGACGTTGAACAGGCCCGCATAACCCCACTGAATGTTCACGCCAAGGGCCATGACGGCGGAAATCAGGCAAAGGTTGAAGATCGCCAGGGCAACGGACCACGATTGCAGAAAGCCGACCGAGAGAAGCAGAGCCAGCATGACCGCGAATACGGCAGGAGCGCGGAACCGGTCGCCCATCACAGCACCCTGCCCCGGAAAATGCCGGTCGGCCTGACAAGCAGGACGACGACCAGGATGATGAAGGAAACTGCGAATTTGTAATCCGTCGACAGCAACTGGGCGAGGCCTTCCGGCGCCCAGCTGTCCGGCAGGAGGTAGATGAGGAATTTCTTGTAGGCGTAGGTCACCATGACCTCCGAGAAGGCGACGATGTAGCCGCCGACGACAGCCCCGATGGGCTGGCCGATCCCGCCGACGATCGCGGCGGCGAAGATCGGCAGGAGCAACTGGAAATAGGTGAACGGCTTGAAACTCTTGTCGAGGCCGTAAAGAACGCCCGCGATCGTCGCCAGCGACGCGGCAATGATCCAGGTCACCATCACCACCCGATCCGGATTGACTCCGGACAGAAGCGCCAGATCCTCATTGTCGGAATAGGCGCGCATGGCCTTGCCGGTGCGCGAGCGTTGGAGAAACCGGAACAGCGCGAACATCACCGCAAGCGCCACGATGATCGTCAGAACCTTGGTGGAATGAACGGCAAGCCCCTCGTCCAACCCCGTCAATTTCCTGAACTGCCCGGCCTTGACGATAAAGCGTTCGCCGTCGGCAAACCGGCGGTCGTTCGGCCCGATCACGAAACGGACGACCGCATTCAGCATAAACATCACGCCGACCGAGGCGATCACGAGAATGACAGGCGCGCTTTTTTGCCGACGATAGAAGGAAAACACCGACCGATCGATGAAAACGGCGAGCAGCGCCGTGGCGGCTATGGCAAACGGCAGGGCCAGCAGCGCTGTCGGCAAAGGCCCGAGCGAAATGCCGAGCGACTGGAACCACCATGTCAGGAGAACCGCGATCATCGTCCCGAACGCCATCATGTCGCCATGGGCGAAGTTGGCGAACCGCAATATCCCGAAGACTAGCGTGACGCCAAGCGCGCCAAGCGCCAGCTGAGAGCCGTAGGAGAGTGCCGGAAGCAGGACGAAATTGCTCAGCAGCACGAACGCGTTCAAGAGGTCGGTGAGATAGGACAATCCGTCAGCCCCCCAGAAATGATTTGCGCACTTCCGGATCGGCCAGAAGCGCCGCGCCAGTGTCAGTATGCCGGTTTTCACCGGTGACCAGCACATAACCCCTGTCCGCGATGCTGAGCGCCTGTCTGGCGTTCTGCTCAACCATCAGGATCGCCATGCCGGTATTGCGCACCTCGATGATCCGGTCGAACAATTCGTCCATGACGATCGGCGAGACCCCGGCGGTCGGCTCGTCAAGCATCAATACCGTCGGTTTCGTCATCATCGCTCGACCGACCGCCACCTGCTGGCGCTGTCCGCCGGACAGTTCACCGGCCGCCTGGGATCGCTTGTCGCGCAGGATCGGAAACAGCTCAAAAACCTGCTCCATCGTCTCGCCGATATCGTCGCGCCTGAGATAAGCGCCCATCTCCAGATTCTCCTGCACGGTCATGCTGGCGAAGACATTGTTGGTCTGGGGAACGAAGGCGATCCCGATGCCGACCCGCGCCTGCGGCGACAGGCCCGTAATGTCACGCCCATCCATGACCACTCGGCCCTCGCGCAGGTGCAGCATGCCGAGCATCGCCTTCATCGCCGTCGACTTGCCGGCGCCGTTCGGGCCCACGACCACCGCTATCTCGCCGCGATCAACCGAAATTGTGCACGATCGCAGGATATCGGCACCGCCATAACCGCCGGTCATCTCCTCGCCGATCAGATAGCTCACGGCTGCACTCCGGCATCGGCCGCGACCGGTTTGTTTTTCACGCCGCGACCAAGATAGGCTTCGATCACTTCTTCGTTGGCCTTGACCTCCTCCGCCGTCCCCTCGGCCAGGACCGAACCCTCGGCCATGACAATCACTGGGTTGCAGAGACGGCTGATGAAATCCATGTCGTGTTCGATCATGCAGAACGTGTATCCGCGCTCCCTGTTGAGGCGGATGATGGCGTCGCCGATCGTATTCAGCAAAGTCCGGTTTACGCCGGCGCCTACCTCGTCGAGCAGAACCACCTTCGCGTCGACCATCATGGTCCGCCCGAGCTCAAGCAGTTTCTTCTGTCCGCCGGAGAGATTGCCGGCAAGCTCCTGCGTGATGTGGCTGAGGCCCAGGAACTCGATCACATCCGCCGCGCGGGCCCTGTTGTCCGCCTCCTGGTGCTTGACGATATTCCGCTGGAACCAGGCGCCGACGAGACTTTCGCCGTTCTGGCCGCCGGGAACCATCATGAGATTTTCCAGAACGGTGAGCGTTGAGAATTCATGGGCGATCTGGAACGTCCGCAACAGGCCCTTGGAAAAGAGCTCGTGTGGCGGTAGCCCGGTAATATCCTCGCCATCGAGATAGATACGGCCGCTCGTCGGCGTGAGATTTCCGGCAATGATATTGAAGAGTGTCGTCTTGCCGGCGCCGTTGGGACCAATCAGGCCGGTGATTGAGCCTGCTGCAATCTCAAGGGACGTGTTTTCCACGGCATGCACACCGCCGAAATGCTTGCTGACGGCATCAACCCGGATCATGACTCACTGCCGCCCCCTGTTTTTTGTCATTTTGGCGCAATCGGTCCCTTGGATAAACCCCAATTCCGGCCAACCACCAAGCCTGCCCGTGCAGAAGGGTTGTTTCAAAGCCAGAAATTTGTGGACTTGAATCCGGTTCGCGGGCAGTCATGGCTGGATGACAATGTTCAAATCTCGAAACGGATCCGCGAACATCGGAATATTCAAAATGCTGCGGAGCGCCTGCCCGGTGGTGCTGGCTTGCCTGGCCTTCTCCATTCCTCAAGCCACAGCATTTGCCGACATCCGCATTGCCGTCGCCGGTCCGGCCAGCGGTCAGTTCAAGCTGCTTGGCGAACAGATGAGACTTGGCGCCGCCGAGGCGGTTGCGGACATCAATGCCTCCGGCGGTATCGAAGGAGAACGCCTGGCACTTGAGACCGCGGACGACCGGTGCGATGAAGACCGCGCAACCGCAGTCGCCAACCGGCTGGTCGGCCGCAATGTGGTTGCAGTTGTCGGGCATCTGTGTTCGGCGGCATCGATCGCCGGCGCCCAAGTCTACAGCAATGCCGGTATCGTGCAGATATCTCCGGCTTCGGCCAGCCCGGCATTTACCGACAATCGGCCGGATCCGGCAGGCGGGACGTATCGCCTCATCGGGCGCGAAGACGATCAGCCGAAAGTGGCAGGGCGGTTTCTCGCCACGCATTATCCCGGGCGGCGGGTCGCCTTCCTGAACGATGGGACAGCCTACGGCAAGGGACTGGCCGATGGCGCATTGGCAGCGTTCGAGGCCGGCGGCGGCAACCCGGTATTTACCCGGGCATACGAGGCCGGCCTGGTGGACTATTCGAACCTGGTCGCCATTCTGCGGAACCAGCGCATCGACGTGGTGTTTCTCGGCGGATATCACATAGAGGCTGCCATTATCGTCCGCCAGATGAGGCAGCGCGGCATGGATGCCGTGGTGATGGGCGGCGATGCGCTGCTTACGGCCGATTTTCATGCCGACGCCGGCGACGCTGCCGATGGCACCCTGATGACGTTCGCGCCAGACCCCAGAAACGATGAAACGGCCCGGTCCGTGGTTGATCGCCTGCGCTCAAGAGGCGCTGAACCGGAACTCTTCACATTGCATGCCTACGCCGCGGTCCAGATCCTGGCGCAGGCGATCGCGCGATCCGGCTCGATGGGTTATGACGATATCAGCCGAACCCTGAACGAGGGCCGCTTCGACACGGTTATCGGAACATTGGCTTTCGATTCCAAGGGGGACATGTCGTTGCCCGGATACGTGGTCTACCGGTGGCGTGACGGCTGGTACGAGGAATTGACCGACCTGGATTGAGCCGGAAGGAGCGACGATGGATCTTCCGCTGCGCATTGGACATGCCACAGACAAGGCCATCAAGTCCGGGGTCACCGTGATCCTTCCTGACAGGCCGGCCCGCGCCTCCTGCCACGTCGCCGGAGGTGGCCCCGGCACGCGCGAAACCGATCTGCTTGCCCCGGAGAACACCGTGGAGACCGTCGATGCAATCGTCCTTGCCGGCGGATCGGCCTTCGGCCTGGCCGCGGCCGACGGCACCGCCCGATGGCTTTCGGCTCAAGTGCGCGGATTTGCCGTCGGCGATGTACGGGTTCCGATCGTTCCCGCCGCGGTTCTCTTTGACCTGGCCAATGGCGGCGACAAGGCGGCTGTTTGCGGGGCAGGAAGCAACGGTGCGGAGGTGTACGCCCGACTGGGCCGGATGGCCTGCGAGACAGCGTCCGCCGAAGTCGAGGAAGGATCCGTCGGCGCCGGAACCGGCGCCACGCTTGCCGACCTCAAGGGCGGGTTCGGCGTTGCCTCTGCAACGCTCCGTGGCGGCGAAAGCCTGGCGGCCTTTGTCGCGGTGAACGCGTTCGGTTCGGCGACCTTTGCCGGCACGCATTTCCTGCGGGCGGCACCGTTTGAGCGGATGGGCGAGTTCGGCGGCTATGGCCTGCCCTCCCCGCTGCCCGAGGGATCGGATCTTCCGGCAACGAAGCAAACTGTCGACCCCGGCGGAAATACGACGATTGCCGCAATTGCGACGGACCTTCCGCTCACCAAGTCCCAGCTCAAGCGGCTGGCCATATCGGCCCATGACGGTATCGCATTGGCGGTCTATCCGGCCCATTCTCCGCTCGACGGCGACACGATCTTCACGCTGACGACAAGCGCTTCGAGCGAGCCCGCGCCGCTGGCGGATTTCACTGAGGCTTCCGCCCTCGCGGCCGCGACACTGGCCCGAGCGATCGCTCGCGCCGTGACCCATGCGGAAGCCGCCGCCGGCGACACGGTACCCGTCTGGGCGGACCGTCGGCCCTGACCGTGTCCTCGCTTGTGAATTGCAGGCCGGCATGGAAGGGATAAACTTGTCCCGGAGAATCACTTGACGATGACGATTGAACTCGATCCCGCCGATATCCGGATCCTGCGCATCATGCAGGAGGACGCTTCGCTCGCCATATCGGAGATTGCCCGTCAGGCCGGGATGAGCCAGACGCCGGCCTGGCGCCGCATCAAGCGCCTCAAGGAAACCGGCG
>CAJHXV010000497.1_pt1 | contig 12411 bp, 12 predicted proteins | sample 9198501 | NCBI WGS metagenome assembly CAJHXV01 (sample SAMEA7708351, study PRJEB35096) | sediment metagenome | biome: marine neritic benthic zone biome [ENVO:01000025]; feature: sediment [ENVO:00002007]; material: shallow marine sediment [ENVO:03000034] sea grass bed [ENVO_01000059] ... | reverse complement strand
GACCCAGGCGCTGGCCGAGGCGGTTGGCATCAGCCAGCCGGGCGTTTTTCGCCATTTTCCAAAGAAAGAAGATATATGGGAAGCGGTTGCGTTGCGCATCGGCGAGCTTCTGCGCGAAAACTGGGCAGCCGTGCATAATGAAGACCAGCCGCCGGCAGACCGGCTGCAGACGTTTGTGACCGGCCATCTGACCTTCCTGCAGACCACGCCGGCCATACCGGCAATCCTTTTTTCACGGGAGCTTCACGCGGAAAACGAAGCTCTCCGGTCTTTTTTCGTCGAGCTGATGAAGCGCGCCCATCGATTCCTGTCGGAAATGATTGCGGGTGAGATCGATGCGGGCAACTTCGATGCCGGGCTTGATCCGGATGATGCCGCCTATCTTGTTCTGGCGCTTATTCAGGGGCTTGCCATGAGGTGGTCGCTCAATGCCCGCAATTTCGATCTGGTCAGAGAGGGAGACCGTTTGCTGGCGCTGCAGCTGAACGGATACAAGAAATAGTTGCGCGCGATCAATATCTGCAGATCACGGCCATGAACCGGCCGCCTGAACAATACCCTGACGGCCGCCCCCGGTGTGCTGTCCCCCGGTGTACTGTTTCCCGGCGCGCTGGTCCGGGCGGGTAAATGCGCTAGTTCCGTCCTTGGGAATATCTGACACCCGAAGGATGGAGCCGCCCATGACGATGCGCCTCGCCCTCGCCGGCATTTTTGCTGTCGCGCTGACACAGGCTGCCGGGGCCGAACCGGCCGCGGAGTTCGTGACCGCCAGCACCGCGCCGCTCGCCAACCCGCACGACCTCAAGCTTTCGCCGGACGGAAGGCATCTGTTCGTCGCCGATGTCGACAATAACCGCGTCGCCATCCTCGATCCCGAAACGCTGGCCCTGGTCGCCGAGTTCGGTGCCGGCCAGCAGTCGGGAACCCACGACGTGGATTTCGACGAGACCGGCCGCGCCTATATCGCCGACACCCGCAACAACCGGGTGCTGATCTACGAGATCGACGGCACGGAGGCCACGCTTGCGGGCGAGCTGGGCGAGCACATACGCGGTCCGGAAGGCGTTCTGGCGCACCCCAACGGCCGTGTCTATGTCGCCGGCGCCTGGTCGGGCAACGTGGTCGCCTACGAGGATGGAAGGATTGCCGGCGAACTGACGGGCCTGCGCTCGCCGCACGATCTGGAGCTTGCACCGGACGGCGATATCTGGCTGGCCGACGCCGGCAATGACCGCATGCTCCTCGTCTCGCCGGATCTTGAGATCAAGCGACAATTGAAGGGCGCGCCCTATCATTTCAACGGCGTGCGCTATCAGGACGTGCTCGCCGACGGTACGCTGATCGCCGCCGACAAGAACAGCCACCAGGTCAAGGTGATCGCACCGGACGGCAGTCTCCTTCTGGTCATCGGCTCCGGCCGGCCGGAGAAGGGGCCGGGCCTGTTCACGACGCCCGAGGGCGTGGAAACCGACGGCGAGACGGTATGGCTTTCCGATTCAGGAAATGACCGGGTGGTGAAATACCGGCTGCGGCTGGAGTAGCGGGTGCGGGACTAACACAATTGGCGCCGGATTGGCGGTCAGCCTTGTGTGCGGCGAACCGCGTGCGCCAGCCCCGAAACCATCGAAGGATCAAACCAGAAGTGATCTCCATTGACCGGGCGACAGGCCGAATGTCTTGCGGAAGTGGCGGGTCATGTGGCTCTGGTCGGCAAATCCCGCAGTAATCGCGGCCTCCGCGAGCGGCCGGCCCTTGCGAATTTCGTCCTTCGCAAGGTCAAGCCGACGCATTGTGATGAAGCGATGCGGGCTGACCCCGGCGGCCTAAGCCTCACACGCCTCAAGAACCGTCTGGGTATCGTAGAATTCCATGAACTGCGTTGCCTTGCCGTCCTTGAACATCCAGACATCGACCTTGGGTATCGTCACCGTCTTGCCGGTTTTGCGGTTCGTCCATGAACATTCTCCCAACGCCACGACGCGGCCATCCTGAGCGACATATTCGTTGATGTGGTAAAATTCCATTGACCAGTCTTCCGCCAGACCTTCGAAATAACCGACAACTTCATGCTTGGATGCGCGCGGCTTGGTGAATTCCATGCCCGGCCGCCCGTCGGCCAACGAACCCCAGGCTATTTCGTCGGCCAGGATGCCGTACCAGACATTCGCATCGCCCCTGGTCTCTTGCCAGGCGACGTAGGCATCGCGCAGTGCTGCGACATTGGCATCTTCTTGCGTCATCATCGTTCCTCCCGCTTGTGTTCCACAACGCAAGATAGCAGAACGACGTGAGAACAATAGTGCACTGAGCCCGACGACACCGCGGTTCCAGAACGCCTAGACCGCATCATCGCCCAGCAGCGCCCGGCGGAAGCGGGTCTTCAGGTGCGGACCGTCGCGTGGCGGCAAAGCCGGCGGGCCGGGCTCGGCGCTGATCTTGATCTGAGCGAACAGCGGGCCACGGCACTCCCGGATGCGACCGGCCAGGGCGTCGATCTCTGCCAATTCGGCAATGACCTGCGCCTCCGTCATTCCGGCGCCGCGCGCCATCGCCGCAAGGTCAGCGCCGTCGGCCGTGTGCGTGGCCTGGCGGCCGGTCTCGCCATAGAGCTCGTTGTCGAACACGACAATCGCGAGATTGGCCGGCAATTGCACGGCGATGGTGGCGAGCGCGCCCAGGCCCATCAGCATCTCGCCGTCGCCGGTGATCACCAGGACCGGCCGCCGCGGCTGCGCCAGCGCCAGGCCGAGGCCGACCATGGCCGCATTGCCCATGCCGCCCCAGAGCGGGAAGTTGAGATCATCGTCGCCGGCTGCGGTGACATCCCAGGCCGTACCGCCGAGGCCGGCGACCACCAGCAGGTCGCGCCTGTCGGCGAGCAGGCGTCGGGCGACGGCGCGGCGGTCGAGGCGGTCGCTGGAATATTCAGCCATGGCTCAGTCCCGGAAGCTCTTGGCGCCGATCAGGCGCTGGGTCAGCAGCACGGCTGCGGCGCAGGACGACTTGAAGGCCAGCCCGGCCATCGCCTCCACGCTCTCCGCCACCTCGCCGCCATGACGGCAGCGGGCGATCTCGACGTCGACCGCGGCGAGCATATCGGGCACCGCGCGGCCCATCGGCACCTGCCACGGATTGCCCTCGCCCCATTCGCCGCGCATGGTGATCAGCATCAAGAGCGGAAACCGGCAGGCCATCGTGATCGAGGCGATCGCATTGATGCAATTGCCGACCCCGCTCGACTGCATCAGGAGCACGCCACGCTCGCCGCCAAGCCAGGCCCCGGCGACAAGGCCGATGCCCTCCTCCTCGCGGGTCAGCTTGATCATGCGCATCGCCGGGTCGGCGGCGCAGAGCTCCAGCAGCCGCATGTGGCCGGCATCCGGCACATAGCCGATCTGGCGCACGTTGAGGCCGGCAAGCGTGCGGTGGATTGCGGCCGGCCAGTCGCAATCGGAGGAGTCGGTCATCGGCGGATCATAGCCGCGGTTGCAGCGACGTCACAATCGCCGATGAACAAGCGCGCTGGACAGAGCGGTTTCATGCAATTTCGGGAATTCGCGCCGCCTGGTGAATATGCCCGGCGTTTCCGCCGGGCTACTGCAGTGCCGGACCGGCCGAAGTCAGAACGTGCGGTTGATCCGCATCATCGCACCCCAGATATCGTCATCGACGATGTAATGGGCGCCGCCGTCGGCATCCACGCTCTCATAGGCCACCTCGCCGGAGACGGTCAGGCCGGAAACCGGTTTCCAGTGTACCGTGCCGGCAACAATCCAGGTGTCGTAATCCTCGCCGCGAAGCGTCCCGTTATGGTCGACGGACGCATAGGCGCCGTCGAGACTGACGCTGACATTGGACGAAACATCGGCGCCAAGGGCCGCCTGGATCGCCCAGGTCTCCGTCAGGTCGATGCCGGTGGCGTCACCGCCGCCGGGCGGCGCCGAATAGACGGCGTCGAAGATCAGGGCGCCGTTGCCCGTCGTCGAATAGGCAACCAGGCCTTCCGCCCAGGTGCCCTGCACATCGAAGCTGATGCCGGTCCCCGGAACGCCGACGCTCAAGCCCGCGCCAAGCGCCCAGCCGAACTCGTCAGCGGCGGGCAACACGGTGGGGGTGAAGCCGGCCGTCGGATTGCCGGCGACGCCGACACGACCCACCGCACCCATCAACTGGGCCGAACCCCAGCCCTGATCGACGCGAATATTGGCGACAAAGTCCGGGATTTCCTGGCCCTCATTGCCGGTCGTATACAGGCCGACCGACGCCGTGTTGCCCGAGGTCACCGTCGACACACTGAAGATCGTCACCGTCGTATATATGCCGGCGCCGATGCCATAGCGCCGGAACCACTTGTCCTCCACGGCGACAGACGCCGAGACGCCATTGCCGACGGCAAAGGTGTAGGCCAGCGTGTTGGTCGAAGTCGTCGGGTCGTCACCGCCGATGCGGGTGTTCATCGCTGAACCACCGAAGAAGTCGAAGAACGAGCCGTGATGACCGGCCGTCAGCGTACCGCTGTCATTGGCCAGCGAGAGCCAGGCCTTGTCGATGTTGAAGCCGTCGGAATAGCCGCCGCTATCCGTCGGGCCGATGGTGCCGCGAAGCGCCACGTAGGAGCGTAAGAGACCGAGATCGGTCATGGTGCGGGCGTCGAAGTTCACCTGACCGCGGGCGCGGGTGGTGAAGTTGTTGAAACCCTCATCGGCAGCTATGGCGGGGTTGGGAACAGGGACAGCCGCACCCCGGTACCGACCGTCTGCCGGATCGTATAAAGAGATATCGCTGTCGCCTACCCAATGCATTTCGTAGCGGGCGTAGCCTGAGATCTTCAGGCAGGTGTCCGTTCCCGGAATGTAGAAGAAGCCCGTGCCGAAGGCATCGCAGACACGCACATATTCGACAGGCTCGGCGGTCGGAAGGTCGGCGGCCTGGGCGCCGGTAACGACCATTATCCCGGCCGCGGACGTGAAGAGCAGACGCTTGATATTCATGGCAACCTCACAATCGAGATTTCGCGATGATCCGCGAGTTTCCACTAACATATTGGCATCGCCGCCTGTACGCCAAGATAATGTCCCTGGCGGCGCTCACGGAAATGTGTTTTTGCGGCCAATGTGGCAAAATGGCCACATGGCTTTGCCCGAATCTCGTTTGAAGGATATGTATTTCACCGAACGGCAGCGAAACTGCCGGTATCTTGGAAATTCGCGGTGCCGATCGGGAATCCATGCCCGCCGGCGGGGTTCCAATATTGCCGCCGGCATCCAGCCATGGCATCACGGGACATGCGACGCGACCGAAGCGGATTGCCGGAAGCGGATGAAGATCTCGGCCGCCGGCTCAAATCCTGCCTACGCTCAAGCCGCCGGGTCATGCAGGTGCTGGAAGCCGCCCGGGCGGCGCAATTGCCGGACTGGCGACTGTTCGCCGGCGCCGTTCACCAGACGGTGTGGAATGCCATGACCGGCCGTCCCGCCGACCATGGTATCCGCGATTACGATATCGGCTATTTCGAGCAGGACATGTCCGCCACCGCGGAAGCCGGCCGGCAGGCCAGCGTCCGAGCCTGCCTGCCGGCCGAACTGGAATCCGCGGTCGAGGTCGTCAATCAGGCCCGCGTACATCTGTGGTTTGAAGGGCATTTCGGCCGACCCTACAGAGCGCCGGACAATACCGACGACGCCCTCAGACAGTTCCTGTTCACATCCGATGCCGTCGGCGTCCGCCTGGAAGCCGACTGCTGCCTGACGATCGCTGCGCCCTACGGCCTGCGCGACGTGTTCGATATGGTGCTCAGGCCGAACCCCGATCTCGCGCTGATCGACGGTCATGCTGAAAAGGCACAGGCGGCAATCGCACGCTGGCCGGAGCTTGCAACAGTGGGCGGAGCGGACGGGTAACGCCGGCTCGCCAGGCCGTCGCCGGCAGCCCATCCCGGTCTGCTCAATCCTGCCCGGCCAGGCTTTCCAGCGCCGTGCCGAAAAGGTTGAGCGACCAGCCGCCGTCAACGGGGATGACGGTCCCGCTGATATAGGCGGCCATGTCGGAGCCAAGGAACAGGCAGAGGTTGGCGACGTCTCCCGCTTCGCCGACACGGCCGAGCGGCACGCTTTCGCCGACCGCCTTCATGGCCCGTTCCGACGGCGCCAGCCTGCGCATGCCTTCGGTATCGGCGATCGGTCCGGGAACCACCGAATTGACCCGGACGCCGGCGGGGCCCCATTCCAGCGCCAGCGTGCGGCTGATCATGTCAACGCCCGCCTTGGCTGCGCAGACATGAACCTGGTGTGTCATGGCGATGAAGGCCTGCGGCGCGGATATGTTGATCACCGAAGCGCCCGGTTTCCTCAGATATTGCCAGCCGGCCGTCATTACATGATGGGTGCCCAGGACATCGATCTCCAGCACGGCGCGAAAACCGTTCGACGAAATGTCGTTTGCCCTGGCGGGAAAATTCCCCGCCGCGCCGGAGACCAGAACGTTGATGTCGCCGAAGGTTTCATGGCATGTCCCGAACGCCGCGGCGACGGCATCGGCATCGCGCACATCGGCGCTGGCGCCGGCCGCATCGCCGCCGATGCTCTCGACAGCCGTTGCGACCTTTTCGGGATCGCGCGAGATGACGAACACCCTGGCGCCGGCCGCGCCGAACGCCCGGGCGATGCCCAGATTGATGCCGCTGGTGCCGCCGGCAACGAACACGGTTCTGTCTTTATAGTCGAACATGGCGAAGCCTCGCTTGTGATCTGAGCCGCCGCGATGTTAGCGCGCGTTCGCCATCCTGTCGCGGCGCACGTTTACACCGACCAGGGCAACAGCAGATAGGGATGATTGAGCCAGTACCACCAATTCTGGTTCAGGAACTGGCCCAGATAGATTTGCGCGACAAGGCCGAACCAAATTGCCATCAGCAGCACCAACCGGATGAATCGGAAGAGGCGCCAGGGCAGGCGAACCGGCGCGCCGTTCGCCGCATGGCCGGCCAGTCGCGCGATCGTACTGCCCTGCCAAAGCTCAGGCTCACCGGCATTGACGGCACGTCCGGCGGCACGGGCATAAAGGCGGGCCGACCAAGCGCGCAGTACCAGCAGTGAAACGAAGATGTAGCCGGCCTTGGCCAAGTCGATCACGCCAGCGACTTGTTCAATCTGCTCGAGCGGCCGATCCGTGAAACCCGGAATGACGCCGTCGATAAAGGCCGGCAGACCCCGAGCGGCGAACAGCGGCAACGCGGCAAACACCATGAAGGCCGCAAAAAAGACGTAACGCCAGCCGGCAAAGGCGACCAGTCGGCGCACGCGGCGGATCTCGAACAGCGCGAACGACCGTGCTTCAACGGCCTGATGAGCAAGCGCCATCGGCAGATGCGCCATCACCCAAAGGCCGATCGCCACGCCGGTCAGACCGAGCGTCGGGCCAACCCAGAACTGTTCGTAGCCCTTGTTGAAGGAATTCTCCCATCCGGCCCACCAAGAGCCGAGCCACAGGCCGGTGAATGGCAGCGTTGCCGCTGCCAGACTGAGGGCGGCGGCGAATCCGCTGCGGGCGTTCTGCCAGGCGCCGCCGACGAGGCGCGTTATCCGACCGGAGCCGCGCGGCCCCAGCAACCATCCCGTGCCACCCGACAATGCTGGATCGGGGCTGAGCCGGCGCAGCACGATATTTCGCATGAACCGCAAGGTCCAGCCGAGCACGAAGACAGCGGTCACCGGTGTCAGGCAAAGAAGCGTGCCGATGACGACATTCTTGATAAGGCCGGCAAAAGCCGAAATCGGGCCGGAACGCGATCGGCCGGAAGAGGGGGTAACAGCCGAAACGGCCGCTGTCATGCGAACAGTTCGGAGATGGCGCTGCCTTCCGCCTCCCGCGCCCTGAAACCCATCACGGCGGCAACGGTCGCCGCGACGGCACTCTGATCGACCGTCTTGTCGAGAATTCTTCCGCTGACGATCCCCGGACCGGCAACCATCGCCCATGTTTCGTGCGCCGATCTGGAATTGAAATGGTGCTGGAACGGTACCTGGATCAGCGGGTTGGCGTCACGCCCACAGTCGGGCGTGATGAGGAAGACGGTACGGCCGCGATAGTACGGATCGGCGTCAGTCACCTTGACGAGCTGGGCGATGCCCTCGTCGATGATGGAAATAGCCCTGGTATAGTGCGAGGCGTTGCCCCAGTGGACGTAATCCGGGTCCTGGTAGTTGATCATCATCAGCCGCGGGCGAAGATCGGCAATGGCGCGCACGGCCAGCGCCGTCAGAAGCCGGTCACCGCGCGGGTTCTTGAAGCCGCTGTCGCCGTAATGCGCCCGCCAGCCGGCCCAGAAACGTTCGACCTCAGTCGATTGCTTTGGCGCGATATCGCGCTTGTCGGCTGCCAGCAGCTTATCATATTGCGCGCGCGCGTCGGCAAGCTCGTCCTCGCCGACACGGCCTTCCTCAATAATGCGGGCAAACTTGAAGAGCTTGTACCGGTGCAGGCTCAGCATTTCGGAGCGGTAAGCGATTCCATAATGGTCGTGCACACCGTAGGTGAAGAATTCTTCCTGCGGCCGGTCTTCGCCGTTGATCAGGAGCGCCTGATGAGACGGCACATCGAAGGCGCCGCGCAAATATTCAAACAAGGTCGGTTTCACCGGCTCCAGCCGGTCATCGAGGACGCCGGAACCGGCGTCACGGTAAGCCAGGTAACGACCGGTCAGGATGTTCAGCGTGCCTTCTGCGTGCGAGGTATTGACACCGTCAAGCTGGGCGATGCGCATGTCCGGAACAAGTACGCCGCGTTTCGTCAGCGTGTGCCTGAGAAACGGCGCATAAGTGTGTTGCGGGTCAATGGTTTCCAAGCGTCGCACGCCGCCGCCGAACCGCACGATAATGACGTTGGGGCCGCGATAGGCCGGCTTCGCTGCGGCCACGCCCATCTGTGCGGTGACGGCAGCGGAAACGGCGCTGGCGCCGATGCCAGCATTGAAGGCCCGCCGGTCAATCATCGGCGGAAAATCCGTCCTCTGCCCGCTCACCCTTCAGCCTGCTCTGCCGCCATTTGATCACGATAGCATTTCCGGCCCGCATTGGCCAATTTCCGCTTCTCAGAGCCACGGTCGAATTCACGACAACAGCCGGTCAACGGCTTGCTGCAGGTTGCTGAATTCGAAGGTCGGCTTCGGGTCGAGCCCGTCGACGGCGCCCGGCTTCCATTTGCCCGTTCTGACGAGGACACCGACAAGCCCCGCTCTGACCGCGGCGCTGGCATCGAATTCGGCATCGTCGCCGATCATCGCCGTTTCGCCGGCAGCCAGCCCGAGCGCGTCGACGGCGAGACGGAAGAAATCCGCGGACGGCTTGCCCAGTATCGTCGCCCGGCTGCCGCTCGCATATTCAAGCGCCGCCACATAGGCGCCCACGTCGAGGCTGATTTCACCCTCGTCGTCGACGAACTTCCGGTTGCTGGCGAGCGCGACAAGCTCCGCGCCAGCTTCGATACGGCGAAAGGCCAGGTTCATGTTGCGATAGGTGAAATCGTCCCCGGCATCGCCGACGATGACGGCCGGAGCGGCACCGGCCGGAATATCGAGGAAATCTTCCATCAGGTCGGTGGACACGAGATAGTACGGATCGAGGCCATGGGCGACGATATAGTCTCTCGCCGCGTCCGCAGGCGTGAAAATGTCGTCACCGTCCGCGGCCAATCCGACGGCAAGCAGCTTTTTCATAATGCTGCTCTTCGGCCTGCTCGTCGTGTTCGTCAGAAAACGGAACGGAACGCCGGCTTCACGCAGCCGCGTGATCGCTTCCGGCGACCCTGGAACCGGCGCGCCTGCCTGATAGACGACACCGCCCAGATCGATCAGAAAGCCTTTGACCTCCGCCATGCCTGGATCCTGCATCAGTTAACGGGTTGGCGATCGAGCCTGCATGTTGTCAACCCGGCCAACCGCTTCATGAACCCATCTGCGGTCCGCCGTCTCCGGCCCCTGGCGGCACATCCAGGTCCGGCACTGTCCCGGGCCTACCCAGGTTTCCGATAACGTTCAGGCGGCTGCGGATTATTGGCCGGGTTGGTATCGTGTTTTGAAATCGCCCGGACGACGGACCCGCCCGCCAGCGGTCGGATATCGGCCTCAAGCGCGTCGGCAAGGTTTCCCGCGTAAACCTCGTTGCCGCCGACATAAAGGGCAAACGACCGGGTGTATTTGGCTTCCTTGACCGGGTCTTCGATCGTCGCCTTTGTCCATGCGTACAGCGGATAGGCGTCGACGCCGTTCTTCTCCGCCTCCGCCACGTAACCGGCAAAGGCGTCGTACTGGCACTTCAGCGCCGCATCATGCCTCTTCAGAATATCCGTCAGGGGCCGCAATACCGGGTCGTCCGGATCGCGCCTCGCCGCCTCTGCACTTTCGTCCGACAGGATGATCCGCAGTTGGTATTTCCACTCTTCAGACATGTTATCGCCGGGCCGCCCGTTCGGATTGACTGTTCCGTTGAATATAATCCGCCCGGGCGGCGTGGCAAATATGCATGCGGGCCGAGGGGCCGCGCCGGTAGACAAATATCGGCGGCGCCCCGATCTTCCGCACCCGCCTCACGCCGTTTCCATCACCCAGAGGGCTGCGGCTCCATCGTGGAGGCGGCGCATGATTTCCGCCTCCGTGACGCCGAGCCGGGCGATCGGCGATATGTCCACCAGACCGCCTTCACCGGCATCGGAATGTTCGCCGCCGGCGCCACGGACTGCCAGCCCGAGTTCCCTGGCCCGCTGCTTCAGGCGGACGAGATCCTGCCCGCTGGAGGCAAGGCGCGGAAGCCGCATGTGCAGGCTGGCGCGCATGCCGGCGCCGAGATTTGTCGGGCAACTGGTCAGGTGGCCGTATCGCGGCGAGACGGCGAATGCCGGCAGCAGCTCCTGCAACCGCTCTAGACCGCCATGCAGGCGCTCAAACAGCGCATTCAGGCTGCCGCCGTGCTGCATGGCGATGATGCGCAGATGATCCTCTTCGCCGACCCAGACCAGGAAATCCTCATCGCGGGAAACATACATGCCCCGGCCATGGGGCCAGTCGGCGCTGATCCCGGCCGCGTTCAGATAGCGATCGCCGCTCATGTCCTTGAACATCTGATGCGCCTTGACGCGCCGGTCATACTCTTCGGCGTCAATCTCGTCGGGCGAGCCCGGCGTGATGGAAAGATAGCGCCCGCCGAATGCCGCGTCTTCCCGCAACCTCGCAAAGGCCCCTGCCGCGAGACGCTCAAGCGCCAGGCGCTGCTGCCGGTCCATCGCGCCGGCCAGGGGAAACGTGCCCAGATTGCGCGCCACCCGCACCCGCATCGAGACATCCTTGAGGCGCGGATCGATCGCCGACAGGTCAAGGGACGTTCCGGCGCCATCCCAGTCCTGCTCGTGGGCGATATCGGCGCCGGCCGGAACGCCATGATAATCACGGATCATCGGGTCCAGCATCGGCGCGAACAGGTCATAATCCTCCGCGCTCATGGCGTAGGCGCCCATCTGGCTGCCGGGATTTTCGATACCCGAAGCGATGACCCTTTCCAGCCGCCGGCGCGTTGGGTCGTCGAGGCCGCGGAAATATGCCTCGTCGAAGTGGCGCGCCATCAGGTTTTCCGGATTGGCTTTCCTGATCGACCTGATTTTCGCAATCAACTGCCCGGGCGTCATGGGGCCTCCGTCACTCCCTGATCCGACTATGGGTCCGACGATGCATCAGGTCTGAAAATCGACCGGCGCCCGGCACCCCCTCAAAAGACCCACTCGTCGAACACCGGCTCCACCGAGCCGCCCCAGCGGGTCTCGTACTGGTGCAGCATGGCTTCCGACTGGGTCTTGCCGAGCGCCAGCGTCTCCTCCAGTGGCGCCAGATATTCGCGCTCGTCGTAACCGCCGGCGCTGAGGTGGCCGCGCGCCTTCAGACCGTCGCGGGCGATTGCGACCATATCCTTTGCGACGTCGAGCACGGTGCGGTTGCGCATCGGCGCGGCAAGGCCGAGCCTGGGCACGTCGTCGCGCAGGCCGATGCGCTCTTCCTCGCTCCAGTCGGCGAACAGGTCCTCCGCCGCCGCGAGCGCAGCATCGTCGTAAAGCAGGCCGACCCAGAGCGCTGGCAGGGCGCAGATGCGCCGCCACGGGCCGCCGTCGGCGCCGCGCATCTCCAGGAACGTCTTCAGCCGCACATCCGGAAACAGGGTGGAGAGATGGTTTATCCAGTCGCCCATGTCGGGCTCGGCATCGGGGTGGTCGCCGCGCGCAGCGCCATTGAGATATTGCCGGAAGGTATAGGCCGTCATGTCGCGATAGGCGCCGTCGCGGACGATGAAATACATCGGCACGTCGAGCGCCCACTCGGCATAGGCCTGGAAACCGAAGCCGTCATGGAAGGCGATCGGCAGCGGGCCGGAG
>CAJHXV010000204.1_pt1 | contig 15103 bp, 12 predicted proteins | sample 9198501 | NCBI WGS metagenome assembly CAJHXV01 (sample SAMEA7708351, study PRJEB35096) | sediment metagenome | biome: marine neritic benthic zone biome [ENVO:01000025]; feature: sediment [ENVO:00002007]; material: shallow marine sediment [ENVO:03000034] sea grass bed [ENVO_01000059] ... | reverse complement strand
GTCATCGCACGCCCTGCGCATGACCAACCGCCCGATCTCGGTGATCAGTCCCGTCTCCTCGGCGATCGGGATGAATGTGGCCGGTGAAATCGGCCCGAGATCCACCGATGTCCAGCGGACCAAAGCTTCGACGCTGTCAATCTCCTCTACTCCGGATCTCCGGATTGGTTGATAAACGACCCGGATCTCGTCGTTCTCAACGCCACGCCTCAGTGCTTCCTCGATCTGCTTATTCTGGAACGCTCCACTCTCAAGCGCCGGATCGTAGATGGCAGGCTCGAGGGCACCGGATTTCTTTGCATGGTACATGGCCACATCGGCATGGCGAACGACCTCCAGCGGTGACATTGACCCTGCGCCGAAATGGCGTAGCCGACGGACGCCGTCACGTGGAACTGAAGGTCATCCACGGTGTAGGGCGGGCTGATTGTCGTTATGATCTGGTTGGCCAGATTCAGGGCGGTTTCCGGCTCGTCCAGGTCGGTCAGCACAACATTGAACTCGTCGCCGCCAACGCGTGCCAGAAACATGCCATCGGGAACGACAGACCGAAGCCGCTGGGAAATCTGTCGGATCATCGTGTCGCCGCCGGCATGGCCGATCGTATCATTGACATTCTTGAAGCCGTTGATGTCGACATAAATGACGGCCATGCGGCCCGCTGCCGCTGCACGGCCGGTTTCCGGACGGGCAATCTCTTCAGTCAGGCTGAGGCGGTTGGGCAGGTTGCTCAGGCTGTCGATGCGCGCGGAGCGGCTTGCTTCTTCTTCGCTGTCGGCCAGACTACGCGCAAGCCTGCGCGCGTTCGCCGTGGCAGCGAATGCGATCAGTGAAAACACGGCAAGTGCGATCCCGACCGGCAACATCACTTTCGCAAAGATGGATTTTCCGGGCAGGTGTGGCGTCCAGTTCAGGTACCCGATCGTCGCACCGGCGATGCCTCTGAGCGGCAGTTGCGATTTGTCGTCGGGAACCGAAACGTCCGAAATCGCGAGATCATCGATCAGGAAATTCCTCCCGATGCCCAGCATCCGCTCTGGTGTCAGATAATAGCCCATGATCAGGATCGGCAATCGGGCGTCTTCGCCGAGCGCCTCCACGTCGTCGGGCGAAATCCGCGCCACCGCGAGAAGAGCATATTGTCCGTTGATCCGAGCAATAGCCTGCCGGGCCACAACCGTGGTGACCGGCAGATCGGCAAGCAGTCCTGTCATTCTGTCGACGATCGGCTTCGGCACCAAAACGGGATTGGACGTTTCCCCGCTCTCATTGTCCCAGGCATAGAGAACGCTCAGATCCGGCGCGACAATGGCCATGATGTCGGCCGTCCCGGTTTCCGTGACGCCGGAACCCATATTGGAATAGATCCACTGATCGTCGCCTGCGCTGACGCCGTCAAGAGCATCCTGCCACCATGCATAGTCGCTGGTCGTTGTGCGGATCTGCTCTTCCAGCGCCTCGATACCCCCAGCAACCATGGTCAGCGTGGCCGATGAAGCCTGCTTGTCCTGCTGCACCGACATCCAGAATAGGCTGCCCACGACAATCATGGCGGCCAGGATGATCCCACCGGCCATATGCAGTGCTATCGTGCGCGGAAGAATATACTTGCCCATGGTTCTTGCTCGATCCTTTGAAAGAAACGGCATTCAAACTGTCATGAGCGATGCAAAAATCGCCTGAAGAAACAGGATCAAACCTCTGCAAATTCAAGGCCGGGATATTCCGGCAACCGGGATATTACCGGTTAACCATGAAAGTCCTGCGTTTCCCGGAACTTCGGACAGGACATGGCGGCTACTCCTGATACTCGTCCAGTCTGGCGAAAGCATCGCGCAGGGCCTCCGACCACGCATCCGACAACTTGCGGAAGTAGGGGTCGTTCTCTTCAATCCGCCTTTGTTCGCCGACCTGGAATGCATCCTGCCGGTAGATCAGCAGATCGATCGGCATGCCGACGGAAAGGTTCGACCGCAATGTCGAATCGAATGATAGTAGAACAAGCTTCGCCGCCTCGCCCATGCGCATTGGCGCAACGGCGACACGGTCGAGGATCGGCTTGCCATATTTGTGCTCGCCGATCTGGAAGTAGGGGGTGTCCGGCGCCGCCTCGATGAAATTGCCTTCATTGTAGATCTGGAACAGGCGCGGCGGTTCACCGCGAATCTGGCCGCCGAGAATGAAGGACGCGGAAAACGCGTCGGCATTCAGGCCGAGCGCCTCGCCGTCGACGCGGCGGATTTCCTTGAGAGCTTCGCCGACATGCCGGGCGGCCTGAAACAGTGTCGGAACATTCAGAAGCGTCGGCTCATCGGCTTCGGGGGCGGTGGCGATCCGCTCGTTCAGGATACTGACGACGGCCTGGGTCACCGCCAGATTGCCTGCCGTCAGCAGCACGATCACGCGGTCATCGTGCTGTTCCCAGACATGCATCTTGCCGAAGGTGGCGATATTGTCGAAACCGGCATTTGTGCGGGTATCGGAGGCAAAGACGATTCCCCGGTCCAGCTTCAGTCCGACGCAGTAGGTCACAAGGCTCTCCCGATTCGCTGACCTTCACCTATTGCTGTTGCTGTTTGACCGTGACGTCAACGGTCAATTTCTCCTCTCCGCTGCCTTTTCTCACGCCTGTCACCGGGGCCGCGCCGATTGCATCGAAACCGCAAGCGAGGCGGAGATAATGCTCCGTCGGACAGACCCGGTTTGCCGGATCGAAGCCGACCCAACCGAGATCCGGCACATGGGCTTCCGCCCAGGCGTGATGGGCAACCGCCAGTTCTTCGCCGGCGACATGAAGATAACCGGTGACATAACGCGCGGGTATCTCAAGATGCCGGGCCGCGGCGATCAGAATATGCGTGTGGTCCTGGCAGACACCGCGCCCGGCCCCGAAGGCCTCGCGCGCACTGGTGCCGGCATGCGTTGCCTCGGTGTCGTAGCGGACGCGCTCGGCGATCATCCGCATCAGCACGTGCAATGTCGCCACAACGTCACCGTTGCCGGATTCCAGTCGGGCCTCTTGCGCCAACGCGTCGATGTCGTCGGAACCCTGTGTCAGGCCGGTCGCCTTGAGATAGACGCGGGGGTCGGCGGGCACCCTATCGGGTCCGCAGATGCCGTCCGTGTCTCTTGTTTCGGCCTGACCGGATGCCGTGATGAAAAGGTCGGCTTCCGGTTCCTTCTGGGCGATCAGGTGAACGATATTGCCGGCGCCGTCGGTGTGAACGGCCGCGCTCTCAATGCCGGGCGCGTCGATCGTCCAGTGGAGAATGGATTGGGATGGAGTCTCCGGCGGCGTCAGGCGCAGGCGTTGGACGGCATGGCTGCTGGGCTCGTCGTAGTGATAATGCGTAGAATGTCTTATCGTGAGCAGCATCGTCGGAGCGCCTCAGGAAAAATTATAGTCGGTCGATATCTGCGCCGTCAGTCTATTGTTCCGGGCAATGAACGACGTGATGAATTCATGCAGCCCGGCCTGGAAAACGTCGTCCATCCGAGCCCGGCAAAGCTCGTCGCGGCTGGCTTCGATCAGCGCATGGCTTTGTTCGCTCTTGCCGTATAAATCCTCAAGCCCGGCGGCGGAAAGCTTCAGCCAATTGTAACAGAAGCGGAGCGAACGGGGCATTTCGGGTCGCAGGATCAGGAACTCTGCAACGTGCCAAGGATTATACTCCTGATGGTAGACATGCCGGTATGACCGATGTGCTGAAACCGACCGCAGGATCGTCTCCCACTGATGGGTATCGACTTCGCCTCCGACCGGCTGATTTCTCGGCAGCAGAAGGTAATATTTGACGTCGACGATGCGCGCCGTGTTGTCGGCGCGTTCGACGAACGCACCCAATTGACTGAAGAAATAACCGTCGTCACGCAGCACGGTGCCGAGAAATGCGCCGCGGAACTGCATCGCCTGATCGCGGATCCAGTCGAGGAACTCAGGCAGTTTCGCCCCGGTCACGTCGGATCGGCTGATGCTTTCAAAGGTCAGCCAGGTGGCATTCAGGGTCTCCCACATCGAGCGGGTTATCTTGGTTCGCACCGAGCGGGCATTCGTCCGCGCAGCCTGCAGGCAGGAGCGCACCGACGACGGATTTTCCGGGTCAAACAGCAGGAAATCGATGGCCGCGTCGTGACTGATCTGCTGATGTTTCCGCTCATAGCCTTCAAGCGCCCCGGCGCTTGTCAGCGCCGATCGCCATTCCTCGCGATGGCCTTCGCTGGAATCCGGCGTCAGGGTGATGCGGAAGCCGACTTCCGCCAGCCGGGCGATATTCTCCGCCCGCTCGATATACCGGGCCATCCAGAACAGGCTGCCTGCCGTTCTCCCCAGCATCGGCTCAGTCCCTCAATACCCAGGTATCCTTGGTGCCGCCGCCCTGCGAGGAATTGACCACCAGTGATCCTTTCTTCAACGCTACCCGGGTCAGACCGCCGGGAATGATCCGGATCCGGTCGCTGACAAGCACGAACGGCCGCAGATCGACATGGCGGGGCGCGATGCCGCTGCGGGTAAACGCCGGGCAGGTGGAAAGCGCAAGGGTTGGCTGGGCAATGTAATTGGCCGGGTTGGCCTGCAGTTTCTTGCGGAATGCCGAAATCTCCTTCCTTGTCGCCGTCGGTCCGACAAGCATGCCGTAGCCGCCCGATCCGTGAACCTCCTTGACGACGAGATCGGGAAGGTTGGCCAGCACATGCTGCAATTCGTCCTCGATCGCGCAGCGCCACGTCGGCACGTTCTTCAGGATCGGCTTCTCGCCGGTATAGAATTCGACGATATCCGGAACATAGGCGTATATCGCCTTGTCATCGGCAATGCCGGTCCCCGGCGCGTTCACGATCGTCACCCTGCCGGCGCGGTAGAGATCGATCAGGCCCGGCACGCCCAGGACGGAGTCCGGCCGGAACGTGAGCGGATCGAGGAAACTGTCATCGATGCGCCGGTAGATGACATCGACGCGCTCGGCGCCCTGTGTCGTTCGCATGAAGAGCGTTCCCTCGTCGATAAAGAGATCGGGGGCCTCGACAAGCTCGATTCCCATCTGGTCGGCAAGGAACGCATGTTCGAAATAGGCCGAGTTGTAGATGCCGGGTGTCAGCAGCACGATATTCGGGTCACCCTTCGCGGCAGCCGGCGCGACGTTCTCCAGCGTCTTCAGCAATGTGGCCGGGTAATGTTCCACGGGTGCGACACGGTGCGCGGCGAAGAGTTCCGGAAACAGGTGCATCATCGCTTCCCGGTTCTCCAGCATGTAGGATACGCCCGAGGGCGTCCGGAGATTGTCTTCCAGAACGTAGAATTCACCCTCGCCGGTGCACACAATATCCACACCGGTAATATGACTGTAGGCACTGCAGGGCGGAGAGAATCCGATCATCTCCGGCAGATATGCCTCGTTGCGCAAGACCAGTTCAGCCGGAACGCGGCCTGCCCGGAGAATTTCCTGGCGGTGATAAATATCGAAGAGGAACGCGTTGAGCGCCCGCACCCGCTGTTCTATCCCGCGCTCAAGATGTCGCCATTCCGCGGCCGACATGACCCGTGGCACGAGGTCGAACGGAATGAGCCGCTCCAGGGCATTATCGGCCCCGTATACCGAGAATGTGATGCCGAGCCGGCGAAAGATCGCGTCGGCTTCCTGGCGCTTGCGTTTCAGGGTTGACGGAGATTGCGCCGCAAGCCAGCTGTCCAGTTTCCGGTAGGGCGGTCGCACCGTGTGGTGGTCGTCCGCGTACATTTCGTTAAAACTGGCTTCTGAATTCATCGCCCTCGACTAATCCGGTCAACGCCTGGGAATTCAGGCTATCGAACCGTTTACGATCCGTCACGCCTAAATTTTCGTCGCCCAATTCCCTAAAATTCGGCAATCGGCGTAAAGGACCCGGTTACCGCTCCGCTTGATCCGGAATTAATCCGCTTCTGCTCTAATGCGGCGATCCTGCCGGGAGAGCGGTGTTGTTCGAATCATACTCAATCATCCTGGGCATGCTGGCACTGCTCGCCTTGCTTGCCGTCGTTATCGTCCTCCCGACGCGGCTTCGCCATGCGGTAACGATGACGCTTGATATCGAGGCGGCCCCCGAACACGTCTGGAACGTTCTGATCTCGTCATGGGGTTCACGGTCGTGGCGCCCCGAAGTGGTCGATATCAGGCCGGATACCGGCGATCCGGAATTGATGACACACGTCTGCCGTTATCAGGGCGAGACGCTGGTGATCGTGATGCGGGTCCTGGAAATGATCCCGTGCAAGCAGTTGATCATGCGGTGCGAACGGATCGGGTCCACCTGCCTTCCGCTGGGCGGACGCGCCTACTCGGCAATCAAGCTGACCGAAACCCCAAGCGGCACCCGCCTTGCGTTTCGCGAAAAGGGGCGTTTTGTCTCCTACCTGAGTTTCTGGCTTTTTGCACTTGCACAGCGCGCATCGCTGCGCCGACTGAAGCATGAGGCGGAAGGCTTTGATCGTGAAGCGGCGATCCGGCCGCCGTTCGGCGTGCCGACCGCAGCGCTGGTTGCCGGCTCGGTCGCGGCCGCGTCCGCAATTGCCGTCCTTTTGGGTTGGCAGATCGGTCTGCTTGTATTCGCATGCCTCAGCATCATGGAATACGGCCACTCGCTGGTTCTGCGCTATGCCGGAGAGCGGCCTTCATTCGCGACCCTGCTGCCCTTCGTCGGCGGCGCGGTCGCCATGGGCAGACGCGAGACGACGGCTTATGAAGACGCGCTGAGGGCGCTTTCCGGGCCAGCTGTTCTGACGGCACTCGTGCTTGCTCTGGCGGTAGTGTCGCGCTTTCTGGGCGCCGGCGAGATTGCCGACAATATCCGCGTCGCTGCAGGCATCGCCGCGTTCATCGTTGCGCTGTTCCTCTTGCCGTTCTACCCGCTAAACGGGGGCTGGCTGTTCAACACCCTGCGGGTGAATCTGCCGTCGAGGGCTTTCCAGGCGCCGGCGGTGCTGGTGTCGTCGCTGGTCCTGTTCTGGGCACTTGCCAGGGGGGAGGTCATCGTCGCGGGGCTTTCCGCCGGCCTGATCTACGAACTCGTGGTACCGCTGCGCAGCGGCATCGTTGCCGACCGCTCGCTGTCCTCGCACAACGCATTGATGATCGCCGGCATATACGTCAGCATGAATTTGATTGCCTACACGGCGCTGAGTGTGTTCCTCTTGTCGTGACAATGATGGGGCGATCGTCGGACAACCGATGAAGAAGATCATATTTCTCGCCGCCCTCGCCATCATTCTTGCCGGCGCGGCGGCGGCGTTTTTTCTGCCGGACCGCCAATTCGAGATCAGGCTGAGCGAAGAACAGATTATTCAGGCGGTCAGCAAGAAACTTCCATTCGAAAAATCGTATTTCGTAATCTTCGACGTGACTCTGGACAATCCGCGCATATCGCTGCCGGAGGATTCGGAGCGCGTGCATGCCGGGCTCGACGTTGCCGTCGATATTCGCCTCGGTGACAGACGGGTCGTCGGTTCGACTGACGCATCGGCCGGAATCCGCTACCAGCCGGAAACGGGTCAGTTCTTTCTGGTTGAACCGAACGTGGAAGCGCTGGCGCTGCAGGGAATGCTGGTCGCCTACTCTGAAAAAGTCGATGCCGCCGTCGCGCAGGCACTGGCTGTATTTTTTGAGAAGCGGCCGGTTTACACGCTGAAGGACGACGATACCCGGCAGAAGGTCGCGAAATATACGCTGAAGAAAGTGATCGTTGTCGACGGCGTGCTTGTGGTGACCCTGGGCCTTTAGCGTCATTCCCGGAGCGAACGGCCTTGCCACCAAATAACGTATACATTATTCCTGTGGGCAGGAGACAATCGTGCCTGATACCCAACCGCCGGACATCGACTTTGCCGGCCATGAACTGAATCGCCCGGAATGCGCACTCGCGCATGAGTCGGGCATATTCATCGTGTCCGACTGGACAGAGCCGGGCGGCGTGTCGATCGTTTTCCCCGATGGCTCGGTAAAGCGTCATCTGGCGGTTGATCCGCCGCTGACATTGCGGCCCAACGGCATCGCGCTGGTCGAAGGCGGCGATTTACTCCTTGCCCATCTGGGTGCCGATAAAGGCGGGATCTGGCGGCTTCGGCCGGACGGCAGTGTGGATCCTGAAATCGGCGAAATCGAAAATTCGCCGTTGCCGCCGTCGAACTTCTGCCATGTCGACGCAGACGGTCGCAGATGGGTTTCCGTTTCCACCCGTCATGTGCCGCGGTCCCGGGCCTATCGTTGCGACATCGCCGATGGATTCATTGTGCTCTCCGACGAGCGCGGCGACCGCATCGTGGCGGACGGGCTCGGCTACACCAATGAATGCCTGGTCCATCCCGATGGCAGACGCCTGTTCGTCAATGAGACGTTCGGCCGCCGACTGAGCTGTTTCGACATTACTCCGGGCGGTGAACTCAAGAACCGGAGGACCGTCACCACGTTCGAAGCCGGCACGTTTCCGGACGGGATGGCATTTGACGAAAATGGCGACGTATGGATTGTGTCCATTGTCTCAAACCGGGTGATTCATGTCGACGGCGAGGGACGGAAGACGCTGCTGCTTGAAGATGCGGATCCCGAATTCCTGGAGAAGACAGAAACCGCTTTTCTGAACGGCGAAATGGGCAGGTCGCACCTCGACGGCAATCCGGCCGCCAGGTTGCGTAACATTTCAAGCCTGGCGTTCGCCGGTCATGACATGCGGACGATGGTCTTCGGCTGCCTTCTCGGCCAATGCCTTCCCATTGCCGCTTCTCCGGTCGCGGGCTGGGTCATGCCGCACTATCGCGTCGATATTGCCCCGCTCATCCGGGCGCTCGTTGCCATGCCGGCAGTACAAACACACGGATAGGACCAGTTCAATGCATACCAATCAGTTCAACGTCTGCCTTCTTCCCGGTGACGGAATCGGCAATGAAATTCTGGAGCCCTGTGTCAGAATGCTCCACCGGGCCTGCGAGCGCATCGGCGGCATATCCATTTCCGGGACCGAGGCGCCTGCCGGCGCGGTATGCTATCAGAGCCAGGGTACGGCTTTGCCGAAGGCGACCATGGATCTGGCCCGCAAGTCGGATGCGATCCTGCTTGCTGCGATGGGCGATCCTTCCATCCGCTATCCCGACGGGACGGAAATTGCGCCGCAGATCGATATGCGCATGGAACTCGATCTCTATGCCGGCGTCAGGCCGGTGCGTTCGATCAGGGGCGTGACCGGCCCGCTGTCGGACCCGCGTGCACAGGAACTCGATTTCGTGTTGATCCGCGAATCGACCGAAGGGCTCTTTTCGTCGTTCGGCAAGGGCAAGGTCTACGACGATTACGCCGAGGACACCCAGATCATAACCCGAAAGGGTTCAGAACGTCTGTTCCGGTTTGCCTTCCGACTGGCCGAGCAGCGCAAGGCCAACGGCTCCCCGGGGCTTGTGACATGCGTCGACAAGGCGAACGTCTTCAAGTCCTTCGCATTCTTTCGCGATATATTCGATCAAATATCGAAAGAATTTACCAATTTGCAGGCACATCACGCTTATGTGGACGCGACCGCGCTCGACATGGTGCGAAAGCCCTGGGTTTTTGATGTCATGGTAACGGAGAACATGTTCGGAGATATTCTGTCGGACCTTTCTGCAGGCCTGATTGGTGGCATGGGCATGGCGCCTTCGGCGGACATCGGCGACGATCACGCGGTATTCCAGCCCTGCCACGGGTCGGCGCCGGATATCGCCGGCAAAGGCCTGGCTAATCCGGCTGCCATGGTGCTTTCAGGCGCAATGATGCTTGACTGGCTCGGGCATCGGCATTCCGAGGAATCGGCGATCAGGGCAGGGCGGCTCCTGCAGGAAGCCGTCGACGAGGCGTTCGCATCGGGACTGAAATCCATTGAATTTGGCGGCAAGGACGGCACGGCGGCGATCGTTTCGGCAATCGAGTCGGCACTTGAGAATATCGATCCGGAGACAATCTGACCTATGGCAAAGAATCCAATTCGCCTGGCGATCGCCGGCTGCGGTTACTTTTCGAAATATCATGTAGAGGCCTGGGCCCGCTTCGATGACGTGACCGTTGTCGGCGCAGCCGACCGGGACCTTTCAAAGTCGCGCCAGATCGCCATCAGCCATGGTCTCCCGACGGCGTTCGACAAACCCTCCGACATGCTCGGCGCGACCACGCCGGATCTCGTCGATATCATTGCGCCGCCGCATGCGCACCTCTCGATCATCAGATCGGCGGCCGAACTGGGCATCAACGTGATCTGCCAGAAGCCGTTTTGCGGCAATCTGAAGGAAGCACAGGAGGCTGTCGCAGTCGCCGAACAGGCAGGGATCAAGCTGGCCATTCACGAGAATTTCCGTTTCCAGCCCTGGTACAGGGAAATCAGGAAGCTGGTTGCCGCCGATGCGCTCGGTCAGATCTACACGATCAATTTCCAGCTCCGCCCGGGAGACGGCAAGGGCGAGGACGCCTATCTTGACCGTCAGCCCTATTTCCGGGAAATGCGGCGCTTCATGCTGTTTGAAACGGCCGTCCATCATTTCGATGTCTTCCAGTTCCTGCTTGGCCGCCCGAAGGCGGTCTATGCCGATCTGCGCCGTCTGAACCCGGCCATTTCGGGCGAGGATTCCGGCTATGTCGTGCTGCATTTCGACAATGCCGTCAGGGCGATTTACGACGGCAACAGGCTGGTCGATCACAAGGCCGAAGACCGTCGTCTGACCATGGGCGAAATGCAGATCGAGGGATCCAACGGGATCCTGCGTCTCGACGGCGACGGCAACATCTTCCTGCGCCCGGCCGGCCGAAACGAAGAACAGCAGCATGCCTATGAATGGCAGAATACCGGATTTGGCGGAGACTGTGTCTACACCTTTCAGGCGCATGTGCTTTCACATCTGAAGAAGAACACGCCGCTTGAGAATTCCGGCCGCGATTATCTCAGCAACATAGCCATCGTCGAGGCGGCATACAAATCGGCTGAGAGCGGCTGCGTATCGCCAATCGAGTATCCGGATGGCTGACGCGTCTTCCAGGCCCCGCAGTCAGGTAGACCGGGCCTACGAAGCCCTGAAGCAGAAAATATGCGACGGCGCATGGGCCGGAGGCGATGCCCGCCTTGAACGCGAGGCGGCGGACGAAATCGGTGTCAGCAGGACGCCGCTCCGCGAGGCGCTGATCCGTCTGGAAAAGGAGCGTCTGGTCAAGGTGCGGCCGCGTCGGGGCTTCGTCGTTTTGCCCATTTCCGCCTCTGACATGGCCGAGATCTACGAAATCCTCACGGCACTTGAATCGCACGCGGCTGCAAAACTCGCCGCCCGCAAGGACGCCGACGCCGCGCTGGCGCGGCTGGATGCGGCTGTCGATGCGATGGACGCCGCCCTCAGAGCCAATGATCTGGAAAAATGGGCGCAGGCGGACCTGGAATTTCATCGTGCCCTTGTCGAAGAAGCCGGGAACCGCCGTCTGGCCGAAATTGTCGCCACCGTCAGCGATCAGGTCAATCGTGCCCGCCTGGCGACTTTGCGCCTGAGGCCGAAACCGCTGCGTTCGAACACCGATCACCGCGCGGTCTTGAAAGCCATCCGCAACGGTAATGCGGAGGCGGCTTATTTGCGCCACAAGGCCCACAGGGAAAAAGCCAGCGAGCTGCTTGTCGGGCTGCTGGCGGAAAGCGGAGCGATCTGACGTGGAGGCCGGCATGCAGGATCCGGGACAGAAGCGCATATTCGGATTTCTGCCCGACGGCCAACCCGTCGAAGCGGTGACGATCGGAGCCGGCAGTCTCCGCGCCGATATCATGTCATGGGGCGCCGTCCTGAGGGATCTGCGTCTTGAGGGACCTGACTGGCCACTGGTGCTCGGTTTTGAAACCCTGGACGACTATCTCCGGCATTCGCGGTTTTTCGGGGCGACGGCCGGCCGCTATGCGAACCGCATCGCGGAGGGGCGGTTCGAACTCGATGGCCGGACGTATCAGCTTGAACGGAATTTCCTGGACCGTCACCACCTGCACGGCGGCAGCACGAGTTACGGAACCCGGCCCTGGACGATCGAGGCGGTCTCCGAGACATCGCTCACCCTCGGTCTGGTGTCGCCGGACGGGGAGGGAGGCTTCCCCGGCGAAGTGCGGGCCACCTGCACGTTCGAAACAGAAGCGCCGGCAACGCTGGTCATCCGTTATGAGGCGCGGACCTCGGCGCCGACGATCCTCAACCTGGCCCATCACGGCTATTTCAATCTCGACGGTTCGCCGGACATATTGAGCCATCGCCTGCAGATCGATGCCGAGACCTATCTGCCGGTCGACGAGACGTTGATCCCGACCGGCGAAATCAGGCCGGTCGACGGAACGCCGTTCGATTTTCGCAGGCTGCGGCCGATCCGGGACCGGCTGGCGCCGGTGACCCTTTACGACCATAACTTTTGCCTGGCCGGCGAGCCTTCCGCGGACCCGCGCCGCTGCGCCACGCTGAGGGGCGAGAAGGGCTTGGCCATGCAGGTCGCTACGACGGAACCCGGTCTCCAGTTCTACGATGCTGCCACGCTTGATGTGCCGGTTCCGGGTCTGGGCGGTCGGCGCTACGGTTCCCATGCCGGGTTATGCCTGGAGCCGCAGCGCTGGCCGGATTCGCCGAACCGGCCGGATTTCACCGATGCGACCCTGCGGCCGGGCGAGGTCTATCGCCAGGTGAGCGTGTTCGAATTTGCAGCCTGAGCTTCGATCACCCGTCGCAACTCAAGCGCAACCGGCACCCTGATGGCGGGTCGCATTTCCGACGTGACTATTCCTAAAATGAGACACATTCAGAAGTAGTAACTAGGATCGCACTAAATTTAAGGTTTGATTAACTTTTTGTTTACGCTTACAGTTTGGCGGCCCCTATGGTTAAGGTCAAGAAGCCACTCGCCTGGCGCCGTGGAGGGGACCGGTGCCTACGGGTAAGGTAAAACCAAAAAATGCAGAGTTCAAACTGGCGTTCGCAATTCCAAAGATACATCTCAGATCAACCGCAAACCCGTTTTCCAGACGGAATTGCCCTGGCCGTGGCGCTTGCCGCCCCGGGTTTGCTGTTCGCCGCTCCGGCCTTTGCGATCCCTTCGCCGGAACTGGTGATCGGTTCAATTTCCAGCGTATCGCAATTGGGGGCGCTTGCGGCCGCCACGCTCGGCGGCGGTGCCGTGGCGATGGGCGTGCGCGCCGGTGCAAAGGCTAACAGGGACAACCGCTCGGCGAAGATTGCCAGACGTATTGCGGCGGGGCTCTTCGTCGCTTTTGTGCTTTCACTGGGGTTGAATGTTTTCCAGTTTGTCGACCAGCGTCAGCAACATCAGGCCCGGCTTCAGGCGACGCTGACCCGACCTGCCGTCAGCGTCGCAAATGGCGTCGTGGATCCAAACCTGAAAGTCACGTCGCTTGCGGTGCAGACCGATCACCCTCTGGGGATAACGACCGGTGACGCAGCAGCGCTCCTTGCCGAGACGGACGCTGGCACTCGCAGTGACGTGATCTTTCTCGATATCCGCGAGACTGCGGAAAATGAGATGGGCACTCTTCCCGGTGCGCGTCATATTCGCTTCCCGGATCTCGCCAATTCAAACATCGATCTTGCCGGGAAGCAGGCCGTCTTGCTGTGCCACAACGGCAACCGCAGCTCAGAAACCTGCGAGAAGCTTGCCGCCATGGGCATCGACTGCCGTTTCATCGTCGGCGGCATCGAAAAGTGGATCGTGGAACGACGGCCGTTCACCGACGAGAATGTTCGTTCCCTCGACGATCTGCGCGCGGTTCCGTCCTATCCGAAACAGAATGTTCTGCTGGACACGCCGGATGTCCGCGCTCTGATCGACAATGAGGAAGCCCTGTTTGTGGATGTGCGGTATCCGGCGGCGTTTGCCTCCGGTCATCTGTCCGGTGCGGTCAATCTGCCCGTGCGTCCGACGCCGACGGCAGAACTGAAGGAGCGTATTTCCACGCTGCCGCGCAGGCCCATCATCGCCGCCTGCTACGACCGTCGCGGCTGCTTCAATGCCGAGGTTCTGGGACTTGAACTGACCCGTGCAGGACATGATTTCCGCGGCCGTTACACGCTGCCGTGGGAATATTTCATACCGAAGAAGCCCAAGCCGCATATCCAGGCCTGGATTGCTGCCTCGCAGCGTGGTCTGTGGCAGAAATCCGTCGACTTGATGTCGGACCTGCTTGAAGGCGTGGCTGGCAGGATCGGCCTCCTGGTGACCATTCTGCTTGCGGCCGTTGCGTCCAGGCTCGTTGTTCTGCCTGTCGCGATCAAAGCGGAGCGCGATCAGATTCGCGCCAACGCCGCAGCACCCGAACTGACCGCATTGAAGGATAAACTGAAACACGACCCCCAACGCCTGACGCGTGCAATCAAGGCATTCTATGCCCGCCACGGCCTGACGCCGGTGCGCAACCTTTTGGCGCTCGCATTCCTGCCGGTGATGATGGTCATGCTCTCGGCGATCCAGATCGCTGCCGGTAGCAACAACGTTACCATGTTGTGGATCGAGAATATTGCCGCGCCTGACCCGCTTTATGTCCTGCCCGTGATTTTCGGTCTCCTGGGGAGCGTCTATCTGGATCTGGTGCTCGTCAAATCGAAGGTGCAGCGGCTCTTGGCATGGCTCATCGCGCTGCCGGTTTTGACCGGCCTGTCGGCGATTTTGAGCGCTGCCGGCAGCCTGTATCTAATCGCGAGCGCCTTGCTGCTGCTCGTGCAGCGTGCTGCGGTCAGCGGTTGGATTTCCGGGCTTGCGGACGCCTTGCGCGAAGCGTGGCGTGACCGCCGGGCCCGGTCGGGCATAATCCCGTTAAGCCATGCAGGACAGCTCGAAAATTGCGGCAACAAGGCCTACAGGCTTGCCTGTCTGCGCGAGCACGGCATCGCCGTGCCGGATGGCGTGGTGCTGACCGCGGCGTTCCTGAAACGCCTGCAGGCGGCCGATGCCGGTAAGCGCAAGACTATGCTGGATCGGGTCTGGGAAGAACTTGCGGCCGAAAGTGTCGCGGTCCGCAGTTCTGCGGCGGCGGAAGATGGTGCGACGCACAGCTTCGCCGGAGTCTTCGAGAGTGTCCTCAATGTCGAGCGCGATCG
>CAJHXV010000424.1_pt1 | contig 21074 bp, 18 predicted proteins | sample 9198501 | NCBI WGS metagenome assembly CAJHXV01 (sample SAMEA7708351, study PRJEB35096) | sediment metagenome | biome: marine neritic benthic zone biome [ENVO:01000025]; feature: sediment [ENVO:00002007]; material: shallow marine sediment [ENVO:03000034] sea grass bed [ENVO_01000059] ... | reverse complement strand
TTGCCGCGCGCCGCGGCCTTCTCGGTCACCTTGTCCAGGGCTTCGGCATCGCCTTCCAGATCAAGGACGACATCCGCAATCAGTTATGCACGCCCGAGGTCGCGGCCATAATCCATCAAGGCCGAACGGGCCGCCGGCGGCGCCCCTGCGATCACCGCGCCCATTTCGCAAGCTGCGGCGATCAGAGCACCCGTCTTCATGGATTGCATCGTCCGGATTGCCGTCTCATCGAGACGGCCCGCCTCCGCGGCAAGATCCAGCATCTGGCCACCGGCCATTCCGCCCGGACCGGCTGCGCGGGCAAGAATCGCCACCAGTTCGACGCGCACCGACGGATCCGCGTCGACCTCGCCGCGCGACAGCGTATCGAAGGCCAGCGATTGCAGCGCGTCACCGGCCAGGATGGCGGTTGCCTCGTCAAACGCCCTGTGTACCGTCGGCTTGCCGCGCCGGATATCGTCGTCATCCATACTCGGCAAATCGTCATGAATCAGCGAATAGGTGTGCAGCAATTCAACCGCGCATCCGGCCATCAGGGGTCCGCTTCCGCCGCGGCCGCACACATTCGCCGCTTCGACAAGCAGAAAAGGCCTGAATCGCTTGCCGCCGGCGAAGACGGCGTGGCGCATGGCCTCAAGCAGCCTCGCCGGCCGCACGACTTCGCCATGCCGCGGAGTGTCCGCCAGCACCCGGTCGAGCAGCCCGTCGACGGCGAGCGCGGTTTCGGCAAGCCTTTTTTCCAGGTCGAATGTCTGGGAAGCGGTGACCATAATCGTTAAGAGGGTCCGGCGTGAAAGACTGTCATCAGTTGGCGAAACAGCGAATGGCTGAAAAAACGGCAATGTCAAGTGATCGGGGATCGAGCCGGCGGGCAGGCAGAACGGTGCGTGGCCTGATTCGCGGCATTGCGCGGCGGCTGATCCGGATCGCAGTGATCCTTATGCTCGTTCCGCTGCTGCTTCTGCCGCTTTATCGCTACGTCGACCCGCCCCTGACCAGTGTCATGCTGTGGAAACGGCTGGGCGGCGCATCGATTGTCCGGCAATGGGTCGATCTTGACGATATTTCGCCCAATCTGGTGCGGGCCGTCCTTGTTTTTGAAGATGGCCGTTTCTGCGCCCATGGCGGCGTTGATCTGCGCGAAGTGGAGGCGGTACTGGAGGATATCGGCGACGGCGAGCCGCCGCGCGGCGCCAGTACGATCACCATGCAAACGGTGAAGAACCTGTTCCTCTGGCCGCAGCGGTCATTTGTCCGCAAGGGACTGGAAATACCACTCGCCCTTTATGCCGAGCTGGTGTTGCCGAAGGACCGGATCATGGAGATCTATCTGAACATCGTGGAATGGGACCGCGGTGTCTACGGTGCCGAGGCGGCGGCAAGACGCTATTTCGACCGGCCTGCCAGCAGGATAAGCCGCGGCCAGGCTGCCAGCCTCGCGGTCACCCTGCCGACCCCCGCGACGCGCAATGCGGCCCGGCCGAGCCGGAAGATGCGCAAGCTCGCGGCAATCGTTTCAAGGCGCGCCGACCAGTCCGGAGCCTATGTCGCCTGTGTTCTGAACTAGCCGCGACGGCGGAGGAAAGAAAGTTCGGCGCGGGACTTCTCAAAGTGGAGATAAACCGCTATATGCGCGTCCGAATGCCGCAACGCTCGAGTTGCGGCCGCGAGTTGCGATCCGGGCAACGGAGCTTGCCCCGGGCATTATTCCCACGGAGCATAGTATGGCTGTCCCGAAGAGAAAAACCACGCCCATGAAACGCGGATTCCGCCGTTCCGCAGATGCGCTGAAGGCGCCGGACTATGTCGAGGACCAGGATTCCGGCGAACTGCGCAGGCCCCACCATATCGATCTGAAGACCGGAAAATACCGCGGTCGCCAGATCCTGGAGCCGAAAGAGACCATCTGAACCGTGCAAATCGGGTTTGAAGGCCGGCCCTGGTGGCCGGCCTTTGCTTTTTGCACACTTGCCACGCAGGCGGTAACCGGGCTTATTGGCGGCAGTCAATTTGCGGACGGAAAGAATGACCTTCATACCATTCCTGATCATCCCCCTCATCCTCTACAACATCTTTGCGTTTGTTGTATTCGGCGGCGATAGCTCCGATCCATGGTCGGCAAAACTGCTGGGTATCGACATGATCTCCGGCACCACGTTCGAGCTTACGCTCGGCGCAACGCTGACGCTCCTCGCACTTTTCCTGCTGTTCTTCGAGGTCCTGAAATCGACCAGGATCGGCGTGATCACCGTATGGGACCACATGCTCTCGACGTTCGTTTTCGTTGCCTACCTGCTTGAGTTCGTGCTTGTCGCCAGAGCGGCAACGGGGCTGTTCTTCATTCTGACCGCGATCGCCCTGATCGACCTTCTCGCCGGATTTGCCGTATCGCTGCGCGCGGCAACGCGCGACGTGTCCATCAATGGCGGAGAACTCTGACCCGGAGGCGTTGTCGATGCGCAATTTCCACCTGCCCCGCCGCTCGGCCGTCTATGCGATGAACGGCATGGCCGCCACGTCGCACCCGCTCGCAACGGATGCCGCAATAACAATGTTGAAGGCCGGCGGCAACGCCGTTGACGCTGCCGTTTCTGCCGCTCTTGTCCAATGCGTCGTCGAACCGCAAATGGTCGGAATTGGCGGCGACTGCTTTGCCCTGGTGTCAGAGCCGGACGGTCGGATCTATGGTCTCAACGCCTCCGGGCGGGCACCTGCCGCAGCCGATGCCGACCGCCTTCGCGACGCGGGAATGACCGGCATCGATCAGGATACCGTGCATGCCGTGACCGTTCCGGGCGCCGTCCGCGGGTTTGAGGCGCTGGTGCAGCGGTTCGGCCGCAAGGGCCTGGACGCGGCATTCGGGCGTTCCATCGACCTGGCGGCGGGCGGCTTCCCCGTTGCACCGCGGGTCGCCTGGGACTGGGCGCGGACAGAAGATCTGGGCCGCCATCCCGGCGCGGCGCGGCACCTGCTGATCGGTGGCCGGCCGCCAACGGTGGGACAGATTGTGGCGTTTCCCGAACTCGCCGAATGCCTGAAGGCCATCGCCGATGGCGGCAGCCAGCGGTTCTACGAAGGTGCCATCGCCGCCGACATTGTCGCGACGCTGGCCGACGCCGGCGGCGTCATGAGCGAAGACGACATGGCGGCGGCGACCGCGGATTGGGTCGAGCCCATCTCGCGCGCCTATCGCGGACTGGAAATCGTCGAATTGCCTCCCAACGGGCAGGGCGCCATCGCCCTGTTGATGCTCGCCATTCTGGAACGGTTCGATCTGGCCGGCACGGATCCGCTGGGCGCCGACCGGTTCCACCTGCACATGGAAGCAGCACGCGCGGCCTATGCCGTGCGTGATGCCTGCATCGCCGATCCCGATACGATGCAGATCGAGCCGGCTTCGCTATTTTCCGATGATCTCGCAGGCAGGATCGCCGCCCGGATCGACCCCGGGCGCCGCAACCCCGAACTCGGCACCGTCCTGCCCGGCGGTTCCGATACGGTCTACCTGAGCGTTGCCGACAGCGAAGGGCGGATCGTCTCGCTGATCGCGTCGCTGTTTTCCAATTTCGGAGCGAAGATCGTTACCGAAGAGACCGGTATCGTTCTGCACAGCCGCGGCGCAGGGTTCAGTCTGACCGACGGTCATCCGAACGAACTGGGCCCGCGGAAGCGGCCATTACACACGATCATACCGGCACTTGCCCGAAAAGACGGACGGACCGTTTGCGGCTTCGGCGTCATGGGCGGGCAGTATCAGGCGGTCGGCCACGCCCATGCCGTCAGCAATCTGGTCGATTTCGCGATGGATCCGCAACAGGCGCTCGATGCGCCGCGCATGTTCCTTGATGCCAACGGGCTGACGGCAGAACAGACCGTTCCCCGGGAAACCCTCTCGCGGCTGGAAAAGATGGGCCACTCCGTGGCCAGCCCGGACCTACCGATCGGCGGCGGCCAGATCATCTGGCGAGATCCGGAAAGCAGCTGCCTTGTCGCCGGTTCCGACCCGCGAAAGGACGGTTGCGCACTGGGATTCTGAATTTTCGGCGAGATTGAGCCTGTCAAGATTTATTTACGCTCAATTTACCTGCTCCGCCGACAATGGACCACAAATTTCGGAATCTGGGTTAGAATTCGCCCCAGTAGAGGCAGGGGTTGAAGTTGCACGAAATATCTGAAGAGCCGGATATCATGGCGGGCAACGGGCTGGCCAAAGCGGCATCGCCGCCGGGTATCTCGCCGGGCAGCGGCGCACCGCTGACGCTGGAAGAAACCGTTCTCAACGATATCAAGGAAACGGTCTACCAGTGGGACGTCTCCGCAGACAGCCTTGTCTGGGGCAAGAATGCCGCGCAGATTTTCGGCGCCGATCTCATCGACATGGTGGCAACCGGAAAGGCGTTTGACGGGCTGATCGACACGGACAGCCTGACGAACCGTCATCAGACCGTCTGCAATTCCATCGGCGTCGACTACGGAAACGGTGTTCCCTACGAGGTCGAATACCGGCTCCGCCTGCCGGATTCCGACGGCGACAGAATGATCTGGGTCCAGGACCGCGGCCGCTGGTTCGCGAATTCCGACGGACGGCCGATCCTCGCCCGCGGCGCCCTGCGTATCATCGATCCGTTCAGCGCCCAGACGCTTTCCCTTTCGACATTGCCCGATCAGCTCATTCCGCTGGCAAGCCGGGCCCAGTTTCTCGACATGCTGGAAAGCATGCTGCTGGTCGCCCAGCATTACAAATCACTGTTTGCGCTGGCTATAGTTTCGATCGACAATCTGCAGATCGCCGGCGATGTCTACGGACCGTCGGCCGTCGACAAGGTTGCACGTGACGTGTTGCTGCGCCTGCGCGGCGTGCTGCGCAGCAGCGACCTTGTCGGCCAGCTTTCCGACGGCCAGATCGGCGTCATATTCAAGATATCGGACGCCAGCGAAGCATCTTTCGCCGCCGGGCGCATCATCGATGCGGTGTCGCTGAAGCCGATCGAGACCGGACAGGGCCCGCTGGTCCCGATGGTGTCCGTCGGCGCCGTCATCGTGCCCACCCACGCCGCTACCGTCCGGGCTGCGGTCGAAACGGCAGGCGGCGCGCTCGATTATGCGCGCCGCAATGGGCCGGGACATTTCGCAATCCATTCGCCGGAATACGACACGGTGGCGACGCGCATGACGGATATGCGGATTGCCGACGACCTGATCTTTGCAATCAACGAACGGCGGCTGGTCGTCGCCAGGCAACCGGTCCTGTGCGCGCAAAAGAACGAGATCAGGTTTTATGAATGCCTTGTCCGGCTGGAGCGCGAAGACGGTTCGCTGCTGGCTCTGGGTGACGCCATCCGGGTGGCGGAAATGCTCGGACTGGTCCGGATGATAGACTTCCGGGTCATGGAGCTCGTCGTCAAGGCGCTGCAGGAAGAGCCGGATACCATTCTGTCATTCAATGTCTCCGTCGAGACCGCGGCCGACCATGAATGGCTCACCGCGTTCGAAGCCGCACTGATGCAGAACCCGGGAACGGCCGAGCGCCTGATCATTGAAATGACGGAAACCGCGCTGATCCGCAACATCGACCGGATCCGCTCATTTGTCGCCCGTCTGCGCGAACTGGGGTGCCGCGTAGCCATCGACGACTTCGGCGCTGGCTATACCTCGTTCCGCAATCTCAAGCTCTTGCAGGTGGACATGGTGAAGATCGACGGATCGTTCATCTCCAACCTTGTCGATTCAACCGAGGACGAGGTGTTCGTGCGCACGCTTCTGGAGTTGGCCCGCAATTTCAATCTCGACAGCGTTGCCGAGATGGTCGAGGACGAGGCCACTGCGACACGTCTGCGCGAACTCGGCGTGACCTATCTGCAGGGATTCCACATGGGCATGCCGGTAAGAAGCCCGGGCAGCGAATCGGTGCCGCCACTGATCCGCGAGGCCTGATTGGTCAATCCTTGCCGGCAATCGAATCGATTGTCTTCTGCATGTCCTTGAGTTGCTGGCGCAACGAATCCAATTCGGCCTCGTGCTTGTCGCCGGCGCCGCCCTTGCCGGCGGTCTCGGAACCTGCCGTCTGAAACGGCAACCACATGCGCATGGCTTCCTGGAACATGTCCATGTTGCGACGGGCGGCATCCTCGACGACCTCGAGCGCGGCACCGCCCTGCATCGCCTTCGCCATCTGTTCCCGCATCTTGTCCTGGTCTCGGATAAAGGCGGCAAGCGACGTTTCCAGATAGCTTGGAACGATCGCCTGCATGCTGTCGCCGTAGAACCGGATCAACTGGCGCAGGAAACTGATCGGCAGAAGATGCGGTCCCTTGTTTTCCTGCTCGAAGATGATCTGTCCCAGAACAAGGCGGGTAATGTCGTTGCCGGTCTTTGCATCCTGGACAACGAACTCCTCGCCGTCCTTTACCATGCGCGCCAGATCGTCGAGCGTGACGTATGTCGACGTTCCGGTGTGATAGAGGCGCCGGTTGGCATATTTCTTGATGATCGTCGGTTCGGTTCTGGCCATTGGGCTTTTTCTTGTCATTTTGGTTGCACTGCAATAAATGCAGGATAGGAATAAGTTTCAAGCCTGACCAGTCTTTTTGCAAAGTCGTTCTTGCAAGTTTCGCGCTGGCGGGTGGGTCGGGAAGTGTGCTGCAAGTGAGACAGCAACCACTTCCTTCGTATGGACCTGGCCGGTCCGCAGTCGCATCGAGGAGAAATTTGATGAAAACCATCGTAATTGCCAGTGCCGCCCGTACCCCGGTGGGGAGTTTCAACGGCGCTTTCGCAAACATGCCGGCCCATGATCTGGGCGCGGTCGCGATCCAGGGCGCGCTGGAGCGCGCGGGCGTTTCTGCCGATGATGTCGACGAGGTCATTATGGGCCAGATCCTGACGGCAGCCCAGGGCCAGAACCCTGCCCGCCAGGCGGCGATGGCCGCGGGCGTGCCTCAGGAAGCGACGGCATGGGGGCTCAACCAACTGTGCGGGTCCGGTCTGCGCGCGGTTGCCATCGGCATGCAGCAGATCAGCTCCGGCGATGCCGATATCATCGTCGCCGGCGGCCAGGAAAGCATGTCCGTGGCGCCGCATGCCCAGCATCTGCGCGGCGGGGTGAAAATGGGCGATTACAAGATGGTCGACACCATGATCAGGGACGGCCTGACCGACGCCTTCAATGGCTATCACATGGGCAATACGGCGGAAAACGTCGCCAAGCAGTGGCAGATTACGCGCGAACAGCAGGATGAGTTCGCGGTCGCATCGCAGAACAAGGCGGAGGCGGCGCAAAAGGCCGGCCGCTTCAAGGACGAGATCGTCCCCGTAACGGTCAAGCATCGCAAGGGCGAAACACTTGTCGAGGACGATGAATATATCCGCCACGGAATAACCCTTGATTCCGTCGCCAAGTTGCGTCCGGCGTTCGACAAGGAGGGAACGGTCACCGCAGGCAATGCTTCCGGCATCAATGACGGCGCCGCCGCCACCGTCCTGATGAGCGAAGAGGAGGCGGAAAGGCGCGGTATCACACCGCTGGCGCGAATCGTGTCGTGGGCAACGGCCGGCGTCGATCCGGCCATCATGGGCACGGGCCCCATTCCGGCGTCGCGCAAGGCCCTTGAAAAGGCCGGTTGGTCGATCGACGACCTCGACCTTGTCGAGGCGAACGAGGCCTTCGCCGCACAGGCCTGCGCCGTCAACAAGGATCTCGGCTGGAACCCGGACATCGTCAACGTCAATGGCGGGGCCATTGCGATCGGCCATCCGGTCGGAGCCTCCGGCGCCCGCGTCCTGAACACGCTGCTGTTCGAGATGCAGCGCCGCGATGCCAAGAAAGGCCTGGCCACATTGTGCATCGGCGGAGGCATGGGCGTGGCCATGTGCGTCGAGCGCGGCTGATATTGGTAATGATGGGGGCGATGCGCCCCCATCCGTGTGATCAACAGAAATTTGGAGGACGACGGTATGGGCAGGGTAGCACTTGTAACGGGCGGGACACGCGGCATCGGAGCGGCGATCAGCAGGGCGCTCAATGACGCGGGGTTCAATGTCGCAGCCAACTATGCCGGCAATGATGACGCCGCCAATGCCTTCAAGGCGGAGAGCGGAATTCCGGTCTACAAATGGTCGGTCGCCGATTACGACGCATGCGCTGCCGGCATTGGCCAGGTTGAGGCCGATCTTGGGCCGATAGAGGTTCTTGTCAACAATGCGGGCATCACGCGTGATTCCATGTTCCACCGCATGAGCCGCGAACAATGGCAGGAGGTGATCGATACCAATCTCAACGGCCTCTTCAACATGACCCATCCGGTCTTTCCGGGCATGCGTGAACGGGGGTTCGGCCGGATCATCAACATCTCTTCCATCAATGGCCAGAAAGGCCAGGCCGGCCAGAGCAACTATTCCGCTTCCAAGGCGGGCGATATCGGTTTTACCAAGGCGCTGGCGCAGGAGGGCGCATTCAAGGGCATAACCGTCAATGCCATCTGTCCCGGCTATATCGGAACAGAAATGGTCAGGGCCGTCCCGGAGAAGGTGCTGAACGAAAAGATTCTGCCGCACATTCCCGTCGGACGTCTCGGCGAGCCTGAAGAAATTGCACGTTGCGTGGCGTTTCTGGCCTCCGACGATTCCGGTTTCATCACCGGCGCAACGATTTCCGCAAACGGCGGGCAGTATATGATCTGACCATTGCCGTAGCGTTGAACGATCCGGGCCGGCATTATGCCGGCCCTTTGTTTGTGAGCGCACCATGATTCGCCGAGCCGCCATAACCAGCATTCAGATCGCCACGGAAACGATCCGCGGTGTGATCGATCACGATGCGGTGACATTCGCCTCGACCATCGCCTTCTCGCTGCTGTTCGCCCTGTTCCCGTTTCTGATCATGCTGGTGCTTGCGGGAACTGCCGTGCTCGGTGAAGCAAGGGCCCTGGAGCTTGAGGGCGACCTGATGGCAATGCTGCCGGATTACGTCGCCAAGACCGTCAGGCCGGAGGTGGAAACGGTCCTGTCAACACGGGCATCCGGCGGGTTCCTGACACTTGGCGCGCTGGTAATTCTCGTGTCGGTATCGGGTTTTGTCGAGACTGTCCGATATGCCCTCAACCGCGCCTACCGTTGCGAGGAAACGCGGGGGTTCGTCCATCGCCGGACGACAGGCCTGCTTTTCGCGCTGGGCGTTGCGTTCACATTGATCGCCGTCGCCGCACTTGGCCTTGTCGTTCCGCTGGCACTCAATTTGATCACGCGCTTCGCGCCGGATCTTGCGCCCAATGTCGGCCTGATAGAGACCGGCCGGACGCTGATCGCACTGCTGCTTCTGACGCTTCTCCTGATCGCGTTGAACAGCTTCCTTCCGGCTGAGCGGATGCGGGTCCGTTCAGTGCTCCCGGGCGTGCTCCTGACATTGATCCTGCTGTGGGTATTTTCCCGACTGTTCGTTGTCTATCTCACGCACTTTTCCAATTTGGGCGCGACCTACGGCGGTCTGGCCAGCGTCATCGTCTTGATGCTGTTCTTCGAACTGAGCGCTTTGGCGCTGATCGTCGGCGCGGAACTCAACCGATCAATCGCCGATCACTCCGAAACCCCGGACATGCGCGTGGCTGCCGGCCAATGACGCGACGGTCGGCAACACTGGTCGGCTTTGCCGCAATCGCCATGTGGGCGTTGCTGGCGCTGTTCACCGCTGCAAGCGGCCGGGTGCCGCCGTTTCAACTGGCGGCAATGACATTTCTGATCGGCAGCCTTATCGGCCTGATCTGGCTCTCGGCGACGTCGCGCTGGCGGGATCTCCTCCAGCCATGGCCGGTCTGGCTGCTCGGTGTTGCCGGACTGTTTGGCTATCACGCTTTGTATTTTGCGGCCTTGCGTAATGCGCCACCGGTGGAAGCCGGCCTGATCGCCTATCTCTGGCCGCTGCTGATTGTCGTCTTCTCTGCTCTCCTGCCGGGTGAGACATTGCGCTGGTTTCATCTGGCGGGCGCGGGGCTGGGGCTGGCGGGCACGGTTCTCATCGTCTCGCGCGGCGGCACGATCAGCTTCGACCCGCAATACGGGCTGGGCTACGCCGCAGCGCTGGCATGCGCCCTCACATGGTCGACCTATTCCGTCGCTTCCCGGCGGTTCGCCGACGTGCCGTCTGGCGTAGTCGCCGGATTTTGCATTGCAACGGCCCTGCTCAGCCTGATCGCTCATCTGCTGTTTGAAACCACCGTCTGGCCGGAAGACGCAAGCCAGTGGCTGGCGGTGCTGGGTCTGGGCCTGATGCCCGTTGGCGCGGCATTCTACGTCTGGGATATCGGCGTCAAGCTCGGCGACATTCAACTTCTCGGCGTGTTCAGCTACGCCGCGCCATTGTTGTCGACCTTGATCCTGATCCTGTTTGGATTCGGCGCCTTTTCTCTCAAGATCGGGTTGGCGGCACTGCTGGTCACGGCCGGCGCACTGATCGCTTCGTTGCCTATAATCACGCGCGAAACGGACTGATCGCGAACCAAGGGGTCCAATTCATTAACCAGCATTCGCGGTAAGTCCGTGATTTAACGGGAAAAAAACCCGCGGATGCGAGTTTCCGGGCACGATTGGCGTGACCGCGTCCGGAGAGCGGGTATGGCGTTTCACTATTTTGCAACTGCTGATGATATGGCCGAGATATTCGCCGACATCGAAGGCGAAGCTCCGATCAGAATCGTCTACGCGCATGAGAGAACCGGAACCGACAAGGCCTGTTATCGATCGGTTTCGGAAATTCCCGGATTCGCCGAAACGTCCAAGTCGGCCCGTCATCGACCGAGCTTCCTTGTGTTTCCGCTTCAGTGCGAGCCGGTGATGACCGAAGTCGAGGTTCCGACCCGAACCCTGATGTGCATTTACCGGACCGACAACCCCGATTCCGTCGACGTCCGGCAGCCCTCGCTGATCTACGTTGAGTCATTCGATCGGCCGGAATTTCGCGCCGGCGAAATCAGCTTTTTCGCCTTGAACAATATTTCCGGCGAACCGGGACCCACCGCTATGGCCAGGGCGCTCGCCAAGCGTGTGCGAAAGGCGATCCGGCGCAGGTCGGCGCTGCTTTATTCGGAGGGCACAAAACGGGTCTATATCGCGCGGCGCGCCCTTGCCATGGCGCGCAACGGCGAAGTCGACCTCTTCTGGCACCATCACTGCTGGTCGGCGGCGGAGACGGTTGCGGATGCGGAACTGTTGAACGGACTGAGGCTGCCGGAAGCGGCAAGTCGGGACCCGGTTTCGCCAGGCGACATTTCCGGTAACCTGTTGGCGATCCGGGAATTCAGAACCAAGCGGGTCGAATTCCGCGAACCGACAGATCCCGATATTCTGTTCGTAGCCGCTCACGATGACCTTTGCCCGGTTTTCGAGGCAGCGCAGGACTTTGACGATATGAACTATTCGCGGCTCGGGCCGCCGCGGTTCCGGTCGGTCTGCAGCACGGTTGCCGATCTTCCCGGGCTCGGCGTCAGTTCCCTGAAGCGCGAGATAACATCCGGCATCATAGCCTGGCGCGGCGATCCGGCGGACTATCATCGGGTTTGCGAACCCTATGCGCTTGCGGATTTCCGCATCGGTCTGCTGCCGGAAGGATTTACGGCGCCTTCCATGGTCGTCTTTCCGGGTGGCGCGCTTCTGCGAGGCCGGGAGCGTCAGCCGAAGAGGCTGCTCTGCGGTTATGCCCGCATCGTGCATGGAAGCGGCGAGGATCATTTCAGCGCGTTCGGCGAGGCACTGCGAACCCGCCAGATCGGAACGCTCAGATTGCCGGGCCTGCCGATCGAGATCGCCGTTCTGCCGCAGGCCGGGCTGTTGCTTGATGCTGGACTGGAGATCGACAGTTCACCGCTTGCGCTCCACATCATGCAGCAGCGCCTGAACGCAAAGCCGGATAACGTGGTCCTGTTTCCGGACCGGCCCGGTACCGGCGCGGGCTAGAGCCGCCGGCCCTGCAGGGGATCGTTTTCCGGAAGCCCGATCCGGCCACCACGCCGCAATCGGAGGCCAACCCTAATCGTCACGCTGCCGCCGGGCTCTTCGCACCGCGGACCTTCGGGTCCTGTCCGAAAAGTTCCTCAGCCAGCGCCTTCGCACCGCCGAGATCCATCTTGCCGGTGCCGAGCATGGGCACGGCCTCAACCGGAATGACCGTCTTCGGCACCATGATCTCGCCGATTCCCCTCGATTTGGCATGCTGCGAAAGGGCCCGGGCATTGGCGTCTTCGGCTTCGGTGAGAAGGATTATCTGTTCGCCCTTCTTCTGGTGCGGCAGGGCGACGGCAACGCACTGCGCCCCCGGCCAGACTTCCCCCGCCAGCGCCTCGACGGCCGCGAGCGAAACCATTTCGCCGCCGATCTTGGCAAAGCGCTTGGCGCGGCCATTGATGGTGATGAATCCGGCATCGTCGATGGTGACGATATCGCCGGTATCGTGCCAGCCGTCCTGCGGCGGCTCGATGACGCCCGGTCTGTCGACTTTCAGATATCCGAGCATGACGTTCGGACCACGCACATGCAGGCGGCCGCCCTCGTCAACGCCTTCGATCGGTTCAAGCCGTGCTTCCATCGCCGGTAGCAGCCGTCCGACCGTACCCGGCTGGTTGTTCATCGCCGTGTTGATGGCGAGCACGGGCGAGGTTTCCGTCGTTCCGTAGCCCTCCAGAATGCGCACCCCGAACTTCTCACTCCAGGCCGCCCGGGTCTGCGGCCTGACCCGCTCCGCGCCGGCAAAGGCATAGCGCAGGGAATAGAAGTCATAGGCATGCGCCATGCGGGCGTAACCGGCAAGGAAAGTGTCGGTGCCGAACATGATGGTCGCATTGGTGTCGTAGGCGATTTCCGGCACGATGCGGTAATGCAAGGGCGAGGGATAAAGGAACGTCCTTACGCCGGACAGCAAAGGCAACAGCGTGCCGGCGGTCAGACCGAACGAATGGAACATCGGCAGCGCGTTCAGCACCGTGTCCTGAGCGGAGAAATCGACCAGCGTTGAAACCTGGAATCGGTTTGCCTGGATGTTGCGGTGCGACAGCACCACGCCCTTAGGCAGGCCTTCCGAGCCGGAGGTGAAGAGAACTACCGCCTCGCCGGCCGGATCGGCCGAATGACCGCCGGAAAGCCGCAGGCCAAGCCTCGGGAAGCGCGCCTTCGCCATCGCCCAGAGCTTGCCGGTAATGCCGATCCGGTCACGCAGATCCTCCAGATAGATCACGTCGGCCCTGGCGCGAATGACGTCGACCAGCGGACCAAGCTTGCCGATTTCGACAAACCGGCGCGAGGTGATCACGGTCCTGACTTCAGCTGCCTCCAGCGCTGCCTCGACCCCTGCCGCGCCGGCGGTGAAATTGAGCATGGCCGGCGTACGGCCATAGGCATGACAGGCGAAAAAGCTGACCACCGCGGCCGACGAATTGGGCAGCAGCAGGCCGATGCGGCTACCGGGATCACTGCGCGCGGCAAACCTTGCGCCGAGCGCAAAGGCGCCGGTCATGACGCGACGATAGCCGATCGGGTTGCGCTCGATGTCCTCCACGATCTTGCGCTTGCCGTGGATCGACCCGGTGTCGATCAGCGCTTCGAAGAGCGTCTGGTCAATTTTGCTGGTCGCAAACACCATCTCCGTCATCACATCGTGCAGCCGGCGGCTTGCCCATTGACGACGCGCACGGCCGAACAGTTGCTCCGGCACTTCGATCGTTCGTTTGGCAAGAACGGTCAACTTGACCTTCGGCAGCCATCTCAGCGGCAACTTGCCGGCAAGCCTTGAGAATTTTGAATATTGCGCGCCGTCGATACGCACCGGAATGATCGGTGCGTTTGATTTTGCGGCGATCATCGCCGGACCGTCATAGACCTTCATCAGCGCGCCGGTCACCGTAAGCCGGCCTTCCGGGAAGATCACCAGCCGGCGGCCCTCGTCGCGCACGATCTTGACCATGGTGCGGACGGAGAACGGGCTTGCCGGATCGACGGGCACCAGATCGAAGAACAGGAAGGCCGGTTTGACCCACCAGGCCTTGGCGATATGGGAGTTGATGGCAAAGGCGGGCTTGCCCGGCAGCAGGCAGCCGAGCAGGATGGCATCGAGGAACGAAGTATGGTTGGCGATGACGACGGCCGGCGCCGAACCGTCGCCATAGGCTTCGATATTCTCCACCTTCGCGCCGAACAGGAACCTGACGGTGGTTGCGCCGAGCGCCTTGATCACCTCGTCCGGCAGGAGTTTCACGACATAGATTGCAACGCCGATATTGATCGCGCCGAGGACGGCAAGGACCGAAACGACATCGAAGCCAGCACCGGTCGCCAGCGAACTGGCCAGCGATACGGCAACCATCATCAGGGCGGCGATGATGTTGCTGCCTGCGATCGCCGTTGAGCGTGTCTCGTCTTCCGACTGGGACTGCAGGATGGCGTAGAGCGGAACGGTAAAGAAGCCGCCGAACGCGGCCACCGCCACCATGTCGAAGACGACGCGCAGTCCGGTCCACGATGACAGGAATGTGAGGATTCCGGTGTCGGTCATCCCGGGATGAGCCAGGCCGTAGCTGTAGGTGGAATGGGACAGGTCGATCAGGAACAGCGCCATGCCGAGCGCGCCGAGCGGCACGTGGCGGGCGGAAATCTCGCCCTTCAGCAGGCGCGAGACGGCGGCCGTGCCGATCGCGATGCCGACGACGACGGCGGCGATCAGGATATTGGCGACATTGGCCGAAACGCCGAGATCGGACTTCGCGACATCGGGAAACACCGTGATCACGACCAAGCCGACGGAGAAGAACCAGGCCAGGCCGACGGCGGAGCGCAACAGCCGGACCTTGGCGGCCACGGTTCTGACCGCCGTCACCGCAGTCGTTACGGGATTGTAGTCGATCGGGGCCGCCGCCTCCTGCAATACCGCCACCGGCGGTATCATCCGGGCGAACAGGTACGAAACAACCGCGAGCGCAAGCAGCGTTCCGGCAACCAGGCCGGTCAACCCGTTGCCGGCCAGGAACCCGCCGAACAGAAGCCCGAGCAGGGTTGCCATGAAGGTCGAAGATTCCAGCCAGGCGTTGGCGTCGACCAGCTGGTCGGAGCGCAGCACCTGCGGCAGGATCGAATACTTCGCCGGCCCGAAAAACGCCGACTGCGTGGAATAGGCGAACAGACAGACGAGAAGCAGCGGCATGGAGGGCAGCATCAGCGCCACGCCGGCGACCAGCGCCAGACCGATTTCCGCCAGCCGCGTGCGCCGGATGATCGCCGCCTTTTCAAACCGGTCGGACAGTTCGCCCGCCAACCCGGATGCGATCATGAACGGCGCCACATAGACCATCGCCCCGATCAGCAGAGCCGTGTCGCTGGATAGCCCGGCGAAACTGAGCCCCTCATAGGCGACAAGCAGGGTGAACGCGCTCTTCAGCACATTGTCGTTGAAGGCGCCGATCCACTGGGTGACGAACAGCGGACGGAAGGTGCGATCCTGGAACAGTTCCGGTGTCTTGGACATGGGCTTCTCCCTTATCCTATCGCCCTACACGCAGAAGGTAAATTTTCGGTCCTGCAGCCGCGTTTAAATGAACAATGTTCATATCAATATAATGGAACTTTGAACAATGTTCAATACGAGATTCGAATCGTCCTGCAATTAGGTTGACCAACGGTGAATTTCGCCTCTGGCAGCCGCAAGATGCGCTGACGTATTGCAGCCCGAACTGATCCGGCGTCAGCGCCTCCCGTTTTGGATTCTCATTCGTACGGCCGGTATCGGGGCTTCAGCCGGATCGAATTGCCGCCATTCCGCAAACGCGGCAGACCGTGCAGAAAACGTAGCACGGCCTTTGTGGGCCGATGCGAATATCAGGGGGTTCGTGCTATCCAGCTACCGTCAAGCGATTGAGCGGATTGGAAGACTGGATCAGGACGCCTTGGCCGCGTTTGATTGCAGTAAACCTGAGCGTTCCGTCCACAACCGGGGGGGTGGTGATTTGGCAATACCTGACACAATGAAGGGCGTGCAGCTTATCGGGCACGGCGGTCCGGAGAAACTCGTCTGGAATGATAACATTCCAACGTCCAGACCCGGTCCTGATTCAGCGTTGGTCAGGGTGCTGGCGGCAGGCGTCAACAATACCGACATCAATACGAGGATTGGCTGGTACTCAAAAGAGGTTACCGACGGCACCGGAAATACCGGCCCCGCAACTGTGGCCGACGATGGCGGATGGGCAGGTGCCCTGAATTTCCCGCTGATCCAAGGTGGCGATCTTTGCGGCGAGGTCGTCGAGCTCGGTGAGGACGTTTCCAACATCAGCCTTGGCATGCGTGTCACCTGCCCGACCAATCAGCCGAACCCGACGGCGGACGCCCCCACCCGGTTTCTTGCCATCGGCTCGGAATTTGACGGAGCCTTTGCGCAATATTGCGTCGTTCCGGCTGCGCAGCTGCATGATGTCAGCGCCGCGCCGCTGACCGATGTGGAAATCGCCGCAATTCCCTGCGCGCATGGCACTGCCTTCAATCTCCTGAGCCGGGCGAATGCCGGTCCGGCCGATCGGGTTCTGGTTACCGGCGCCTCCGGCGGAGTCGGCCTCGCCGCGGTGGAACTCGCAAAGCTCAGGAGAGCCCATGTCACCGGGATCGCCAGCCCCCGCAAACAGGACGCGGTGTGGGCCGCCGGTGCGGATTCGCTCCTGGATCGGAACGTAAAACCGGAGCGCGGGGCTTTCACTGTTGTGATCGATGTGGTCGGCGGTGCGGACTGGTACGGCTTCATCGATGCTCTGGAACCGGGCGGGCGCTACGCCACGTCCGGCGCCATTGCGGGGCCAATCATCGAGGCGGACTTACGAACGATCTATCTCAATGACCTCACCATTTTCGGATGCTCCTTTACGCCGCACAAGGTGTTTGCCGAACTGGTCAGGCTGATCAATGCCGGTCAGGTCGGACCGTTGGTATCGAAGACCTATCCACTTGCGGAAATCCATGCCGCGCAGGAGGATTTTGCCGCGAAGATATTTCCGGGAAAACTGGTGCTGATCCCTCCGCAGGATTGATCGTGCGGGCTTTGGCGCGGCCTATGGGCATTTGCGGGCCATTCCGACCGCAAACCCGGATAGGGACCGCGGCGATCAGGCGAGGAAATCCCGGCTCCATGCGTCATAATCGTTCCGCCGCATCACTTTCGCCATCAGATCCGGCGCAGCGATACCGGAAAGGTCTTTCGGCGGCACGCCTTCCTTCAGCGCCTTCATGGTGGCGTAGATCGCCTGAACGGCTGCGGCGAAGGGCTGGTGCCCCTGCAGGCAGATACGGACATTTTGGCCGGCGAGCCAGTCCCGGTCGGCAAGATCCGGACCCGCACCGCCGATGATCAGCGGTTTGCTGATTTCCGCCGCCACGGCTTCAAGCTCGGCCCGGCTCCTGACGCCGACCAGGAAGATGGCGTCGGCGCCGGCCGCCTCGTAGGCCTTTGCCCGCCGGACCGCCTCGTCGATGCCGGCAAGTGCGGCCGCACTCGTTCGCCCGGCGATGACGAGGCCGGGATCGCTGCGCGCGGCGAGCGCCGCACGGACCTTGGCGGCACCCTCCTCAACCGTGACCAGTGTCGGCGAGCCACCGCTGCCATAGGGCTGAGGCAATTCTGTATCCTCGATGGAAAGGCCCGATATTCCGGCGTTCTCAAGCTCCTCTACCGTGCGCATGACATTGAGCGCATTGCCGTAGCCATGATCGGCGTCGACCAGCAGCGGCAGTTCGGCGGCTCGCGATATCCGATGGGCCTGATCGGCGAATTCGGACAGGGTCAGCACGATCAGGTCCGGCGCGCCCAGCACCGCCAGCGAGGCGACCGAGCCGGCGAACATGCCCAGCTCGAAGTCGAGATCTTCCGCAATGCGTACCGAAACCGGATCATGCACGGAAGCCGGATGAACACATGCCGTTCCCTCAAGCAGTGCCCGCAGCCGCTCTCTGCGTCTTGTCCATCGTGCCATGACCGGCCTCCTTTGCATGTCGTCGGTTCAATGACCTAGCATCGCCGATCACGCCCCGCTAGGGATGGGGCCTATGGCAAGCAAAGGACGAGGACATGGCACAGTCACAGGCGCCGACCTGCACGATCGTTCGCCCGGAGAACACTTTCGGCGGCAAGCAGGGATTCGATTATTTCGAGGGCATCGCAACCGAAACCGTCGGCTCGACCGGCATCTGCATGCATCTCCTGACCATTCCGCCGGGCGGCCGCGCCAAGGCGCACAAGCACGTGCACCACGAAACGGCCATCTATGTCCTGGACGGAGAAGCGCAAATGTGGTTCGGCGAGCGGCTTGAGGAGTTGATGACGCTGACGGCCGGCGATCTTCTGTATATCCCCGCCGACATGCCTCATCTGCCGTTCAACCCGAACGACCGGCCGTGCAGGGCGGTCATCGCCCGTACCGACCCGAACGAACAGGAAAGCGTAATGCTCCTGCCGGACCTGGAAAAGCCGGTGGGCTGAAGACAGGATCTCCAGCCCGGAATTGATCGGCAGGACCGGAAACCGCAGCGCACAAGCGACCGCCCGCGCCGCTTTGCTCCCGGAGCGCCTTTCGATAACCTAACCTGACGAGCCAATCCGATCGCTTCGCCAAATGGCCGACTGGCGCGCGCCAACGGCGCTTTCTCAAACGCGGAGATCTGCCATGCACAGCAAGGTCGAGACATCAACACCCGACGGCACGATGACGCCGATCGGGCCATACAGCCACATCGCCAAGGTCGGCCAGTTTATCACGATCGGCGGCACCGCCGGGGTCGATCCGGCGACAGGGGAACTCGCCGGTCCGGATATCGGCTCCCAGACCCGGCAGATCATCGACGCCTTCGAGACCATGCTTTTGTCGGTCGGTTCGGACCTTGATCATATCGTCCATGTCAATATCTTTCTTGCCGACATGAAGGATTTCGCGGCGATGAACACAGCCTATGCCGACAGGATGGGCGACCGCCGCCCGGCCCGCACCGCCATTGCCGTTAACGGTCTGCCCAAGCCGGGCGCATTGCTGACGATGAACCTCACGGCGGTGACCCGGGAGCGATGATTCCGCCTCGGCGATTGCCCTCCGGCGGACGGGAAGCTCTGCGGCCTTGCCGCCCGCGACGAACACACTATTGTCTGCGCCAGTCTGCGATTACCGAACAACGAGCTAAGGAAATACCCATGTCAGGACCGCTGCAAGGCGTGCGCATCCTCGACCTCTCGGCAATGATCTCCGGTCCGACGACGACCCTGCTGATGGCCGACCAGGGCGCCGACGTCATCAAGGTGGAGAACCCGCGCGGCGGCGACCATCCACGGATGGTCTCGACCAGCCGCAACGGCTTTACCGCCTCGTTCGTCAACAACAACCGCAACAAGCGCTCGCTCGCGCTCAATCTGAAGGACCCGCGCGGCGTCGAGATCGTCAGGCGGCTGGCGCGCGACTGCGACGTGTTCGTCCAGAATTTTCGCCCCGGGGTGGCCGACAGGATCGGCGTCGGCGAGGCTGCCATCCGGGCGGTCGCGCCGTCCATCATCTATCTCTCCATCAGCGGCTTCGGCGAGACCGGGCCGTTCGCCCAGAAGCCGGTCTACGATCCGCTGGTTCAGGCGCTTTCCGGGCTGACCAGCGTCCAGGCCGGTTCCGACGAGGAGCGGCCACGGCTGGTGCGCACCATTCTGCCCGACAAGCTGACCGGATACGCCGCCGCGCAGGCAGTGACGGCAGCATTGTTCGCGCGCACCCGGACCGGCGAAGGCCAGCATATCAGGCTCTCCATGCTCGACAGTGTTGTCGCCTTTCTGTGGGGGTCTGACATGGGCGCGCACACCTTTGTCGGCGACGAACTCCCCCGCGAGACGGCTCAGAGCTTCATCGATCTGATCTACGAGACCGAGGACGGCTATATCAGTGTCGCCGTCCAGTCGGACAAGGAATGGGCCAATCTCTGCCGCGCCTTCGACCGGCCGGAATGGCTTGACGATCCGCGCTTTGCCAGGGCCAGGCTGCGGCAGAAGAACATCGACGAGCGGCTCGAACTGACCCAGGAGGTTCTCAGGACGGCAACCACCGCGGAATGGCTTGAACGGCTGGAAGCTCACGACGTGCCGTGCGCGCCGGTGCTCAGCCGGCGCGAGGTGATCAGCCATCCGCAGATTCACGCCAACGAGATGATCGCCGTGACGGAGCATCCGCTGGCCGGACCGTTGCGCCAGGCCCGGCCGGCGCCGCGCTTTTCGGCAAACCCGGCGATCCTCCGTCACCCGGCACCGGGCCTCGGCGAGCATTCGGGCGAGATCCTTGGCGAAGCCGGTTTCAGCGAGGCGGAAATCGGCGATCTGGCGAGCGCCGGCGTCATCGGCCTGGGCAGGGCAGAAGGGGAAGCCGCATGACGAAGCCGATCGACTTCTACTACTGGCCGACGCCAAACGGCTGGAAGATCACAATCATGCTGGAGGAATGCGGCCTGCCCTACACCATGATCCCGGTCAATATCGGCAGGGGCGACCAGTTCAAGCCGGAATTCCTCGCCATCAGTCCGAACGGCCGCATGCCGGCGATTGTCGATCATGACGGGCCGGAACCGCTCTCCATCTTCGAATCCGGCGCCATAATGCTGCATCTGGCGGAGAAGACGGGCCGTTTCATGGCCCGCGATGCCATCGGCCGCAAGGAGACGATGGAGTGGCTGTTCTGGCAGGTCGGCAATCAGGGTCCGATGGCCGGCCAGTTGAGCCATTTCCGCAATTATGCCCCCGAAGGCGAGCAGGAGGGCTACGCCCGGCAGCGCTATATCAGGGAATACGAGCGCTGCCTCGGTGTGCTTGAGCACCGGCTTGCCGAGCGCGATTATATCGTCGGCGATTATTCGATCGTCGACATGATCTCATGGCCGTGGGTCCTGATCGCCAAGGCGATGGATATTTCGCTTGAGCCGTTTCCAAACGTCGCGCGATGGCGCCAGGCCATCAAGGAGCGCCCGGCCGTGCAGCGCGGCGTCGATCTGGCCAGTGAATTCCGCCGTAAGGCGCCGCACACCGACGAGGAACGACGGATCCTGTT